>JAABUV010001354.1_pt1 | contig 35536 bp, 49 predicted proteins | sample 5559971 | NCBI WGS metagenome assembly JAABUV01 (sample SAMN10711881, study PRJNA513362) | rock metagenome | isolation source: Antarctica rocks | place: Antarctica: Victoria Land, Knobhead nord | collected 2015-12-19
CAAGGGCCGGCTCGGCGCGGCTGCACGCAGTGTCCCAGCACGGGCTTTCCGTGCCCCGCTCCTTCCGCAGGAGTCGAAGGGGTCTGCAGAGGAGGGCGTGCCTGGTTGGGCCGGGTCTTGCCGGCGGGCACCGAGTCGCCGGGGAGCACGACGCTCTGGGCGACAGCGTCCAGCGTGTACGGCTGGCAGTACGCCCAGAAGCTCTGCGGCGACATGCCGTACAGGGTCTGCGCGCCCCGCAGGCCCAGTTGAGGGGTGTGCGCCGGTCTGCGCATGGGCGTGCAGCCAGGCCGGCGGGCAGCTGGCCGAGGAGTTTCGGTGGCGACCGGCTGTGCAGGGTGTGCGGCCCACCCCGGCCCCACCCCAGCCCCTGGGGGCTGGCTGGATCGGGAAGACATGCTCCACGCTGCTGGTGCCGTGCTTCGATTTGTTGCGGCGAATGATGACTATGCATGCGGCATTAATGACTATGCATGCGGCAGTACTCTCGAGGCAAACACGGCCGAGCGCGCCCGGCGCATGCGCTTGCTGCGGCATAATAGATGGTGCGCGTCTGGCCCCGCGCGGGGCTGCGCGCGCGCGGGGCGCGCGCCTGGAAGCTCATCGGCACGCGCACGGCGTTGAAGCCCAGGGCCTGGATGCGGTACATGACGGTCAAAAAGTCCTGCGTGACCGCGTTGGGGCCCTGCCACAGGCCATTGATCATGGAGCCGTACTCGAAGCCCCACCTGCGCGGGCGGGCCGCCTCCTACCAGCTGAACGCGCATGCGGTGTTCAAGCGGCGGTGCTGTGCGCAGAGGCGGGAGGACACTGCCAAGCGAGGCATGGCCAGGTAGGCTTGGCACATGGGGCGGGGTCAGCAGGGTGCATGGCGCTCGTGAGCGGCCGCTTGTCCAACCTTCAGGGTATCGGCGCGCATACATGACGGCATGCGCCGACGCGGGCGGCGCCGCGCACCAGTTGATGCCCTTGAGGGTGACCGGCTGCCCGTCCACGCCGATGAGCTGCCCATTGCTGACGGAGATCGGCTGATCGGCCTCCGCAGCTGCGGACCCCGCGCGCGTCATCTGCGGCAGCCGCAGCTGCTCCGCGACCGCTTCGGCTGACACGGGCGCGCCCGCGGCGTCCACGAGCGGCTCGTAGGCAAACACTGGGCCGGTGGCGGCCTCGGCGCTGGCGCCCGCGCGCTGCGCCGGCGCCGGGCTCACGCTGAGCGGCACCGGGCGCGCCTGGCGCCGCAGCAGCCGGCACGGCGCGCCGCCCAGCGCCACGTGGCGCGGCGCAAAGTCCTGCGCGCGGCGCCGCGGCTCGGGTGCGCATGCCCGCGGCCTGCGAGCCTGACTGGAGCGCGGCCCGCCAAGCAAGCCCACCCCGGCCCCTGGCTTCAGCCCTCCGTTTCAGCGCCGGCCTTGCCAACCTCGTCCATGCGCCGCGATGCATCTGCCGCCGGCTGCGCCTGCCGCAGGGCCAGCGTGAGGCGGCCCGGGCGCGCGCCTGCTCTGCCGCGGAGACGTTCAGCACGACGCGGAAGGAGCTGCCGCCGGCGGCGCGCACGTTGACGACCGCGCTGCTGTTCTGCGCGGCCGCGCCGCCGCCGCCGCTGCCGACCGCCCCGGAGCTCAGCAGGTCGCCCCCGCGCGCAGCCGTGTAGCTGGTGCGCGGCGGACCCTCCACGCTGAGCATGTAGGGGCCCTGGCGCAGGCACAGGGCGGCTTGAAACTCCTGTCATATACAGGCGAGGTGCGGTCAATGTTAGCGGTGCTCCACATACTGGCATGTGGGGCTGATGAGTCCCCGAGCAAAGCACAGGCTCGGTGCGCCTGGAATGACAGCTAATGCGCGCATGCAGGATGGGGCAGCCCACCTGGCGCAGCGGGCTGTTCAGCCCGGAGACGGAGATGTGGATGGTGCCATTGAAGGCGGGCGGCCGGGGCGACGATGTCGGCTGGCTCTTGTTCAGGTACGTCAGGTCCGGGTTCCACTCCAGCGCGGTGTATACTTGCGCCTGCGGCGAAATTTTGAGGGTCGGCCGTGACCCGCGGGGGGCTGCACACTGATCCAATGACAATGCATCAGGCTCCAATAAAGAATGTGAGGCTGGTCCAGGCACGGACGCATGTACGAGCCAGTGCCGTGCAACGCGTGCACAGGAGCGCTGGCTCGCGCGCCTGGCATGTGGCGTTTTCAGGGTCATCGACGACGGAGTAGAAGCCCTGTGCGTTGCCAGACCATGTGTCCGGCAGCGGCGGCGGGGGCTGTCCAGGCCCCGGCGAGAGGGCGCCGCCTGTGCGCCGACCGCCTTCAGCAAGTGCCAGACAAGCAGGCAGGGCGCGCAGAGAGGCCATGCTATGCAAAGGCAAGTCAGCTACTTGGTCAGCAGGAGAGCACTGACCAGGCTGCAGCCACGCCGCCACCCTCCCTGGAGAGCAGCACTTCGTATGCAGTGAGTCAGGTCACGGCCGGGGCAGTGAGTCAGGTCACGGCCGGGGCCGCCCGCACTCTGTGAGACAGCAGGTTCCTGCGCCAGCGCCGCGGGCAGCGCTGCTGCGCAGCCCAGCAGCACCGCCAGCCACATTGCTGCACCCATATAAGATGTGTCAGTATTATGCGCAGCAACCAAGGTGCACAAGCCGCAAGACCTTACTTCTGCTTCTAGGACACACAGCGTTCTGGGATCCACCTGTGCCAGGGCTGCGTGTCTGGTGAGCGCTCAGACCTGCAGTGCGCTACCCACTTTTACTGTGTGACAGCCGCTGACCCATACCTCCCTCTGTGCAGACTAAGCGGCAGGCGCAACAGAGGCTTGCTCCAGACTTCTTGGCAAGATAGCTGCGAAGCAGCGACCTGCGCAGAGTGTGCACACCACACAGTATGCGCCCACGGCAAACACTCTTACCGCAGAAACTTTACTAAAGTGACTATGCTGCCCCCACCTACATGGAGGTTGCTGGAAACTGGCTTCTGTGTGAAGCGTTTGGCATCAGGACTGCCCTGCATGTCTGTGCGCGTTTGTGTCCGTGGACCTCTTTCTCAAAGTGGCGCCGGCGGAGGCCATCTGCCTCCCCTCTCCTTGAGGTTGCCTGATACAAATAGGTGACTTATCGTTCATGCAACCAGAGTTGGTTGCCTTGTCCACCTTTTGCAAATTTGCCCCTGTAGAACTCAGGATGTGCGCACATCCCACTTCGCCCAGATACCGGATTCGGCCTCAGCGCCTTTGCACACAAAATGGTGTGAGTAGCAGAATGCAAGCTTCAAGCGACAGCCCAGTGCCCCCAGACTAGGCGTACAACTCCAGCGCACTGCAGTACAGTGCTGGACCAGTTCCTGGACTTCGTCTGCCTGGTGCAGCCCTGCAAAAGTGCACGTACCCGCTCACAATATACCTGCGCTGTCTGGGTAATTGCTTGACCTATCACTGTCAAACTTGTGCTGTGCGCTCTGTGACGAGTCCGATCGAGGGTCAGGCCTATAGCCTAGGTACCTGCAGGGTATGCTGGCCGCCACTTTGTCTGGGGGGCATTGCATGGATGATGTGACCTTCATAGTAGCCTGTGGGCTACTATGATGGCCCTGCCACCGCTGGCTGAAGCAGGCGGGGTGGTTGCGCACTGCGACCAATGTACCCACTCCACGGCGGCCGCGCTCTTCAGCGTGTATATGGTGTACTGTGTGTTTCAGGAGAAGAGGGATCAAGGCTGCATTTGAGCAGGTTTCTCATGGGATGACTATGACAAAGCTACTCAAGTACGACGCTGTATCCCGTAGTCTGAGCTTGGAGGTGTCAGTGCCGTTTATGTTATATGTTAGGACGCCTAGTCCTAGCTGGGGAAGCTGTTAGGTGTGCGGGGCGGGGCCGGGGCCCGCAGCCAGTCTGTCGGGCGGCGCGGGACCAGGAAGCCGGGCGGCGGCCCAGGCGGGCTGGTGTATGCGGCGCCGCGCTCGCGGTGGCGCGCGGTGGTTGCTGCGCGGCTTGGCTCCTCCCCGCACAACTGACAAGCTCCCCAGCTAGGACTGCGGTCCTAATATACAACATAAATGGCACTGACAGCATCAAACGTAGGCTACGGGAAACAGCGGCATGCGTGAATAGATTGGACAATAGTCATTGCGCACGGCAAGTGCGTCCCACGCTTGGGGGTTGATAGGTGTAGCATTGCCCTGGACCTGATTTCTCTTTTGGTGCTGGCATGCAGGTCAGCACCAGCCATGCACCAGCCATGCTCAGCGACACTGCGGTGACTCGTGCTTGTTGACAACACCCCCTTTTCTTATCCTGCACATATCCTGCTGCTCACAGACAGCACTCACCTATCACTCCCAGTTCCTGCGAGACTTGGCTAGTAACTCTGGACAGTGTCAAGGCACAGAGAACCTTCAAACCTGGGAGGAGTTCGGCAAGGTTTCTGACAGAAATGGAGCGCTGTCATGGAGCGCTGTCAACCACTCAAGTGCCCCCCAGCGCTCGCGCCGCCTGCTCAAAATCAGCGGCCGCCTCAATCGTCAGCGGCTCCTTGAACAGAGCGCGCGCGACGTCGGGCGAGAGCGCAAAAGTGTCGCATCCCTGCGCGGCACGAGCGGCAGCTTCATGACGGACCCTGCAACAGTCCCTGGACCATCGCAGCATTGCATGGGCTCTGCACTTGCACAAAACCCGCCGCACATGCAGGTTCTCAAGTCAGCACCAAAGACGGCTCCGGGACATGGCTCTCTAGAAAGGGAGGGGCGGTGCCTGTGCAGCCAGCGCGGCCATGTCGGACGGCCGGCGCACGCTGGCGACCAGCACGCGCATCTGGCTGCCCAGCCCCGTCACGGTCTTCTGCATGCGCGCGACCTCTGCCTGGCCCTGCCCCGCCACCACTGGCGTCGGCCCCTACTGCAACTACTGCATCCCATGATAAAGAGTCCGGCATGCCAGCTGCAGCGTATGCAGTTAAGCACGCAGTCAGCCAGAGGTAAGTTGCACGCACTGCTCTAAAGAACACTTTGTAGCCGGCCTCGTCAGAACAACAGCAGGTGGGAAGTGGCACGCTTGCACAGACACTGGCTCCAAGCACCCTGGGCCTCCTTGAGCAAGCTAAGCGCAGTGAGTGTCACAGGTCACCGGCTGGCAGCCTCGCAGCCTGGCAACAGTCTCAGCCGGCAATGAGGCACCATCCACCTTGCTTGCTGGTAGACAGCCGCTCCACTGAAACGTAATGCGCTGTACCCAAAGGAGCGGGGTGCGCACATCCATGCCGGCATCATCCATGCGGCCTAGGTACGGTGCGACGTAATCGGCTCCAATGGCCATGGCTGCGGATTTGAAGAGACACCAGTGCACATCAGGAACCAACGTTGTGCCAGAGCAGGCAGAACAAAAAGCTGCATGCTTGCCAGCAGTCTGCGTCACAGGCAGGGCCCACTACCTGAGATGGACTGGTGCGCCGCGTACAAGCCTGCAACACGCAGGAATTGGCTGAACTGTGTGCAAATTGCTTGTCACGGCCCCCACTTTGCAGACGAGTACGTTTACAGCTAGTGTGCTGCAACTGTAATTCACAGTGCTGCGCGAAATAGCCCCAAGGCGCATCGTGCACACAACATAGTACTCTTCTGCTTTCAGGACCCAACCAGGTGACCCACACAAGCCAGGCGCCTGCTCGAGCATGCTCGCAGGCGCTGACCAGGCAGCCCGGGCGCGCGGTGCGCGGCGCGCGCACCGGTCATTGTCACGCGCACGCTGCGGTCCTTGAGGTAGGCGGCGGCCTCCATGCCCTGCGCGGTGGCCGGCAGCTTGACCACCACGCGCGGGTCGATGGCCGCCAGGTCCAGGCCCACGGAGAACAGCCGCCCCGCGCTGTCACCCCACGCCTGCAGCTGCAGCTCCTGCCCGCCCAGGTCCCACGCCTGCGCGGCCGCGCGCCGAGCCCCCTCGCCAAGGGCCTCAGGCAGAGGGGCAGCTACCTTTGGGCCTGCGAGTGCGTCTCCTGCGTCGTCTGCCTTCAAGCTGACTTCCAGCCCCAACACTCCTGTCCTGCGCGGCTATGGCAGGCCGACAGACACGCAGACTGGTCGCCAGCGGCTTCTGCACGCCCAGCTAGCCTGCCAGCTTCCTCGCTGACCAGCAGTTCTCCCCCAAGCTGCCCTCAAAAAGTGACGAGCGGGCAGGCATCAGGCTGCTCTTGTCACTGGACACCAATGCGATAGACACTGAATTGTATTCAGGCAGGCTTGCAAGCAGTAGCGTGGGTACCAAGCTCTGCTCAGACGCGTGAAAAGCGCGCCTATGTGTCCTCATGAACTTGACAAGACACCGCTCTCAATCGCAAGTGGCCGCTGCAGGGCATATGCTCTCACCTGCTTCGCAAGAACGGAGAGGATCCGGACGCTGCACTGCGGCACCTCGTCGCGGAGGAGGATGGATGGGTTGGTAGTAAAGCCTGCAAGCCTCCCAGACAGCAGCCCTCAGGCGACACACGCTGCAGCTCGAGCTGCTTGAGCTGACAGTCGGCATGCAGGCTGGAAGGCGCGCCATAGAAAAGCTGATACGGCGCCCACCTCTCCCTACACACAGCTGCAGTGTCAGGCCTGGGGGAGTGGACAAGGCTCAGCAGTGGGCTGAGCAGGCGGCACTGGAAGCGTACTATACCGTACCACTGCACAGGGGATGCGCTGTCCAGAAACAGACGCAGGCTGCCCGAGTTGCGGCTTGTAGGCGCGAACGGGTATGCCAGGCCGCTCAGCGCTGTGTCCGTGGCCGCCCGGCACGCAGGACACCTCTGCGGCCTGCGCAGGCCTGTGCCAGGCTGCCTTGGCATGGGCATGGACACATGCATGGATAGGGCGGCCATGGCGTTGTCAGATGGTTGCGCAGTTGGACCTTGTGTGGGGGCGGAGTTGTGCAAGAGCTCGACATGTCGAGAGGCATGTAGCCTGATCAGGCATGTCGAAACCCCTGGCTAAGTTGGGTCTACAAATACATGAGAGGCATGCCACATGCCGCATGTGGCGCCAAAGGAAGCCAATGGCCGCCGTCAGGTCCTGCCTGCCTGTTGCTGGGGTCACTGCTTGTCTGCCTTTCGTGCTCGCAGCACATCGTGCAAGGCCTTATGACTCTCAGTATACACTCTCAAACAAAACAGGCCTTCACAGTAAGGGCTACATCATTGCAGCCTATGTACAAACTCAAAGGTACCCTCAGCTGGACCGCTCTCACACACTCAGAACATGGGCTGGCGTCCACACGCGTTTCAACAGACTAAACAAAACCTGCCTCATTTGTAGTCGAGGTATATGGCGCTGGTATTGCGCACATTCTGGGTCCTCACCAGCGGTCCGGGCTGGTCTCCACATGCTATATAGCCCCGCCCTTGTCCGCACGGTCGCGCAGCACCTGCAAAAAGAGTTGGTAAATTTTTGCAATGGTCACAACTTGGACTTTGTGCACGCCCAACCAGGCATGCACTGTCTGGCTGCGCCAGACCAAATGCTTTTGTCTTGCTTTCGTCTTGCGTTGCAAGTGGCACGCACCGACACTTGCATGACGTCCTCGATGGCGGCGCAGATGGGCGCGCAGCTCTCCAAGCAGATGCCGGCATGCCCGCCCACTGCCCCCACACAGAGGGAGCGACTCAGCTACTCAGCATGTTCTCAGCTAGACAGAGCATGCCAACGAATATCGCGCACGAAAATTGGACTCCGGAGGATCAAGCCCGGGGGGGGCGGCAGCCACCCATGCGCAACCCTGTGGTGGCAAAGCTTACTACCTATCTTGCGCATGGGGGCCGGAGACCTCTCTAATGTTCTGCATGCCTCTGGCCAGCTATAGCGCATGCAGCCACGCATGGCGCCTGCCAGGGGGAGGTGCGCGCAGCGCAGCGTCAGCAGGGAGGCCGCGCCAGCGCGCACCCAGCAGGATGTGCGGGCAGCCGAGCGCGCGCGCAAAGCGCGCCACCCAGAACCTGCCCGCGCACAGGTCCTGGCGGCCGGAGATGCACTGCACCGGCACGCGCGCGCCGCGGATGGTCCGGATCTCCGCCGCGCTCAGCCTGCGTCGCGACGGCGCACGGCCGTCCCTGTCTAGCCGTGCATGCGTCTTTGCCGTCATGCAAGGTTCCGTGCTTTTCAGTGAAGCACTATCGCAATTGCGCATACACAACAGGCTTCCCCTCACCAGCAGGCTCTCCCCTTGCTGAACAGCTGCCAGGCCGCTCGTTGCACCATTGCTAATAGAGCGCAGCGGCGCCCGCTGCTAAAGCGCGGCGGCCGTGCTCACCCGCGCATGGTGCCAGGAGCGCGCTGCGGGGTCACCCAGTGCACGACACCGAGTGCCCCAGGCCGGGCCTGCACGCCGACGGCGGGCTGCAGCATGCGCCTGCCACACGTGTCTGCGTTGCGCGCAGGGCCGCGCGGGCCGCTCAGTGTCACACAGGGCGCCGCGGGTGTGGGACGCGCGCCTGTGTGCGAGCGCGGCGCGCATGTGCCCGTGCTGCCCGGCGGGCGGCTGGTCCTCCGCCAGGAACTTCTCGGTCAGGCCCAAGCGCAGCGCCTCCCTGGCGCGCGCACACCTGTGCTGATCACCTCACTCTGTCCCTCCCACCTTGCCTGCAGCCCTGCCGCATGTGTGGCCCCCCTCCGTGTATGCGCCTCATGGCCATGCCCGCAGAGGGGAACTGTGCGCAAGCAGCTCCACTGGCCGCAGGGCAGTGCCTACCTAGGTGTGAAAGCTGCAGGCAAGCCCTACACATGTGTACCCCGTGGCAACTCTTCCTGCATGAACAGCCTTGAGCCTGGCACGCCTCACACCCCGGTCCTACCCTCACGCCGTATCCTCCAAGCACAGCTGCTCCTGAGAATCGCGGTGTGCGCGCGCCAGGTGCCGGCGACGAGCGCGTCGCGGCGCGGCCTGCCGCCCACGCGCTGCGCCAGGAAGCCGGGCGAGAAGTTGACGCGCAGGTACGCCGCGATCTTGCGCCGGCTCATGGGGAACACGCCCGCCTGCCGCTCCGCGCCGGGCCAGCCCCGTCGCTGCCGGGCGCCCTTGCGCTGCGCGGCCTGCCCAGGCCCGTGACGATCAGCCCAGGACAGGGCAAAACTTTGCAAACCAGGAAAAAATTGTACGAAATTTCCACTTCCACACGGTAGCCAGCAACGGCCGGGCGCATGCGCGCGGCAACGCGGCGTGGGCAGGCGAGCGGGGCGGGCGCGCGCGCGCGCCTCGGCGGCCAGCCACGGCGTGCACGCGAGCGAGGCGGCGTTGTGCCAGCCGTGGCGCGTGGTCCCCAGCAGCGTCAGCGACGCCACGCGCCCCGGCGCCATCGCGGCCGCCTTCACCGCCACGAAACCTGCGCCGGCCACAGGCGGCCTGGTGGAGCGGGACAGCCAACCTCTGCCAGCTGCGTCCCGCTACAGAGGCCCGCACCATCCGCAGGCAGCCTGGGTGCAACTTGACCTGTTGCCACCCATGCGGCGCCGGTGCTCATTCCCGACACCCAGGGCGCACATGCAGCCAGGCAGGGGAGTTCATCAGCACGGCAGCTTCGCGATGCACCCAGGCATGCACGCTCAGGAGTAACCCTTGTGCTGCTGGCACTGCAGGGTCTTGGCGACCTGGACACTCCGCGCCATGGTGGGCCAGAAGCAGCAACTTGGCAGCAGAATTTCCGCCCGCCGCCCTAAAGCAGCAGAAGCAGACGCGGGAGGCTGAGATGGCATGTCGCCTTGACAACCCCTCCTGCAACACCGCCCACGCGTGCGGCGCGGGGGGAGAGTGGGGGGTGCGGGCGGTCGGGGCGCGCACCCCCGAGGCTCAGGCCAACCAGATGCGCTCGGGGCCACCGCAGATGTTCCATCAGCCCTGCAGCCGCACCCAGGACGCCCTCACGTCTCACACACACGCTGGTGACTCGGGCATGTGCCACATGTGCTCGCCACCTGTGGTGCAATCACGGCGATGCGCACAGCTACCCATTGAACATGCGCTAGGCACTCCGGGAGGCAGCCAACGTATGTCTCACGTCCAGAGCAAGCACGCACGTGCTCCGCACACAGGCTGCAGCTGGCAGCGCAGCTGCACTGCCAGCCCGCTGATACAGGCGCGGCACGGATGGTGACACCGGCGGCTGCATGTCGCGCACGCAAGCTGCCAGCCGCTGCGGGCTCTTCCCGTGTCACTGCAGCATCCACCGAACAAGCATTGCACGAGGCGCACGTAGCAGCACACAGCGCGACACGCTGCACTCGCGCCCACTCGCACATACGCAGCCACACCTAGCACGTCGCCGGCCATGACCCGCGTGGAGTAGGCAGCGCCGTCAGTGGGAATGCTCGATTTGCCAATGCCTCTATTGTCGAATGTACAACACGTCACCAGCGGCCGGCCGGCGCCGTTGCGCAGGCCCGCCAAGTGCGCAACCACCGGCTGCGCGCGCCAGCGGGCGCCGCAACCTCAGCTCACCAAGGCGCGGCTGCGGCCCGACTTTGCAGAGCGATGTGCCTGCTGCTTCAGGGCGCTCCCGGCAGGCGCGCGGCAGGGCGTGCCCTGCTAAGCATCCCGCCCACTTTCATGCACTTCTTGCATGCGCTCGACGCAGCCGGCAACCACGCCGCAGCCAGGACAAGCGCGCCCCCACCTCGTCCCCCTCCCGCAGAGCCGGGGCGGCGCGCCTGGTAGAACTCAGTGCGCCCGCGCGCCGACACGCCGCAGATGAAGATGACGCGGTCGCAGGGCTCGCCGGGCGCGCCGTCGCCCATCGCCGGGGGGTCAACGACAGGGTCGCCGCCGCCCGGCCAGCAGCAGGTCACGCCGCAGAGCTGGCACCTGCCGCCGGGCGCCGCGCCGGGCGCCGCCGGGCTGCCGGCGGGCGCGGGCGCGGCCCCGGCGGCGGCAGCAGCGCCTGCCCGAGAGCGCCCCCTGCCGCGCACGGGCTGCGCTACAGCCGCACTGCTTGCACACCAAACACCACGTTGGCACTGCCGCAAGGAGCGGGCAAGGCGCCGCATTTGTAATGACGCGACTTCATATGCTGAAAGGCAGAGCCCGGAGGAGCTTGCAGGCGCCCCTGAGACAAAAAAACAAGAGTGCGGGTCTTGCTTGCCAGGCACCCCCTTTTGTGCCAAGGCAGGTCTCCCTTGAATTTGCACAGAATGCTCAACACAGCACAGCGGGGCTTGCACGTGCAAGCGCCCTGGGCTGTAGTGGTTTAAGCAAGCATGGGTGCAAAACACAGCCCGGATGTGTTGCGTTAGGGGGCGCAGACGCGCCTGTCAGGGTCCGCAGCCTCCCACAGGCCAGCCGCAGCAGCAAGCCGGGCGCCGGCACGCCCAGCTGCCTCATCATGCGCCTGCTGCAGGACGCTGCCGCCTCCTGCGCCTGTGCGTGCGGCCTGAGCACAGGGGACTGCGACAGGCCACTCAGGCACCCCCATCTGCACCCTCACTGGCAGGCTGGGGGCCTTCTCGGCTCTGCTGCGCAAACACGGTTGCTCCCGGCTGCGGCCTCACCTGCGGGGTGGACGCCGTTTGGCTGCGTGGCAGCGCGCGCGGCCTCGCCGGCCGTGCCTGCAGCGCCTGCTGCTAAACTTGTGTCGTTTGGGCGCCTGGCTGCAGCTGCCACGCTCGCGGGGTGGACGCCATTTGGCCGCGCCTCTTCATCCGGGCTCTCGCCTGCCTCTGACTTGGCGGGCTTAGCCCCTGTGGCTAAGGGCCTCGCCGCCGGTCCTGCAGACACTGCGCATTGCAAAAAACCCTTGGTGCTGCTTGCACTGGGCGCGTCTGGTATGCACCCACAGCTGAAGCTGTGGAGGCTGCAAGCCACTGCACCTGTGTACGCCACTCTCTGCGTATCACCCGCCGCTGTGGCTCCCTCGGCAGCGCCCAACTGCTCGACCTTGCCTGCCGCACGTGCGCATGCGGTGTTGTCATGCGTCAACTGCCACACCACCTCCACTTTACACAAGGGGGCAGGCAGTTGAGAAGCAATTACTACTAAATAGCTTGAACACACCATACAAGTCGTAAAAGATGGTGATTCCTCCGTCCAAGGTTGCATGCATTGCCGAGCGCCCCAGGGGCCCATTCAGCTGTGCAACATCTTCTGCGCCCGCTCCCGCAGCCTTCAGCGCGCTGCTGGAGAGCAGGGGCAGAGTCTCGTTCCTGCTGGGTGGGCTCTGCACTGCTTTGGTGCACGAGCAAGCCAGGGTGACTGAGCGTGTGTCAAGCAGGGAACATAGGAGGCAAGTTTACGCCAGCATCGCGTACATCGCGTCCCACAGCGCACAGGAGGCAATCTGAAATCACAGCCTGATGTGGCCCGGTTTGAGCGCGAGCCCGAGCTTGTGTGTTTATACAGGCGTCGGCTCTGCAACTCGAGTCGCTCCAGCTTGTTCCGCACTCGGGAGCCACCATGCTGAGGAGCTTGAGGAGTCGCAGCGGTCTGCTGTATGCAGGCATCGCAGGGCTCGGCGCTGCGGGCGTCAGCTCACTCCTGCAGTGGGTGAGCGCTCACATAATCAGCCCGCTGAGTGGATAGTACCTGAAGCCATTCTGTGCAACAAGCCAGCATCTGCACCCGCGCATATGCAAGCGCCCTGCGGCGCTGTGCAGCGGGCGCCCGCGCCTGCCACTCACTGCGCTTGCGGACGGGCGCAGGATGTGGGCCCGACCGCGCACTGCGAGCAGGCGCCCAGCAGCGAGCCTGCCGGCGCGCTGGACCCCAAGGAGTGGCGCTCCTTCCGTGTTATGAGCAAGGAGCCAGTCACCAAGAACACACAGCAACTACGGTGTGGCGGGGCGCTTCAGACCAGAGCTCGTTGCACAGTCGCCCGGTCGTAGCCTGAGTCTTGCCTGGTCTCGGGCCTGTTGATGGCACAGCCGCAGCTGCTTTGCTGTGCAGACCGGCTGCGCTGTGCTGACACCAGGGACCGCAGAGCGCTGCGGAGTCCAGCAGTGGGGCTGCGCAGCTGAAGCGTTTGCTGTGTCCCAGGTTTGCGCTGCCGGAGTTGGAGCAGGTGTCAGGCCTGCACGTCGCTTCGTGCCTACTCACAAGGTGCGTGCGCGCTGCCGGCGGCGGACGGCGGTGCACTGCGAGCGCAGCTTGAGTCTGCGGGCAGAGCTGCTTTGGGACGTTCAGCTCGAGGCAATAGACCACATGCATGGTCGACTGAGTGAATGCCCTTCTGCAACACCGTATGCATGCGCGTGCGCTGCGCAGGGCGCCCATAGGCTCCGAGAACCCGGACGGCTCCAAGAAGTTCGTGATCAGGCCCTACACGCCGACCAGCCCGCCGGACGCGCGGGGGTACCTCGACCTGGTGAGCTCGCATGCTTGGAGTGTGCATAGCTCAGCATGGAGCGCACTCTAGGGCTTTTGTTGTTGGGAGCAGTCGCGCCGTCCTGTCTGTGATAGCGCTGCAGCTGCTTGCGGCGAAATGCATGCGAGCGGTGTGCTCCAGCAGCGCAGCTTCGTGCCACCCGATGCAGTGGCGTGAGGCGCGCGGCCGCGCGCGCGTCAGGTCGTCAAGGGCTACGAGCAGGGGAAGCTGTCGAAGCACATCGTGGGCCTGGAGGTGGGCGACACGCTGGAGTTCAAGGGCCCGGTCAGCAAGCTGGAGTACGCGCCCAACATGAAGAAGGCGCTCGGCATGGTGCCTCCCGCGCCCTGTGCCTGTAGAAGACTGTGATTGGTCTCACTGCCAGGGTGACCAGTTGCCTCGACCAGTTGCCTTGACGAGGCTGCCGTCAGGATCAATAGGCTCACGGCCTGCAACAAAACACCCTTCCCTACCATTGCCTGTGATGCTATGGCTACATGTTATGCTGATGCTCTATGGGGTGCAAGCGCAGGTGGCAGGCGGGAGCGGGCTGACGCCGATGCTCCAGATAGCTTCGGAGGTGCTGCGGAATCCTGACGACAAAACGGAGGCGCGGCCCCATGGCAGCTGAGCACGGCCACATAGAGCTGGGCACGACGGTGCTGTGGCTGGCGTGTGTGCACATGCACAGCACGGTGGCTCGCCCTGACCCTGAGCGCTTTCGGCGTTTGGACAACAGGTGTCGCTCATCTTCGGGAACCAAACAGAGGACGACATCATCCTGAAGCAGGAGATTGATGACATGGCAAGAATGCACAAGAATTTTAAGGTGGGGCCGCCCTGCTGTGAAGCTCGCTGGCTGCATGGCCAGCTGTGTGCAGTAACCTGGACCAGTCTCACCTAGCAGCGTGTTATGCTATGTGGCCTGCAGGTCCTCGCTCTGAGCAAATGCCTCTGATGCACAACAGCAGCGGCAACGCCCTGCAGGTGTATTATGTCGTGGATGAGGCGCAGAGCCCGAGCTGGCGTGGCGGCGTGGGCTACGTAACGCCGCAGGTCCGCAAGCGTTGTGTTCTTGCTCAGGTGTCAGTTCACAGCAGCCGCCTTGGTGATGCGCACCGGTTGCTCACGTAGCGCTCTTGCCGCAGATGGTGAAGGATCACCTGCCGCCGCCCGGCCCAGACACGCTTATCTTGGTGCGCCTTGTTGGGGCATGCAGCAGTTGCTGCGACACATATTGGCAAGTCCATGCTCCCTGACATACATGCGTGCGTGCATGCATGCAGCGTGCCGGCAATTTATTACTGTGTCTAATCTGGTCTAATCTGTGAACGGGCGCAGGTGTGCGGTGAGGCACCCTTCCAGCGCCTACCGCAATGCACCGCTCCTGCGCCCCTTGAAGGGGGCCTGGCAGTGTTCTGCTGTGTCAGTTCTCGCCGTGTCTGTCTGTCACCCAACCTGCACTTCACTGCATACTCATGGCGCTGCCTGCCCGTTTCTGACATCCAGGCCGGCGCATGCAGGCCCGCCGCCCATGATGAACGCCATCAGCGGCGACAAGGCCAAGGACAAGTCGCAGGGCGAGCTGACCGGCATCCTGAAGAAGCTGGGCTATGCGCCGGAGCAGGTATTCAAGTTCTGAGTACGCACGGCAGCTGTCTGCTGCATCTAGAGCGGCGCTGTTGTGACAGTCGCAGTGGTCGTTGACAGTCACAAACGCACTTAGGACAGGCAGGCTAGATTTGTTAAACCTAGGTGGCATCTTTAATGATCCAGCATGCATGACTCCAGGCAGGCTGTTACCCCCTGCAGGGCTGGTGAATTAATTTAAAAGTGCAAATGTTCAATGTTGCAAATGTTTAAAAGAGCAGCTCAGCTGGCCTGCTTGCTCAAGCTGAGGATGTGAGTAGCGCTAGATTGCGCCGCAACTGGAACAATGGCAATGCCTCAGCGCGAGGCACTGGCCGAGATACAGCCAGACAATACGCCGAACCATGCCTCCCATGTGGGCAAGTGCAAAGACAGCAGCGAGTCCCGCGAGCTCATCCCGCGGCTAGTCAGCAAGATCGCCGACTTGGAGCAGAAGCTATATGCGGGGGAGCTGTGGGGCGGTGCGGGCGCATGATTTGTGATGGTGCACGCAGACCTGCCGCTCACAGCCCCAGACCCTCACGCCCCCCTGCCTGTAGCCACCGGCACTGGGCGTCCCTCTAGCAGACCTTGAGGGATGGTGACCTGGGTGCCTGTGTGCGTGAAGGAGACAGCGGAGAGGATGGCCTGCTGTCCAAGGTGTCGCGCTTCTTTGTGCAGTCGTCCTCCACCCTGTCGCGGCGCCTGTCGCTTGGGTGTGCGCCCCGCTCACCGGCTGTGTCTGTATAAAATCACTTTTAACGCTTGGCGCTTCAAGCAAGCTTCACGTTGAAAGCTCGGCCTCTGCGCTCTGTCCATTTGTGTCCGCGTCGGGGGCGCAGCGGGGACGATGACGCCGGCGAGGAGAACGCGCCGCTGGGCGCGGCGATGGAGGCCAGGACGCAGAAGGCGGCCGCGCAGATCATCATCGACCTGACCGAGCGCCTGCACGAGGCCGAAGCGCAGGCCGAGCTGCTGCGCGCGCGCATGCAGGCCCGCCGGCTCGCCCAGGTGACCCGGCCGGCCTGCCCAGGCACCGCGCCGCCGCGTGCCTGGATGCAAGTTACTTTTACGGCCGCGGCGCCGCCGCGCGACATCACCGAACCTGGCGCCCTGCTGCACAGCGCACCAGGCTATGCATCCAGCTACTGTGTGGACGGCAGAAAGGGCAGGGCTGCTTGTTGTTGCAGATACAGGCTTCCAGCGGCGCACCGCCCCTGCTGCGGCAGGCGGCAGCGCCGGCGCCTGTGACGGCGGCCGGCCAGGAGCGCGCAGCGGCCGAGGAGGCCGCAGCGGCTGACGTCTCCGCCGCCCGAGAGCGGGCAACCGCGGCGGAGGCTGGCGCGGCCGACGCTGCGCGGGCGGCAGCGGACGAGGGACGGGCCGCGGCGGACGCGCGCGCAGAGCTGGCGGAGGCGCGCGACGCGCTGGCGCAGGCGGCCGCGGCACGGCTCGCGGCGGAGGCGTTCGCAGAGACTGCGAGTGCGGCGCTCGCCGCGGCGGAGGCGGCCGCGGAGGGCGCAGCTGCGGCCGCCGAGGCGCGCGCGGCGGCCGCGGAGGGCGCCGCTGCGACCGTGCGGGCCGACGCGGCTGCCGCGCGCGCCCGGGCCGCGAAGGTCGAGGAGGCCGCTGCGGAGGCGCTGTCGACCGCAAATGCGCAGTGGGAGGCGCAGCTGACCGCGGTGTGCGACGAAATGGCGGGCACACAGGAACGCCTCGAGCGGCAGCGCGCCGCCAGCGAGCTCGCCGAGGCGCGCGGCGCGGAGCTGGCGGGCGCGCTGGAGGGCGCGCAGGGTGCGCCGCACGAGGCCGTCCCGCCCTGTGCTGCCCTGGGGGCGCCGCCGCACGCTGCCCTGGGGTCCAGGGAATGCCCGACTGCCAGGGCCGCCATGCGTGCTGCGGCCGCGTCTCCGCCGAATGGAAGCCTAGACATCTGGTGGCTCGGGTGCACGTGCAGCCTGCTGTGCAAAGGGGGCATGATGGCTCCGCATGCCAGAGCGTGCCTGCATCGACAGGCAGTCTTTCTGTTGCCGAGGCGCTGCTTGCCTAGGAGCAGGTCAGATCGCCGAGCTCGAGAAGGCGAGCCACGACTCCAGCGCAGCGCTCGCCGCCGCACATGTGGCCGCGCAGCAGCAGGCGGACGCCGCGCACGCGCGCATGTCCGAGCTGACGGCAGCGCTCGCGGCGGCGCGCGCCGACGGGGAGGCCGCCGCGCAAGCCGCCGTTGGCGCAGCCGATGAGGCGCGCGGCGCCGCCGCCGCGCTGGCAGAGCAGGTATGCGTGTTGGATGCCTGGCTTGTGCTCTGCAAGCACTGGCGTAAATCAGGAACACAAACATGCCCGAGTCCGACAACACAATAGATCTGGAGTAAAATATATTGCAGCTGAATCACACGCGCACAAACGGGGCACAGTCAAGCACCCGCACTGGCATGCACGCGTACTGATTCACTGCAGCACTGCGCCTGTGGGGCGTGCCTGCACTTCTGTGACGTGATGGTCGCTCTGTTGAGTGCCGCGGGCTGCGCAGGTAAAAGAAGTCACGGCGGCGGCCGCGGCCGCGGCTGCGTCTGCCGCCGGCTGGGAGCGGCGCTTCATGGAGGAGCGCGCGCTGCGCCGCGACGTGCGGCCCCGCATCCTCGTCCTGTGACGTGGTGGGCCCGCGTCGGCAGATGCGGGCGCTTGATACGGGCCGCTCGGCTGTATCAGCATCGCATGTGTTGTTGTCTGGGTGTTATTCAACCATGTTGTTAGGCATGTGTCTGGCCCCTGCAGCCCTTCATAAGTTTCACCACCTGGTTTGGCAAGCAAGCCCATGTGTTGGCTGGCGGAAGCCACCCTGCAAGGCCAGGGGCGCCGGGCTGGCGTAGGCCGCGTGAACGCCCCGCGCCACGCGCTCACGCGGCCGCCCAGCCACCGAGGGCCTCACCCCAACCGCGCGCAGCTGCACGAGGCGCTGCAGCTGCTGCGCGGCAACATCCGCGTGCTCGTGCGCGTGCGGCCCGAGCTTCCCAACCCTAGACCCGAGCTGGATAGGGTAGGGTCCGACTCCGTCATCAGCTTCCGCATGCCGGGCGCGCTGACCATCAGCCCGCCCGAGCGCCGCATCGCCGACTTCGAGTTCGACACCGTGCTCGGCCCGGCCTCCACGCAGGCGCGCGCGCTCCACATTTCGGAGACCCCTGCTCTCTGCCACCACGCGCCCTGCGCGACGCCGCAAGTGCGCGCGCGCGCAGGCAGACGTGTTCGCGGAGGTCGCGCCGCTGGTGCACTCTGTGCTGGACGGCTACAACGCCTGCATCTTTGCGTATGGCCAGACGGGCAGGCACGGGCACGCGCCGCGCCTTTTAATCATCACAAGGCGGCCGGCTATGCCGCGCGCACTCGCGCGCCAAGCATCTGCGGTGCACTGCTCGTCCACGGGACTGCTGACCCTCGGTCTGGGGCGCGCACAGCGGCAAGACGCACACGATGCAGGGCCCGCCTGACGACCCAGGTCCGCGCCAGGCTGCTCGCGCAGGCGGCTGTGCTTGCTCTCAGGCCGTGTCACTGTGCAGACGCTGAGGCGCCCCCGCGTGGCTGTTTCGCAGGGCTGAGCGCGCGCGCGCTCGAGATGCTGTTCGCGGCGCTGCAGGCCGAGGCCGGCGGGGCCGCGCGCGCGCCCCGCGAGATGACCGTGGCGATGCTGGAGGTGGGGCACATGCGCACCGCCGTGCGCGACCCCCGCAGCTCAGCAGCCCAGTCGTGCCTGAGTGAATGCACATTGCGTGGCCGGCCGCATAGGTGTACAACGAGGAGGTGCGGGATCTGCTGGCGGCGCCCGGCAGCCCGGCGCGGCCGCTGGAGGTCTCTGCGCTCGCCGCGGGCGCCCTGCCGCCAGGTGCGCGTACGCGCTGGCTGGCCCGTGCCCGCATCCGCGCAGGCTGCGCGCGCTTGAGAGGCAGACAACCGCAGCCTGAGTCGAAGATATGCCATGCAGGAGTCCTGGAAGGGAATGGACACCATCAATAACTGTTGTGAGCCAGCGTGCACACTCCATCTCAAGCAAGTCCCCGCAGGTGCGGAGCGCATCGCGGGGCTCACCTGGCGGCCGGTGGCGGCGCCGGGCGACGTGGCAGGCGCGCTGGCGCAGGGCCAGGCCGCGCGCGCGACCGGCGCGACCGCCATGAACGACGCCTCCTCGCGCAGCCACGCGCTGCTGGCCGTGCGCCTGGCGCCCGCGGCGCCCGGCGGCGCCGCAACCACGCTGCACCTGGTCGACCTGGCAGGCGCGCCGCCCTTTGATTCACTTGGGCTGCAAGCTCGCATGTCCGCCAGCGATGTGCATGCATAGAAACAGTGTGGCCCTGCGCCCCTGCCCCTGTGTCGTCCGAAGGGGATGACCGCTCATCAACCCAAGGCTGGCGAGTGGGAGGGAGCCTGGCCGCCACGCATGGCGAGGTGTCTTGACAGAGGGCGGGGCGCGCGCAGGCTCGGAGCGGGTCGCGCGCAGCGAGGCGGCGGGGCAGGCGCTGCGGGAGGCGGGCGCGATCAACCGCTCGCTGGCGGCGCTCGGCGACGTCGTGGCCGCGCTGCAGCGCAAGGCCGCGCACATCCCCTTCCGCAACTCGCGGCTCACGCAGGCGCGCGCTGGCCTCCGCGGATCCCTCCGGCGCGCGCGCCGCGGCCGGGGGCGCCTGAGCGGGGCGGCCGCTGAAGCGGCGCTGTGCCGGCCGCATGTCTTGACGAGACGGGGCACTGCTACCTGATACTGGCTTCGCATGCACCCGCGCTCAGCCGCTCGGGCTTGATCTGCAACAAGGGCTGAGGCCTTGGGAGCTGTGCGCGCCTGGCGCAGGTCCTGCAGGACTCCCTGTGCGGCAGCAGCAAGGTGCTGCTTGTGGCTAACCTGGCGCCGGAGGCTGCATCGGCGGCAGAGACGCTGAGCTCTCTCGCGTTCGCCGCGCGCGCCGCCAAAGTGCCGCCCATCGCATTGTGCCGTCCCTGAACGCGGGCGGGCCTGGCAGCTCTGGTACTCAGACAGGCTGCGGGCATGAGCAGGGTGTGTGCACAAGTACATGCTCACCACAGCAGCTCATGTGCGTGCCTTTGCTTTTCAGCCAGGTGTGGACTGCATGCGGCGAGCACTCACCTAATTGGTACACGATTCACAGCTGACTCGTGATGCATGCATGCGCTCTGCGCGACACGCGCGCCCTGCTGCCGCCCAGGCAACAGGAGCGCCCGCTTATCAGAGACCAGGGACGAGTGCAGCATGCATCGTGCAGGTGGAGCTGGGCGCCACCAAGAGGGGCGTGCCGCTCGGGGCCGCGCCCGCTGGCTCGCCCGCCGGCGGCCTGCGCCGTGCTGGCCCGGAGGACGGCGGCAGCTCGGCCGGCAGCGCGCGCGCGAGCCCGGTCGGGTTCGCGCCGGCGGGCCACCAGCGCCGCGGACGCGCCTGACACTGCCTGCATTCGTCTGCCTACACAGAGACGCTGTGATGATGAGTGCCAAAACAGAGACGAGCGCGTCTGCTGACGACGTAGCACAGTCGATTTGTTACGTATGCTCAAGTTTGGGACGGGAGCTAGGCCGGGTAAACGCGGGTGTCTTAGGCTTGGTGCAGGAACGGGCCGACAGATATATCAAGCTTGCCTCGAGGCCCTAGGCACTTCAAAGCTAGGGCCTGGTATGATCTGCTCCGCCTCGTTCTAGAGTTCTAGAGCTATCAGGCCGGCTTGCCTGCTTCTCCTCTTGGCAGCCCACATGGAGTGCCGCGGCGGCGGGGACGGCCCGAGGCCTGCAGCATTTGCCGCCACGTGCCTGGGCGCGCTGGGCGGGGCGCTGCCGCTGCCGCTGCCCGCGCGCGAGCGCAGCGCCGAGTGCGGCAGCACCGGAGCGCCCGGCCACAGGCAGCCGCCCACCGCGGCATCCCAGCAGTTCCCAGGGCAGTGGGGCCGGCGGCCTGCGCGGCGCTCGGACACATCCAGCCACGACTGGCCGGGGAGCGCGAGCGGGGCGAGGAGCGGCGCCAGCGCTGGCGGCGAGCTGCTTGTGCGTTCCCTGCCGTCGCTGGCTGGGGCGCAGGCGCTGCTGCGTGCAGTGTGACGAGCGCGCATGCCGAGTCGCGCATGCAGAGTCAGATTGGCGGGTGCCCCGTGCGTCGCTGCAGCCCACCTGACTGGACGGCTGCCGCTGCGCAGGAGAGCGGCTATGGACCGGCGCAGGCAGCGTGGCTGTGGCCCTTTTCCTTGATAGGAAAAGGTGCGCGCCGAACGGCATATGGCGGCGCTGCAGGTTGCTGCTCGTGCGCCACAGTCTGCGGCCTGTCACACGCTGTCGCAGTGTGTCTGCACGCACCTCCGCCACGGACAAGCAATGTCAAGGCGCCTGTGACTGAGCACACGCGTGCGCACGCACCCAGGACGACGAAAGCGAGCTGCCGGGGACGGGCGCAAGCGCGTGATGGTGCTGATGAGCGACACAGGCGGCGGCCACCGCGCGAGCGCTGAGGCTCTTAAGGCGGGCTTCCAGAAGCTGTATGGCGACAAGTATGAGGCGCGCCCGCCCCGCCCGTCCCGCAGCCCCTCTGCCGCCGTCCTGCCAAAGGAGGAGCGGTCACAAACTCGCTGTATTTCTGGTATGCAGATACTTGTATGTAGAGCCCCTTGGTGTGCCAAGGCACCCGGTGTTCTGTCTTTGTGCTTCAGGCTGGCTTGGTAGCCCGAGCAGGCGCGCCCGGCGGCGCGCGCGCAGGTGGACTACGTGGACATCTGGTCGCACTACACGCCGTACCCGTTCAACCAGATCCCGCGCAGCTACTCCTTCATGGTCGCGCACCCGGCGCTGTGGAAGTTCAACTACTACCTGCAGCAGCCACGCTGGGTGCACGTGCCCACGCAGCGCATGTGGGCGCCGTTCGTGTCGCGCCAGGCGCGCGCCTGCGCGCCCGCGCTGCCACGGGCGACTCCCTTCGTGCTCACGGGTCACGCGTGATGCGTGTGCGGCCTGCAGAGCAGCGCTGCGACGCGCGGGAAAGCAGGCGGCGGCATCCTGGAGCCCTCCGCCGGCCTGGGTGCCCTGGCAGGGCGCTGCGCAGCCTCGTTGGCGGCGGCTGTCATCCAGCACGGAGCCTCGTGCGCGGCCGGCAATACAAAAGTCTGTTGCACGAGCCTGCAGCTGATGGGGTCGCTGCGCCGCAGGTGGCCCGCGCGTTTGAGCAGTTTGAGCCGGACCTGGTCGTGAGCGTGCACCCGCTGATGCAGATCATCCCGGCGCGCGTCAACGCTGCCCGCGCCCGGTGCGCCCCGTGGCGCACTCGTGCCGGGCTCACGCCGGCAGAGGACGGCACCGGGACTGCCATGCCCCGCGTCGCGAGCGCGGGGCGTGCGCGTGCACGGGCGCCCGCACTGGCACGTAGGTGCTCTAGTGAGGGGCGCCAGCGTGTCCGCTGGTCGCCCGCGCCCGCCTTGCTTCTCTGCAAGGGCAGGGAGGCGGGCGCGGCGCTATGAGACAGGGAGCGCGCCATGAGGGCGGCGGCCGCCAGAGCTCGCGCGCTCTGTCCCCCAGCAGTGCAGGAACGCGGGCCGGGCCGGGCTGGCAGCCCCGTGAGCGCAGCGCGGCGGCGGAGGCCCCTGGCCGAAGCGCAAGGCGCCGGCAATGCCTTGCGCGAGGCAAAGAGCCTTTGTGGCCGCTGGCCGACGCGCTTGCGGCGCGCGCGGTGCGTGAGCTGCGGGCGGCGCGCGGTGCAGGCAGCGCGGCGTGGACCCGGCGCCGTTCGCGACAGTTGTGACCGACCTCACCACCTGCCACAATACCTGGTTCTACCGCGGCGTGGACCGCTGCTTCGTGCCGACCGAGACGTGCTGGCGGCGCGCGCTGCGGATGGGCCTGCGCGCGGACCAGGCGCGCGCCGCCCCACCTGTCCTGCTGTCCTGGGGGTTTTCCCAATGCCTTGCAGCCCACCTGTGTCTGCATGCGGCGGCCACACGTGCAGCCTCTTGCCGGCGTGGAGACGCCCTCCAAGCAAGGCGTCTCCATGGTCGGCTGCGCCCGAACAGCCTGCAGGCGGGCGTCGTCCTAACCCTAACCCTAGCCGACCCGGCCGTCCGCTTGCGGGAACCCCAGGCGCGGCGCCGCGCGCGCAGGTGACCATGCACGGGCTGCCCATCCGGCCGGCGTTCAGCGAGAAGCGCGCGCCGCAGCCCGTGCTGCGCAAGCGCTTGGGCATGGCCCAGCACCTGCCGGCGGTGCTGCTAGTTGGTGCGCGCCCCGCGCTGCCGGGCCAGCTGGGGGAGGCGCCGCGCAGGCGCCTGGGCGGGCGTGCTGGCCGCCTGTGTGCGGCAGCGCGCGGGTAGGCGGGGCGAGGTGGGCAGGGCCTTGCATGGTGCAACAGGGGCCTGATCTGAAACTGGTTGGTGGATCTGCAGTCAGACCTTGCTGGCGCTCTGGACATGCACAGTGCTTGCAAGCGCGGGTGCTCAAGCGCTGTGCAACCGTGTTCAGCCTGGCTTCATGCAGCTCTCCGCCCTGGCGACCGAGTCAGAGTGTTAAACCGCACGGAGGTGCTCGGGCAGGGCGCGGCCTGGGCGGTCTTACACAAGCACATATTTGCGCCGTGGCGAGGAGTGTCCGACTCTGTGACACGGCGGCGCGGCGCAGGCGGCGGCGAGGGCATGGGCGCAATCGAGGCGACGCTGGACGCGATCGCGGCGGCGTGCGGCGGCGCCTGCCAGGTCGTCGCCATCTGCGGCCGCAACAAGAAGCTTGCGCGGCGCCTGCAGGGCCGGTGCGCGGCCGCGCCCGCGCGCCCTGTCGCTTGCGTGAAGGGGGCTGTGCGGTTTTGAGTCCTAGTGTTGCTCTGAAATGCTGCAGGCGGGCGCCGCATGGCTCCTGCAGCTCGCAAGACATGCGCCTGAGTGAGTGTGCCCCCATGCGCCCTGGCCGCGACCGCAAGCACGCACCAGGGCGCCGCCCGCCAGCCGACAGGGCCGATGGCACGAGTCGGGACAGCGTGCAGCGCTGCTGCTCAAGGCGCACGCGCGCGCGCGCGCAGGGTGTTCCCGGGCGGCATGCGCGTGCTGGTCAAGGGCTTTGTGAGCAACATGTCCGAGTGGATGTCCGCCTGCAACGTCATCGTGACCAAGGCGGGGCCCGGCACGATCGCCGAGGCGCTCATCTGTGGCCTGCCGGTCGTCCTCAATGGCTTCATCCCCTGCCAGGCGCGCACGCACAAGCGCAACGTGTTGCACGCCGCGGCCGGCGAGCCGGCGCGCCGTCAGTATGGTTGGCCGCTGGTCTGAAGTTGCCTGCTGTGCAACACCAAGCCCCACTGCGCGCTGCATGTTTGGTCACAGTCACGGGCTCCCGGCGGCGCAGGCGCCAGCAGCACGGCCCCGTGCTCTGCCCCAACCCTACCCTGGTCCCCGCGCAGGAGTTTGGCAACGTGGAGTACGTCGTGGACAACGGCTTCGGCATCTTCCAGCGCGAGCCGGAGCGCATTGCGGCGCAGCTGTCCGCCTGGTTCAGCACCGAGCGCGCGGCGCTGGATGCCATCGCCCGGCGCTGCGCAGAGGTCCGGCGCCCTGTGGCCCGCAGCCGGGCAGCCCGCGCCGCCTGCGCGGCTTGGCTGAGCCCTGTCTTTTGCTGGCGCCGGTGCGCGCGCGCTGCCGGCTGCGGCCGCCGCCGCGCGCGCGGAGCTGGAGCCTGCGCCGCGCGCTCGGCCCGGCGCGCGTCTGTTAGCGGGGCGCAGTCACGCTAGCGGTTCTGGTCGCAGCGGGTGCCACTTGCGTGCCGAATTGCTGACACACAATGCAGGGTGCCTGCCTGCTGTCGCCTCCTCCCGGCGTGGCGTGCAGGCAGCCTCTGTCTTGGCTGCGCGACGTGCCCTGCATCCGGCCGGCAGCCGGGAGGTAGTCGCTGGCAGGGGCGTGGCTGGCACACAGCCCAAGGGGCGCGCTAGGGAGCCTGGGCCAGGCGCGCGCGCGGGCGCTGAGGCGCGCGCACGCGGGCGGCGGCGCGCAGGCGGGCCGGCCATTCCAGTTCGCGCTGTTCCGCATCGTCGCCGACCTGGCCGAGATGGCGGAGGCGCCGCGGCTGCGCGTGCCGGCCGCGCCGCGCCGCGCCGACTACCAGGCCGCATGACCAGGGACGGCGGCGCTCGCGCTACGGTGTGCCGGGCGCAGAGAATGCGCCTCCCGCTGCGCCTCCTGCTGCGGCCGGGGCGCGGCTGGCTGGCTGGGGAGCATGCCTGCGGCGCTGTGGGCCGGCAGCCAGCATGACAGGCGGGCTGGGCGTTGGAGTGCTTTTGGGGCCGCCCGGGCGGCATGTGAGGGCGGCAGCAGCACACGCTGCGGGCCACCTGACTGGAGGGTCGCCAGTGCGCTCGGTGAGCCTGCCCGGAGCCAGGGGTGGGAGGTGGGCAGGGTAATGGACGGACCAGCCTGTGCGTGAGCTTGAGCTCTGCGCGCCCCGGCAGGCAGATGTCCTGCGTGGCTGGGTACCCAATTTTGAGCGGCACTGTTGCTTGGTTTGATTTCTGGGCACGCGGGGCATCGGCAAGGATGTGGGCGACTGATGAAGCCTGCCCAAAATGATCAAAACAAAACTGCACTCAGGGCGCGTCGCGCTGCTCGTGTCGGTTCACAGTTGGGGCGTTCTGTTCAGGGGTGCTTGGGCGGCCGGCGAACGACTTGGGATCAGGCTGCGTTCTCATGTCAGTTTGTCTGCACTTCCTGCTAGCTGAGAGCCCAGCTTGTCACGCATGCACTGCCTGACGGGGAGTAGCCACCTCGCATAACTGCAAAACTTGCGGCATCGATTGCGTTCCTGGTATGCCTTGCACGGTCGATCACTCTCTCTGGCAGCTCAGACAGCAGTGCGGGAATGCTGCGTCATCCTGCCGCCGGCGTGCTGGCTGGCCGGCCTTCCAAAGCGTCCAGGATTGCAGCTACGAAGCCCTGTAGGCCCGGCGCATCGGGGAAGTGGATGCGCTCAAACCCCAGGCGCTCCGCCGCCTGAGCAGACGTGCTGCCTGCCGAGCGCGCGCACACATACACGGGTCACGACATCAAGCACCATGCTGACATGCCTGCGGGGTGCTGCCAAACACACAGCACTCGATTAAGGCTGCGCCAGCCGCCTGCGCATACAGAAACAGCCTAAAGACCAGGCCCACCTTGCGCAGGCATCATCATGCAAGCAAGCGCTAGCGCATCGGCCACGGCAACTGCTGCGCCACGTGCAGTGGGAGGGCCGGCTGCAGGGCGGGGCGCGCCGATGCAGGCGGCCGCGGCGCCGCGGGCGCCGTCGCCGGCCAGCGCCACCCAGGCCTTCACGGCGGACGGCGACGCGAACGCGACGACCTCCGCGCCGCGCGCGGCCGCCAGCGCGTCCGCCGGCAGCGCCGCCACCGGCAGCGTGCTGTACGTGTTGAGGCGCACGACCTCCGCGCCGCGCGCCGCCAGGCCGGCCTGCCGCACGCAGTGCCCCAGACCTCAGACCCTCACACGCTCCCCACATGCAACATGCTCAAGACAGAGCTGCATGGCACCCAGTGGAGCAGCGTGCAGGGCTGCCTGGCGGGGTTTCGCCTGCCGCTCTCGCAGCACGCGCCCGGATCGCCAGGCGCATCAGGAGGCAGGGGGCGAGGGTGCGCAGGGCGGGCCTGCAGGTCGGAGCCGGCCTTGGAGGAGGCGGAGTATAGCACGCGCGGCGCCGGGGCGCCCTCCCAAAGCGGCAGCTCCGCGGCCAGGTGCACCGCATTGCCTGCGCGCGGACGCACGCACGTGAGCGCCGGTCCGCGCGGCTCCCATCACGGTGTGCTCGGGGTTCAATTGTGCACCGCATGACAGGCCTCTGGCGCCCACACAGGCGCTCGCAGCCATGCTCCTGCACCAGAGTGCGTGCTCAAGGCGCGTCTCGGCAGCATTTGTGGTAATTAGGCAGCCGCATGGCCATGGAACTTGTCTCGCTGCATGGCATGCTGACAGCCACGGCATACATAAAGTAAAGCATGACAAGGCTGGACCAGTGCATCCTGCACATGACGCGCCTTTGTGGGCGTGAATGCGATGTCAAGCTGGCCCGCGTCCGGCGCGCCCCGCAGCACGTCGCCCGTGCCTTCCCCGACCACCGCTATGCGCACCTGCGCATGCGTCGTGTTGACCCTTGCCAGGGGCACAGGCCAGTTGGTCGCGAAAACACCAATGGGAGGTCGGATTTGGTCTGCAACATGCCTCCAGACACCAGTCCCTACGCTTTGTTGGGGCTCGCCTGGGGCCGCTCTGCAGAGCGCCAGCCCTCCAGGAAGACCGCGGCGGCCTCGGGCGAGGTGATGACCGCCCAGTCGAAGCCGCCAGACCGCAGCGCGCCTGGCAGGGCCTCCCGGTCGGGCCCCGGCGCGGTCTCCACAAGCGGCAGCTCCATCGCTGGCACGCCGCGCGCGGCCAGCATCGCGAGCAGCTTTGCGTTCTTGCCGGCCTCGCGCGTGAGCACCACGCGCGCGCGCTCACTCCGCCCTGCGCGTTTGCTTGACGCTTTACATGTGTCTGTTTTTGGCAAAGACGCGGCGGGTTAGTGAGCGGCCAGGCGTGACGGATACGCAGCGCAGCTTGCGCCGCCAGCAGCCATTCCTCTGAAGTCTTGCTTGCCAGCACGGGGTGCGGCACACTCGTCCGGCATCGCACAGCTGCGTCCCTAGCACGGAAGAGCTTGCGCACAACGTGGCACTCTTTTTGCAAACAGACAGCCGAATGGGAGGCTGAGCTCTTCCCTGGGAGCAGAGGCGGCAGCGACTGCGACACACTCACAAGGCGGTCAAGATTTGCTTGGGAGCAGGTCTACAGTGCCTACACTGGCCCCACCTGCCTCTGCTGGAACAGCCGCGGGCGCCTCCACGCCTGCAGCAGCAGCGGCTCGCTGCTGCGGGCACGCAGAGCGTGCCCCGCGCGCGTCTCTGAAGGGCTCGGGCGTGAGACGCCACTGTATCCTGGACAAAGCAGGCCTGCATCCCGGTGCAGGGGTGTGTCTACTACACCCAGGACGAGGGCCGTCTGCTAGCGCACAGTTGCGAAGGTGGTAAGTCATGGGCGGCATGCAACACACAGTGGCAACAGGCAATGTGGGACGGACACCCAGACAGTATGGCAACGTGCGGGGCGTGCTATAGATGAGCAGTGGTGCCTGCTTTCATCTCAATCGTACAATACCCTGATATCAGGGTCTTGGGTGGCCGCCAAGTCGTCTTCACGGCGCGCAACGGGTCACCCAAGTGGCAGCGGCGGCCCGCCAACATCTGCGACCTCTCCAGTCAGCGGCGCTCAAGGTCTGCCAATGCAGTCCTCCCGGGGACCGCCCCCAGCACAGCACAACACAGACTGTTCTGCCACCCCACCAGCACTGCTGCACTGAAGTAGCCTAGCACTGCATATTGGCTTGACAAGTCTCTTTGACCTGCGGGCTGGCTGTCACCCAGCAGACAGCCCTGCCTTGGAGCACGAGACGTCCAGTGAAGCAGCTGGGGCCCCTGCCTGATAGGCGTGACGGCGATGGCTGTGCGTGAGGCGCTGGTAAAAGGTGTTGCCAGGCACTCACTGGCTACAGCATATACGCCGGCAATGCGAGAGTGCGTGATGGGGGATTGCGCCGAGGGGTGCAGGCTCGCGCCTGCCGCGCCTGGGCTTGCTGTTCGCAACCAGACTTGGCGCCGCGCCGGCGGGCGCTGCGACGACCAGGGCAAGCCCGTGGAGTATGCCTGACGAGCCTCGCGATGTGGATATGACCAGCACTGACGGTGAGCACCAGGTCTGGGTCTGAGGCAGAATCCGCTGGCAATGCACGCGCCCCGATAAGTTGTCTATGGGAGATCTGCCTAACTGAAATTAAAGTACTACCTGAGCAGGTCCTGCTCCTGCTTGATGCATGCCCAGCATTGGCTGTACAGCTGACCGCTGTGCCTGCACGGCCAGACGCAGGCACCGCATCAGCGACGCACGTACCAGTGGCAGGTAGTGCTGCGGCCCTGCAGGCCGCCTTCTCGCCAGCGTCGGGCCTGACGGCGAGCGCGTTGGCGACGCCCGTGCCCCCGGCGCCCGGGCAGCCCAAGGCGGAGTCGCTGAGCGTGGCCGGCTCGGCCAGCGCGGCGCCGAGCGTGGGCGACAAGCGCAAGAGCAACTACTTTGAGTTTGCCAAGAAGAAGTGGGAGAGCGAGGACGCGTTCCGGCTGCCGGACGGCACGTGCGCCCCGCGCTGGCAGGGCCCCAGTTGCTCGCCGGGGTGACAAGAGAGCGAGGTGACTGTGAGAGTGCCCTGGGTCACAGGGCAACACGCAGCCCTGTGAGCGCTGGCAGCGCGGGTGCGGGGGTCTCAGACTGTAAAGCAGTGCTGTCAGCGCCACTGCCTTGTTCCGGAGCACCCATGGGGGCAGGCTGCCAGTCGCCCCCCAAGGCCCCAACGTCTGCTGCACTGCCTTCAAATGACTGTGCCTTGATGCGCATCTTTTCACTGGGGCCTGGTCTGCTACCCACTGGGCACAAGCGCAAGCGGACCCGGCAGGTGCCGTATGGCGCCTCCAATGCCGCGCTTGAGCGTAGGGTGCTCGACACGCTTGGCAGGTGGCAGGCCCTGGCGAGGCCGCGCGCGCGCGCGCAGGTGCTGGCCGCAGGTGCGGGAAGGCGCGCAGGGCAGCGACCACGGCGTGGTCGTCTGCCGGCTGTGCGCGCGCCACGAGAAGACCAACAACTTTGCAGAGGGCTACAGGCGCGCGCACGGCCCGGCTGTAAATCAAGCGCCTCCGGCCGCGGCACCTTCTCGCGCCGGCACCACTGTGTTCATGCTTGCATGCGGTCAAGCGGCGTGTGCCTGCGCGGCACGGACACCATGTGCTCGTGCCTAGTCAGCAGACAGCGTTGCGGGTCCGGTGTGCCATCACGGGGGCCTCCCCGGGGACGCTGCTCGCCGCACTGCAGACGCATGCCGCCGTCGCCTGTAGCACAGCGCGCGCAAAGAGCAGGCCGCGCGGCGTCGCGGGGGGCGTCAGCGCGCCGCGCCTCTGGAGGGCCGCTGCCCGGCCGGGGCGGGCGCGCAAGGATCCCGCCTGCGTCATGCAGGGCTAGATCTAGGGTTAGGGCGGCGTGTGCGCAGGAAGGGCAAGCGCAGCGCGCTGGTGGACCACCAGGCCAAGAACAAGGAGCACAAGGCGCTGGTGGCCGAGATGGAGACCGGGCTCAAGCGCGTCATGCTTGTCGCCGGCGTCGCGCAGCGCCTGCTCGGCAAGGTGGCCGTCGTCACGGGTGCGCACGGACCTCCCGCCGCCGTGGCTGCGCAGAGTCTTGTTGTGGTGCACCGCCAGTGGCAGGTAACCCCGGACTCATAGCATGCTGCTCTTGCGTGCCGAACAAACAGACTAAAATTCAGGACGCGCTGGCATCTGGAGTGCTGTGCGATGACGCATGAGGTGGTATGCATGCTATCGTGGCAATGCGTCAGTAGTGTACACTGCTGATAGGGTAGGGTTAGGGTTAGGGTATATATACTGCTGAAGCGCTGCTAAGAGCGGGCCGTGGAGCGTGCAGGGGGCGCAAAGGGCATTGGCCTGGCATGCGCGAGCTGCCTCGGCCACGAGGGCTGCAGGGTCGTCATCGCCGACGTGGACGACGAGGCCGCCGCCAAGTGCGCCGCAGGGCCTGCGCCCCAGCCGATCCCGCCCTGTGGGCTGATTGCGGGGGCGCGCGCAGCGCACCCTGCTGTGCCCAGGGAAGCACGAGCTGCCTGTGTCTCTCTCGTCGTGGCTGCGCCGACGCCGCTGCAGCGGGCGCAGCGCGCCGCTGAGGCACGGTGGGCGGGCCACAGGGCGGTGCAGCAGCTGGCATTGGAGGGCGTGGCCGCGGTGGCCGCGCACTGCGACGTGTCGAAGAAGGCCGAGGTCGACCAGCTCATCCGCTACGCCACGGAGGAGGTGCCGCGAATGCACTCCTCATGAGCTAAAGGCCCCCCTACTTTGCTTGCGGTGCTGAGCGTGCGGGCCAAGGCATGCGTGGGCCGTGCCGGACCCGTGAGGCGGAGCGGAGCGTGGTGCAGGGGACGTGCTCGCACGGCTGTGCAACTACATGAGGTGTCAGCGCATTGGTCATTTCAGTGGCTGCATCGGCGGCTCAGGTGCGTCACCGGGGGCCGCGCGCGCGCGCAGTTTGGCGGCGTGGACATCATGGTGGCCAACGCGGGCATCGTGAAGGGCGCCGAGTTCCTGGACATGCGCGAGGAGGACTTTGATGCGGTCATCGGCGTCAACCTCAAGGGCGTCTTCCTGGTGCGGCTGCGCGGCCGCGCGGGCGCGTCGCCTCGCGCTCGCCGCCCTTCTTTTCTGGTGGGTTGCCAGCGCGGGGGGCTGTTCTAAGTGGTTCTGTCGAGCTGTGACCGCGGCTAGCGTGCGCCACGCGCGCCCCGCGCTGCGGAGCCCAGGCACGACGCGGGCGCCCGGCGTGGGCCCTGCCGGGCCCCTGCATCGCCGGCCGCGCCACATGAGCGCGCGGCGCGGCAACGCGCGGCCAGCCGAGCGCACATGTGGGGGCCGCGCGCAGTGCGGCCAGGCGGCGGCGCGGCAGATGGTGGAGCAGAACCGGGCGGCGCCGGGGCGCGGCGGCGCTATCATCAACATGTCCTCGGTCAACGCGGTGATGGCCATCCCCTCCATCGCCGGCTACAACGCGTCCAAGGGCGGCGTGAACAACCTTACCCGGTGCGGCCCGTGCCCGCTCCGCCCACCGCGCCCGGCGCTGAGACGCGTTCTTTTTGGAAAAGAGGTGCTGCTGTGGGCGAGCGCCGCTGCCGCCGGTGCCGCGGCAGGAACATGGCGCTGTCGCTGGCGCCGCACAACATCCGCGTCAACGCCATCGGGCCGGGCTCCATCATGACGCCCGTGCTGGCCGCCGTTGCCAGCGACCGTGCCGCCATGAACAGGCGCGCCGCCCCTGCCCGCCAGGGCATCGCTACCCTGCCGTGCGTCATGCTAGAGGTGTGTGAAGCAGCCGCCGCTCACGCCGTCTCGACACTGACCAGAGGATGGTGAGCTGAGCGCAATGCACGGGCTGGCAGGGTGCTGTCGCGGACGCCCATGGGCCGCGTGGGGGACCCGTGTGAGATTGGCCAAGTGGCGTCCTTCCTGGCCTCGGACGCTGCCTCATACATCACCGGCCAGGTGCGGTGCTAGACCTGCTCCAGCACGCAGGTTTCGGTGTAAATGCATGCCTCACAGTCTGTCAACCTGCTGTGTGTCGCCCGCGCTGCGTGCAACCGTGCAAGCTTGTGTGCACAGGCCAAGCAAGGCTGCATCAGCCTGGTCAGCGCCGGAGCCTGCTGCACAGGTCATCTATGCGGACGGCGGGCGGCTCGCGCTGAACTACGTCGTGCCTGTGGTCGGGGACCCGCCAGCGTGATGGCGGCTCCTGCCCAGCGCAGTGTATCTGTCTTGCAATCTGTGCGCTGCTGTGCCCAGCGTGTTCTGAGTGGTCAACCTTGGGTTTCAGTTCGAGTGTTTGTATATCACTGCCTGAGACTGTAGTGGTTTTGGCTTTAAATGTAATGTTCATGCATACTTGTGCATGTGCACAGAGATGTGAGAGAGAGGGATCGGTGAATTGACTGAAGTACATCTGTGTATCAGCCAACTGCGGCTAACGAGCGCAGCCCTAGGCAGGGCTGCTACTTATCGCATAGCACCTCACGCGGTGCTAGGCATGCGAGCATGGCACTGCGGGGCTCACACACATGCGAGTGTCCGCCGTGACAAGGAAGGCTCTGAGTGTGCGTGCATTAAGGCGCACCCAGGCGTGTTAGGTTGAAGCCTGTTTCAGCCAGCTAGGCTGCTAAGGCAACAGGTGACATCAAGCGAGCAAGCAAGCAGTTATACCATACTCACAGATCAAGGGACATTTGGGAAATCAGGTAGGTCTTCAGCACATGCGAGGATGAAGCAGGCTACTACTTCTTTTCCTGTCTTTAAAAGGACTGTCTTTCCCAATCCTGAACAGCTGTCCTACTCCTCCTCCGCAGCAGCCCAAGCTGCCGCCTGCTCATGGAGCCTGCCGGCAGCGGCACGCTCGCGTGTGCCCGGCGCCGGCCAGCGCCGCCAGGCCACCTGCTTCTGCACCCCGTCGGTGACCTCGAACGCAAACCGGCCCTCGCATGCATGCATGAGAAAGCGCATCACAAGCCGCCATGGGGCGTCGTAAATCTGCTCCCCTCCCATATGAAAGAAGCTGGGAAACTCCCTGCCCGACCCGATCACCATGCGCTCCAGGCATGGCGGGCACAGCGCATCAGCAAGGGCCTCCGCACTCAGCTGGCCATCCGCATAATGCCACAGAACGACCTCGCGTGCATATATACGCACATCCTTGGCCCCCGGAAATGCGCAGCGTAGCGTGCCCGGGCTGACAATGTGCGCATCTGGGACACAAACACTGAGCCTTAGGCATTCAGCCACTACTTCAGCGCGCCAGCCGCTGACGGCGGGGAAGCATGTGGGGGCACTGCAATGCAACTCGTTGCCAGACAGGTGCACACAGGAGAGGCTGGGGACCCGCGCCGCCACCTGTGCGGCGGTGCAGGGCAGCCAGGGGCTTGCAGTCATCTGTGGGTATGCCGCCCTGGTTCTAAGGCAGACCAGAGTGTGCGGCAGGTTGTCGTACTGCACGCCCTCACCCGCGCTACCCAATATGCCCAAGTGCGTGATACAGAAATCACTCAGGTCCACAGGCGTGTGCGGCACCGCGGATTTTGGGGGCAGGGGCTCTGTGACGCCGCCCAGGCGCAGCGGCATGCCCAGCAGCTGCCGCAGGCTCTGGCGCTGGTTTGCGCGCAGGATGGTCAGCAGTGGGGACACGACGTCGCCGTCGGCGCACAAGCCCGGGTCCAAAAAGTCCCTGCTGTGCCCAAGGGTGGCGGGGGCCCCCCAGTTGTGTAGCGTTAGTGCCTCCACGCGGTTCCGCCATGCAGGCAGTGCCAGCCACGCCAGGTGCCTCGCGGCAAGCCGCACATCGGAGAAGTTCAGGCGCAGCCGCAGCGGGTGCGCGCGCAGCACCCGCCTGAAGTGGTGGCTCACGCCCTCCAGCAGAAGCACCAGCGGACTTCGGCGCTGGCCGTGGAGACTAGGCGTGCGGCCCACACGATGGACACCACTCTGTCTAGGAGGGCGTCAGGCAAGCCTTCCAAGCATGGCCGCTGTGCCTGCGTTGCGCAGGCACTCAGCTTGATGCGTAACAGGAGCAAGCCTGACGAACACATTGCAGGCAGGTGCGAGCTGACGTTGAATACACAGCCATCTAGCACCCACCGCAGATGCGGGCCTCTGCGAAACCATCTGTGTAATACAGCCTCCGTTGTGCGCTTATACAGCAGTGCCTCAGCCGCTGATGCTCGCTGCTGTAGGTGTCAGCAAGCCATAGCGCGCGCGCCACACGCAGAGGCGCGCCAGCTCTGTACCCTACCTGGGAGCCTCACGGGCCACGCCTTGAAAACAAGCCAACTGAATCATACGCAAAATACAAGGCGAGTCTGTGCGGCACTGGAAGTATGCGCTGTTCCCGCTCTGTGTGGCACTGGAAGTATGCGCTGGGACCCACATGATGAAGCCCCACCCCTAACCCACTCCCAGACTAACTGTATAATTAGGTTGTATAACCTTTCAGCTGCAAAAGCAGAACACTGTCGGAAAAAGCAGAACACTGTCGATCTGCGGGCACAGATTGAGCGCTGTGCCATGGCCACTGAGGACGCGCCGCCTGCGGCAGAGGCGCCGGAGACGGCGCCGCCCGCCGAGGCGGACAGTGATGCGGGCCCGGCGCCAGCGCTGCAGTCAACGGCGACGCCGCATCCCTGCGGCCGCCCAAGCGGCCGGCTCGGCCCGATGAGTCGCTGCACAAGGCGACCATCGACAAGCTCGCGGCGCGGATTGCGCTGAACAAGGAGCGCCTGACGACGATCCGGGAGGAGGTGGAGGCGCGGCAGAGCGCGCGGCGCAGCGGTGGCGCGCACCAGGCGCTGCGCGTCCGGCTGCAGCAGCTGCGCGGAGACTGGAACGCCGAGCTGGTGCGCGCCAGGGAGGCGCACCCGCAGCGGGGTGGGTGCGCCAGGGCAGGCAGGCAGCGGCTGCGCGTGATCACAGCTTGTGCGGCGCTGGGGGGGCATCCAGCTGTAAGCGCCCGAACCACCGACAGCGGACGATGCAGGTGATCTGCGGCCGGGCGGAGCGCTGGCGCCTGCAATGTCGGGTGTCAAGAACCAGAGGGGGGCCGAGCGCTGGACGGCACTCGGCAGCCAAAGCTGTGGCGGCGAGGTCGCGTTTTGTCGGAGCGGGGCTGATGGAGCCAGGGTGGCGGGCGCTGCGGTCCCCCGCCGCCACCGGCCCGGCAGGGGGGCGCGCGCGCGCGGAAGCGCAGGGTAGCTGCGGGGCAGGTCCAAGCGGCGGGGGCGCGGCGCGCAGGCAAAGAAGCAGGGCATCCGCGCGCAGCTTGAGGATGCGAGCAGCAGCCGCAGCAAGCTGGCCAACGAGGTCAAGGGCATGAAGTCGTCGATCACGTACACGACGCCGCAGCAGATCGACGAGCTGATCGGCCGCCTGGAGGACCGGCAGCGCCACG
>JAABUV010001355.1_pt1 | contig 35526 bp, 33 predicted proteins | sample 5559971 | NCBI WGS metagenome assembly JAABUV01 (sample SAMN10711881, study PRJNA513362) | rock metagenome | isolation source: Antarctica rocks | place: Antarctica: Victoria Land, Knobhead nord | collected 2015-12-19
AGGAGGGTCATCATGCGATAGACTGCGGGTGGCATCGGGAGGCTCCTTCCGGACGATATGGTGTCAGCACCCCTATCCTACCAAAGCCCTCCCGATTGCCCCCTTGTTAGCGAAAACTAGAGAATAAAGAGGGTATAAGCCGTATTTTCAGGTCACCTGGCGCGATGAGGAGCCAGAGACGCGCTGATCGACGTCGTACGAGACTTCGGTGACCTGAAGAGGGTCGGAAAATGGCGCATATGACCTCTCACAGTATTACGAAGATGAACTAATCTCTTCCAGTGCGCGGGGCATCCCTCAACATAGCGCCACGCGGCCTGACGTGGCCTGCGCTTAAAAGGTCATGGCAGCGGACGGACCTTGAAAGGTCATCTCCGGTAACGGCAACTCCCCTCGTGTCGGCGTGTCGCGGATTGTGTCGCGCTCACACAGACCTTTTAAGGTCCGGTCCCTGCCAAGCGCTATCAGGCCCCGGCCTGTCAGGCGTAGGCCCACGCGGGCGCCAACATCATTGTGGGGCGGCTCCCCTCTCCCGCGCACGGGAGATGGGGTCGGGGGTGAGGGCCGCGACAACCGCGACGACGAGCAAAAGTGCGTATACCCCTAGCCAACAGGGGATAAATAGCGGTATACTGGGCCTGTTGTGGATAAAAGTGGGGATAAGTGGGGGGTCCGGTGGATAACTTGGGGGCCGAGCCATGTTCCTAGGCGAATACGAGCATAGCCTCGACGTCAAGGGGCGTATGGCCGTGCCCGCTCGTTTCCGCGCCCTGCTGGGCGAAGGCGCCGTCATTACGCGCGGCTTCGACCACTGCCTCGTCATTTATCCACCCGATGTCTGGCGCTCGTTCGCCGAGCGCCTCGACGCGCTTCCGGTGACGCAGCCGATCGCCACCGCGGTCAAGCGTTTCATATTCGCGGGGGCCATGGAGTGTGAGTTCGACAAACAGGGCCGTGTCCTGGTGCCGTCTCCGCTGCGTGGCTATGCCGAACTGTCGGAGACGGTCGTCGTCGTGGGGCAGTATAGCCGCATCGAGATCTGGGATCGCACGCGCTGGCAGGAAATCAGCGCGCGCGCCGAGGAAGAGAGCGGCTCCATCGCGGAGCAACTGGCGGGTTTGGGTTTGGACATCTAAGTGGAAGTCGGAAGTCGGAAGTCGGAAGTCGGAAGTTCTACGTCGGAGGCGCCTGATACCCTCGATGAGGTAGACCAAGAGCTAGACAGTCTCGATCAAGGCTTACTTCCGACTTCCGACTTCCGACTTCCGACTGATCGTCACGAGCCCGTCCTGTACGAAGAGGTATTGGACGGGCTGAATCCACAGTCGGGCGGGCGCTACGTGGACGGCACGGCCGGACGCGGCGGGCACGCCGAGGGTATCTTGCGGCGCGGCGACCCTGATGGGCAACTGCTGGCGCTCGACGCGGACCCAACGGCCGTGGCGGCGGTACGCGTGCGGTTGGCGCCCTTCGGGGCGCGGACCGCTGTCGTACAGGCAAACTTCTCCTCACTTGAGGAAGTCGTGCGGGCGCACGGCTGGGACGAGGTGGACGGGGTTCTCCTCGACCTGGGCCTGAGTTCGCCGCAACTGGCGACCCCTGAGCGGGGCTTCAGCTTCATGGCCGAAGGCCCGCTGGACATGCGCTTTGACCCGACCGGGGGGACAACGGCGTCCGACCTGGTGAACAGTCTGACCGAAGAAGACCTGGCACGGCTCTTTTACGAGTATGGTGAGGAGCCGCGCGCGCGCCGTTTGGCGCGCGCCATCGTGGAGGCGCGGCGGCGCGGCCGCATCGACTCCACCACGGAACTGGCGCGGCTGGCGGAGCGGACGCTGGGGCGGCGCGGCGGGATACACCCCGCCACGCGCGCTTTCCAGGCGTTGCGCATCGCCGTCAACGAGGAACTCGACGTCCTCGCGGCGACACTGCCGCGGGTCGTCGGCCTGTTGCGGCCCGGTGGCCGCGTGGCGATCATCGCGTTTCATTCACTGGAAGACCGAATCGTCAAACGATTTTTGCAACGGGAGATGACCGGATGCGTCTGTCCTGGCAAGCAGCCCGTCTGCACATGCACGCACCAGCCAACCTTACGCGCCGTTTCAAAAGGCGCCATCAAGGCGGGGACAAACGAGGTGCGGCGCAACAGACGAGCGCGCAGCGCACGCCTGCGGGTAGCCGAGCGTCTCTAGGGGCGTTGGGCCGCCTGGCGCAGGCGATCTGGCAGCGCATGCTGTCCCGGCCACGGCTGGGCGGCGCGCATGGGCTCGTGCCCACGATGCCGCTGCTGTGGTCGCCGCCGATCCTACGCATCATCTCTCTCGTGGCCCTGCGCCGCGCCGCTGAAACCCGGCCCTGCGCTGGCCCGCGTCCCTATCTCCTGCGCGCCCATGCCCAGTCCCGCTGGCGCCTGGCCGCGGGGTGGGCGTAGGCACCCTCTCTTTCCCAACTATTGCGACATAGAGCCCCATGTCTGCCCGCGCGCCATTCGGTCGCGCTAGCGCCATGTCAAGTCGTCGATATGTTGCATTATCGCGCCTTCTAACCCTCCCCTTTTCTCTACGGTCACCGCGCATTCATGGACGCGCCGTGATCGCTGGCGCCCTCGCGGCGCCTTGATCGTACTCTCGTTAAATTGTTGCATAACATACTACTGTGTTAGAGTACTGTTGGAGATAGGGACTAATGACTGCTACTCCTCGCATCGTCCGCACGACTGCTACGCCCCGCATCGCCCGCGCTGTCGCGCTTCCATCCGCCCCACGCCTCCGTCGCGTCACGGGTGTCAACACCCGTCCCCTCGGCAAGATCAGCCTCGTCCTCGCCGCTACCTGCGTCCTTGGATTGACCGCCGTGGGCTACGTGGCGCAGACCGGCCAGGCTGTGCAGACGTCCTACCAGATACGTGAACTCAACGCGCGACTCAACGCCGATCTGAATACGCAGGAGACGCTGCAAAACCAGATTCAGCAGCGTAAGACCTATAGCGCCATCTATGACAGCGCGCTCAAGCTGGGCTTGACGATGCCCGATCCGAGCACGGCGCACTTCATCCCGGCGCCAGGCCCGGTCACGACCAAGTACGTCATCTCCTACGCGGCTCCGCGCCCGGCCGCGCGCAACGTTCATGTGGCGACGACGAACGCGGCAATGACCTCGTGGTGGCAAGGCCTGTGGTCCGCGCTCTACCATGTGACGCGCTAAGGGAGGGCAAAGACATCATGATGCAACGTTTCATCAGGCTGGGCTGGCGCCAACTCACCCTACTCTCCGGCATGATTCTCTTCGCCCTGCTTATCACGCAGAACCTCGCGTACTATCAAGTGACGAAGCACGCGGAACTGGCGCGCCAAGCGCAACGGACCTACGACCAGACTATCCCCGTCTCCGCGCCGCGCGGCGAGATCCTCGACAGCAAGGGCATACCGCTGGTGACGAGCGCCCAGGTCAGCAAGTTGTACGTGGACCCCACGGCGCTGAACCCTAAGGGGTTGCCCGCCGTCACCTTGCGGGACGCGCGGGCGCTCGCGCCCATCCTAGGCCAGGACGTGGCGACGCTCGCGCGTGAGCTAACTTATCGCGGCGCGACTGTGCCCGGAGCGCAGCATGTATTTATCGCCGATGGGTTGAGCGACGACACGGCTAACGCGCTCAACCTTGGGCCAGGCATTATCCTGGAGGCGCGCCCGCGCGCCTTCTACCCCGACGGCGCGCTCGCCGCGCCGCTGCTCGGCTTTGTGTCCAAGAACGGGGATGGACAGTACGGTATCGAGCAGGCCTACGATCAGGTCCTGCGTGGGCAGGACGGCACGCGGCTCAACCTCGCCAATACGTCGACCCGTCCCCTCCCTGCGACCGCGCGACCGCGCCCGTTCGTGCCCGGCGCCGATGTCGTCCTGACCATCAACGAGACGATCCAGCAGATCGTGGAGAAGCGCCTTGCCGAGATTATTTCGCACACCAACGCTTTAGGCGCCGAGGCCATTGTGATGGACCCGAAGACGGGGGCGATTATGGCCATGGCCAGCCTACCGTCGTATGACCCGAACAACTATGGCCTGGTGACCGACCCCAGCCGTTTTAACAACCGGGCGATCCAGAACTATCAACCCGGTTCGACTTTCAAGGTCATCTCGGTGGCGAGCGGCTTCGACGCTGGTGCGTTCAATCCCACCACGATCGTGAACGACCCCGGTATCTTCCAGAGCCCGGCCTACGGGGATGTGCCGATCCACAACTGGGAGCCGGTGGGCTGGGGTAATGAGACGCCGGAGATCATGCTGCGCCACTCCGCCAACGTGGGCATGGTGCAGTTCGCCGCCATGATCCAACCGCCGCAAAAGTACTACAACTACCTCGTCAATAATTTTGGCTTCGACCAGCCGACGGGCATCAACCTACCCGGCGAGGAGACCGGCATCGTGCGCCAGCCTATCGGGGGCCACTGGCAGCCGATCGACCAACTGACCAACGCATACGGCCAGAGCATTGATGTGACGCCGCTGCAGTTGGTGACGGCGATGGGCGCGCTGGCCAACGGCGGCAAGCGCATGCGTCCCTACGTCGTGCAGCGCGTCGAATATCCCGGCGGACGCGTCGTGGCGACACAGCCGAAGGTGGCGGCGCAGGCCGTCAAGCCGTCGACCGCCGCGACCATGACCGAGGTGCTGCACCGCGCCGGTCTCAGCCAGGACCTCGTCGACGGCAACCCGTATGGCGCCTCCGAGGCGACGTGCGCGTTGACGCAGGGCTTCCCCATCGCCGCCAAGACCGGCACATCGACTGTCGATATAGTGAAGTCGGGGGCGCAGGATACGAGCAAGGGCACGGTGGCCTCGCTGCTCGGCTACGCGCCGATCGACGACCCCAAGTTCGTGATGCTCGTCACCGTCGACCACCCGCGGCAGCAGCCGGGCGATACCGCGGGGGGCAGCCACATCTACGGCGCGATCACGGCGGCTCCGGTGTGGCACGACATCGCCGAGAGCCTGTATCGCTACCTGGACATCGCGCCGCGCCCCGAACCCCTTGTCAAGATGGACCCAGCCCTTGGCAATGAGAATATCCCGTTGTTCCAGGGTCCTCAGGGTTGGGGCTGCGAGTTCGCCAAGCCGAACCAACCGTAGCCATGGATATGACTGAAGCGGAGATGAGGGGTAACACCTGGGGCGGCCCGCGCCTCGGCGACGTGCTGGAGTTGACGGGCGTCGCGCTCGTGCTCGATCCACCTGGCGCGGACCTCGACGCGTTGCGCGCCACGCCGGTCGCCGGCGTGGCGATCGACTCGCGCGCCGTCGCACCAGGAGAGTTGTTCATCGCGCTGCTGGGCGCACGCGCCGATGGCGCGCGCTTCGTCGGCGACGCCTACGCGCGTGGCGCCCTAGCCGCGCTGACTACGCGCGCGCCGGACCTCACGCCCGATCAGCGCGCCGCGCGCGTAGGCGTCGCCGGGCAGGATGCGCCGTTCGCCGCGCTCGTCGTGCCCGATGCCCTGGCGGCCCTGCAACAGGCGGCGACTGGCTGGCGCGCCCGGCATACGGCTGTGCATGTGGTTGGCGTGACCGGTTCGGTCGGCAAGACGACGACGCGTGAGGCCATCGCGGCGGTCCTGGGCGCGGCCATGCCGACCCTCGTGTCACCGCGCAGCTACAACAATGAGATTGGTCTGCCGCTGACCCTGTTGGGGTTGCGCGGGGGGCCGGACGGACACAGCGCGGCCGTGCTGGAGATGGGCATGTACGTGCCCGGTGAGATCGCGGCGCTCGCGGCGATGGCGCGCCCTGAGGTCGGGGTGGTGACGATGGTCGCGCCGGTACACCTGGAGCGCACGGGCTCGATTGAGGCCATCGCCGCGGCTAAGGCCGAGTTGGTCCAGGCGCTGCCGTCCTATGGCGTGGCTGTGCTCAACGGCGACGATGTCCGCGTGCGCGCTATGGCTGGCCTGACGGCGGCGCGGCCGGTCTTTTATGGCTTAGGCGAGGGCAATGAGTGGCGCGCCGTGGACGTAGAGGACCGTGGGCTCGACGGCCTGCGCTTTACGCTGGCACATGAGGGCTGGAGCGCGGGCGTCGAGACGTCCGTGGTGGGGCGTCACTTCATCCATGCCCTGCTCGCCGCCGCCGCCACGGGCGCGGCGCTCGGCGTGCCCCACGACCTGATCGTCGACGCTTTACATAACGTGCGCATCGATGAGCGGCAGCGCTTCTTGCGCGGGCGCGACGATCTGCTGGTCATCGACGACGCCTGGAACGCCAGCCTGCCCTCGATGCTGGCCGCGCTCGATGTGCTGGCCGCCGTGCCGCGCCGGCGCGTCGCCGTGCTCGGTGGGATGCGCGAGTTGGGGGCGGAGAGCGAGGCCGCGCACCGCCAGGTGGGCCGGCGCGCCGGCGCGGTCGCGCGGTCGCTCGTCGCGGTCGGCGCCGAGGGCGCGCTGATCGCCGAGGAAGCTGTACGCGCCGGCCTGCCGCGTGAGCAGGTTCGTCTCGTGGCGTCGACCGCCGAGGCGCCGGACGCCCTGCGCGCCGCCTTGCGGCCCGGCGATGTCGTGCTCGTCAAAGGCTCACGCGCGCTGCATCTCGAAGACACCGTGCAATGGCTGGTGGGCGGTGATGAGCCCTCACCCCCAACCCCCTCTCCCGCGCGACCCCTCACCCCCAACCCCCTCTCCCGCGCGCGGGAGAGGGGGCCAGGGGGTGAGGGCCGGGGAGGGGCCGATGATTAGTGTCGCCGCGCAGGGCGCCGGACTCGCCCTAGGCGCCGGTATCGTGTCGTTGCTGTTGGGGCGTCCCTTGCCCGATTTGCTGCGCCGCCTCGGCGCCGGCAAGATCGTGCGCGAGGAGGAGCCGTCCGCGCACCAGGTGAAGACTGGGACGCCCTCGATGGCGGGACTGCTATTCATTGGCGTGGCTTTCGTGGCGGGGGCGCTGCTGATCGCGCCGTTCTACCCCTCCGTCCTGCTCTTATTGTTCCTCCTGGTGGCGACGGCGGCGCTCGGGTTGGTCGACGACCTCTCGTCGTCGTCGCGCTTCCGGCGCGGCGGCATGCGCGCGCGCGTCAAGTTCGCCTGGCTGGCGGTCATCGCCGTCGTTGCCGTGGCGGGGGCGCAGCTGCTCCTGCACCGGCACACCATCCAGATCCCGTTCGCGGGTGTGGCCGACCTTCGCTCGAACCTCTGGCTGTACTGGGTGATCTGGATCGTCGCTATCGTCGGCACGGCCAACGCGGTCAACTTGACCGACGGTCTCGACGGTCTCGCCGGGGGGACTAGCGCCATCGCTGTCATCGCCTACGCCGCGATCGCGCTGGCGCGCGGGGGGACGCAAAATGGCGTCGCGCTCTTCTTGCTGGCGCTGGGCGGCGCGTTGCTCGGCTTCCTGTGGCACAACGTCCACCCGGCGCGATTCTTCATGGGTGACACGGGCGCGCTGGCGCTTGGGGCCGTGCTGGCCGGGGCGGCGCTGCTGACGGGCGACCTGCTGCCGCTCCCGGTCGTCGGGGCCGTGTTCGTGGCCGAGACGGTTTCGGTCATCGCGCAGGTGGCCTACTTCAAACGCACAGGCGGCAAGCGCATCTTCCGTATGAGCCCGCTGCACCTGCACTTCGAACTGGGCGGGTGGAGCGAAACGCTGGTGGTACAGCGCTTCTGGCTGGCCGGCGCGCTCGCCGCCCTCGCTGGGGTGGGGTTGGCGTTGACATGAATAATGCCGCTGGCAAGAGAGTAACCGTCGTGGGCCTGGGGCGCGAGGGGCTGGCGGTGACGCGCGTGCTCGTGCGTGAGGGCGCGCGCGTGACGGTGAGCGATGCGCGCGACGAGCGGGCGCTGGCGCAAAATATCGCCGCGCTCGATGGACTCGGCGGCTTCCCCGTGCGCTACGCGCTCGGCTCCAACAGCCCCGACACGGCGCTCGACTGCGACCTGCTCGTGCTCTCGCCGGGGGTCGATAAGCGCGCGCCGCTGGCGCAAGAGGCGCTACGGCGGGGTATTCCCATCACCAGCGAAACGGAATTGTTCATGGCGCGTTGCCCCGCGCCCATCATTGGGATCACGGGCAGTTCCGGGAAGACGACCACCACCACGCTCATCGGCGAGATGCTACGTCGCGACGCCGTATCCCCCGTGTACGTCGGGGGCAACATCGGGCGTCCGCTGCTAGAGCGGTTGGACGAGATGACGCCGGACGCGCGGGTCGTGCTGGAACTCTCCTCGTTCCAACTCGAGTGGCTCACGGTGAGCCCAGCGGTCGCCGTGGTGACCAACCTGACGCCGAATCACCTCGACCGCCATGAGACGATGGAGTCCTACGCGGCGGCCAAGAGCAACATCGTGGCTCACCAGGGACCCGCCGGCACGGCCATTCTCAACGCGGATGACCCGCTCGTCGCCGCGTTCGCCGATTTGACGCCGGGACGCGTGTTATACTTCTCCCTGGTCTCACCGGTCGAAAACGGGGCCTATCTGGCGTCCGATGGCGAAACGCTGCTGTTGGCGTGCGATGGCCGGACGAGCGTATTGTGCCGGGCGAGTGAGCTACACGTCCCCGGCCGGCATACCATCGCCAATGTGCTCGCCGCGGCGTCCGTGGCCACGCTGTACGGCGTCGCGCCCGAGGCCATCGCCGCGACGGCGCGCGCCTTCGACGGCGTGCCGCACCGGCTGCAACGCATCGGTACAGTCGCCGGCGTCACATTTTACGATGATTCTATCGCCACGACTCCCGAGCGTACGCGCGCCGCGCTCGCGGCTATCCCCGATCCGGTCGTGCTCATTTTAGGCGGGCATGACAAGATGTTGCCGTGGGAGGAGTTGGCGCGCGACGCCGTACGGCGCTGCCGCGGGGTCGTGCTAATCGGGGAGGCGGCCGGGCTGATCCGTCGCCACGTCGAGGCGGCGCTACAGGAAGAGAGCGACAAACGTCAGGGGGCGGCCGGCGCGCCGCTGCTGCGGTCCGCCGCCGTCGTCGACACCGTGTCGATGACGGCGGCGGTGGAACGCGCGCTGGACCTGGCGCGGCCGGGCGACGCCGTGGTATTGGCGCCGGGCTGCGCGAGCTACGACATGTATCGGGATTTCGAGGAGCGCGGCGACTTGTTCGCGCGAGCGGTGGGCGAGGTAGGAGGCTGGTGAGCGGTGGCGAAGCTATTCGATAGACCGGCGCGCAAGACGGGGGCGCGCAAGACCGGAGCCCGGCGGGCGGTCGGGATAGCGGGACGTCCCTTGAAGATTTCACGCGAGGGTGAGCAACAGGCCCGGCACGCCGTGCGCCGGCGTCCGCCGCTGCACGAGCGCTTGGCCGCGCGCGTCAAGACGGAGACCAAGCGCTGGGAGCCGCCGAAGGACGTTAGCATCTCCGGCTTCGTGCGCCGCCTGCCGCGCAATATCTGGGATACTGTGCTGGCGACAAGCCCGAGCGATGTTGAGTCGCGCAAACTCAGCGGTGAGCCCATCGTGGCGCTCGTCGGCGCGGTCGACCTCGTGTTGCTGTTGTTCGTGACCATGCTCGTCGTCATTGGCATGGTCATGATCTTCTCGTCCAGCATCAACTTCGCCCTCGACAACAACCACCCGCCCAGCTACTACCTTATCCGCCAGACGCCTGGCTTGCTGCTCGGCGGCGTGGGCATGTACGTGGCGATGCGTGTGGACTATCATCGCTGGCGGTACCTCGCGGGTCTTGGCATCGTTGTCAGTGTCGTCCTGCTGACCCTCGCACACTTCCCGCACTTCGGGGGAAAGAATATCGGCGGGGCATGGCGATGGTGGCGCCTTGGCCCCATTGAGTTGCAGCCCAGTGAGATCGCCAAATTCGCGCTCGTTCTCTACGCGGGACACTGGTTCGCCAATCAGCGCGCGGAGTTGCGCCACTCGGCGCGCGGGCTGGCGCCGTTCGCCGCCGTCATCGGACTCATCGTTGGTCTCATCGTCTGGCAACCAGACCTGGGGACGACGATCGTGATCGTGGCGTCGCTCGGCGCGCTCTACTTCGTGGCCGGTCCGCGCGCGCGGCACCTGGCGATTCTGGCGATTCTGGGCGTCGTCGGTTTTCAGTTTTACTTGCACCACTTGCAACCCTATCAAGTCGCGCGCCTGGACTCCTACAAGAACTGTGCGATCACGAGTATCACCGATAATTGCTACCAACTTAATCAAGGCCGTCTGGCGCTGGGCTCCGGCGGCCTGTTCGGCGTGGGGCTCGGCCAGAGCCAGTTGAGGCAGACGTTGCCTGAGGCGAACAGCGACAGCATCTTCGCCATCATCGGCGAGGAACTGGGTCTCGTCGGGGCGTTGAGCGTTATGGTTCTCTTCCTGCTCTTCGCGTGGCGCGGTATGCGCGCGAGCATGTTGGCGCCCGACCTGTTTGGCCGGCTGCTCGCCGCCGGGTTGACGTGCTCAATCGTGTTCCAGGCCCTGGTCAATATGGCCGTCGTGTCCGGGCGTATCCCGTTCACCGGCGTCCCGCTGCCGTTCATCTCGTATGGCAGCAGCTCGCTGACCGTCTCGATGGTGGCGGCGGGTATCCTACTCAGTATTTCCAAGAAGGCAGTCAACATAAGGGAGGACCGTGACCCTGCGACTTCTTATTTCTGGTGGCGGAACCGGCGGCCACATCTACCCGTCGCTGGCCGTCGCGCGCCGTCTGGCGCCCGCGCCGCCTTTAGTCGTCAGCCCTCAGCGATCAGCCGTCAGCCGTCAGCCGGTGGACGGCAGCGTGTCGCCCGTAGTAGACAGCAATCAGCCGACAACACTCAACCAGCAGCCAGTGACGGGCCGCCAGCCGCTACTGCCAGAAAGCGAGCCACCACCGGTCGCTGGACCGCCGTTGGCAGCCGCCGGCCGGCCGGCCGCTGACGCCACGGGAGACATGTTGTACCACGAACACGCGGAGGAAGCTGCCGGCTTGGCGCTGATGGCCGATAACCTTTTGTGCGTGATCGGGCCGCGCCCGCTCGACCGCGACATCGTGACCGCGGCGGGGTTGCCCTACGCGCGCCTCAACGTGGGCGGCGTGAACGGGCTGGCGCCCTGGCGGGCCGCGCCGAACCTACTGCGCTTCGCCTTTGCCGTCCCGCGCGCGGCCGTGCTCATCCGTCGGTTCAAGCCCGACGTCGTGCTCGTGGGCGGCGGCTATGTGTGCGCGCCGGTCGCCGTGGCCGCGGCGCTGCTGCGCGTCCCCGTCGTGACGCTGTGCGTCGACGTCGTGCCGGGCTGGGCGGTGCGCCTAGCCGCGCGCCTCTCTACGCGCGTCGCCACAGCCTTCGCGGCGTCGCTGGCGTCGCTCCCCGTCGCTAAGACGGTCGTGACCGGCTATCCGGTGCGCGATGAGTTCCTCCACGCCGACCGCGCCGCCGCGCGCCGCCGCCTCGGTCTCCCCGCCGACGCCCGCGTCGTGCTGGTCTTCGGCGGCTCGCTAGGCGCGCGCGCCATCAACCGCGCCCTGTACGGCGCGCTCGGCCGCATCCTGCCCGTCGCGCATGTCATCCATGTGACGGGGCGCCAGGAGGACACGGAGACGTGGAGCGAGGATACCGTGCCGGAGGCGTATAAAGACCGCTACCATGCGCATACGTATCTCGACGCGCCGGGCATGGTCGACGCCCTCGCCGCGGCCGACCTGGCGATTTGCCGGGCGGGAGCCGCGACGATGGCCGAACTCCCGGCCACGGGGACGCCGGCCGTGCTGATACCGGGCGAGTTTTCCGCGCAGGAGGGCAACGCGCGCGCCCTCGCCGGCGGCGGCGCCGCCGTCGTCATCCTCGACCGTGAGCTCGACGCGGCGCGCCTGGCCGGCGAGACGCTGGCCTTGCTCGACGACCCCGCGCGCCTCGCGCGCATGGCCGCGGCCTGTCGTACGCTGGCCCACCTCGACGCAGCCGATCGTATCGCGGCGCTCGTGCGGGAGACGGTGAGCCGTGGATAATCTTTCGACGCCGCAATCACGGTTGGCGATCGACTCCACTGGGAGCGCGGACGTCTCGTCCGTCCCCAGTGTTCGCCTTCTGGGCGCAGGGACAGACGAGACGTCCGCGCTCCCAGCGCCTCCGGCCCACGTCCACTTCATGGGTGTCGGCGGCATCGGCGTGAGCGGCCTTGCCCACATCCTGCTCGCGCGCGGCTATCGCGTCAGCGGCTGCGACCTCACCGTCGGACGCCTGACCGACGCGTTGGCGGCGCACGGCGCCACGATCTATCAGGGCCATGACACGGCACACCTGGACGAGGTTGACCTGCTCGTCATATCGGCGGCGGTACGCCCTGACGAGCCGGAGTACGCCGCCGCGCTGGCTCGCGGCATCCCCACGGTTAAGCGCGCCGCGCTGTTGGGCTTGCTGCTGCGTCCCTTCCAAACCATTGGTGTCGCCGGTACGCATGGCAAGACCACGACCAGCGCCCTGGTGGCCGCGATTCTAGTCGACGCCGGGCTCGACCCCACCGCTTTCATTGGCGGCGAGGTCCCGGCGCTGGGGGGCAACGCGCGCGACGGGCAGGGCCGCTGGGCCGTCGCTGAGGCCGACGAATATGATCGCAGCTTCCTGCGGCTCACGCCGGCGGTCGCCGTGGTCACCAACGTCGAGGCCGACCACCTCGATATCTACGACGACCTCGCGGGGGTGTTGGATGCGTTCGCCGCCTTTATCGCGCTGCTGCCCCCAGATGGCGCGCTGATCGTTTGCGCCGACGACCCGCGCGCGCTACAGCTGGCCGCAGACGCCCCCTGTCGCGTCGTCACCTACGGGCTCGACGGGACGGGTGTTCCCGTCGATTGGCGCGCGCGCGACGTGACGCTCGACGCGCGTGGCGCGCGCTTCACGCTCGACGCGCTGGGCCACGCCCCCCTCACGGTAACGACGCCACTGACGGGGCGGCACAACGTGTCCAATGCCGTGGCGGCGCTGGCGGCGTGCGCCGAGGCCGGCGTCGCGCCGGAGCAGGCCATCCGCGCCCTCGCCGCGTTCGAGGCGCCGCGCCGGCGCCAGGAGGTCAAGGGCCGTACGCCCGGCGGCGCCCTGGTGCTCGACGACTATGCCCACCACCCCACGGAGATCCGCGCCACGCTGGCTGGCCTGCGCGCGCGCTATCCCGACAAGCGGCTGCGCGTCGTGTTCCAGCCGCACACGTACACGCGCACGCGGGCGACGCTGGCCGAGACGGGAGCGAGCTTTGCCGACGCCGATGAGGTGGCGATCACCGAGGTGTACGCCGCGCGCGAACGCGATACGCTTGGCGTGAGCGGGCGCGATGTCGTCGCCGCGGCCCAAGCGGCCGGGGCGCGCGCCACGTTCGCCCCCACACTCGACGACGCGGCGCGCTGGCTCGCCGCCTCCGCCGGTTCCGACGTGGTCCTCGTGACGATGGGCGCGGGCGATATATGGAAAGCGGGTGAGCGAGTCGTGAGTCGTGAGTCGTGAGTCGTGAGTGGCGTGTCTACTGGGAGCGCCGGCTTCCAGCCGGCATACGTTTGCGGGCGGCCCGCTTGGCGATACCGAGACGCTCGCCCGCGACCATATGCCGGCTGGAAGCCGGCGCTCCCAGTAGACACGGCCAGCTGGCAGCGCGGCGAGAACCGGCGCTCCCAGTAGATACGATAACGCACAATGTAGAGAAAAGCGATGGCAAAGTTAACCCTTATATCCGACGTCACGCGGCAGCTCACGGAGTTGCTCGGTGCGGCCAACGTGCAGCTTGACGCGGGCACGGCCCGCTACACAACCTGGCGTGTCGGCGGCCCCGCCGCCCTGTTGTGCGTGGCCCGCGACGCCGCAAAACTGCGCCAAGCGGTGGAGATGGCGCGCACGGCGGGCGTGCCCTGGATCGTGCTGGGGCGCGGCTCCAACGTGCTCGTCGACGACGACGGCTTCGATGGGGTGGTCATTGTCAACCGCGCCGCTGGGTTGTCCATCGATGGCGCGCTTGTACGCGCCGAGAGCGGCGTGTTGTTGAGCGTGCTGGCGCGCCGCACCGTGGAGGCGGGTCTGCTGGGCCTGGAGTGGTGCCACGACATCCCCGGTTCCGTGGGGGGCGCGGTCGTCAACAACGCGGGGGCCAATGGAGGGACGATAGCGGACACGTTGCGCGCCGCGCGCCTATTATGGGCGGACGGCGCCGCGCGCGAGGAAACGGCGGAGAGTCTATGCTTGGGGTACCGGCGTAGCCGGCTACGGCGCGAAGAGCCGGAGCCCGCGTCCGCGCGTCCCGTCGTGCTGGACGCCCTCTTCGCATTGGAGCGGGCGGACGCGGGCGCGGTCAAAGAGCGTATGGGCGCGCAGCGCGAGCGGCGCAAGCGGACGCAGCCGGGAGGCGCTAGCGCCGGCTCGACCTTCAAGAATCCCGCGGACGATAGCGCCGGCCGCCTCGTGGAGAGCGTCGGACTAAAAGGGTATACAGTGGGCGACGCCTCGATTTCGACGCTGCACGCCAACTTCATCGTCAACGGGCCGCGCGCGGCCGCGCGTGACGTGCTGGCGCTCGTGGCCGAGGCGCGACGCCGCGTCCGCGAGGACTGCGGCGTCGTGCTCGAACCGGAAATACAATTTGTCTATCGCGACGGCCGCATCGGACCGCCGCCACTTGATGAGATAGTAAGGAAACATGAAAACACGAGGGTTTGACTTGCTGCGTCCCCCGCGCGGGCGGCCGATGCGTGGGCGGCGTCAGATGCGCACGCGGCGGCGCTGGACGTGGCGCACACTGTTACACGCGCCGATTCCACATCTCGTCGTGCTGGCCGTCGTGCTTGGCGGCCTCTACGCGTTGGCGACGTCATCGGTTTTCGCCATCAAGACGGTCGACGCGGTGGGCGCGCCAGAGTTGCAGTACCTGGTGCAGCAGAATTGCGCATGCCTCGAACGCAACATCTTCTTCGAGCGGCCCGATGCGATCCGCGCGCGCATTACGTCCAATGTGCCGTGGGTGGACGTGCGGCAGGTCTACGCGCGGCTGCCCAATCGCATCGTGATCGACGCCACCTACCGCCAACCGGCTGTTATCTGGCGCACCAAGGTGACGACCTACACTGTCGCGGCGGACGGGACGGTGCTCTATGAGTTGAAGGCGCCGCCGGTACCCGCGGCTATGGTTCCGACGACGGCGACGGCGCCGCTGATATTCAGCCCCAACGACACGACCTTCCCGCCGCCGGCTCAGGGCGGTGGAAAGGTTCCCGAAGCCGCGGTACAGATGGCGTTGGCGACGAAGCGAGGGCTGAATCCCGACCTGGCGCGGACGATAGATCGCTTCCACTGGAGCCCCTACTCGGGCCTGGCCGCCCATAGCACGCGTGGCTGGTGGGCGTTTTTTGGAATCTTCCTGAACGGAGACTTGCAGCAGCGGCTCACCGATCTGGAGCAACCCGCGACGTTCACATGGGTGAAACAGGACAACTGTAACTACATCGACTTGCAGGTCCTGCCCAATGCGCATTGTAGTAACGAGGGACAATGGGGTCCGCGCAAGCCGCTGGGTCCCGGCTCGTAAGGCGCCCTCACCCCTCAACCCGTCCGCGGCCTGACCTTAAAAGGTCATGGCAGGGGACGGCGCTTAAAAGCGCAACGTGGCGGCGTCAATGCAACTCTCTCGAAAGACCTTTCAAGGTCCGGTCCCTGCCATGACCTTTTAAGGTCAGGCCGCAGGGTGTCTTGTTACGCTGCCGGTAGGGATGCTAAGATACTACGAGTTACACCTATTAAAATCGTGCGTCAACCCTGTCTATCAGGCGCCTCCGCTATCCTGCGTCAGGCCGGTATGTCCGGTCCGCGAAGGGCGCGCCGCGCCGGGCCATCTCTCCATCAGGGAGGCGTGGATAAGGATCAGGACTATCGCTTCACCCCTATAATGTAGGAGAACTCAAGATCATGGCCAGTGACCAACGGGTCATCGTCGGGGTCGACATCGGGACCACCAAGATTTGCGCCCTGATCGGCGAGGTAGACGAAAACAACAGGCTCACCGTCGTCGGCGCCGGTGTGGCGCCGGCGCAGGGACTGCGCAAGGGTGTGGTCGTCGATATCGACGACGCCGCCGCCTCGATCCGAACCGCTCTTAGCCAGACGGAGCGCATCTCAGGCTACCAGATCGGTACCGCCTTCGTCGGTATCGCCGGCCAGCACATCATGAGCAACAATAGCCATGGCGCCGTGGCCATCTCGCCCCAGAAGCATGAGGTGACGCAGCACGATATCGACCGCGCTATCGAAGCGGCGCGCGCCGTGCCCGTGCAGCACAACCGTGAAGTCTTGCATGTCATCCCGCGCGAGTACGTCGTGGATGGGGAGGACGGCATCAGAGATCCACTCGGCATGTCCGGCTATCGCCTGGAGGTCGTCACGCATATCGTGACCGGGGCGATGGCCTCGATCCATAACCTGGAGAAAAGTGTACAGAAGGCCGGCATCGAGATCGACGACATGGTGCTCGAGCCGATGGCTTCGGGCGAGGCCGTGTTGAGCCAGGCCGAGCGTGACCTTGGCGTGGCCCTCGTGGACATCGGCGGCGGCACGACCGATATCGCGATCTATGTCCACGGCAGTGTCTTCTACAGCGCGGTGCTCCCGATCGGCGGCAACCATCTGACCAACGACATCGCCGTGGGGCTGCGCGCCCCGTCTCATGTAGCCGAAGAGATGAAGATCCAGTACGGGGCGGCGATCGCGGCAACGATCGAGAGCGATGAGATGGTCGAGATGATGACCTTCGAGAACGCCGGAACGGGGCAGGTGTCGCGGCGCTTCCTGTGCGAGATCCTGGAGGCGCGCGCCCACGAACTATTGTCCATGGTCGGTGAGGAGATCAAGAAGTCGGGCTACAACGGCGTGCTGCCGGCGGGGATCGTGCTGACCGGCGGCAGTTCGCAGCTCGCTAAGCTGGACGACCTCGCGCGTAACGCCCTGGGCATGCCGGTGCGGCTGGGGCGGCCCGAGCATATCCAGGGTCTCTCCGATGACCTCAGCAGCCCAGCCTACGCCACCAGCGTCGGCCTCCTGCTGTGGGGCCTCAAGAATCAAGACTTCGTCCACGCCGAAGCGCGCCGCCCCGTCGATGGCAAAGAACCGAGCTTCATGAGCCGCCTGTCGAGCATTTTCAGGGTGTTTCTGCCGCAGAGCCAGTGATCAGTTGCCAGTGATCAGTTGCCAGTTGCCAGTTGCCAGGAATAGGGTAGTGGTTCGCGTGGTAGGAGCGCATCCCTATCAACACACGCATAGGTCCCGACAAGCGTGTGCCGCAGGAGCTTAACTGGCAACTGACTACTGACAACTGGCAACTGCCATACAGGGCCTTGTGCTATACTGCCCAGCGTACGCTAGTGTGATGGAGTCTGTATATGCACAGGAGGCCGGGAGACATGAACGTCCCGTCCATTGCCGACCATGCCATCATCAAAGTGGTGGGCGTGGGTGGAGCAGGGTGTAACGCCATTAATCGCATGATCTCGTCGCGGATGCAAGAGGTTGAGTTCATCGCCGTTAACACCGACAACCAGGCGCTCGTGGGTTCGCTAGCCCCTGTGAAAATCCGCATCGGCGATAAGCTGACCAAGGGGCTTGGCGCCGGCGGTGACCCTGAGATCGGTGAGAAGGCCGCCGATGAGAGCGTCGAGGAGTTGCGTGAGGCGCTGCAAGGCGCCGATATGGTCTTCGTCACCGCTGGCATGGGCGGCGGCACCGGCACCGGCGCAACCCCCGTCGTCGCACAGATCGCACGCGAGATGGGCGCGCTCACGGTCGGCGTCGTGACCAAGCCTTTCGCGTTCGAGGGCGCCCGTCGCCGCCGCTTGGCCGACGAGGGGGCCGCCGCGCTCAAGGAAAAGGTCGACACGCTCATCACCGTCCCCAACGACCGGCTGCTGCAACTGGCCGACAAGAAGACGACCATGACCAACGCGTTTGCCCTCGCCGACGACGTGCTGCGCCAGGGTATCCAGGGCATCTCCGACACCATCACCATCCCCGGCCTCGTCAACGTCGATTTCGCGGACGTCAAGTCGATCATGAGCAACTCTGGCTCGGCGCTCATGGCGATCGGCCGCGCCTCGGGCGACAACCGCGCCTCCGACGCCGCGCGCATCGCCGTGTCTAGCCCGCTGCTCGACGTGTCTATCGACGGCGCCAAAGGCGTGCTGCTGACCATTACCGGCGGTGACTATACGCTCTTCGAGGTCAACGAGGCCGCGCAGATTATCCAGGAGGCCGCTGACCCCGACGCCAACATCATCTTCGGCGCTGTGATCGACGAGTCGATGCGGGACGATTTGCAGATCACTGTCATCGCCACCGGCTTTGATCAACGCCGCCCCAACCGCGTGGCGCAGCAGCGCCCGCAGCAGTCGGATGTTCAGCCGCGGCAGGCGCCGCAACGGGCGCGGCAGCCCGAGCGTGCGCAGGGCCAACTCGACGTCCCCTCGTTCCTGCGCAATCGCTCGTAGGCGTCTTCCTCGCCCCCCCGCCCCCTCCGGGGGAGCCTGGGGAGATGCCTCCCCCCAGACCCCCGCCAAACACACGTCATGAGAGTCACGGGGGCTGGTGATGGGAGACGGCCTGTGGCCCCGCTGCTATCCCCTCCTGCGTCCCGTCGCGGCTTTATGGCGGGGGTCTGGGGGGAGGCATCTCCCCAGGCTCCCCCGGAGGGGGCGGGGGGGCGAGGAGAGAACGCTACATCGTCACATGGGGCAGGAGCGAGGAGGGACCGCCTACCACCGCGATAAAGGGGTCGCGCACCCGTGAGGCTATCTGGTTGTAGTGCCGAGTATATCGGCCTGCTACACTTCCTAGTATGACGACCATGCCTACCTCCTCTCCGCGCGTTTTGCCGTCCGCGGACGAACTTGTGCGCAACGTGGGGGCGGTGCGTGGCCGTATCGCCGCGGCGGCAGCGCGTGCTGGGCGAGACGCCAATGAGGTGACCCTTGTAGCGGTCAGTAAGACCGTCCCACTCGACTATCTGCGCTCCGTCGAGGCGGTCGCCGGTTTCACGGATCTAGGTGAGAATCGTGTGCAGGAGGCGGCGCCCAAGGTGGACGCGCTGGGGCAGGCCGGGCCTCCTATCGCGTGGCATCTGATCGGGCATTTGCAGCGTAACAAGGCCGTGGCGGCGGTCGGATTATTCGCCCTGATCCATTCGGTCGACTCGCGCGACCTTGCCGCCTCGATCGATCGGTACGCTGGGAACGCCGGTAAGAGGCAACGTGTGTTGTTTCAGGTCAACGTCGCCGGCGAGGAGAGCAAGAGCGGTTTCGCGCCGGATGCGTTGCGCGCCGTGGCCCCTGAATTAGCCGCGCTCGGGCGCCTATGCCCTGAGGGGCTGATGACCATTGCTCCGCTTGGGGCGGACGAGCGGGAATTGCGCGCCATCTTCCGATCGTTGCGCGCCCTGCGCGACGAACTCGCGCCGGCCTTCCCCGGCGCCGCGTGGCGGCGTCTCTCTATGGGCATGACCGACGATTACGAGGTGGCGGTCGAAGAAGGCGCGACGCTCGTACGGGTAGGCCGGGCGATCTTTGGGCAGCGGCCAGCGCTATAAGCGGAGTAGGAAAAGGGCAGGCAACGTGACTATCGGCTATTTTCTTGGCGATTTCGTGACTATTTTCGTGCAGGTGTTGACCTGGGCTATCATCATTCGGACCTTGCTCAGTTGGTTCAGTGTTGGCGGAGGCGCGATACAACCTGTCTTCAGGCTGCTCTTCGACATCACCGAGCCGGTGCTGGGTCCAATGCGTCGCGTGCTGCCTACCATCGGCGCCATCGATTTCTCGCCCCTGATCGCGCTGCTGCTCATCCAGTTTCTGGGCGGTATCCTTGCCAACCTGGTCTCCACTATATAGGTTATTGATGATATGCTGATTATTCCCGCGATCAACATTCTGGACGGCAAAGTCGTGCGGCTGCGGCAAGGTGATCCGGCGCGAGGCCCTGCCTACGCGGACGACCCGCTGGCGGCGGCGCGCCGCTTCGTCGACATTGGCGCGCGTTGCCTCTACATCAACGACATCGCCAGTCTACAAAGTGGGACAGCCGCTTTCGTCGATTTGGCCGCGCGCATCGCGACCGAGACCGCCGTCCACGTCCAATTTAGCGCGGCGATTCGCGACGAGGCGGCGCTGGACGCGGCGCTGGACAAGCCCTTTGCGTTCGTCGTGCTGCGGGCCGACCGCATCGCCGCCACCGCGTTCCTGCGCCAGTCGCTGGAAGCGCACGCGGAACGCCTCACGGTGCGACTCGACGTCCGCGACGGCAACGTGCGCCTACAAACCCCCGCGCGGAGCGGGCCGTCCGATCCGGTCGTCCTGGCGCGGGAGTTGATTGACCAGGGCGCGCGCCGGCTCATCTACAGCGACCTCAATCGCGACGGTATGCTGGGCGGTCCTAACTACGCGGGACTGCGCGCGCTGCTACGCGTCGCCGACGTCCCCGTGACGGTGAGCGGCGGTATCGCGCACCCTGACCATATCCGCAACCTCGAACGTCTCGGCGTCGAAGCCGTGATCATCGGCAAAGCCCTCTACACTGGCGACCTTAACCTGCGCGGCCACCTCGACGAACAAGGGAATTGGAAGAGATAGGGGGCCTGCGACTGCCTCCCCACTGCGGTGGGGACCCCGATGGCAGCGTACGGCACTGCGGTGCAGGGACGGAGGCCGAACCGCCTGCATTCCCTGGGCGCCACCCGACCGCAGTCGGCGTTGGTCTGCCATCGGGGTCCCCTCTGGGGAGGCAGTCGCAGGCTTATGAATACCCATGAGGATGCGCCTGATGCCACTCCCAGGCCGAGGCGATAATTGACTCGATGGCGGGGAACTGGGGTTGCCAGCCGAGTTCCTGCTGGATGCGCTCTGAGGCCGCCACGAGCACGGCAGGGTCGCCGGCGCGCCGCTCGACCTCTTGCGTCGGGATGGGGCTCCCCGTGACCGTGCGCGCCGCCTCGACGACCTGGCGGACCGAGAACCCCAGCCCATTGCCGAGGTTATAGACCGCGCTGCGCTCATTGGTCACGTTGAGCGCCATGATGTGCGCCCGCGCGAGGTCGGACACATGGATGTAGTCGCGGACAGCCGTGCCGTCGGGCGTCGCGTAGTCCGTGCCGAACACGCGTACCGCCTCGGCATGGCCTAAGGCGACAGCGAGCACATTGGGGATGAGGTGCGTTTCGGGGTGGTGCTCTTCGCCGAGACGCCCCGCCGCGCCCGCCGCGTTGAAGTAGCGCAGCGCGACCGAGTGTAGCCCGTACGCCTCATCGTAGCGTCGCAGCATCGTTTCGACCATCAGCTTGCTCTCGCCGTAGGGATTGATCGGCCGCAACTCGGCGTCCTCGTAGATCGGCGTCGAGACTGGTTGGCCGTAGACGGCTGCGGTGGATGAGAAGATGAGGCGCGACACGCCGGCGCCGCGCATGGCGTCGAGCAGGCTAATCGTGCCCGCGACATTGTTGCGGAAGTACAGCGCCGGTTCGGCCACCGATTCGCCCACGAGCGAAAGGGCGGCAAAATGCATCACGGCGTCGATCACGCCGGTCCCATCTTCTCCGCCCGTTCGTAGCGTCCGCGCCAGCAACTCGCCGTCAAACAGGTCGCCGCGCACGAAGCGCGCGCCGTCCGGGACCGCGGCGGCGTGGCCTTTGTAGAGATTATCGTAGACCGTGACGTCGTGCCCATCTCGCAGCAGTTGCGCCGCCACGACCGAGCCGATATAGCCCGCCCCACCACTGACCAATACGCGCATAAAGTACTACACCCTCACCTTCTTGTATCTTCCATCGCATCCTACCATGCTAGCGCTGCTCCGTGCATCGAACTCCCACCTATTGTTATGATAGAGGAGTTACGTTGCAGCGAGGCGTACCCCCTGGGACCGCCGGCGTCTCGCCGGCCAGCGTTTGCCGGCGAGACGCCGGCGGTCCCAGGGGGCGCTACTTCAAAGAAACCCGTCTGATTCTGCACTATGCCCCGTCGGGCAGCGCGTTTGGCGTCGTGCCGTCCGCGCCACCAACCGTGACCGGGACGGCGCGCTCGGCGTCCATCGTGCCCGTCAGCGCGGCGGTCTCCTCCGCCTGCGTCGTGGATGCGGGCGCTGTCCCATCGGCCTGACCCTGGGCCTGTGCGACGCGGATGGTCAGCACCTGCGCCTCGCCCGGATTCATCAGGAAATCCAGGCGCTGTTCCTGCGCTACCAACGGCGGCCGCAGCGTGAGCGTCACGCCCTGCCGCTCGGGGACGCCGATGAACACCACCATCTCCTCCGTGCGGCGCAGCGCGATGACATAGGCGTTGGTGTCGACGAGGCGGCTGACATCCTCGTCGAAGATTTCGAGCGGGTAGCCGGTGTCGACCTGCTGCGACGAGTAGATCGTGCCGCGATGGTAGAACAGGCTGAAGCGCCGTCCGCGATACGGCACGTCCTTGATGGCCAGCCACTGCCAACTCTCCGGCAAGTGCGGCTGCACGCTCAATTCCGTCACTTGCGGACGGAAGCCCAGCAGCCCATCTATGGCCAGCCAGATGAAGGTGGCGGGCATCCACGGCGAGAGGGCCATGCCGCGGCTCTGGAAAGAGTCGCCGTGCAGACACTCGGGGAACTGGCCCGGCACCACGTTCTTAAAGGCTAGCGGGTTCTCCACCTCGCTGATGCGGTAGATGTTGCGCATGCCCTCGATCATCTTCTCAGGGTGGTCGATGCGGCTGGCGTAGGCGACCCAGCCCGTCAAGTTGGGCCACACGCCGCCAATGAGGCGCACCCCGTACTCGGGGTCATACTCCGGCTCATTCTTGGGCACCGTGCGCACACCGTAGGGGGTCCACGAGTCCTCCTCGTAGAGGCGTTGCAGCACCTTTTCGCTCATCTCCTCGTCGGCCACGCCGAACATCACGGGGAACACCATGTCGCCGGTGACATTGTGGCGGCGCTTACCGCTGTCATCGATGTTGAGCAGGTAGAGGCCGGTCTCCTCGGACACGAGTTGCGCGTTGATATTTTGCTTGAGTTCGAGCGCCTCGCCGAGGAAGCGCTCCGACTCCTCGAACTCGCCCACCATCTCGGCGCAGCGCCCGGCCAGACGCAGCGCCATATAGCACTCGGCGTTGATCTCGGTCACGGCGCCGTTGATCTGGTACTCGGGGATGATGTTACGCCAGGAGGCGATGCCCCAGACGTTGGACTCCTCGGAGGTGCACCAGATCAAGCCGCCGCGCTTCTGCGCCAGGATCCAGTTGGCGGCGTCGCGCACGGTCGGCCACATACCGCGCAAGAACGCGTCGTCGGCGGTCAGGGCGTAGTGGTGGTGCACGGCGAAGATGAAGAGCGGCGTGTCGTCGTTGATATTCAGGCCATAGTTGGATTTGAAGGGCGGGTTCTCGCAGGCCATGATGTACTCGGTGATCTCGCCGCCTGGTTCGACGCCATAGTCGCGCACGAGTTCCATCGTGCCGCGCGAGAAGTCGGGCGTCAGGTAGTCGGAGCCGACCGAGAACCAGGCGATGTCGCGCACCACCAGGATATCCTGCGGCGGGTCATTAGTGAAGCTGTTGCCGATGGGATAGTGGCGCTGCTCGCGGACCGTATTGATCTTGGACCATTTGATGGCCCGCGTGATAGCGGGATCAGGCGTCAGGATGTCGCTGGTGCGCAGGATATCGCCCACCGCCTGCTCAGTGGCGGCAAGCACGGCGCCGGTCGCTTCGGCGACGCTGGCTCTATAGCGGGTGATGGCGTCCTCCACCCCTTGGTTGGAGATAACCACGATGAAGGGGACCTCGCACTCCTCATGCGGCCCCAGCGCCACGCGATAGGTCAGCGTGGCCGTGCGCGCGTCGAAGGTTGAGTCGACGAGTTCGGCGGTGGGCGCGCCGATCACGCGGACTTCGCCCTCGCGTCCCTGCGTCGTCGTCACCACGAGGCCGTCGTGTACCTCGGAGGTGACGAGTTTGTTTTTCTGCGTCATGTCGGGCAGCTTGCTGAACTCGGCGAAAGCAAACTGAGGGTACTGCACGTTGAGCGTGATCTCGACGGTCTGCTCGACCGGCTGGAAATTGCGCAGGCGCGCCACCTGATAGACGCGGCGACGGTCCAACTCGCCGTAGGGGACGAAAAACGTTTTGCGCGCCTCAACGTCGTGGCCGACATACATGGTTTGCTGGCTGACGGGCATAAAGGTGGTCGTGCGCGCCTCCAGGCGCGCGCCATCGACGGCGATGTGCATCACCATGCGCCCGATGTAGAACTGGTCGTCCTCGGCGCACCACAGGCCGCCGAGATTGGAGCGCGCGTCGGTGCGCGTGAAAATCTCGATATTGCCGTAGCTCCCGCCAAGCCACAGCTTATTGACGTCGTACTCGTAGCTCAGGCCCTGCATAATACTGTCACTCAACTCCCTTGAGTTCTCGTCGGTATCATCTCTACATACATTGTCCCATGCTCACGGCAACGGCGGGTAGGGTGATAGCTAGGGCGCACTCGCTAGTTCTCGATGTAACTCCAGAAGGCCGCCGTGGCCGCGTCGCACCGTCGGCTAGCCTCTACCAACTCTGCCAGGCGGAGTTGGGCCGCCTGGGTCGCCTGCTCGGGCCTGCCTGTTGCCAACGCGGCCAAGACAGGACGGATTGCGTCGAAGCCATAGCCACCGTGCCGCAGCAGCGCAATGACCTGTATCCGCTGCACCTCGGGAGCGTCATATAGACGATAGCCGCTTGTCGGGTCCCGCCGCGGTCGGACCAGTTCATACGTCTCCCAGAAGCGCACTGTTGAGACAGGCACGCCAACGCGGCGAGCTACCTCACTGATCCGGAGCGGTAGGCCTATTGGGTCTATGAGGGACTGTCCCTTGTTCTCGTCCGTCGATGGTGTTGTCGCGCTGCATAGGGCGGCGAGCGTCGCCAGCGTTTCATGACGTGATTGGTGCAGGCCGGCGTGGCATGCGTCGACGGCGGCTACCGCCGCATCTAACTCTCCTTTGTGGACACTCCGCATGATGCGCAGCGCCGGCGTCCACCCATAGCCGGCGACCATGAGGCGTGTAGCCTGTAGCGCCCGAGCGTGGCGCGCCTCGTAGCGACGGTAGCCGGTCGCGCTGCGGCCGGCTGGCGGCAAGAATCCCAGTTGTTCGTACGTGCGCACTGTTTGCGCGCTCAAGCCGACGGCGCGCGCCAGATCGATCGGTCGCCAATAATCTTTCATTGTACGTTTTAACCTTTAACGAAGGCTGAAAGGTTTTTGTCCATCTGTCACGCTACTCATGTGTCTAACTTTATACTGGTTGGTCGTCGCTGTCCACCGCTACTATGAGGCTACCGGAACAGAGCGAGGTCACATCGCGACGGTGAATAGGAGGGTCCATGCCGACACATTGGAGACTCGGCGGTCTCTGGCGCCATCCGGATTTTATGAAGTTGTGGGCCGCGCAGACAATCTCGGTGGGCGGCACGGCGGTGACGGACCTGGCCTTGCCGCTCACCGCCGTGTTGACTCTCAAGGCGAGCCCCGCGCAGATGGGCGCCCTGAGCGCGCTAGAGGTGGCGCCGTACCTCCTGGTCAGCTTGTTCGCCGGTGTGTGGGTCGATCGGTTGCGGCGTCGCCCAGTCCTCATCGCGGCCGACCTGGGGCGCGCCGGGCTGCTCGCGTCGATCCCCATCGTCGCGTTGCTCGGCCGGCTAGGTTTGGCGCAACTCTACACCGTGGCCTTTGTCGTCGGCGCCCTCAGCGTCATCTTCAACATAGCCTATCAATCCTTCCTCCCGTCCGTCGTGGCGCGCGACCACCTCGTCGAGGGTAACGGCAAACTCGCGTTGAGCGCCTCCGTAGGGCAGGTCGCCGGCCCCGGCGTGGGTGGCGCCCTGGTGCAGGTTCTCACCGCTCCCGTGGCTATTGCCGTCGATGCGTTGTCGTACGTCGCGTCCGCCATGTTGCTGGCGGAGATCCATGCGCCTGAACCGGTCCCACGGCGGTCCGGCTGGCGCCGCGATGCCCGCGCGGAGATCGGGGAGGGCCTGCGCGCCGTGGCGGGACAGCCCGTGTTGCGCGTTCTTGTCGGGGCCTGGAGCGTTTACGAATTCTCCGCCGGCCTCCTGCTGGCGGTCCTGCTACTGTATCTCACGCGCGATCTCGGGCTAGCGCCAGCCCTCCTCGGCGCGGTCTTCATGGTTGGGAGCGTGAGTGGCATTGTGGGTGCGGCGCTGACAGGATGGTTCGCGCGACGCCTTGGCCTCGGACTATCTATCGCGGCGGCGCTCGCCGCGCTTGGGCTTGGGGGATTGTGCCTCCCGCTGGCCGGTGTCTTTCGCCCGGTTGAGCTACCGCTGGTCGTGCTGGGGCAAATCCTGAGCGGTGTCGGGCTGACGGTGTCCGGGAGCAATCAGACGAGCCTGCGACAGGCGGTCACGCCGGAGCGCCTGCGCGGGCGCGTCAACGCCAGCTACGCCTTCCTGACCTCTGGTGTGCGCCCGTTCGGCGCTCTCCTCGGCGGTGTTCTTGGGCAAAGGCTGGGTGTGCCGGCCACACTGACCGTTGGCGCGCTCGGCATTCTGGTGGCGGCCGCGTGGATCCTATCCTCGCCGATACGCGCGATCCCTACGCCGCCGGTCGCGGAACCTGATCCACCGAGCGTGTCCACGGACAAGGCGTGACACGTAGACGGGCCTATCACGGATGTTTAGATCTCGATCCAACCTCTTTCTCATCCCCTCAACCTGAAGCGACGCGGGTAGCTTACCGGCGCGTGGCTGATACACTGCATAGTGCATGGTGGTGGGCCTTGATGGGTCTGGCGCCCGCGTCGAGCGCGCCGATGTGGCTTTGGCGCCCGCGTTGAGCGCGTACACAGCAGTATGTGGATGTGAGGGAGTAACTTCGGTATGAGGATAGATGTGCAGGCGGTGCTGGCGCGGCTGGTTCAGGACTTGAGAAATGATGAGCGTCTGACCGACATCGAGGGCGAGTTGACCGGCGAGACGCGCGCGAACCGGCCGCAGCTGCGTGTGTACTTCACCATCGGCGGCGACAAGCGCGTGTTCCTCTACCACATCCAGCGCGAGGGTCCGGTCCATACCGTGGCGCGCTCACTCGTCGATGACACCATCCGCACGATCCCGCAGCGCATCCGCGAAGGTATCACCGGCCGCTGGCAGCCCAACGACGTCTACTACCCCAGCGCGCTCGGCAACACGCCCACCGTCATCCCCGGTCAGGCGTCGGGCCCGTCATTCACGGCGTAGTCGATGGTCGACTAGATCTCCTCGTCCGCTGGCCGGTTGCGGATCGAGCGCAGGGGCGCGTCGGGGGCCATGCGGTCGGTGAAGAGCACGCCATCGAGGTGGTCGACCTCGTGCTGGAAGATGCGCGCCAGCCAGCCCTCGGCTTCGATGGTGACGCGCTTGCTATCCAGGTCGAGGCCCTTGACGCGGACCTTGCTCGCGCGCTCCACGTCGCCGTAGAGCGTCGGCAGGCTCAGGCACCCCTCTTCCCCAATCTCCGTCTCTTCGGAGCGCCACGCGATCTCCGGATTGACGAGGGCGTACTGCCGGTCCTCGTACTCGACTACGATGATGCGCTCGGAGAGGCCGACCTGCGGCGCGGCGAGACCCACCCCCGGCGCCTCGCGCATCGTTTCCAGCATGTCGGCGGCCAACGTGCGCAGCCGCGCGTCGACTTTGCGTATCGGTTTGGCTTTGCGGCGCAGGACCGGCGCCGCGCCCGCGTAAATCTTTAGTAATGCCACAAAGAGTATGGTAGCGCATGGCGGACAAAATGTGGAGACAAAGCGGGTTACAATCTGTTCAGCACCGCGACCGTCTCGACATGATAAGTCTGGGGGAACAGGTCGACCGGCCGCACGCTCTCGACGGCGTAGCCGCTGTCGGCGAAGCGGCGCAGGTCGCGCGCCAGCGTGGCTGGGTCGCACGAGACGTAGACGATGCGCGGGATCTCGATGCGCGCCAGCTCGGTGATGACCCGTTCGTCCAGGCCCGCGCGCGGCGGGTCGAGCACGGCAGCGTCGGCCGCGCGGTGCGGCAGCCCGTTGAGTTCATCGACAGCGTCGCCGGGCACGACCTCGATGTTGCCCAGCCCGCTGGCCTTGGCGCTCTTGTTGGCGTCGTCCACGGCCATAGGGTCGTTCTCCACGGCCAGCACCTGCCCGGCGCGCCCCGCGATGGGCAGGGTAAAGGTCCCCGCACCGGCGTAGACGTCGAGCACGCTCTTGCCGGCGATGTCGCCCAACGCGTTGAGCGCCTGGTCCACCAGCAACTCGGCGGCCGGCTCGTTGACCTGCCAGAAGGTGAGCGGCGAGAGGTGGAAGCGGTAGCCGGCGAAACGCGCGTCGAAGTAGTTGGCGCCCCACAGCGAACCGCCCGGCCCGGTCTCGTGCGGGGCCATGATGATACCGTCGACGCCGGGGATGGCCTCGCCGAGCGTGGCGGCGAACAGACGCATGTCACGACGTTTGGCCTCCGCGCGCGGGTGTAGGACGAGCAGCAGCGACGGGCCGCGATAACCCTCTTCCTCCTCCCCTTTCCATGGCGTCGCCGTGCGCACTGTAACCTCGGCCACGAGCGCGCGCAGGGGCGCGCGCCATTCCGCAGTGGAGAGCCGCGCCAGGACCTCCGCGATGAGTGGCTGAACGATGTGGCAGTGGTCCACGGCGAGCAGGCGCTCGCTAGCCGACTGGTGGTAGCAGGGCCGTCCATCGTCGTCGATGATCCAGCGCGCGCGGTTGCGGTAGCGCCACGGCGATGGCGACGGGACGGTCTCGCCCACCTCCAGGTCGGGCAGATGGGCCTGACGCGCCATCAGGTCGGCCACGATGCCCCGTTTGAGCGCGAGTTGCGCCGAGTAGTCGAGGCTCTGGTACTGGCAGCCGCCGCACGGGCCACGCTCACCGGGCAACGCGCCGCCGCTCGGCACGGGACCGCGATTGTAGCCGTTCTCGCCGAAGTAGACGCATGGCGGCGCCTCACGTCCTTCGCTTGGGGTCACGACCTGGATCGCGCGCGCCTCGGCGAAGCGATTCTTCTCCAGCGTCAGCTCGGCGCGCACCGTCTCGCCCGGCAGGCCGCCCTGCACGAAGACGACGCGCCCGCCCTCTTGCTCGCGGGCGACCATGCGGCCGCCGTAGGCGCCGCCCTGCAATTCCAGTTCAAGCGGCTGCCCGGTCGGACGCCGCTCACCCGGCGAACGCCGGTATTTGTTCTGTGAAACCATAGTAGTATCTGTCCTTCGATGAAGTGGCGCACGAAACGTGCGACCTCAGTCGCGGGTCACGACGCCCGCCTCCCAAGCATACTCCATCCGGCGCGCCGTCCAACGCGCCGTCTCGTGATCGTGTAGGCGCGCCACGACGTGTAGGCTCATGTCTATGCCCGCGGAGACGCCGGCCGAGGTGATGACGCGCCCCTCGTCCACGACGCGCGCGCCGGACAGCACGTCGATCATCGGGTACTGGCCGCGCATCCAGTCGATGCTGGCCCAGTGCGTCGTGGCGCGGCGGCCGGCGAGGATGTCGCGCTCAGCCAGCAGGAAAGCTCCGGTGCAGACGCTCGTCGTCAACTCTGTCCGGCTGTCCTGCGCCGCGATCCAGTCCAGGAGCCGCGCATTGAGCCTTTCACGTCGCGTGCCCTGACCGCCCGGCACGACCAGGATGTCGAGCGGTGGGTGGGCGTCGATCGTAGCGTGCGGCTGCACGAGCAGTCCGCCGCGACAGGAGACGACGCGCGGCCGCTCGGCGATGATCACGACCGTGAAGAGGCTCAGGTCGTCGTCTTTCTCGCCGGCGGGCCGCGCGACCGAGAAGACCTCGAAGGGGCCGCAGAAGTCGAGCACTTCGACGTCGTCGAAGATCAGGATGCCCACGGTGCGGCGCTGTCGTCCGTTCATGGCCGCAACAGATTCGCCAGGATGCGCGCGATGTTCCAGGCGTCATCTCCGGCCCGGTGGTGCGTACCCTCTAGCGGAAGGTGGAGCAGTTCCAGCGCCCCGTCCATGCCGATCTCGCGCGGTAGGGTATGGACGAGCGCGAAGAGCGTCTTGACGTTGAGGTGGCCGGGGCCGAAGGGGTAGGGGACGCCGAACGCCGCGCACTGGCGCTCGAACTGCCGCCGGTCGTAGTCGCCGTAGCTCGCCCACACGCGCTCTCTCGTGCCATAGGCGCGCTGCAAGTGGGCGCATGCCTCCGCGAAGGGGACGCCCGCGTCGGCCTGCTCCTGTGTCAGCGTCGTAAGGCTGGTACAGAACGGGCTGACGCGGGAGCGCGCGGGCTTGACCAGGATGTCCTCGCGCCTCGCGCGCTGCCCCGACGCGACATCGAGCGTGCAGACACCGATCTCGATGATCTCGCTCTCCTCGCCGTCCGGCGGCGCGCCCTCCCAGCACGTCGACTCGATGTCGATCACGACGACCTGGTCCAGTTTCCTTGCCACGAGTTTGTCCTCCGTTGCGTGTCGAGGTAAGCGCGCATCGCATCCTGCAAGACGGCGGTAAAAGTCGTCCCACGCCGTTGCGCTAGATGCTGCATTTCGCGCAGCAAATCATCGTCAACTACAACCGTTTTCCGCTTCATACCATTTCCCTCTTGGTTAGGCCGCTCCGACCTCTACTTCGGCCACGGCGGTTTGTGGCTGCGGGATCGGCAGCCCGTCCTCGCGCATCCCTTCGAGGTGCAACTCGATAGCCTCGCGTATGTTGCGTTCTGTCTCCTCCACGGTAGCCCCGGTTGTAATGCAGCCGGGCAGATCCGGCACATACGCCGCATAGTTGTGCGGGGCGCGCTCGATAACGACAGCATATTTCATGGTGAGTCCTCCTGTTTCCATCCTGCTTGCTTTTGGATGCTGTCCCATGTGCCCCGAGGTAAATCGTTGCTCGGATGCCCCGGTACCGTGACGCGTCCGGTGCGGTCGGGGTGCTTATACTGGCGGTGACTACCGCAGGTTCGTACCAATTCCCATCCATCCTGCTCTAGCAGCCGGATTGCGTCACGTACCTTGGGCATATGGTCTCACTCCACCAGCGCCTGCTCCAATAGCTGCCGCGCCACGGCGGGGTCGGCTTGTCCCTTGGTGCGGCCCATGACCTGGCCGAATAGCGCCTGCAGCGCGGCCGCCTTGCCGGCTTTGTAGTCGGCCACGGCTTTAGCGTTGCCGTCGACGACCGCCCGTACGACCGGTGCCAGTTGCGCGGGGTCGCTGATCTTGGCGTAGCCCTTCTCCTTGACGATGGCGTCGGGACTCTGCCCGCTCGCGAACGTCTCTTCCATCACCGCCTTGGCCGTCTTGCTGTTGAGCGTGCCGTCGCGGAACAGCCGCGCCACGGCGGCGAGGTTATCCGGCGTGAGTTTGCTCACCGCGACATCCAGGCCACCGGAGCTATTGAGCAGGAAGTTGGCGACATCGCGCGCGGCGCCCTCCGGCACGGCGGCCACGGCCGCCTCGTAGAAGTCGGCCAACTCTTTCGACGTGGTGAGCACGGCGGCGTCGGGCTCGGGCAGGCCGTATTGCGCCACGAAACGGGCGCGGCGCGCGGGGGCCAGTTCGGGCAGCGTCGCCCGCACGTCGTCGACGTACGCCCGCGCGAGCTCCAGCGGCGGCAGATCGGGCTCGGGGAAGTAGCGGTAGTCGTGAGCGTACTCTTTGGAGCGCTGCTCCACCGTCACGCCCCTGGCCTCGTTCCAGCCGCGCGTCTCCTGCACGATTGTCCCGCCGGCGTTCAAGACCTCGCTCTGGCGCACGATCTCGTAGGCCAGCGCGTCACGCACCGAGCGGAAGCTGTTCATGTTCTTGATCTCGACTTTCGTGCCGAACGTCGCGCTGCCCTTGGGCCGGACCGAGACGTTGGCGTCGCAACGCAGCGAGCCCTTCTCCAGATCACCGTCGTTGACGCCGAGGTACTGCAGCACCGTACGCAGCGCCTGGAAGTAGGCGCGCGCCTCCTCGGGCGAGCGCAGGTCGGGCTCGCCGACGATCTCGATCAGTGGCACGCCGGAGCGGTTGAGGTCGATCAGGCTGTAGGCGCTGGCGGCGTCGGAGTGGTGCACCGACTTGGCGGTGTCCTCCTCCAGATGGACGCGCGTGACGCCGATGCGCCGCGTCTGGCCGCCCTCCACCTCGACGTCGAGGTAGCCACCCTCACTGAGCGGCATGTCGTACTGCGAGATCTGGTAGCCCTTGGGCAGGTCGGGGTAGAAATAGTTCTTGCGGTCGAACTTGCTGTAGGGCGGGATCGTGCAGTGCAGCGCCAGCGCCACCTTGACCGTGTCGCGCACCGCCTCCTCGTTGGCGACGGGCATGACGCCAGGCGCGCCCATGCACACCTGGCACACATGCGTGTTGGGCGGCGCGTCCGCGTAGTCGGCGCTGCACGCGCAGAACATCTTGCTCTTGGTCAGGAGTTGCGCGTGTACTTCCAGACCGATGACGGGTTCATAGTCCATTGATATCTATCCCTCTTACTAACAGGATCAGGATATGGCCTGCGACTGCGGTCGCATGGCAAACTACGGCACTGCGGTGCTAGAGGCGCCCGACCGCAGCCGGTCGTGGTCTGCCATGCGACCGCAGTCGCAGGCTTACGGCTGCAACCGCGGCCGCTGCCGCTCATAATGCCCGCTCTGCTCATACGAGTAGGCGATGCGCAGCAGCAGGTCTTCGGTGAAGGCGGGCGTGATGATCTGCAGGCCGGCGGGCAGGCCGTCGAGCAGGCCGCAGGGGACCGAGACGCCCGGCAGCCCGGCAATGTTCACCGGCAGCGTGCAGGCGTCGGAGAGGTACATCTGCACCGGGTCGTCCATCTTCGCGCCCAGCGGCCACGCCGTCGTCGGCGAGGTTGGGGCGAGGATGGCGTCATAGTCCCTGAACACGCGGTCGAAGTCGTCCTTGACCATGGTGCGAATCTTCTGTGCCTTGACATAATATGCGTCGTAGTAGGTCGACGAGAGCGCGTAGGTCCCGATCATGACGCGGCGCTTGACCTCGGGGCCGAAGCCCTCGTCGCGCGTCTCACCGTAGGCTTGCCACAGCGACTCGGCCGGGTGCGCATAACCGTATTTGACGCCGTCGAAGCGCGCCAGGTTGGCGCTGGCCTCGGCCGGGGCGATGATGTAGTAGGTGGCGAGGCCGTGGTCCGTCGAGGGCAGCGAGACTTCGCCGACCGTGGCCCCCAGCCCCTCCAGCGCACTGATGGCCCCGCGCACCAACTCCTCCATGCCTGGCTGCATGCCCTGCACGAAATATTCGCGCGGTACGGCCAAGCGCAGCCCGCGTACGCCGTCGCGCAGCGTCGCGGTGTAGTCGGGGACAGGTAGGGCGACGCTGGTAGAGTCGCGCGGGTCGGGCCCGGCGATGGCGCCGAGCATGAGAGCCGCGTCGGTGACGTCCTTGGCGAGCGGACCAATCTGGTCGAGCGACGACGCAAAGGCGATCAGGCCGTAGCGCGAGACGCGCCCGTAGGTCGGCTTGAGTCCGACTACGCCGCAGAGCGCGCCGGGCTGGCGGATCGAGCCGCCCGTGTCCGAGCCCAGCGCGATCGTGCACTCGTCGGCGGCCACGGCCGCGGCCGAGCCGCCGCTGGAGCCGCCCGGTACGCGCGCCGTATCCCAGGGATTCAAGACGGGACCGTAGGCGCTGTACTCGTTGGAGGAGCCCATGGCGAACTCGTCCATGTTGGTCTTGCCCAGAAATACGGCTCCGGCGTCACGCAGGCGCTCCACCACGGTCGCGGAGTAGGGCGGGATATAGCCCTGGAGCATGCGTGAGCCGGCCGTCGTCTCGACGCCTTGCGTCGCCAGCAGATCCTTGAGGGCGATCGGGACGCCCGTGAGCGGCCCCGCCGCGCTGTCGCCGACGGACAGGCGGCTATCGGCCGTGGCGGCCATAGCGAGGGCCTCGTCGCGCAGGACCTTGAGGTAGGCGTGGATGGCAGGGTCGATCAGGTCGATGCGGTCGAGATAGGCGCGCGTCAACTCGACGCTCGACACTTCGCGCGTGCGCAGCCGCGCGGCGGACTCGTGGGCGGTCAGTTCGTATAATTCCATCGTTTTATTCCTAGCGCGGGGACGCCTGCGACTGCGGTCGCATGGCAGCGTACCGGCGCCGCGGCGCCCTCCTTTGATGATTGTGGTTACTCAAGAACGGCGCGTACTTTAAAGAAGTCGCCCTCGCGGTCGGGGGCGTTGGCCAGCACCTCGTCGGGGCTGAGCGAGGGGCGCACCACATCGGGGCGGGTCACGTTGTGCAGCGCGACGACCTGCGCCGTCGGTGGGATGGCGCTCGTGTCGACCTCGGCGATGCGGGCGATCACGTCGAGGATGCGCGAGAGTTGCGCGACCATGCGCTCCTTCTCGTCCTCTCCTAGCTCCAGCCGCGCCAGCTGGGCCGTCTTCTCCACGTCGGCTCGCGTAATAGGCATAGATACTCCGTTGATAATGGGGACTATACTTGTAGTGTTCGATACTACGATAATAAGGTATTGGGGGGCATAATCGCAGGTATTGATGCGACTTGATAATTTGGGCCTTTAAATAGTCACAATACTGTCAAGTCCGTTTGGATCGTTTCTATCAGCAGGAAACACAAGCCCGCTATCACGACGGAGCTTATGTTTGCGGTAGGAGATGAGTGCATGGATGTCAATGACAGCAGTGTAGAGGAACAAGTTGCTAAATCGCCTGCGACGCCCGGCTCGCCTGCGACGCCCGGCTCGCCTGCGACGCCCGGCTCGCCTGCGACGCCCGGCTCGCCTGCGACGCCCGGCTCGCCTGCGACGCCCGGCTCGCCTGCGACGCCCGGCTCGCCTGCGACGCCCGGCTCGCCTGCGACGCCCAATCCGCGCCTCTTACGAATAGCTATCTTGTCTTGCATCCCTATAGGGATAGCCGCAATAATCGTGACTACCTGGGCAACGGTGGATGTAATCGGCCATGCGTTTCAGTTGATGGAGAAGGATTTGGAAGAACCTCTTGCCACGTTAGTAATAACCTCTGGTGCTAGTTGAAACCGCCATTTTGTTCGCGTCCTTGTTGCTTTTATCTAATATTTGATGCACATCTTCCTAACGAGAGGGCAGGGCACGCTATCGAATGGGCTCCGACGACCGTGACTCGGCCGTATACGCACCATTTGACGCAATAAAGAGTCATTACGGCTATTTACATCGCATCAAAGACATTGGAGAGGCTCTCCAACTAGCACCAAAGGTTAATAATCTTCAGACTGGGTCGGAGGACGGAAGCTACCACTATTGCCGCGACCGTAGCCGATGTGTTAATCCCTTTAATCGTAGCTGTGGCCGTTCTCGTGGGCTTGTCCCTGGCTTTGAAGGATGAAACCCAGCGTGAGTCTTTTCGACGGGTTTTCTGGTTAGCAGACAATTTCCTCTGAATTGCGTCAGGAAGGGAACCTCGCGACGAACTCAAATAATGCCGCGTACCATTACATTCTTATCTTATAAGCTAGACTTTGGCGTGCGCCCTTTAACAGTATGAAAGATTGCTCCATTGAGGAGTCATCTCTGGACAACGAGATGAGGACTACGCAGCAGGCGTCGAGGGGCGGCACCCGTCGAGGTCTGAAG
>JAABUV010001356.1_pt1 | contig 35522 bp, 47 predicted proteins | sample 5559971 | NCBI WGS metagenome assembly JAABUV01 (sample SAMN10711881, study PRJNA513362) | rock metagenome | isolation source: Antarctica rocks | place: Antarctica: Victoria Land, Knobhead nord | collected 2015-12-19
CGCCTGGTGGGCGCGCTGGGCGCGGCCGCCGCCGCGCTCGGCCCGCCGGCCACCGCCGGCAAGGCCGCGCCGCCGCCGGGCGGCGAGCCCGAGCCCGGCGCCGGCGGCGCCGGCGTGCGCCTGCCGGCCGCGCGCGTGACGTCCGCCATCGCCGGCGGCCTGCTGCGGCGCGCCGCCAGCGGCGGCGGCAAGGCGGCGCCCGCGCCGCCGGCCGCGCGCGCGGGCGCAGGCGCGGGCGGCGCGGGCGCCGCCGCGCTGGCCGCGCTGGCGGACCGCGCGTGCGACCTGCTGCTCGTGCTCGCGCACGGCGACGCGGCGGTCAAGGCGGGCCTGGCCGCGCCGGGCGCGGCGGCCGGCCTGCTGGCCGCGGCGGCCGGCCTGCCGGCGGGCGCGCAGGTCAAGGCGCTGCGCGCGCTGCGGCTGCTGTCGGGCGACCCGGGCATGCTGGGCGCGCTGCAGGCGGAGGGCTGCGTGGCGGGCCTGGTGCCCTGGCTGGCGCCGGCCGCGCCGGCCGCCGCGCAGGCCGAGGCGCTGCACGCGCTGTACAACCTGTGCAAGATCAGCCGCGCGCGCCAGGAGGCCGCCGCGGCTGCCGGCGCGGTGCCCTACCTGGCCGGCCTGGCCGCGCGCGGCGCGCACGGCGGCGGCGGCGCGCCGAACGGCGGCGGCGGCGGCGGCGGCGGCGGCGCGCTGCGGCCGCTGGCGGTCGGGCTGCTGTGCGGGATGGCGGCCGGCAGCGAGCGCACGCGCGCCGAGCTGTGGGCCAACAGCGGCCTGGACATTCTGCTGAACCTGCTGGCGGAGCGCGAGTGGGCGCCCGCCGCGCTGGACGCGCTGGCGGCGTGGCTGGGCGAGGACGCGGGCCGGCTGGAGCCGCGCCTGGCGCAGGCCGACGCGGTGCAGCGGCTGGTGGCGCCGTTCAGCGGCGCGGCCGCGGCCGGCGACAGCGAGGCGCTCGCGCGCCTGCTGGAGCCCTTCCTGCGCCTGCTCCGCCGCTCGCCGCGCGTCACGGTGCGCGCCGCGGCGCGGCCGGCAGGGCGCTAGTTAGTCTGACGAACAATGTGCCCGCGCGGCGGCGGTGCCGGGTCGGCATGTCAGGCTGCGAGGAAGACGGGTCGGCGCCGCCCGCCCTCGCATGAGCGCTGGGCGGCCGTCCGCGCCGACACAGTGTGCAATTGTGCAAGCGTGGTGACTCGATGAGAGCGTGGCCGCGAGTGCGGCGGGGCCTGGCGCCCGAGCGCGCGCGCGCGCGGGCGGCAGGTGGAGGTTGCGGAGGGCGGCCTGGGCCCGCTGGTGGCGGAGATGCTGCGCCGCGCGAGCGCGCCCACCGCGCTCAGCGTCCTGCAGCTGGTGCGCGCGGTCGGCCGCCCCTGCCGCTCCAGCTGCTTCCCCCCACCCCACACTCGCCCGGCCCGCCCGCCGGCCGCGAAGGACCGGGGCGCCGCCGCCGCCGCACCCACGCAGCGCCGTGCCGGGCGGGGCTGAGGTCCTGCTTCACAACTGTTGCGGCCCCGGCGTGTTTTCGTGCATGGCCGGCCCGCCGAGGCTCGTGCCGCGAGCGCGCGAGCGGGTGCGGCCCCCGGGGCCGGCGCCGCAGCGGCCGCGCGCGGCATGAGCGGGGGCGGGGCAAAGGGGTAGGGTAGGTTAGCCCTAACACCGGGGTGGCCGCGCCGCGCGCAGGTGCGCGTGCTGTACGCGGCGCACCCGGCGCCCAAGCGCTTTGCGGCACGGCTGGCGCTGGCGGAGCAGCTGCAGCGGCTGGCAGCCGGCGGCGAGCGCACCGGCCGCAGCGTGCTTGTGCGCAAGCAGGCGCACGCGCTGCTGGAGGCCTTCCGCATCAATTCCGTATTCTGAGGGAGTTTTCTGAGGCGCCGGGCGCGCGGCGCGGCCAGTGCCATGCCGAACAGCAGCGCCAGCGTGTGCGCGGGCGCGCCGGGCTGCTGGGGCTGGGACCTGCGTGCAGCGCCGCGCTGCGACGTGGCCCCGTCCTGCTGCCCAGACCGATTGGGGCTCTGAGCGCGTGATGCTGTGGGCCGGGAGCAGGCCAGGCGGGCGGCTCTGGCCTGGTCAGCAAGTGCATCTCCGAGTGGTGGGCGTGTATAGTAGAGTAGCCACCGCCCGTGAACGATACAATGGTCCCGTTCTGTCACACCAGGAAGGAACGCCACTGCATGCGTGTGCGCCGGACGATGCATATGCGCCACTTTGCACCGCCCGGCTCTGTGGCGCTTGCATGCATGCAGCGGCGGAGCCCCAGGAGCATGGCTCAAGCTGCTGGTAGGAGTGACATAGGCCACATGCGCACTTACACGTGTGCTCGGCCAATGTGAGTATTACAATGATGCGCAGCACAGTTACATGGCACCCCTAGCTGCCGCCAATTGCCTGCATGTGCACGCTTGTGCCAAAGGCTCACACAGCTAAGGTTTGAGCATACGTTGCAGCGCCCGCGCAGAGACAGGCGCGGCAGCCGCGTCCAGGACCATGGCTGGACACGTGGGCATGTGTTGCTGCCAGGGCCCAGCAACGTAGATGCGAGACCCACATCTGTACTACCTCCACAAGCAGACGTTGGTACGGGGTTTGCATCGGTGCTTGCCACTCACACGTCCCTCACTTCCCTCGCACACGCACCGAGTCGACCTCTCAACGTTGGTACACTCTTGATTGCACCAGTGCATGCAAATGAAGTAGGAAAATCCAAGGCACAGACTGATTATCTAAACAAACGAGCCGCGCTGCCTTGCACCGACGGAACCACACACTTCTGGGCCAACACAGAGTCCGAGCGAGGCCAGACCAGTCATATACAAGCCGACCGGCCTGCCTGCACGGCTAGCTGAGTGCATGAAAAGAAGTGGACACAATCTGAAGCCTGACGCAAAGCTCAGCTGTCAGAGCGCACCTCATCGTAGGGGATGACGGGCGCGTCCAGCTCGAATGGCAGCTGCACCTTGCCTGCCGCGCAGCGGAGCGCACACCATCAGCACACGCAGTTGCCTGACCCTGGGCCATTCACGCCGGGCTTTGTCCTTGCGACCGAGGGCAGCACCGCGCATGTCAGGCCTTGTTCATCCACAGCGTCAACACAGCAGCCCCATAGTCGGCGCACACACTGTGCCCACACTGACAGAAAACCCCCTGAAAAGACCCTGCCGCGCACCAGACGCATCAGCAGCCGGCCGACCCATGCCCAGCGCGTCCCAGGCGGCCGCCAGCGCGCTCTGCAGCCCCGCGTCCTTGCGCGCGGCGCGCGCGTCGTACTCGGCGCACGCGAACGGCCGCACCTGGCTGCGCGGCAGCCAGGCGTAGTCGCCCTGCCCATAAAACACGCACAGCAGCTCGCCCGGCCGGCGCGCCGCCGCCAGGTGCTCTGCCCGCGCCGGCTGCACCTGCGCGCCGCGCCGCTGCGCATCAGCTCATGCACCAACGAGGCTGTTATCACCAGACAGCCGCGCGCCCCGTGCGCGAGCAGCCGTCGCCTCACAACAGGCGCAAAAAAGAAAGACCAGTCAGAGAGCATGGTCAGACGGTGCTGCAGCCACGGTCCACACGTGCTACCACGCATCGCATGGAACCCAAGTCAGTGTGCAAGCACAGCTGCAACGATTTCAAGCAGCGCGTGTGCGCGCCTGCGCGGGCCACCACGGGAAGCCGGGTAGGCGCGCCCAGACCACCTCGTGCTCCTGGTACGCGCGCTCCACCTGGGCCGCAGGCGGCTTCATCTGCTTGCCCCCAGCGGCTGCCGGCAGCACGGCAGGCGCGGCGGGTGTCACGGGCCCGACGCCGGCGGGCGCAGCAACTGACGCGGTCCCGCCGCCCGCGGCATGCGGCCGCTGCTTCCCGAGCGGCTCCGGCCGCTCGGACACCGCTCTGCCGGCCAGCGCGTCGCGCTCCTCGCCGGCCGCGTCCGGGCTCTCGCGCGCGCCGGCGCGGCGCTGGCCGCGCAGCGCGGGCGGGGCCTCATCCTCATCATAAAACACATAGTCGGCGTCCTGCGTGCGTCCGCGGCCCGCACGCTTGCGCTTGCTGCGCAGGACGCGCACGGGCGCGGGCGGCTGCGGCGCCGGCGCCGCTGGCGCGCTCGGAGCGGGCGCGGGCGGCGCCGCGGGCGCGCCAAACGCCTCAGCGCGCAGGCGCCACGCATTGGCAGGCGGCGTGGTCGGGTGGAAGCGCTGCGACACGGCGCCGAACGGCAGCGCCTGGCTGGGCGGCCGTGGCGGCGCGCCGCCGGCCGCCGCGCGCCAGGCGTTCAGCGCCGCCAGCGAGCCGCTCGGCAGCGCTGCATGCAGCATAGGCGCGGGCGCGGGCACCGCGGCGGACGTCACCGTCACGCGCACGGGCGCGCACGCCGGAGACACCGCCGCCGCGTACGCCGGGGCGGCCGACACCGGCGCCCAGCCGCTCTGCACCACGCGGCTGCCGCCTGGCTCGGCGCCGCCCAGCTCGCCACTGCGTGGCAGGCCCTCCAACGCATCCCAGTTCCAACCTGCCCCCGCGCGCTGGCCTCAGCGTGCGTCCACGACGTGGCAAAGCAGTGGACCAAGCAGTTGCGAGCAGCAGGGACACCCACTGCTTTAGTTGACCACCCGGAGCACACGTGTTAACACAAGTTGCGCCGCAGCACGTCCGCTTCCCTTGGCTACCGGCAAGCGCAACGTCCGCGGCGCCCCAGCGCCTGGCGCGTACCCTTGGGCGGCGACGACAGCTCGGGCAGCAGCGGCAGCAGCGGGTCGGTGTCCAAGGGGAGCCCAAACAGCTCGCCGCGCCAGGTCATCTCCTCATAGCCGCTGTCGTCCGGAGACGCAGGCGCTGCACGCACGGTGGCGCCATAAGTGCCACTTTCACTGTGATCAGCTCCACAAGTGCTGATCAGGCCGCAGGTACACTGCGAGCGCGGCGGACCCGCCCGCCTGCACCAACGCAGGCGACGCTCTTGTGCACTCTACTGCAGCACTACACCTAGCCTGCACTCAATATGCAGCAACACAGCTCGCCAGGCGATACACTCCGCGATTGGGTTCAGCTGCCCAGTCGTACACGGAGTTTGAATCCCAAGCACCGGGCTCGCTTGGTCGGACGGCGGGCTCACCGTCGTGAGCCGGAGCAGCGTCGGCGACGGGGGCGTGCAGCTTGCCGGCGGTTGACACAGGGCGCTCTGCAGGGCCATAAACCAGTCAGCACGGCAAATATCAAGAGAGCTCCAAGATGCCGGCAAAGGCACAGAGCGCACCAAGGTTGCCCAGCGCAGTCATCGGAGCGGGTGCAAGCAAGCGCTGGAGCGGTGGAAGCTTCTCCGCGCTGTGAGCGTTCCTCGGGACTGCCGCGGGCTCGACCTGCTTTTTATGTCTCTGCGTCTCTGCGTGCTGTCAAGAGGAGAATATGAGGCGAGCCTTATCGTGAGAAAGCACGGCCTCTCGTGTCAGTCCATAACGACCAGGCCTACCCCGGACATGGGGTAGGCACCTGGGGGGGATCAGCTTCCGATTGGGTCACCAAGAACCCCCCCCCATGCGCGAGCAGGTGGCTAGATCATGACATACCGGCCACCTGGCCACCTGTCCTCGCGCCCGCGGCAGCCGGATCGAACCTGCGCGCCAGCCGCGCGCCGTGAGCGCTGGCCGTCACAAAGCCGGAGCGGGGCGCGTGAGCGGCGCGCACCGGCGCTGCAGCGCGAAAAAGGACGCCTGCGCCTGCGTCTCCAGGCGCGTCAGCGCCTCCACCGCCGGGCGCAGCGCCGCCACGCGCGCCGCCGCCGCCTGCGTGCGCGCCCCGCGCGGCGTCAGGCCCCGGGCCCTAGGTCTTCCCAAAGCGCCGAGCAGGGCGAGGCCCGCAACAGCGCGGCGTGCCTGCGCGGCGCCCGCGTCGCGCTGCGCGCCGTACGCGGGCGCGCCCTCGCCGCCGCGGTGCGCCGCGGCGACCGCCGGCGGCAGGCCCAGGTCCGCGTCCGCGCACGGGATGGGCTGCTTCAGGCGCGCCTCGATGTCCTGCCGCGCCGCGCGCGCGCCGCCTGGCTTCAGCGCGCCCGCGTCAAGGTTTCGGCACCCGCCCGCCGCGCCGGCACGCGAGCCGCCTGGACCCGGCTCTATGAACGCCTCCACGCCACACTGTCACAAACGCCCCGAGACGGCGGCCCGAGCGCCGCCGCGGACTGCCCGCTCCGGCGCCCCAAGCGGGGCGCGCCTGCAGCAGGCTGGGCTCGTCGTACCAGATGGTGTGGCCGCCCTGCGCGCGGTCGCGCACGTCCGCGGCCGTCGGCCGCTCCCAGGGCTTGGCGCCCTTGACGGTGCAGAACCAGACCTTCTCCGGCACGGTCGCCACCAGGCTGAACGCGAGGCCCAGCGCCCCCGCGCGCCCTGGCCGGCGCGCGCGCGCTGGGGACGCGTCAGCTCGCGCGCCGGCGGCGCGGCGGGCGGGCAGCCGGTGCAGGCGGCGGCGGGCGGCACGGCAGCGCTGCTTGATGAGCAGCCGGTGCAGGCGACAGCGGGCGACAGCGGGTTGCGGGCCCAGCCGCGCAGGGCCAAGCAGAAAGCGCATCATGGCGGCGCTGCGTCTGCGCCAGGCAGCCACCCCCCCTGCCCCCGTCCGCAGCCCCGTGCGCCTGTCCCAAGCCCCATGCAGTGACTCCCGCACGCCCACCTCAGCCCGCCTGGGCGGAAGCGCAAGAAGGCGGCGGGCGCGCGCCCACGCGGCCCACGCGGTGGATGTAGTCCTCGGAGCGGTCCGGCAGCGTCATGTTGACCACGCACGGCAGGCCGCTGATGTCCAGGCCGCGCGCCGCCACGTCGGTCGCGATCAGCAAGCGCACCGTGCCCTCGCGGAACGCCTGCCGCCGCGGCCGGTCCGGCATGGAGCGGGCCGGCGTGGGCACGCCCGGACGGACCCCAATCACGTGCGGCTGCACCCACCAAGTAGTAAGGCAGCAGCGCCGGCGGGGGTGCGCGCCGCCGGGAGTGGCGCCCAGCAGCCGCCGTGAGCAGCAGCGCGGGCGGAGGACGGCGCGCAGGAGGCTCAGCACGGGCGAAGCGGCGCGGCCGCGGCCATGCATGGGAGGGGCAGGGGGGGGCGCGCCGCGAGCGCCTCGCGGCGCTGCTCCATGGCGCGCTGCCCGGCGAGCACGGCGCAGGCGTACGCGTCCTCGCGCCCGCTCTCGCGGCCGCCGCGGAAGCTGCCGCCGCCGCCGGCTGCATTCAGGAAGCGCTCCAGGTTGTCGCAGTCAAACTTGGTGCGGCAGAAGATGAGCGCTTGGCCGGGCCTGCGCGCGCGCGTTGCCTGGCTCCGCTCGTGCGCATGGCCTGCCGCTGCACGCCGCCGCGCGCGCGTGCCGGTCCGAGCAGGCAGAGCGCGCTCCGGGGCGCCGGGCGGGCCCGCACCGGTGCGTGTCGAGCAGGCGCTGCAGCATGCGCGGCTTCAGCCGCTTGACGGCCTCGGACCAGTTCTCGGCGCTGTCGCGCTCCGGGCCGACCGCGTCGTGCGCGTGCGCGTTGTCCGTGGGCACGCGCGGCGCCGCCTGCAGCCAGCTGCGGTCCTCGCGCGGGTCGACGCGCACGCGCACGTGCACCACAGTGTCCGGCACGCTCTCGCGGCCCTGCCGCGCGTGCGCGCGCCGGTAGGACTGGGCCCTGCCTCAATCCTACGCTAGCACCCCAGCCCTACCCCTATCCTAGCACGCAGGTGGCGTGGCGGACAGAGTGCCCCGCATATGCCGGCTCGCCTGTTCGCAGTGAGGCCGCGCAAGGCCCGCTACGCAGCCGGCGCCCCTGCGCGCCGGCGCCGGCGCGCCGGCCGCGGGCGCGCGCCTTGAGGTCGACCCAGATGGGCTGGTGGCACACGCGCTCCGCGATGTCGCGCACCTCCGCAGAGTGCAGCGTCGCGGAGAAGAGCAGCACCTGCGCCCGCAGGCGCGCTCAGGCGCGCCCGGGGGGCAGCCGCCCCCTGCAAAATAAGCTGGGCGGCCAGAGCCAGGCGTGTCTGCGCCCGGCGCGCGCGCGCGCAGGCCCGCCCGCGCTCCGCCGGCGCGCCCCGCGACCTCCGGACCGGCAGCCGGCAGGCGGCGCGGCGCGGGCGGCCCCGCCGCGCACGTCGGCAGGGGCGAGCCGGGGCGCGCGCCTGCAGGCGCGCGACGCCCGCGCCCGCCTTGGGGAACTTGCCAAACAGCTCCAGGATGAGCTCGCGGTGGCCGGTGTCAAGCAGGCGGTCCGCCTGCGCGCGCGCAGCGTTGCTGAGGCTGCGCCGACGGCGCCGGCCGGCGGCGCCGGCCGCGGCGCGCACGAGTGTCGCTGCGGCAGCGCCGCGCGTGCTCTTGGAGCAAGGCTGGACACACGCGGGCGCGCTGGGGCGGCACTGCCGGCTGGCAGCGCGGGCGCGCGGACGGCGTGCGCGCACCTCGTCCAGCACGAAGTGGCGCACGCCGTGCAGCGCCAGCTTGCCGGTGCGCACCAGCTCTGCCACGCGCCCTGCCGCGCAGCCGGCCCGCGGCGTGTGCGCCCGCCCGGCACGGACAGTGCTGCTCGGCCCGGCCGTGCGCCGGGGGGCTCCAACGACGCGCACGCAGCGTGCCGAGCAGGGCGCCGGCTGCATGTGTCAGGGTTACGGTTAGGGTCACCACGCACCGGGCGTGCCGGTGACGACGTCCACGCCGGCCTCCAGCGCGCGGCCGGCCTCCTTGGCGGAGCCGCCGCCGACGGCCAGCAGCGTGCGCAGCGCGGGCGCGGCCAGGTGCGCCGCGAACGCGCCCATGCACGTGTGCGTCTGCTCCGCCAGGTCGCGCGCCGGCTCCAGGATGAGCGCCACAGGCGCGCGCGCGGCGCCCTCCGGCTCCGGCTCGCCCGCGTCGCCTGCGCGCCGCGCCGCCCGCCCGCCGCTGACCGCCCCGCCCCGGGACGCGCGCGCCCGCCGCCGTGGCAGGGAGGGAGTTTGCGCATGCCGCGAGCGCCGCGGCGGTGCCCCGGCGCCCTGTAATGACAGCGCAGCCCGGCGAGAGCCCTTGTGCGGCAGGCCGGGCTGTGCGCGGCCGCCCCAGCGGCCGCGCCCGGCGGCCGGGCACCGAGCACGGGGAGGATCCCCATGCCAGGCTGCGCAGCCGCACGCCCAGAGCGGGCCAACGCGCGCGCCGCGCGCACCCGCGCGCAGCCAGGCCGCCGGCGCGTCCGCCAGGCTCACGTAGCCCGCCGGCGGCGCGTGCGCGAACGGCGCGGCCCCGAAATTGGCGGCGACCTCCGCATTCTTCAGGCACACGACGGGGTACAGCGGCCGGCCGCGCACGTGCGCCGGCAGCGCGAACGCGGGCCCCAGCGACGCCCCGTTCAGCGTGAAGGCCACCTCGCCCGCGTCGGCGTCCAGCAGGCAGCCGACCACGTCGCCCTGCGCGCGTACGCTGACGTGGGCGGGCAGAGGAAAGGCCCGGGTCGGCAAGCGGGTGTGCGGGCGCACGCCGGACTTACGCCGCGCGCCGGTGCTCGGCGCAGGCTGCGCGGGCCGGCACGAGGCTGTGATACGAGGGCCGCGCGGCGCGCCTTGCCGAATGGCCGCCCGTAGTCCTCGAAGCGGCGCTCGTGCGACTTCTTGCCGGTGCCGCCAAAGCCAAAGCCGTGCCGGTCGGTGCCCAGCTCGCCGGCCGCCTTGGTGGCCCAGCCCAGGCGCACCAGGCCGTCGTCCGCCACGGCGGCCTCCCAGGCCACGCGCCCGGCGGCCGCGCCGACCGTCGCGCGGCCCTGGCACCACGCGTGCTCCGCGCGCGCCTGGCAGCGCAGGCCTGCGCGCGCGGCGCGCCGCTCGCATGGCGGCAGGGTGTCGAGCGGCGCAGCGCGGGCCACGCTGCGCTCCAGGGAGGGCGCCGCATGTTTCACTTGCGTGTGTTTCACTTGCACGGCGCGCCGCGCCGGCTGCTGGGGGCCTCGCAGACGGGAGGGACACGGGAGCCGGCCGCCTCGGCCTCTCCGCAGGCCGCAGCGGCTGCGGGCGAGTGCGCACGTCCGCGCTGTCTCGTGCCGCGCACAGCCACACAGGGGGCGGCGGGAAGGCTGGGAGCGGAGCGCCGGGCGCGCGCACCCTCGGGCAGCGCGACGGAGAACAGGGGGTCGCGGTCGTCGGCGCTCATGCGGCACTCGGGCGGCGGCCGCGCGGCGGCCGCCCCGCCCTGGCCGTCACCGCGCGCGCGCGCCTGGACGTCCTCATGCACAAGCTGCGCAGCGCAAGCTGCACTTCAGCATGCAGGCAGGGCGGCGGGCGGAGCGCTGCGTGCATGTGCGTGCCGCGGGTAGCGCGGCACCTGCAGCACGGGCAGCGCAAACGCGCCGGTCTTGCCGCTGCCGGTCTCCGCGGCGGCCAGTACGTCCCCGCCGCCCAGGATGAGCGGCACGGCCTCCGACTGGATGGGCGTGGGCAGCCTGCCGGTGCAGGACGTGCTTGAGGTGACCAGTCACAAGAGTGCTTGCAACGACCAGTCACGTCACTGTTCATGTGCAGCACCCGCGTCCGTGCGCACACACGCAACTCGCAGCATTGGCGCCCAGTGCGCGACACGCACCGCCAGCCCATCTCCTCCACGGCCTTGATGAGCTCGGGCAGCACGCCCAGCTCTTCAAAGGCGGACATGCTGGTTCCAGGCCAGCTGCTGCTGCAACGCCTTGCAGCGGCGGAGGGCTACCCACACAGCACTGCGCTACGGCCTCTAATTTGAGGAATTTCAAGCATGGAACACATGCGAGCGAGCATGCTTGAGCACGGAGAGCCGAAGGGAGTAGCAGGCCTTCCCCCAAAACGGGGTGGCAGGTTCTTGTCAAGGCGACCTCGGACATGTACATGAACTCTCAACACGTCTTGCTACACATTGCATCACGGCATAACAGAGCTTGCGGCGCATGCAGAATGTTCAGGAGCTGCCTAGCCAGCCTGCGCGGACCAGCAGGCCCAGCGCCCTGCAAGCATGAGCTTGCAGCAGCGCATGCGTGTGTTGTTGCAAAGTTTGCAATGCAAGCGGGCTGATGGTGGCTTATGAAGGTATCCTTGCGACCATCACTATGCAGCCCTGCGTGCTGAGCACCTTGCAGATGGCTCATGCGTACGGTCAAACACACGGGCACCCCTTCAATACTTGCTGCACATGGCGGCGCAGAGACCTGCTGGCACTGCAACCAGTGCCGCAAAGAATGGCTGCCCTGGAGCATCGGCTGCTCGCTCGGCGGCTTTAACACCACGAACCCCATGGCGCGCGTCCTCCTGTGGCGCCGCGGCAAGCTGCCTAGGGCATGCGGCTGAGCCGGTACGCGTCCTCGGTGGCCCACCGTTGGTAGTCGTCCGCCAGCCTGCGCAGGCAGGCCGCCGTCGACGCGCGCGTGCTGCAACAGGCTCTGAACCCCAGACGGCAGCTGCGCATGCAGCAACAGCCACGAGCGCCGCGCCCTCAACTCCCCCGACGCAGCTGATCCAGCCGCATGCCCGCGCTGGGAGACCGGCCGTGCTCCAGTGTCCCCAGAGCGCCACCGGACACTCCACCGGCGCATATACCTGGCGCCCGCCGACCCGCATGACCTGCAAGCGCGCGCGGGCGCGCCTGCGCAGGAAGAGCGGCAGCAGCGTGCGCATGACGCCCGCCATCACCGCGTTGCCGGCCGCCTCCAGCGCCTCGCGCGGCATCAGCGTGAACGGCGGCACCACCTCGCTCCACACGGTCACCTCCGACACAGCCTGCGGCGCCGGCGCGCCCCTGCAGCCGCACGCGGCGGGGCGCAAGCAGGTCCGTCTTTGCGCGTCGACACGGCGCCGAAACGCATCCTGATACCACCACAGCGGTGCTGCTCCGCCCGGCCTTCGCTCGGCACGCCGCACAGCCTCCACCAACTCATCCGCTGGCACGCCCTTGGGCGCCCCTGCGCCGCACGCATGCACCGTGCCTGCAGCCAGCGCGCGCCGTTCGCGCATGCAGCAGGCGGGCGCGCACGTTGATGGTGCCGGCGAAGTCGTCGGCCGGGCCGCCCGACCGCCCGCCGCCGAGGCCGGGCAGCGCCTCGCTCGCGCGCGCGGCCCACTCTCGCGCGCCGCTCTGCAGCGCGGCCAGCGCGCCGCCGCCGGCGGCCGGCGCGGCCGGCGCGGGGCCGGGCGCGCCGCGGGCGGACGGCCGCGCCGGCAGGCCGTCCGCCCAGGTCAAGTGCGTGGCGAACGCAATCGCGACGCGCTCGTTCAGGCGCAGCCGCTGCACCAGGTCCGAGCCGCGCAGGCGGCAGCTGGTGGACTGCGTCGCGCGCGCGGCGCGTCAGGCCTGGCAGTCTTGCGCCGCCCCGCACACAGGCCACCCGGGCGCCCGCCGCACGAGCTGGGGCCCTGTCACGGCCCGGACACTCGCATCGGCGGGGCACGCAACACAGAGCCGGCCCCGCTCCCCAGGTGCTCAGGCGCGGCGGGCGGGGCGGCGGGCGCGCACGGTGATGCTGACGCGGCCGAGCGACGACACGACCTCCACCTCCACCAGCGGCTCCAGCCACACGCTCAGCAGCTGCGCGCGCCCGCCCGATCAGCCCCATCAAATCCTAAGCGCCCCTGACGCCCGGCAAGCGCTCCGAGGGTGGCAGCGCACATGCGCCGACGAGCGCCGCACGGCGGCAGGGCTGCTGCACGGGGCGTCGCGGGGCCGGGCGCACACGTTGATGCGCGGCACGCTGAGCAGGAAGCGGTTGCGCCGGCCGCCCAGCGGGTGAATGAGCTGCGGGTCCAGCAGCACAAACTTGTCGACGGGCAGGCTCATATAGCGGCCGAGCGCGCGCTCCCCGCCGCCGTCCTGCCCCGCGCCACGGCAGCGTTTGCAGCGCGCTCGGGCGCGTGCTCGGGCGCGTGCTCGCAGCAGCTGCCCATACGGAGCCAAGCCGGTGGCTGAGTGGCGTGGGCTGAGCTGCATGAGCGCAAGCAACCACGGGCAACCCCTGCAGCCTGTGCCGCCGCATCCCCGGCGCACCTGGACGCGGGTGCTAGTGCTCAGCTTGGCGCCGATGCAGGCCGGGTCGTGCAGCCGGCCGCGGTCGGCCGGCGCCATGGGCGTGACGGGCAGCCCGCGCTGGCTCGTGGTCGCACGTGCTGCCAGCAGCACGCCCCGCGCGCGCGCGCCCGTGCAGGCCGGCCCGGCCTCCAGGCGAGCGCTGGCCGTGTGCATTGCGCACGCAGCCCCGCCACCTAGTGCTCACGAGCTCAGCGAGCCAATGCAAGATGGCGTGCACAGCCGCTCCTCGGCCAGCAGGTCAGGCAGCACTGCAGCCCCCCGTCCGACCACGCTCCTCACGCCACATGGCTTGTTGCACCCCCAATCATGGTGGCCATGGTCTCGCCTGTGCACAGGTTCTGTGTGACAATGTGCACTCCCTCCTGAATCGATGTGCAACACGGTGTTGAAGGCATCCTGTGGCCCAAGTCCTCCCCGGCACACATACCGGGTACCCTCCAGCCTACCCGCTTACGTGCTCAGAGTGGAGTCCACTCAGTGGACGCACTTCTGGCTCTCTCTACTTTGCCCTGCCTCGTGACTGACAGCGCGCAACGGTGCGGTGACACAGGAAAGGGCCAGCGTGAAGGCAATCGGGACGCGCTGATTGCAATGTCCAAGGCCATGCAGAAAGCGCAGGTGCGTGGCAGGGTGTTGCTTGGGGCGTTTGCACCCGCCTGCCTGCTCACGTGCGCGCACGTTCCGCTGTTGCGCGTGTGTTCACTGCTTGCTACTAGTCACAGCCATGTAGCAGCCAACTCGCCTATGACTTTCAGCTACTGGCGAAAGGCCGCACGTGCCTGGCCCACAGACTGTGTCAAGCGCTCTGTCCACCAGCGGCTGAGAGGTTAGAGAGACCTCGCATCCGTTGGGCCAGGCATGGCGCGCTCTTTCCGGCCAGGCTTGGCATACTAGCCAGACCCCGTCAGGCACAGCGCAAGCAGTGCTGCCGCATCGGGCCAGCCTTGAAGCACCGTGCCCGCTGCAGGGCTGCTTCCCCTGCTGCGGTGCCGTGCGCACCAGAGGCCAGGACGAGCAGACCGCGCGCCTGGGCGACTTTCCCGCGGACGAGAAGCTGTGGGAGGGCGGCGAGTTCAGGTTCTGCGGCTCGGCCATCCGGTACAAGAAGATCCTGTTTATCAGCATCCAGGCGCGCGCGCGGCACCTGTCCTGCGTCTGCTGCCTGCCGTCACTGCAGCTTATGCTGCTAACCTTGTCGGCACACTCCACTGCACAACATGCGCTTGTTGTCTGCCCCGCACTGCTCAGCTGCGAGGACGGCGGGCGTGGTCCGCCCGCGCGGCCTGCCTGTGTCTGCAGCGGACGGCCAGCACCACAGTGTGTTGCCGTGCGGCGCGCGGCAGATCTATGAGGTTGCGCTCTACCTCGAGGTCGACTCCACCGCCGCCGAGCTGAAGCGCCTGCGGGCCGCCGGCTTCTTCGCGCAGGCGCGCCCCGCCTCCCTGCCGGCCGCGCAGGCTGCCTGTCCCCTGCCAGACCGTCGGGTAGGCTGCCTGTTTATTGCAAGCAAATAGGCAAAAGCAGCTGAGCAGCAAGGCCGCTGGCCAGCCGGCCGCTGCATGTCCGCCGCGCGCGCGCGCAGGCGGGCTTCACCGAGGCGCGGCTGATCGAGGCGCTGGGGCAGTGCGCGGCGCGGCGCGCGCTGCAGATCCAGATGCTGCGCAGCGCGTCCTTCTCCCAATTCAGGTGAGCAGCGTCGCCACCCAGCACGCTGTCGCTGCACGCCCTCTCTGCACAGGCTTGGCGGGGGAGGATCGCATTGTCCAAGCTTGTCATGCCAGCGGGCGCCGCACCGCGTGCATCATGTGGGCCAGGGGCCTTGCACACCTCCACTTCAAAGGACACATCGCCTGTCCGTCACGGTGATGGAGGGTGTGTCCCTTGGCGCATTGTCATCGGTCGCAGTTGTGACCCTCCTCCCTGAGCGCCCGCGCGCCAGCTCCGAGATGCGCAAGGACCTGGAGCCGCGGCTGGCGCGCACGGGCGACCAGGCGCTGCTGGAGCCCTTCCTGCAGTTCTTCAAGGGCAAGCCGCTCAGCAACGGCTCCACCATCCTGTCCATCTGGGAGAGTGCGCCGCCCCGGCCGCCCCGCCCGGCCGCCCGTCCCGGCTCCGCCTTGCCCAGCCCAGACCCCCTGCCTGGCAGAGCAACGCGCGCGGCCTGGGCCTCAAGTGCATGCGCGGTCCAGCGTGCCGGCAGCGCCCTGCGCGCCGCGGCCGGTCATGAATAGCCCTGCTCTATACCTACCCAACATTAGCGAGGCGGCGGCCCGGCGCGTCAGGCGACAACGCGTCGCTGGAGGGCGCGCTCTTCCCGCCGGGCTTCTCCGACTATGAGCATGCGGACGTGCCGGTCGGCATCGTGAACGAGAACTTCTGCCGCGCCATGTTCGACCTGTACTGGGGCCCCGACTGCGTCGTGCCGGACGCGCGGCGCCAGTGGGCCGATGCCGCGCTGGAGCTGCTGAAGGCCTGAGCGCTGCCCGGGGTGCCCATCGTGGCTCCTGTTGCTTACTGGCAATGTACCACCAGCATTTCAGCCGTGCCCAGCAAATGCGCAAGCGCGCGAGCCTGAACACCTTACTGAATTACTCTGAGTATCCCCGTGCTTTCCAGGGGGCTTGATGATGTCTCGACAAGCTGCCCGTGTACCATGCATGGCCGAGTGTGCGCACAGGCCGGCAGGGGCTTCCTGTACATTATAGCGCTTCAATTTAGATATGCGCTTGTAACAAAGCATTTTTATTGCAGTTTCAAGACGCTGCGTCAGGTGCTCAACACGTACAGCCATCAATGCATAGGGCTGTCGGACGCTGTCTTTCACACACTGCGGCGCCCAGACAGGCGCAACACACTGGAAGTTTGCGACAGTACACACTGACCTAGCTGCGAGCAAACGCTGCAGACATCAACACACAGAGAACCCTTCCGAGACACGCATGGTACATGGCGGGCCATTGGCACGCCCAGCACGACAGAAGCCCAGGGTGCAGCTGCGCGCCCAGCTCATGGTGCGAGACCAGGCTGCAGCGCCTGGGCCCATGGACAGCAAACCCTACAAGGGCGGCTCCTTGTCCAGGTCGGCCACGACCAGCTTCAGGACGGCGTCGAGGGGCAGGTGCGCGTTGGCGGGCGCCTTGACCACGCGCTGCCAGCGCTCGCCGTGCCGCGGCTCGGCCGCCGCGCAGCGCCGCGCGACCTCCGCGGCCGCGTCGGCGCCGCCGTGCTGCGCCTCGAACTTGTAGAACAGCGCCCAGAAGTCGCCGACGTCCGGGTTGAGCAGCACCGCGCGGCTGAACCAGCTGCGCGCCTTGTCCACCTGCGCGCCCGCAAGAGTTGGGCTTCCGAGCTTCCCAGGCAGCAGTGAGCATCACGCCTGGAGGCGGGGAGGACGCCGTTTTGCGGCGCCCCCAGCACGAAGACGGGCGCTGCGGCAGCCGCCGCAGTGCTCCTGGCGAACACGATGCGCTGGCGCCCACGCGTCACAACATCTCTCAAACACAACCGCCCATGATGCCAATGCATGGTGGGCGCACAGGGCTCCTCTCTTATCGGACGGTGCGCCTCGGCGTGCAGCACGCGGAGCGCTGCCTACCCGTGAGGGGACCCAGCACTGCCGGCGGGGGGCACGCGCGCCTTCCGGTCGTTCCAGAACAGCTGCGCGACGGCGGCGATGATGTGCGGGTCGTCGTTGCAGCGCTTGAGCGCGTCCACGCTGCGCGCGCGGCGCGCCGGGCGCGGCGCCAGCGCGACCGCCTCGGCCCACAAGCGGCCGCTGGCGGGGCACTCCTGCAGCGCCTTGGCCATGGCCGCCTCGGCCGCCTTGGCGCTGCCGGCGCGCTGCTCCAGCCGGATGGCCGCCAGCCACAGGTCCTCGCTGCGCGGGTTCTTCAGGCGCGCCTGCGCACCCGCGCGCGCGCCGTTGGGCGGCCACACCGCATGGAAGCCCTGACACGGCCCCCTGCTCAGCCTGCCTGCCGCGCGCGCTCGGGGCGCCGTCTGAATCCAGCGCTGCTGGCGGGCTGCCCGCGGCACCGCCTGCGCGGGCGGGGAGGAGGCTGCCCGGCGCCGCTTGCCGGGCAACCTGAGTGGCCCTGGAGCAGGGAGAGGCGCAGGCGCTTTCTTGCAGAGCGGCTGCGAGCTGCTGCAGCGCGCAGCGCCTCACCCTACCAAGTGCCAGGGCCGGGCCGCGCGCCTGCTCCAGGCGCGCGCGCGCCTTGCCGACAGCGCCCGTGGCCGCCTCCAGCCGCGCGGCGGCGACCCACAGCGGCGCGCTGCCCAGGCAGCGGCGCAGGCCGGCCTCGTAGGCGGCGCGCGCGGCGTCCGGCCGCCCGGCGCGCTCCTCCAGCTGCCCGCGCATGAGGTGCAGCTTGTCGAAGTAGGGGAAGCGGCGCGCGCCCTCCTCCAGCAGCGCGCGCTCCTGCGCCGCCCGCGGCCGCTCAGGCGCCCGCGCGGCTCGGCTCCTTTTGATATCTTCTTAGTATCAAGGGCACCCAGTCAGGGACAAAACGTCAGGTTCGACACGCTAGAGACAAGGCGGCCTGGCGGCGGCACGTACACAGCCGCGCCAGGCTATTAGTGCCAACCCTCTGCCCACGCACCCGCCGCGCCCGTCCGGCGCCCGCGCGACGTTCGCAGCGACCGCCCAGCCCGCCCGGCTCTGCGCGGTCCCGCGCATCCGGGCGGCCGGCGCGCCGGGCGTGTCTGCCAGAACAGGTATGAGCCCCACCTGGAGGTCACGCCCATGTGTGGTACTTCGGGGCAGGGTAGATAGGCAGGCGGGCGGCAGCGGACCGGGCGCGGGGGTGAGGCGGGGGGCCGGGCGGGCGGCGGGGGCGCGCCGCGGCCGCGTCGCCGAGCTCGCGCTCCACGATCGCGGACTTGAGCCAGACGCGCTGCGTGGAGCTGGCGGCGCTCGCGCGCGCCTTGGCCAGCAGGCGCTGCGCGCGCACGGGCTCCGCGTTCTCGAACTCCAGCTTGAACGCGGCCAGCATGAGCTCCTCGGACTCGCTGACCTTGAACGCGGCCGCCAGCACGCCGCGCGCGCCGTCCACGTCGCCGGCCAGCCACTTCTCCTTGGCGCGCATCAGCCAGAGCACCTCCGCCTGCGCGCGGCGCGCCGGCCTGCTTACACTGCAGGCGCAGGGAGCTGCCGCCGGCGCTGCCACTGGCGCGCTCGCACGCGCGGCCGGCCGGCTTGCGGCCGCCGGCGCGCACGGGGCTGGCGCGCCCATGCCTGCCGGCCGCGCCCGCGCGCGCGCACAGCCGAACTCCTGCCTGGAGCGTCTCTGCGCCCTGCCTGCTGCCAGGCTGAGCCGCGCCTGCTGCCGCAAAAACACACGCATGCGCGCGCTGTGCGGCCCGTATCTGTCCGCGGGGCGGCGCTCTCAGGCCTGCGGTCATGTGAGGCCAGCGCTGTGCGGGGCGGCTGTGAGCGCGCCGCCACGGCTCGGGCGGCGGCTGTATCGCCCGCCCCGGCTGGCAACCCCGCTGCCGGGCCCCGGCGCGCCGCCGGCCGGCGCACCAGGCCCTCCCCTATCTTGCAGGGTATGGCAGGGTTAGGGAGGGTTGGGTTTAGGGCACGTGCACAAGTCGGGCACGCGCCTGCGGGCAGTACTTGACGGCGCGCTCCAGCAGCGCGTCCAGCGCATTGCGGCTGCCGTGCGCTTTCTCCAGCGCGGCCGCGCGCCGCCACAGGCTCTTCTTGCCCGGGAACACAGACAGCGCATGCGCCAGGATCGCGCGCGCTGTCTCCACGCTGCGCGCGCGCGCCGGGCCGCATCAGGCCCTGCGGCGACCGCCCCGCCGGCCCGCGCTGCCGTGCGCGGGCGCCGCGCCGCCTGATGCGGCGGCCAGGCGCTCCATCAGGCTGCGGTGCACGTCAGGGGCACCGCGCGTTGCGTGGTCGCGGTGCAAGGTCGTTGTTTCGGCCCCCGGGAGCGCGCGTGCGGCCGGCCCGGCGCGCCTGCCGCGCTTGAGTGCCTCCTCCGCGTCGGCCTTCCAGGTGCGGCTGCGGTCCTCGGCCTCCACGCCCAGCGCCACGGCCACGCCCACCAGCGCGCGGCACGTCGCCAGCATTGGCGGGTCGCTGCGCTCGGCCGCCTCCGCCTCCTGCGCGCGCGCGCCAGCCTTTGCATCCTTGAAGGCCCCCCACTCTCGGGTCCTCTGCGTGCTCCTCAGGGTGCGCGCACGCCTCTGGCTCTGGTTACATGGACGACCGCAGTGGCGCCCCTCCTGGCACTCATGAACGCGCCCAGCATGCATGTGGGGCGAATGTGGGGACGTCGGGCGGCCGCGCGCGCCGGGCTGCAGCGCGCGCGGCCGCCGCGGGCCCCGGTCGGTGTCCGCCGTTATACACACGCTTGCGCGATGTGCCTTTCTCGCGATACCACCCTGCGCCGGGGCTCACGGGCGCTAGGACTCGGCCAGCGGCGGCTGGGTGCTGTGGAAATCATGGCGCAGCCCCTTGCATGCACGCCCGGCCCCGTATGGAGCACCTGTGCCCCTTCAGCGTGCCTGCCTCTGGCACATGCGGAGCCCCCGCTTGCGGCGCACCATGCGCCCGCGCTCACGCTGGACACCCCCGCCGTCCGGCGCGGCGGGCGGGTGCGGAAAGCGGGGCCCAGCCTGACCCTAGCCTAACCTAGCCTGAACCCTAGTCCGCGCCTTGAACCACGTCTCGCGGTCGATGACGGCCTGGTTGGTCTCCAGGCTGCGCACGCCGCGGTCGATGATCTTCCGCACCATCTCCGCATTGCCCTGCGTGCAGCGCCCCCGCCTCAGGCTGGCGCGCGCCCGCGCCCCAGCAGCAAGGAGGGCCACTGGCGCGGGCTCGGAATCAGGCTCTCCGTCCCGAAGCGCCCTCCGTGCTCCTCTCCCCACTCCCGGCGGCCGCTGTATGAGGCTGCATCGGCAGACGGCGCGGGCAGGGTGCGCGGCCAGGGCGGGCGGGCCAGGGCGGGCGGGCCAGGCAGGGCGGGCCAGGGTTAGGGTAGGGCGCGCCTGCGCCTCCTCCAGCTTGGCGGCGGTGATCCAGATGGACGCGTCGGTGGGCACAGCCTGCCGCGCGCGGTTGAGCACCACGCGCGCGGCCGCGTAGCTCTCCAGCCGCGCGAGCGCCAGCCACAGCTCCACGTGCTGCGCGCGCGCCGCGCGACCGCCCGTCATGCGGCGCGGCCGGAGCTTGCACTAGCCCTTGCGCAGCGCGCGGCGCCCGCCCGCCGCTCCTTGCAGCGCGTAAGTGGCCTTGGCCGCGCGCGCGCCGGCTGCTGGGCTTGGCCGGTGGCTGCAGAGAGTGGTGTCCGGATAACCAGTGGTGGCCGGACGCCCAAGAGTGTGGTGTCCGAACAACAACCACGTCACTACAGAAGACCCGCCGCACGCGGCTGCATGACTGGCCAGCCGCCGGCCGGCAGGGCGCGGGCCGCGCGCAGCCTGGGGCCGCACCTGCGGGCAGCACTCGACGGCGCGCGAGAGCAGGATGCGCGCGTCGTCGGCCGGCGCCAGCTCCACCGCCGCCTTCCACAGCCGCACGCTGGTCGGCACGCGCTCCAGCGCGCGCCGCAGCACGCGCGCCTTGGCAGCGTCCTCCACCTCCAGCCGCGCGGCCTGCGGCCCGGCGCCTTTGTGACGGCATGCCGCGCGCCAGCGTGGCGCCGCCGGGCGGCCGCGCGCACCGCTCGGCGCCAGAACACACCCCAGCCGCCGGACCACGTTCAGAACTCAGCTCATGCCCAGTTCGTTCAAGCGCATGCGGGCTCGCTTGCCTCCGTTGCGCGATCTAATAAACTTCTGAACCTGGCCTCTGCGCTGAGGCGCGCGCAGACACATCCGCGGGCGCCTCCCTGCTGCAGGCGCGGGCCCCGGGGCGGCGGAGCGGCGCGGCGCGCCTGCATCCACAGCTTGACCGAGGACGGGATGGCGGCCACGCCGCGCGCCAGAATGGCCTTAGCATTGTCGGGCGTCTGCAGCCGCGCGCTCTCCAGCCACACGTCCTCGCTGCCCGGGCACAGCTCGCAGCCCTTGGCCACAAGCTTGCGCGCCTCCGCCAGGTTCCTGCCCCCCCGCGCCGCGCCGCGTCAGGGTAGGGTATGGTAGGCTGGGCGCTGTTGTGCCCTGCGGCCCGGCGAGCCACCCGCCGCGCGCGGCCGTGCAGACACAGGCAGTCACTGGGCGTGAGCGGCGCCGCCGGCGGGCGCGCGTGCGGCACCCGCTGGCACGCTCGCTCTCCAGCACACAGTTTTGGAAATCGCCCTGCGCAACGCCCGCATGGGGCGGGGCCCGGCGCACCCGGCAACCTCCTCCAGGCGCGCGGCGGCGACCCAGCCGGGCGCGTGCTTGGGGTTGGTGCCAATGACGCTCTTCAGCAGCGTGCGCGCCTTCTTGATGTCGCCGATCTCTGCCTCGCTCGCCACCTTGATGCTGTTCAGGTCGGTCAGGTAGCCCTTGGGGTCGACCACCTGCGGGCGCCGCGCATGGCTCGGCACAGGGTTAGGTTTAGGGTCGCGGCAGCTCAGCTGGTTTCCGGCGAAAGGCACAGCCGCCGCTGCCGGCCCGAGCGAGGCACAGCGCGGCGCCCTGCGGCGCCAGGCTCGGAGGTTGGGGCGCCAAATCGGAGGGTGCAACGAGCCAAGCGCTGCGGTCGCGGCGCCTCCGCGAGAGCCTGGTGTGGCGCGGCGGCGCCTGAGGATCAGGGTCAGCAGGTCAGGAGCAGCCGGGCGCGCACGGTCTGGCCGGACACGGAGTCCGCCATGCGCTCGAGCTGAATCTGCACGACCGTGCGCCGGCCCTTGCCGATGTCGGTCAGGTCGGTGGTTGCGCCGCCGGGCGTCTCCAGGCCGGCCCGCGCGTCCAGCGCGCTCACCGTCTCCTTCTCGCTGATCGCGCGCGCCAGCAGCGAGTCCGGCACCGGCGTGAATTGCTGCGCGCGGCGCGCCGCCGCGCCCGGTCAGCGCGGCCGCGCACCGGCGGCGCCTGCCGGGCTGGCGCCTGGCGGCGCGGCGCGCCCGGTCGCCCCAGGCCCCCGCCCTCTGCCTACCCGGTGCGCTCGCACACTCGGAGGGCGGGTCTCACAAAAGCAACGTGTGCCACCAAAGCCACATGTGCAACTGGGGATCAGACGCACGGGGCGCGCCGGGCCGCCGCGGCGCGCCGGGAGGGGCGAATCCCGCGCCGCGCCTGCAGCTTCTGGCGCTTGATGGTGTAATCGCCAATGTCGGGGATGGCCTCCCACTCGCTCTGGCTGACCTCGCCCAGCTTGCGCTTGAGGTCCGCAAACTGCTCGGTGATCTTCGGGTTCTCCTTGCGGTATTTCTCCAGGTCCTCCTTCAGCCGCTTCTCGCGCTGGTCGCGCCGCCGCTGGTCCATGTGCTCGTCGATGTGCTCCCAGACCTGGCCCGCGCGCGCGCGCTCGGCAGCCGCCTGCCTGTCAGCGCGTCCCGGCAGGGGCGCAAGGCCGGCACGGGGCCTCCCGGGGCTGCCGGCGCCTCCCCATGGGCCGCAGCTCGCACGCAGCTGTACTTGCTGGTGCTGGAGGCCACCCAGTGCAAGCGCTGCGGCAAGGCGCAGCCTGCACCTTCAGTGCACGCGGCTGCAAGCGCGCGCAGCTCAAGCAGGCAGCAGCGGAGGCGCGCCTGATCGGCCTCCTTGTCGTCCTGGTCGTACTCGCCGACCGCGCTGGCGAACGCGCCCGCGTCGTTGCCCTGCAGGCGCGGCCCGCCTGAGGCACCGCATGATAGACGCGCGGCCTGCACACGGGCGGCGCTCAGCGCTGGCGCACCATGAACTCGTCAAACTTGGAGTCGTCCTCGCCGGCGGCGGCCTCGTCGTCGGCCTTCTTCTTGGCAGCCGCCTGCGCGGCCTCGGCGTTCGCCTTGGCCGGCGCGATGCCCTGCCCCACACGCCGCGCCGAGTCAGCGTGAGCGTGCCACGGGCAAAGTCCACGGACTGCTCGCGAAGATCGCGGCCGGCAGCAAGCACAGGCAGGCAGCGCACCCCGATGCCGGACGGCATCTCCGGCGCCTGCCGCGCCGGCCCGATATCCGAGCGCGTGGTGAAGCCTGCGCGCGACGCGCGCAGTCCAGCATCCAGAGCACGCGCAGCACGCTCGGCCGCATCTGGAGGTCGAGAAACTGCTTTTCGCACCTGTGGCGCCACGGCCCAGGCCTGGCACATAGTTGGACGGCCGCGGCAGCGCATTGAAGTTTATCCGCTGCCCCGGTGCCGTCGCCGGCGGCTGCTTTGTCAGCGTCGCCATCTTGCAGAGCAGGCGGCGCTCCGTTGGTCCTTGTGAGTTGCTCCCTGCCTGCAGCCTGAGCAGACTGGGAAGGGCCTCCAGCTAAACCTACCTCGCAGCACAAATTTGAAGGCAAAAGCTGGGACGGCACTGCAGTGGCCGCGGTCGTCTGCTTTTCTCTCCTCTGGTCACAAAGAGCTGCCATTGGCGCATACACGGACACTATCCAGGCCCTTAATCAAACCGCCTGACACCTTCTATGACTGTGGTTACATGCGCAATTCATACACTGTAAGTAAATACAACGAGCGGACTACTGCCATGAGGCTGCGAACTCGAACACTCACAAAGTGGCACGGTGAGACGTTCTGTTGACGCGACTGACAGACTTGGGCCTCAACAGGTGAGGAAGGAAAGGAGCGATGTGCTGTGCGTGACGTGCTCGTCATGCACGCCACAAGACCTCTAGTATGAAGAAAATATGCTTATGGAGGCGCTCAGCGCACAAGATATCTGCAGTACGCCCAGAGACGGAGTGCAAGCTGGCAAGGTACCGCGCAGGGGCTTGGGAATGGCCATGTGTTGCGAGCTTCCGCTGACCACAGAACTTGCGAGACCGCTGTACGTACGCACCAGCGTTGTCGTGACTAGAGGCGGCACGGACCTAGCCCAGCCTAGCTATGGTGGCCTTGGTGGACAGCTAAGGGTCGGCACTAGTCACAGGAGCTTCAAAGCAAGGCCTGCATGCAGTTGCGCAGCGTGTCTGCACAAGGCAGCCCAGCACACCGCATTCGAGATAGCCGTCCCAGCCTTCAACAATCGTACAAGCTGCAACTGGTACGCGCAATGAGTTTCCGCGGCCGGGTGCGCCCATCTCCGCGTCGTAGAGCTCGCTAAGCTGACTCCCTTTGCCACACCTGCGCACTTCATATGTCCGGGCCTGCGCAGTGGACACGCAAGGTGGCCGACGACTACATGCCAGTGACGATTGTCGCAGATGGCGCCGCCGGCACTCTGCAGTGCGCCAGCCTCTGCCCTGGACCAGTCGAGAGAGCCGGGGTTCAACTGAAGCACGGCGAGCTCGTCTGACTGCTGCACAGCCGTGCTGGGCGCCCGTTGTGCAGTGCCTGCCGAGTGCATGCCCTCCTGTGCTACCCACCGCCGCCAGCGCCAGTTTTTGGGTTGGCACGCCATGTGCGGCCCTAACAACAGTTGCAAATGTCCGTTGCCTCCAGCTGAGTCTCCAAGTCTCCAGATGAGCACAGCAGTCACAGGCCAGAGGCCGGTGAGCTGGCGTGCAGGCAGCTCGACGGCGGCGCCGCTGCAACGGGCGTGCTCAACCATGCGCGGGCGGCAGTCGTCACGGGCACCTCGACCGGCTTCGGGCACGCGTCGGCTGCCCTGCTGGCGCAGCGGGGCTTGCACATGTTTGGCAGCGTGCGCAAGCAGCGCGACGCCAAGCGCCTGAAGGCCGAGCTGGGGCCCGCCTGCATGCCGCTGGTGTTTGACCTGAGCGACGAATTTGCTGTCCACGCGGCTGCCGCTCAGGTCCGCCGCGCGCCTGCGGACATGCGCGGACAGCGCTGATACTCGACGGCGTCGATTTGGCCCATCTGGGCAACGCACATAAGCTCACAGTCGTGCCGGTCATCTGTGAAGTGAGGACAAGAGAGCGATGTCCGACAGAGCTTGCTACTTATGCAGGTGGTGTGCCGATGGCTGGGCTGCACTTGAGGAGGGGCGCTGGTTTGCAGCTCAAGCTGTGCATCTCACGCGCTAGCAGGGGAGCCTATGGATCACACTGATAGAGTGCGACAGACGGACTGATGGCCGCACTGCCTTGGTACAGAGCAGTGCATATTGCTGCTGTGAGAGGGTTATTCATCAAGAGAGGCACTGGCCGTGCAGCGGCATGCTTGCTATCCGTGGCCTTTCTGGGTGATGCGCGCCCGTCTGCTCGCTATACGCTTTGTCTGAGTCAGCAGCACTGGCCGCAGCGTCTGCTCGCTCGCAGCGCCAGCCCCCGGGCGTGCAGACCATGCAGTGCATCCGGCAGTGCATGACCTGTCGCCGTGCCGCGCCTGCGCCTGGTCGAGTCCTGAGCCTGACTTGTCGTTGTCTGGCTTGCTAGGTGCACTGGGAAAGTGCATGCTTGCATGCAGTGCATAATGCTGCGCAGGCGGTGGTGGTGAGCTTGCACACATGCCAGATGGCATGCTCGCTACCACTTGAGCTGCGCCTTGCATTGATCACCCAGCATGCAGCGTGCTGATGCATGCATGGCATGGTGGAGCCCTGAGCGGCCCATTTGTGCACCGCTCTGTGCATGTTACCATGTACAACACCTACGAGCAGCGGTATGTGTGTTAAGCAGTGGTATGTGTGATCAGGTGCATGCAGCACACCATGCATGGTGTGTTCGTTTGTGTGTAGATGTAGTTTGGGGCTCAGATGCCAGGAGATGTCAGCATCACGCATGCACTGTTGGGCAAATGATACACCGCCGGCGAAGGTGCACCTGGGCTTTGATCCCAGCCGCCTGTGCAAAGCTCCCAGGGAGATGACCAGCCTAACATCTCCTGCCTGTTCTAGTACACCTTGCTTCTGTCTGTGTCTGACCAGCGCGGTAGTCACCATGGTCATCGTAGGCGTGCCGCACACCACGCTGCTCGACCAGACCCAGATGCACAGTCACGCCTGCACTGCACAGCCCTCGGCTGCCTGGCTGATGGAACGTCTGCGGTGAGCGCCCCGGAGCAGCCATTCAGCAGAGCTTTTTGCACACTGCAGGGTGCCGGTCCATGCGGAATACGGGCTGAGAGCTGGACATGCACCACTTGGGCCGCGCTGCTTGCCACCATGTGCGCCTGGTTCAAGTCTTGCTACAATGGTAAGGCACGCTGTATGCCCCACTCAGTAGATGCAAGGCAGCTTAATGGTAAAACCTCCCTGTGCCTGCATTCATGTGCGCAGATGTATGCACGGGACACTCAACAGAACAGGGCCTGCAACCTGGCCTGCATACCAGTGCTAAGCATGGGGTCACAACGCGTGCAGCACACCGCTCGTCAGATTCGCACAATAGACAGGCCTCAGCTCACGCGCAGGGCTGCGCGGGCGGCCGGCACTCAGTCGACCGCCTCCGCATCGGAGGCGAGCATGACGCCCTGCACGTCGCGCGCTGCATCGTTGTTCACATACACCTGCACCTTGTCGGCCTCCACGACCGCGCCGGCGAACAGGAACGGCAGGTCGGGCCGCGGCCAGGCCGGTGCGCCCGCGGCCTCGCGCAGCAGGCGCGCCGCCGCCGGCCACGCCGGCCAGGCGCTAGTGCCGGCCTTCTGCGCCCGCCGCAGGTCGTCGTACGCGCCTGGCGCCGGATGGGGGTTGATACTTAGGGTTAGGGTTACACAGCAGGCGCGCCGCCGCCGACCACGTCGGCCAGGCGCTGGTGTCGGCCTTCTGCGCCCACGGCAGGTCATCACATGTGCCTGGCGCGGGGTGCGCTGGGTCCGGGCCAGGCTCAGGGCGCGGCCAGCGGGCGCGCAGGAGGTCATGCTCATGGCGGAGGGCTTCCAGCAGAGCAAGGCGCTGAGCCGCAAATTCGTCATCCTGTACAAGCTGTGCGAGGACCTGCTGTCCAAGAGCCAGCACTACGACTGGAAGCTGCGGGCGATCAAGACCACGCTGTACGTCGCCGGCGGCATGCGCCGCGCCGCGCCCGACATGTCCGAGGACAAGGTGCCCGCCCGCCGCCCGCGTGCGCGCATGTCATGCACACCTGGTTGGCTGAGCATGCGCTGACCGCCGTGCCGCGCGCGCGCGCGCCAGGTGCTGCTGCGCGCGCTGCGCGACTTCAATCTGGGCAAGCTGACGGCCGACGACACGAGCATCTTCATGGGCCTGCTCAACGACCTGTTCCCGCGCACGGCCGAGCTGGTGCCGCGCTCGGTCGACCGCGAGTTCGAGGCCAAGGCGCGCCGGCCGCGCCCGGCCCGGCGACGGCCGGCTCTTCATCGCATGTGCCAACGCTGTCGGCGCCGCCGCAGGTCAAGGAGGCCGCCGTTGAGCTGGGCTACCAGCCCGACGACAAGTTCTGCCTCAAGGTCAGCCAGCTGCGCGAGATCCTGGTCGTCCGCTGGAGCGTCTTCCTGCTGGGGCCGGCCGGCTGCGGCAAGAGCGCGATCTGGCGCACGCTCATGCGCGCGCAGCAGCTGTTCGGCGAGAAGACGGTCTACAAGCCCATCAACCCCAAGGCGCGCGCTGGTCCAGCACGTCTAACCCTACATCCCATGACGCTCACAGCTTCTCGCGCACGCTAGCCTGACATACCTCGCCACCTGCCCGCAGTCGGTGACGCGCAACGAGCTGTACGGCAGCCTGAACCCGGCCACGCGCGAGTGGCGCGAGGGCCTGGTCAGCGTGACCTTCCGCGACATGGCCAACAACCGCACCAACCGGCACCAGTGGATCGTGCTGGACGGCGACATCGACGCCGAGTGGATCGAGGTGCGCGCGCGCGCCAGCCCTGCACGTCGGCGGGGCGGCGACTTGGCGCGGAGCGCAGCCGCGCGCGCGCGCAGAGCATGAACACGGTCATGGACGACAACAAGATGCTGACGCTGGCCAGCAACGAGCGCATCCCGCTCACGCCCAGCATGCGCCTGCTGCTGGAGATCAACCACATGAAGCACTGCTCGCCGGCCACCGTCTCGCGCGGCGGCGTCATCTACGTCAACGCCGACGACATCGGCTGGCGCCCGGCGCGCCCGCCCACGCCCGCCCCCGCCTGCTGCATGCCTTCAACACCCACGCAGGCCGCGCAGACGGGCGGCGGCGCCGCGCAGGCGGTGGACAGCTGGCTGGCCGGCCTGGAGGCGAGCGAGTTCCGGCCGCTGCTGGCCGTGCTGTTCGAACGCTACGTGGAGGCCACCATGGAGCACTGCCGGCGCAACTTCCGCGCGGTCGTGCCGCTGCCGGCCGTGTCGCAGGCCGCGACCGTCTGCCAGATCCTGGGCAGCCTGCTGCCCAAGGCGCGCGCCGCGCGCGGCCCTGCATGCACCGCGCCGCCCGCGCGCGCGCCGGCCATCACACCTAACTCCATGCACGGTTCGACATGGTGACTCCGGCGTGGCGCGCGCCGCAGGAGACCGTGCGCGGCACGCCGCCGCCGGACAAGCGCCTGCTGGAGCACCAGTTCGTGTTCGCGTGCGTGTGGGCCTTCGGCGGCACCATGCTGGTGGACAAGGTCAGCGACTACCGCGCGCAGTTCTCCAGGTGGTGGGTGTCCGAGTGGAAGGCGGTCCCCTTCCCCGACAAGGCGCGCCCGCCTTGCACGAGCGGCGCCATACATGCGCATAGGTTAGGGTAGGGCCGCATGCGCGGACGGCTGACGGCGGGCGGTGGAAAGCGCAGGGCCTGGTGTTCGACTACTATGTGGACGAGGCGGCCGTGGCGATGGTCAGCTGGGAGGCGCGCGTGCCCGCGTTCGCGTACGCGCCCGACGCGGCGGCCGCCGTGTTCGTGCCGACCATGGAGACCGCGCGCCTGACCTACCTGCTGGACACGCTGGTCGCGCGCCGGCACCACGTCATGTTCGTCGGCAGCACCGGCGCGCGCGCGCCGGCTCCATGCGACAGCGGGCGAAACGCGCGCACGGCGCTGAGCGCTGGTGCAGGGCACGCCCTCACCCTTTCCCTGAGCGCAGGCTCCGGCAAGACGGCCATCATGCAGCACAAGCTCAAGGCGCTGGACGCTGACGTGATGGGCTACGCGGCCATCAACCTCAACTCCTTCTCGGACGCGCCCGCGCTGCAGAGCATCCTGGAGCAGTCGCTGGAGAAGAAGTCGGGCGCGCGCAGCCGGCGCCGGCCCTAACCCTAACCCCGGCGCGCGCGGCGGTGCCGAGGGCCCGGGCGCGCCGCGCAGGCGTGCGCTTCGGCCCGCCGGGCGGCAAGCGCCTGGTGTACTTTGTGGACGACATCAACATGCCCTTCGTGGACAAGTACGACACGCAGTCCGCCATCGAGCTGCTGCGGCAGTCGCTGGACTACCGGGGCTGGTTTGACAAGGCGCGCGCGCGGCGCATGCTGAAGCAGCCTCTGTCACGGGCCCTGCGGCTCACGTCAACATATAAGTAATACCGAGCGCATGTGCATGCGCGCGGCGCGCAGGTCAAGGTGGTGCTCAAGGAGGTGACCAACGTGCAGTACGCCGCGTGCATGAACCCCACCGCCGGCTCCTTCCACATCACGCCGCGCATGCAGCGGCACTTTGCGACCTTTGCAGTGCAGATGCCGTCCATGGAGACCGCCAGGCACGCTGCGCCCGCGCCGTTTAAGTTGAAATGGGGCCTACATACAGGCCGCTCAGCCGCGCACGCCGCGTAGGACCATCTACTCGGCCATCCTGGAGGGCCACCTGGCGGCGGGCGGCTTTGACGGCGCGGTGGCGCGGCTGGGCGGCCGCCTGGTGGACGCGATGCTGGAGCTGCACCGCAACGTGATGAACAGCTTCCTGCCGTCGGCGGTCAAGTTCCACTACCAGTTCAACCTGCGCGAGCTGTCCAACATCACGCAGGCGCGCCCGCGCGCCAGCGACCATACTGTATGAGAGGGTTAGGATACAGTGTTTGGGTATGTACGAGATACGCAGCGGGGCGCGCGCGGACGCTGCCGGCTGGCACCGCGCAGGGCCTGTGCCGCATGACCAAGGAGCACTTCCGCGAGCCGCTGCACGCCGCGCGGCTCTGGGTGCACGAGTGCGAGCGCGTGCTGTCCGACCGGCTCGTCAACAGCACCGACCTGGCCCGCTTCGCCGAGTTCCGCGCCAACGCCGCGAAGAAGCACTTTGACGAGCTCAAGCAGGCGCGCGCGGGCTGCCGCGTCACATGCAAGAGCCGGGCAGCGGCCAAAGATTGTCATGCGCAGGCCCGCGACAGCAATCAACCGAACCACGTGGGCGCTGGCCAATGCGCCTTGAGCACAAGTTAGCATGTGGGCGGCGGGCGGCAGGCGGACCTGGAGGCGCGCCCGCTGCTGTACGGCAGCTTCATGGTCACGAACGCGGACGACGAGCCGGTGTACGCGCCCATCCCCGGCTACGACGTCCTGCGCAAGACCCTGGACGCCCGGCTGGCCGAGTACAACGAGGCCAACCCCGTCATGGACCTGGTGCTGTTCCAGCAGGCGCGGCCCCGGCCGCTGCCGCCAAAATTAAACCTAACTCTCGCCGCCACGCGCGCGCGCACAGCCCTCACGGCGGCCGCCGTCACAGTCCGGACGCCCGCGGCCGCGCAGGCGATGGAGCACGTGTGCCGCATCACGCGCATCATTGCGCTGCCGCGCGGCAACGCCATGCTGGTCGGCGTGGGTGGCTCTGGCAAGCAGAGCCTGGCGCGCCTGGCGTCCTTTATCTGCGGCTACGAGGCGCGCGCCCCGCCCGGCCCGCCTGCCGCGCCCTGCCCCCATTAGCCGGGGCCGAGCCGGCGGCGCGCCAAACTTGGCAAACACGTCTACGCTACCCTGATCCTGACCCTGCTCAGGTGTTCCAAATCTCGGTGTCCTCCACGTACGGCGTGCCGGAGTTCAAGGAGAACCTGCTGGCGCTGTACGCCAAGGCGGGCGCGCGCGGCATCCCGGTCACCTTCCTGCTGACCGACAACCAGATCGTCAACGAGAAGTTCCTGGTCTTCATCAACGACCTGCTCTCCACCGGCTATGTCGCCGACCTGTGCTCGCCGGTGCGCGCGCCCTGCGCCTGCGGACTCTGTCACGGTGAAGCACAGCTCACTGCGCGCCTGCAGCATGCCAGACACAAGTGAGCCTGGAGCTGGCGGGTTCGCTCCAGGCGTTGGGAGGCGGCAGCCGCTGCTGCTCGCATGTCCCGCTTTGCCCACGAGGCGGCCGCCCGGCGCACGCCCAGCGCCGGCCGCCTGCGCGCAGGAGGACAGGGAGCAGTTCAGCAATGCGGTGCGCAGCGAGGTCAAGGCGGCGGGGCTCATGGACACGCCGGAGAACCTGTGGGACTTTTTCATCGAGAAGGCGCGCGCCTTCGCATGCGCTGCGCATACCTGGGTGGCTGCACGGAAGCGCCTCCATGGGTGCCTCCATGCGCCGGCGCGCGCGCGAGCAGGTCCGCAAGTACCTGCACGTCGTGCTGTGCTTCAGCCCCGTGGACGACCGCTTCCGCATCCGCGCGCGCCAGTTCCCCGCGCTCGTCAACTGCACCTCCTTCGACTGGTTCCACACGTGGCCGTCCGAGGCGCGCGCCCGCCCCGCCGGCCCGCCCGTCCTGTGAGCGCGGACCCGTGGACCCCTGGCGGCGGCCAGGGGCGCGCCGCCGCGCGCAGGCGCTGGTGAGCGTGGCGACGCGCTTCCTGGTGGACATCCCCGATGTGCAGGCAGACGTGCGCGACAGCCTGGCGCTGCACATGGCCTTTGCGCACCTGGCCGTCGCGGACGCCTCGCAGCGGTGCGGCGCCGCGCGCCCGTCCGCATGCCCGCATGGCAGCGCCCGCGCCCGGCCGGGCGTCGCGCCGACGTGCGCGCCGCGCGGCCAGGTACCTGGAGAGCGTGCGGCGGTACAACTACACCACGCCTAAGAGCTACCTGGAGCTCATCTCGCTGTACAAGGGCCTGCTGGCGCAGAAGCGCGCCGAGCTGCACGGCGAGAAGCAGCGCCTGGAGAGCGGCGTGGACAAGATCTCGCAGGCCTCCGCGCAGGCGCGCGCGCTTTTGCATGCGTGCATGTGCACACATGTGCACATGCATGTGCCGCGCTCATGCGGGCTGCTCGGCCAGCGTCTGACGCGGCGGCCGGGCGCGCGGGCGGCAGGTGGCGGACCTGCAGGTCATGCTGCAGCACGAGCAGGTGGTGGTGGAGGAGAAGAAGGCGGCCACGCAGACGCTGATCGAGAGCATCGGGCGCGAGAAGGCGGTCGTGGACGAGGCCGTCGAGGCCAGCCGCAGCGACGAGGAGGCCGCCGCGCGCCTGCAGGCGCGACGCCGCGCGCGCGGCCGCATGCGCTGTTAATTTTCTCCAGTATTTTTTCTTGATGGTATGGGGCGCATGCGGCGCGCGGCGGCGCGGCGCCCGCGGCAACGCAGCCGCGCGGGCGCAGGCGGAGGTGACGGCGTTCCAGGACGAGTGCGCGCGCGACCTGGCTGTCGCGGAGCCGGTGATCAAGGAGGCCGAGGCCGCGCTCAACAGCCTGGACAAGGCCAGCCTGGGCGAGCTCAAGAGCTTCGGCAGCCCGGCCGCGGAGGTTGTGAACGTGGTGGCCGCCTGCATGGTCCTCACCGCGCCCGGCGGCCGCATCCCCAAGGCGCGCGCGCCGCGCCCACGCCTGCGTGCAGTTGCCCCTGCACGCCGGCTGCGGGCCAAATGAAAAGTTATTGTGCATATTGAGGCTGAGGGCGGCCGTGCCATGGCGCGGCGCGCCAGGACCTGAGCTGGGCGGCTGGCAAGAAGTTCATGGGCAACGTGGACGCCTTCCTCAAGAGCCTGCTCGCATTCGACAAGGACAACGTCCCACTCGCGTGCGCTGACCGCGCCGAAAAGGAGTTCATCTCCAACCCGGCCTTCAACGCGGACAACATCCGCACCAAGTCCGGCGCGGCGGCCGGCCTGTGCGCCTGGGTCATCAACATCTGCAAGTACTTCCGCATCTACCAGGCGCGCGCACGCGCTGCCGCGCCTGCCCGAACTGCCGCGCGAGACCTGCAGACGCGCGGGGCGGCCGCGATGTGCGCCGGGCCCCGCGCGCGCAGATGGTCGCGCCCAAGCGCGCGGCGCTGGCGGAGGCCAACCGCAAGCTGGACAGCGCGAGCCGCAAGCTGGCCGCCATCCGCGCGCGCGTGCGCGAGCTGCAGGAGCGCGTGGCCGTCCTGGAGGGCGGCCTCATGAAGGCGCGCGCCGCCCGGCGCACGGGCGCCGCCCGGGCCGCGCCGCCGCCCGCCGCCCGCCGCCCGGCCGCGACGCCGCGCTGCGCCGCGCGCGCGCAGGCGACCGAGGACAAGAACGCGGCCATGGCGCAGGCGGAGCGCACCGCCGGCAAGGCCCGCCTCGCCGACCGCCTGATCAACGGCCTGGCCGGCGAGTTCCAGCGCTGGACGGCGACCATCAAGCAGTTCACGCTGGCGGAGGGTGCGCGCGCGCGGCCGCCCCCGCCAACCCCAAGCAAGCCCCGCAGGGCGGCGCGCCACGCGCGGCGCGCGCGCCGGCAGGCAAGCTGGTCGGCAACACGCTGCTGGCGGCCGCGTTCGTGAGCTACGCCGGGCCGTTCAGCATCCCCTTCCGGCGCGCGCTGGTGCAGGACAAGTGGCTGCCCGACCTGCACGAGCGCGCCATCCCGCTGTCCGCGGGCATCGCGCCGCTGGACATCCTCACCAGCGACGCGGCCAAGGCGCGCGCCGCCGCCCCCGCGGCGCGCGCGGCCGCCCGAGCGAGCGGGCCGGTCGAGCGGGGCGGCACGCGCGGGCGGCAGGCGCGCTGGGCGCAGGAGGGCCTGCAGACGGACACGCTGAGCGTGGAGAACGGCGCGATCATGACGGCGGCCAGCCGCTGGAGCCTGCTCATCGACCCGCAGCTGCAGGGCATCCAGTGGATCATTCGGCGCGAGCAGCCCGCCGGCCTGGTCATCACGCAGCAGTCGGCGCCGCACTACATCGAGCAGGCGGCGCCCGGCCCGCGCGCAAAGGGATAGGGTCCTGAACCCTTTCTGTCCGGCGCGGCCCCGCGCTCCCCCGCATGCGCTGACTCACTCACGCAATGCGCGGCCGCAGGTGGTCAAGTGCATCGAGGCCGGCCTGCCGCTGCTGCTGGAGAACCTGTCGGAGAGCATCGACGCGGTGCTGGACCCGGTGATCGGCAAGCTGGTCACCAAGCGCGGGCGGGCAACCGTTCTCAAGCTGGGCGACGCCGAGGTCGAGTACAACCCCAACCCCAACCCCAGGTGCGCAGTGCTGCTGAACTTGTGCAGGGCGCCCATGCAGCCGGCCCGCGGGCGCATGCACCGCTAATGACGACAGAAGCATCCGCTCTGCTGAAGCGTGCTCGCGCGCAGGCTGTACCTGGCCACCAAGCTGGCCAACCCGCACTACCGGCCCGAGATCGCGGCGCAGACGACGCTGGTCAACTTCTGCGTGACCGAGGAGGGCCTGGAGGAGCAGCTGCTGGCGGCCGTGGTCGCGCACGAGCGCGCGGACCTGCAGCAGGCGGCCGCCGCGCTGGTGGCGCAGCTGGCGCAGTACACCATCACGCTCACCGAGCTGGAGGACAACCTGCTCGCGCGCCCGGCCAACAGCCAGGTCGGGCGCCCCGCGAGGCACTCGCGTGCCGCGGGCCGTGCCGGTCTCGCCCCTAGAAACTGGGCCTCCAGCAAGCTCCGCATGCCCCGCCATGCGAGCTGCCTCCGCGGAAGCTCGCCCTGTGGCGTTGAACACTAACCCAGACCGAGCGGCGCGCGCCCCGCGCAGGGCGACATCCTGGAGGACATTGCGCTGATCGAGAACCTGGAGGAGACCAAGCGCACCGCGCTGGAGATTGCGGACAAGGTGGTGCTGGCCAAGGAGACTGGCGCCAGCCTGTCGCAGGCCCGCGAGGTGCGCCGCAGCGCGGCCCGCCCGCGCGCTCGCCGCAGGCATAGGGCTAGGGTTAGCTGCCTGCTTTGCAGGGTAAGGCTAGGGTAGCTCGGGTACGTAACCCTAGCCTGCTTCTGAGCGGTGCGCGGCGCAGGTGTACCGGCCGGTCGCCGCGCGGTGCGCGCTGCTGTACTTCCTCATCGACTCGCTCAACGCGCTGGACCGCGTGTATCACTACTCCATGGCCAACTTCGTGCTGGCGCTGAAGAAAGGCGCGCGCCCGCCGCTGGCCGCGCCCGCGCCTCCTGTGCACGCGCGTGCGGCCCGCTCACAAACGCACGCAGCTCGCTTACGGCGCGCGCGCGGGGCAGGCATGGACGCGGCGCCGATTACGGCCGAGGAGCCGCCGCCGGCCGACGGCGGCCCTGACGGCCACGACGCGGACGGCGAGGGCGCTCGCGCCGCGCTGCAGCGCCGCGTCGACCTGCTTACCAGCACCGCGACCGCCGTCATCTTCGACTACGTCGCGCAGGCGCGGCGCAAAGCGGCGCGCCCTGCCCTACCCTACCCTACCTCCGGCGCGCCGCAGCTCAGGCCGGCGCGCGCCGCGCGCAGGGCCTCTTCGAGCGGCACAAGCTGATCGTGGCGTCGCAGCTGTGCATCGCGGTGCTCAAGCGCGCCGGGCAGCTGCCGCAGGCCAAGTTTGACTTCCTGC
>JAABUV010001357.1_pt1 | contig 35511 bp, 28 predicted proteins | sample 5559971 | NCBI WGS metagenome assembly JAABUV01 (sample SAMN10711881, study PRJNA513362) | rock metagenome | isolation source: Antarctica rocks | place: Antarctica: Victoria Land, Knobhead nord | collected 2015-12-19
TAGCTGAGTTGATAGCTGAGTTGATAGCTGAGTTGATAGCTGAGTTGATAGCTGAGTTGATAGCTGAGTTGATAGCTGAGTTGATAGCTGAGTTGATAGCTGAGTTGATAGCTGAGTTGATAGCTGAGTTGATAGCTGAACATGTTGATCTTTTGATTGTTGTTGTTCTAGAAAGTAGAAACTATGAAGGGAAAAAGAAGGTGAAAACTTCAAACTTTCTAGCGTCAGCTCTATAGAGCTCGAAGCGAAGATTATCGAGTAGATAGCTGAGCATGTAGAATGACGAGTAGATAGAAAGTCATGTAGAAAGCATTGTTTGAAGCACTGTTTGACGTGTTTTATGCACTCGATCGACGCGTTTGATAGAGAGTAGAATGAAGAGTAGATAGGCGAGTAGAATAAAGAGTAGATGAGCGAGTAGATAGACGAGTAGAATGAAGAGTAGATGAGCGAGTAGATAGACAAGTAGAATGAAGAGTAGGTGAGCGAGTAGATAGACGAGTAGAATGAAGAGTAGATGAGCGAGTAGATAGGCGAGTAGAATAAAGAGTAGATGAGCGAGTAGATAGACGAGTAGAATGAAGAGTAGATGAGCGAGTAGATAGACGAGTAGAGTGAAGAGTAGATGAGCGAGTAGAATGAAGAGTAAATGAGTGAGTAGATAGATGAGTAGAATGAAGAGTAGGTGAGCGAGTAGATAGGCGAGTAGAATGAAGAGTAGATGAGCGAGTAGATAGGCGAGTAGAATGAAGAGTAAATGAGCGAGTAGATAGACGAGTAGAATGAAGAGTAGTGTTAAATCAGCTAGATCAGCTTGTAGCTGATCTATGTAGCATGTAAGCTAATCAACGATGCAAACTCAGCTGACAGCTAGCTTGTAGCAAACGTCTCATCTAGTAGCTAGCATATGTGTCTCGAGCGCATTAGTATTGAATGAACTCTGCTCACTAGCTCACAAGCTATCTAAGCTCTTTATCGAAACGTCGATGTATCAATTTGCAACTTTGACATAACACATAAATTAGAAAAGACAAACTTGATCAATGCATCATTGAGATGATTTGATTATAAGAATAAAAACATTTTTGCAAAACATTTATTACTCACTTTGCAGCGAAAGCTGACTAGAATAGAAAGCTTAAATAGCTTTATATTCATAGCAATCAAAGAATTATACTGTATATGAGTGATTAATGATGTTGAGAAAACATTCATTTACAGTATAAGTATGAACAGATATTCAGCAGAATATGTTGAGAGCAGATTGTAAGATGAAATTCACTGATGAACATGAATAATAAATGATGTCGAGAAGATGTTTGTTTACAGTGTCAGTGAAAGAAAATATTTAGCGAAACATGTTGAAAGCAGATCACAAGATGAAATCTACTGTACATGAGTGATTAACGAAGTCGAGAAGATGTCTGTTTACAATGTCAGTGAAAACATAAGTAAATGTTCAGCAGTGTATGTCAAAAGTGTGCTGCTGAGAGTTATGACTTTAGTAATGCAAAAAACGCATTTAAATGAAGTATATTTCTCAAGAAATAAAATTTCTTGATCTGAGCATGAAAACTTAAAAAGACATGATAATGAAACGTTGACTCATAGAAATCATAATATAGTTAAGAAACAGCTTAATTTTGTTGCTGAAACTGTTGATTGCAAACAACTCATTTCACGTGCAATTGTCAGAGTATTGACAATTCATGAAACAACATACAACTTTAATAATAAATTCATAATTGAACTAATCAAGATCTTACAGCAAGAAGATAAATTTGTTGTAAAACTAAAAGCAGATAAGATGATGAGTATATAAAAGAATGACATCAAAGCTTAAATATTGAATAGTCAAGAAATGATAAAGTACAATGAATCATTGTATATTTCAGAAGATCTTTCTGTCAAAGAAGAGTTATTGAAACATCATTATGATGATTCATTAGTGAAACATTTTGATGCTGACAAGATCAACGAGCTATTAAATTGTAAATATAACTGAAAAAGTATAATCAAAGATGTCAAAGAGTATATAAATACTTGTAACATTTGTCAAAGAGTAAAGATGAAACATTATTTATCATATAATGAGTTAAGATTATTATCTCGACTCACAAATCTTTGAAAAGAAATCACTATGAATTTCATAACAGATCTGTCGTCTAGTAAATGAAAAAAAGTCATGTATGACTTGATTCTTATGATAATCAATCACTACATGAAGATGACATGTTATCTGTCTATGAAGAAAACTCTAACTGTTGTAAAGTTAGCAGAGTTGTTCTTCAAGAAGATTGCTCTAAGATATAAGATTTCAAATGATATAATCATTAATAAAGATAATCTATTTATTAATGCGTTCTGATCAGAGATCTGCTTTCATGCAAAGATGAAATGATGACTAAGCATTATCTTTCATTCGCAAACAGATAATCAGACAGAATAATAGAATCAAATGCTGAAACATTATTTAAGAGTGTATTGTTTCAAAAAGTAAGATGACTGAGCTATGCTTCTACTCATAATTGAGTTCATGTATCATCAAGTGAAGCATGCTTCGTTGAGCTGTAATTTCTTTAAAATCATGTATGATTATGAATTAATCTTTGACATATACATCAAGAATGATGCTATGAAAGAAGAAGTGTCAGCAGCAAAAAAACACGTTGAAATGCTACAAGACATGCAAAACACGTTAATGCAATGATGATAAAACATAATTAATGCTCAGACAAAGTACTATAATTGAAAACATAAGTCTAAGTTCTTTAATATTAATGATTTAATCATGCTATCAGCAAAAAATCTGAAGTAAAAGAAGTTAAGCAAGAAGTTGTTAAATAAGATGATAAAGTTCTTTTGTATACAAGAACTCATAAATAAGCAAATGTATTGTCTTGATCTTTCAATCATTTATAGAATTCATTCTGTTCTTCATGTATTTCTCTTAAAGTTGTACAATCATAGATTAAACGATGACTTTATACTTAAGTATCTCACTTTCAAGCTTATTGATGATGAGTAAGAATAAAAGATAGAAAAGATTTTACAGAAGTGAAAAGAAAAAAGAATCTTATATTATAAGATACAATGAAAAGAGTATTCTGTGAAATATAATCAATAAATATTAAGCGAAGATATGAAAGATGTTTTGAAGCTTATAAAAGCTTTCAAAATAAGACTGAAACATGAGTGAAAAGCATAATCACTCACTTTCAAGCATAAACTCATGATTAGAAAAGAAGAGAATCAATGTATTATGATAGTTTTCGACTTTCTAATGAAAGCAATCACATATGAGTATGAACATCAAAAGAAAAGAAAAAGCGCAAAGATGCAAAAATTCTTTCAACATGAAAGTGTAATTATCATAAAATCATCACTTCATTAATTATCTTTCGCAAAAGATGAAGTTGCAAATTTCTTCTTATTCATTTTCAAATTTACATTTGAGCGTGAAGTGAATGAATTCAGAATGAGCAGATTCATTTATAAATATATCATGTCAGTTATAAAACTGTGATCAAATGATATTGAAACACAATAGAATATACAGAATAGTGAAACACATTAAGCGCATCACAAGCAATGTCATTAGCTGTTATTGCTTCTTTCAGCTGCAGCTTCTGTACATCAAATGACTCAGATTTACATATGTCATTTAAATAATCTTTCACACACGTTGTGATCATGAACTTCTTTCTCAGTTTCATCTGATTAATTATAAAGATCATAATAGTAATTACATCATCATCTTTTGATGCAGTCTTGAATACTATCTTAAGTTGAAAAGACTTATTTAATGTTCAAATACATATGTTTGAAATTTAAGAATTCAAACATAAGCATTTAATGAGCGCATTGAATAAGTTTACTTATTGCAATGCAAGCAACATCTTTCTTTGCACATTAAATGCAGCGTTGATACATCACTTTTTCATGAAACTTGATATCACAGCTTTGCATCATCTCTTCATCATGAAATCTACATGCACATTTGATGCACATTGTTCTGTTCAATATCTCAGAAGCATCAGCACTTCTTTTGCTAATTCTCATGATTGAGAGTTGAAAAGAATCAGTAACAACATTTAAACATTAAGTACGTGACTTACTGTTCTTCTATTGCTAAAAGTTCAAGATGAGTCAAGTAAGAGCTTTGATGCTGAAAGAGTGTCAGAACTCATTTCATCACTTATTTCTTCAATCAGCGATGAAACTCATCTGTACATGATGCTGACTACAAATCTACTGTTTAGCTACAGTAGAGTCTAGAGATTATCAAAAGTTTGAATGACATCGAAGCGCTGCGTGATGATGAAGCGCTGTGCGTTGATCGCGTGCAGAGTTTTCACGATCGCGTAGACTTCAATAATCTCAATGCGCATGCTACAAGCAATCTGCACGCAGATGAGAAAGTCAAATAGAATGCAGAACTATGAGAGAAATCGCTTATGAAAATCATTTAATTCAGTATCTTGTTGTCGTGACAACAAGAACTGAGACAGAACATTCTCGCATTTGATCTGTTGAGAATGATTAGCAGAAAGAACTTGAATCATGAACATTCTTTAAATCTATATGCTAACTACGTATAGATCTTGTTAAGACTGCGTGTCTGTTACTACAACATAAGCAACTCACGAGACTTGTTAAGTTTGACATGAGCAAACTCAAAAGTTTCATTAATATCGTTTAACAAATGTTCAGACACAGACATTCTATACGTAGACAATATGCTGACGAGAAGACTTCGTTAAGAGAAGAGAAACACAAGCGAATTAGTAGAGAATGATCGAACTACGCTGCCTGATTAAAAGTGTAGCATATGAACATTTCTGCAAAACATGATTAATCTGCATGAGAAAAATCTCTACAAATAACACAAAACAAATGAGTTGCACGCTTTACAAGCAAAGCGAGCGTCTGTGAAGCATGATATACAATGATGATGACTGTTGATCTTGAGAATCTCATCTCTTTACTGAACTCTGACTCTTGAATGTCTTGATGATAAAGTCAATCTCTAGTTGAAGACATCATCTGTATAACTCAAGAGAACAGTAACACATGTTGATGTGATTAGAGAAGAAATCAACTACGATACACATGCATATTGCAGATGAAACATCTGCAACTCATGCTTAAGAAGTAAACTGTCAAAATCTGAGCAGTGAGAGATCTTATTTCTCTTGAACTGTGAATTTGTTGCAAGAAATTCTCTTTGAGTAATTTCTTGAGTCTAAGAGAAAAATCAGCATAGAGATCGTGCTTTATGTATGTTGCATGCAACGTATACAACATATTTTCGATAGACGCGAAGGCACGAAAATTATTCTGAAAAAATCAGACAAGTTGAATTATTCAATTTCGAAGATATACAGAATTATTACGCTGCTAAACTGTTTAGACAAAGTAGCAGAAAAAATAATAGCAGTGCAACTGTCTTACACAGCTGAAATTAACGACAAGCTGCTGAATTTTGATCAAATGAAAGACAGAAAACAAAGATCAGCTATAAAGACAGTACTAAACCTAGTACATAATGTGCAAATGGCAAAAAGTCGCGAAAACACGCTTATCTGCCTACTTCTAGATGTCAAAGAAGCTTTTGACCATGTTACATTGAAACAGCTGATCAAAATATTGATTAAATTGAAAATATCAATCAATTTAATCAATTGAGTAAAATGCTTCTTATAAAATCGAGTTACTGACTTAGCATTTGATGACGAACGTCAGAAACCAAAGAAAATAACCACAGAAATATCGCAAGATTCATCTATTTCGCTCATTCTATTTCTAATTTATATTCGATACTTATTTTCGAAGATTCGCGCAAAGATCAAAAATCTACAGTCATTCAGCTACATTGACGACGTAGCACTATACGTGAAGAAAAAGAATATTGATAAGAATGTAAAAACGCTGGAAAATGCAGCAAAAATCGCTTTTACATGAGCAAAGAAAAACGCAGTGCAATTCAATGACTCAAAATCTGAATTGATACACTTTGAAAGTCACAAGACGACATTCAACCAAATGATTATTCTACTCAATAACACGATCATAAAATCAAAGACATGCGTACGATGACTAGAAGTTTGACTGAATCGAAAGCTCAACTTCAAAGTTCATGTGCAAACGAAAATCGCGACAGTCACAAAAACGCTACACTCGTTGTTTAGATTAATGAATAGCGAGTGAGAATTAAATGTCAAATCAGGAAAGCAGTTATATCTGACATGCGTCACATCTATTAGCGATTATGACGTCGAAATATGGTGAAATAATCAAAAAAGCTACTTAGTCAAATTTCGCAAACTGCAAAACGCTGCATTACGGAAAATTCTGAGTGCGTTTTGAACATCATCGATAGATGCTATGCAAATAGAAGTCGAAATCTCGTTGATGAAGATACGATTAGATCAAAAGTGCAAGAACTATGCAATTCAAATAGTTGAGTTATCGAAAAAACACTCTATCAGAAAAAGAACATCTATTTCGTACTCATCTCAATACTCTATCGAATTGAATCTAGATCTGAACGCATTGAAATATCTGAACTGAAACGAGATGAAGACGAATGTATCTTAAAAAGCTAAGAAGTGCAAAGACAGACTCAGGCAGATATATCGAATCTTGAACAAAGTGCAAAAAACACTGAATTCAATAAAAGAAATCGAAATTCCTCACTTCAAGAAATCGTGAGGGCAAGAAATCGAGCATTTAGCAAAACTTCAAACCGAATTTGCAAAAGGCGAAACTTGCGATACGATCAATACACACTATAGAAAATTAGAAAGAATTATCAAAAAGACGAAAAACATAGTGATGTACACAGACGCATCGCAAGTTCGAAAAAAGAGAGCAGAAGTCGAAACAGAAATCGAAATGACAGTGATATTTACACATGAACTCGTTAGATGCAGCAAAGCGACAAGTGTTTCAGGCAAAATCATCATAACGAAAGCGAAACTGCAAGCTATTAGCGATGCAATCGCAATGTGCAGCGAAAAAGCACTCAAAAACAGCGAAATTTGAGTGTACATGAACAGTCAAATGACTTTGCAAAGACTAAACGCAAAGAGCAACGTCAATGCGAAGTTATTCGATGATATACGACAAAACTTGACCAATTTACGTCAGAATCAGTGTCAAATCCGCTTACAGTGAATATCGAGTCGCAAGAACATTATTGGGAACGAAAAAGCAGACCAATTGACCAAAAGCGCTGCTCAAGAATTATCAGTTATCGGCAACACGAAAGCAATCATCATAAGATTCGTCAAAAAGCAAATTTGCAAAGAGGCGGAATTACAATGGTTAAATGTCTGGAAAAGCAGCATCAAGAAGGGAAATCAGTATCGAAAGCACATATCGGATGTGAATCTAAGTCATAAGCCACTAAAAGAGCTGAGGAAAATCGATAGACTAACGTTTTCAATCTTTATTCAGCTGAAAATGAAACATGACTATTTCAAGAGCTATTTGCATCGATTATCAGAGAATAATTCGAACAAATGCTATGAAATATGCAATGCGAGGCAAACGCCGAAGCATTTACTGCTGAACTGCAGGCATTATAGAGCAGAGCAGATAAAGCTTAAGGAAAAAGCTCAGCTCAAAAACACAGACACTATATTGACACTGTTCATCACCAAGATTGAAAGAATCGCAACACTAGAGTATTTGAAAAATACTCGAATTGCGACGAGAAAATGACTATTAGAAACGAAAGAGTAGAACGCGAAGAATGCGAAGGGACAAAGGAAAACGGAAGTACGATGACGAGGGTTTGAGCGAGAGCGCTTGTATGCGCAAACTATCGGTGTGATTGACCAATGAGAAGATATAAAGCAGCGACTTTGGCCAGGTTACATGTAACTTAGCATACATACAGCGCCTAGACAGTGCCATAGTCATAGGCTGCATGCACTTAATGAAGAAATAAAAAAATTAAAAAATAAAAACTTCATCTTCATGATGATGTTGAGAATATTGATCTTATTTAAATTATATCATGATACTATCTTTGACTTCATATTTTGAACAGCTTTGCATTTTCAATTATCTTTATATCATTGAACTCATCGCTTAAACTCATCATGCTTTCAATTTTAGAAATGAATTGCATTTTCTCAAATCTTCTTGATGAGTGTTTTCTTCTAAAGATTTATAATTGTCAGAAAGATTTTTAACACAGCAGTTGAAGTTTCATAAAAGTTGCATGAATGTTCTTTGAGAAAGTTGATGATATATTATATATGATCTCACTTGAAACTTTGAAGTCTGTTCTTTTTTTTGATCATTTGTTGATCAAGTTCTTCATCATTATTGTTTCTTGTTCATTAATCTCTTCTAGCTTTGAGTCATGATGATTATTAATCATCTTAGATGCTTTATGTAATTCTTGTGTGACTTAAGACTAATGAAAATTTATTAGTGAACTTCAATCTCACAGAGAACAGAAACAATTACTTCTCTATTTGAAGAATGATGAGTTGATGAAACATTATTTTCTTTAACTCTTCATCTCTTGAGCTTTTGTGCATTGACAGTTTGTAAAGTGAACTAAATTTTAAAGTTTAGCTAAAGTGACATTTGTCACTTAAAGCTGAATAAAATCAAAATTTCAACTGATCTTGCTGAATCAAGTTCTGCTTTGATTGATAAAATCTGCATTTATTCATATATCACTGAGCTGAATCTCGCTTTTGTCGATATAATTTGCATTTGTTCATATGCATTGAACTAAATCTCACTTTCGTTGCTTAGATTGTATATGTTGCATATGTTGCATATGTTGATTCTTCTTTCTATGTATATTATATATATTTACAAAGACTTATTTAAAGGCGAATTATAGTATAAAGCATTGCTACAATAAATGTCATCGTTGTAATCAAGAGCATCACTAATAGTACATAAATACTCTTCATTCTCGATCATTCTTCTCTTCAAAATATACATCAACTTAAGTCAAAACAACTCAATAAACGACTTGATTAATTTAAATTCAAAGATGATTTGCAGATTACATTGTAAGTCTTGTGTGAAGAACATGAATGTAACATTGTCAAAAGTTTCAAGCAAGCGTAATCATCAAAACATTGAGTAACATGATTTAAGTAATCTCATCAAGCATTCTTTGCAAAATGACGCAGAAAACGACTTGATTAATTCTAATTTCATGAAGATTGATAATCTTATTTGCATACAAAGTATATGCTCATGATTAAAAATAATGAATCAAGAATCAAGAAAATGAAATAAATGATTCTGATGATGTATTGTAACATTTCTTGATCTTCTTATCTGAACACAAACTATGCATGTATGTTTCAACAAAACAGTTGCTTTAGATTTTCAATGATGATTTATTCTTTCATCTTTTGACATTATATCAGCAACAGTTCAAATTCTTCTTCTATTAATTTCTTCATTTTTATCACTACTTTTAACTTCTTGCAGTCTTCACAAAGCTTGAATTATTCGCTATAAATGCATTGCAATGACTTGTCAGACTTAACATGTTAACATTCTTTGTAATATCTTGAATTGATTTCATATTATCTGATCTGATTTAAGTTATCACATTTTCAATGATTTTGTTCTCGATCATAGTATGCAAGATTTCAAGTAATCACATATCTGTTATCTGCAGCAGATACAATAACTCATCTGACTTTTTTGTGATTTCATCATTATTTTCAAAATCATGAATCTGAGATCAGTTGACTATATTGATGTAAGTGAAATCAATCATTTGCAAAAGCATCATGAATGTTATCTGTTTAACTTGTGTTTTTGCTTAATGTGCAAGTAAATGATCTCACTCATCAAAGAATTAAGCTTTGCAGTAGTTTGACACAGCTGCTAAAAAGATTCTGTGAGCTGACATTTCATGATCTTCAACCTCAAGTTAAATCAACTGCATGTGCTTGACTGATTTCAAAGCAGATACACTGCTACTTTTTTAACATGTTAACAGAATGTTGAAGTTTGACTTGATTGATTAAACTGTCATCATACTTGAATCACAAAGACACATTGAACGTAATTTTTGAAATTGAAAATCTTTGTTGATTTGCAAGATTGAAGATCAAGAGACATTCAGTATGTATAAAAAGATTGTAAGCATCGCATTTTGCAGTGAATGAAATGAGTCATGTGCTTTATACGAAAAGCAGATAGAAAGATTTCGCTCTCGTGATCATATAATAACGTTGCTTTGCAAATTTTCTCTTTTCATTCAACGCAATTGCTGTTAAGAATTTGATATTGTGATTTGCAAGTTCTTGAACAAACGCAGAGTATTTAGCAACAGAAAGTTTTTCTCATGTTCATAAGTTGATGATGTTGAGCATGATGTCAAAGTTCATTAATCAACATGACATGAACATTCAAGATCTTTAAAGATATTGAGTATTTATCTGCTATTTTTGAAGAGACAAGAATACTCAGACTTTCTACAACTTATAACAAAAGTAGCTTCAAGATCTTGCAGAAGATGATTTCTTTCACAAACATAGACTGATCGTTGAGTCGAGTTTCGGGTTGAAATTTTGAATTCGACTTGATTCGAAGTCGGATTGCTCACATTTTCAACTCGATTCAAGTTGAATTGAGCATATTTTCAACTTGACGCAACTTGACTCAACTAGAAATCAGATCAACTCAACTTGACTCGTCAAGAACTCAAGCTTGATGTCAAGAGAGTTAAATATAGAAATTTTTCCGGTTTTTTGCATTACCTTTTTGCATTTGATAGAGAGTCATAAAGAGAAAACATGAAGATTGTTTGGTAGAAAGGTTTGATAGAAAGTCATGAAGAGAAAACATGAAGATCGTTTGATAGAAAGATTTGATAGAAAGCTATGATGAGAAATCATGAAGACTGTTTGATAGAGAGGTTTGATAGAGAGGTTTGGTAGAAAGGTTTGATAGAAAGGTTTCATAAAGAGATTTGATAGAAAGGTTTGATAAAGAGGTTTGATAGAGAGTCATGACGAGAAATCATGAAGACTGTTCAATCAAGCTATTTACACCTATCTATCTACTTCTTGTCGAGTCAAGTCGAGTTGTCAAGTCAAGTTGTCGAGTTCAGCTTTTCAACTCGACTCAAGTTCTTAAGTTCAACTTTTCAAATTGACGCGACTTGAATTCAAAAATCTTTCAACTCGACTTAATACTTTTTGAGTTGAGTACTTGACTTGAACTCAAGTACTCGACTCGATGCAATCAGTCTACACAAACAGATACTTTACAACTTTGTTAAAAAATGATGATTGAATAACTCTGATTTGCATATTTTATTTCATACAAGAAATATAAAGAAAACATTCTTGCAAGATTTAAACATGCGCAATCATAAAAATATCAAGAAGCGTGATCAGAATGATCTCATTGAGTCGATTCATCACATTAGTGAATATGATGAGTGATTGATGATGAAGCGTAAAATCAATCAGTAAGACTCTCTGTTGATGATGAGCAAAGCAAGACAGCTACTCAGATACAAGTGATAACATTTCATATGTTTCAATGAGCTGTATATAATCATGATTCTAACTATATATATATAATATATAAAGAAAGCATTTTATTTTCTGACGTGCAACTTTAATGATTGAGTTTGAATTATAACTTCTGTTACGAATGTGTCAAAGATCAAACTCTAATCAATTCACAGTGAATGCTAGCAAGTTCACTGCGTATTAATTAGAGCTAGTCAATGATCTAGTCAAGATTTGACTCAGATCTGACCTAGATCTGATCAAGATCTGACTCAGCACCTGTTTCATTTTCTAGCATCTTTTATTTCGTTTCTATTTGTCTTTTAAACAAACATACTTCTTTGTGTTACAAGTAGTTAACAGATGTCTAAGACAAACACATTTCTTTGTATCAATGAAACATCTTTTGAATCAACATCTTTCTTGTGTTTCAACACGTTCTCTTTGAGACTAACGTCAAATCTGAGTAACTACTATATAAAGTGTGTTCTTCTTTTCTTTTTATCTTCTTTCTTCTGTATTCTTAAAGTCTTAGTTATAGCTATCTCTATTGAATCAAACATTTCATTCACGACATGATTAGATTGAATATTTAAACATGATCTCAACATTACTTTAAGAATTCATTAATCACATGATACTGATCTTTATACTCATTCAAATTCACTCAGCTGATAACGAAACAAGTGTAAAGAAATTTGTGTATCTGATGATCGATGACATCGAAAGACAGAACAACATCAAGAGATCAATAGAATCAACGAGAAGATATGATCATGTGATTGCTAGAGAATCTATTGCTCAGTCAGTAGCATCAGTTCAAATCAATTAAAAGAATCAAGAGATTAAGATCTTGATTGCTTGAGAATCATCAAAAAAACTCTCAAATCAGCAACATTCTTCTTTGAAGACTAAACACTAGAACAGCAATCTTATCACATACTGTTGAGCATCGCTCTTCGCTCGATCGTCAATTCTTCGCTATGACTTGATCATTTGTGAAAAATTTCTTCAAGAATTATCAAAGTCTCTATTCTTCTGTCACTTCAGATTCAGTCATTTATTCTGAGCTATCATTTCGCATATTGAAATATCTTAGAATCAACTTCGTACAAAAACATCATCAATCTTTGTCTCATTCTCAGACTCTCGATGATTTCTTGAAAGTTTCTATTCTCTGAAATATAAAAAATGTAAATTAGCTACAACATTGAGTCAAACAAGATTCAGAGATTTTTCTAGCAGATTTGAACAGTCTTCGAACTCAATGAAATCTAAACGTGAAAGTTTGTGACCTATTTGACAAGATATCAAGTGAACAAATATGAAAGACTCGCTTTGAAGAAATTGATCAAGCAAAGAAATGATCGAATCAATTGAATCAGATGCTTCAGAACAAATTAACGAAAGCACAACATCAACTGCAAGTGACTAGAGATGTCACTTCATTGACTTCTACTCTTTTCACATTCAGCAAGCTGCAAGCAATCTCAGAAGCTTTTGAATTCATCTCTGTTTATGAATGAAACTGAACTCATCTGAGATGACTGATAAGAAAAGATTCATGACAAGCTAAAGATCAACGTCAATCATTTTGATACTAATAAAGCTGTACTGATCTATATTCACTTCAGAATCAACGAAGACGCAGTCAAAGCTATTCTAGCTTGATGTCAACAAGATTCATTGAATCTCTATAAAATGATCAATGATCTACTAAATAAACTTGCTCAACTATACGATGATTCTGACAAAAAAGCAAACTTTTGAAGAAAGTATGTTAATTTCTCTTAAGAAAAGAGCAAATTCAACAACTTCTATTTGATGTTTCAACGTCTGTTCTTCTATTTAGAGTATCATGAAAAGCAATTGATCATTGATCTATGAGACAAGATAGTCTATCATCTTCATGCAGCTTGAAGTAGTTAATTGATTCAGTCAGAATCTCTGAATGAAATTCGTAGTTATCTGATTCATTTGAACAATAAGCATCGAGTTATAAATGACATCAAAGAAAAGAAATTTCTGATCAAGATCAGAAAGCAAGTCATCTTTGTTGAGAAATGAGATTCATTGAATCTTTATAAAAAGATCGAAGTTATTATATCAGTCGACTCATTAAAATCGCGTGACGCGACTTTGACTAACGTCAAAGAGACAAATATACAAACTGAAAGCTGTTTCATTTATCATAAGTCAAATCATTTCTTTAAAGAGTGCTTTGATCAAACTTCAAGAATTAATGCATTAGAAAATGACAAGTTTGATTGATTTACATTGAACTCTGAGTCAGATTCTGATTCAAAAAACTAACTATTTCTTTCAGAATCATTGAAGAGATAGAAATTATATCTTTGTGCAGTCAAATCAAAGTTCTATCAAAAGAAAACTACTTTGAAAAGTCTTTTCTGATCAATGCATTTCTCAACTCGCAAAGCAAATCTTTCAGTCTTTGATCTTTGATAGACAGTAATTTCGTCGTCTACACGCTGATACATATCAGACTAGTTGATAAAGTATGCAAGAAACTCGAAATTCAATTTATATCACTAGTCAAAGAGAAGTTAATATGAGAATATAATGAAAAGTTAGCTAAAAAGACTATTACTCATAAGATTTTATTCAATCTCACGATCGAAAGTCATAGAAAATTGACTATGTCAATGCTGATAGCTGATATTGAGCATCATGAAGCTATATTGAGCAAACTCTCAATAAATAAAAATGAAATATTATTGAACATAAAACATGATACTATCGTATTTTCTGATCAATTAGATATTTCTATTTCGGTTTTTTCAATCTCGTCAAATATGAAGCACTCAAGTTGATCATGATCAACTTTCATCTCTTTAGCGACTCATAGCAATGCTTCAAAGATTCTCAAGCACTCAGTTTCAATCATTCAGAAAAAGTCATTCTTGATTCAAAACATAGACGTCATCTCTTTTCAAGCATTAGTAAAACGAAAAAAGAAGAATCAGACAAAGATTTTTGCTATGTTCATCAAAGACATCGATAGAAAAATCGTCTACAATACTCAATGCAAACTAAATGTCATAAACATCTTTTCAGTCAATGAAACAGCTCAGAATCTAGAAGATATTAAAGTCAAGTTATCATCATAATATCAGAATTTTCTAGACATCTTTGATTGAGTTCAAGCAGACAAGTTATCATCTCATCATTCATATGATCATAAGATAGAGCTTACTAGTGACGTAACATCATCTCGCTGTCAAGCATATTGAATGTCTCTTTACAAGCTTCAGAAAGTAAAGAAATATCTGAATAAGAATCTTTTCAAAGAATTTATAATCTCTAGCAAAGCTTCGTATTTCTCTCTCGTTCTGTTTATCTTAAAAGCAAATAAAGATCTACAATTCTGCGTTAACTATTGAAAGCTCAATGCTATTATCAAGAGAAATCGCTATTCTCTATCTCTGATTGATAAGATGATTGACAAAATAGTTGGTTCCAAGCATCTGACTCGATTGAACATCATCTTGACGTTCAACAAACTGAGAATGCACTCTGATAGTGAGAACTACACTATCTTTATTACCGCTTTAGAAGTGTATAAATCAAAAGTGCTTTTCTTCAAACTTTTAACTTATCAATGACTTTGTCTCATTTCAGCAGTATATGAATAATGTTTTATGAGACTTTCTAAATGACTTCTGTCAAGTCTATTTAGATGACATTCTGATCTACAGCAAAACTCAACAAGAACATAAACAACATGTCAAAATGATATTGAGTCATCTACAAGAAGCTGATTTACAGATAAATATTTGAAAGTGTAAATTCAATGTAGAAGAAACAGTTTTCTTAGAAGTCATAGTGTCAGAATAAGATCTTTGCATGAATTCTATCAAAGTGAAAGTCATAGTCAACTGAACTACGTTGATCAATCTGAAAGAAGTTCAGAGCTTCGTGAAATTTATTAACTTCTATCGTCGTTTCATTAAGAATTTCTCGAAGTTAGTTAAATCGTTCACTCAGCTGACTAGAAAGAACACATCTTTTGTTTAAAATAAAGTCTGTGTTCAAGCTTTTAACAATCTAAAGAAACAAGTCAGCTTGATTCTTGTACTACGACATTTCGATTCAAAATAACAAACTATTCTGAAAATTGATGCATCTGACTACGTCAAAGATGAAATACTATCACAGTATGATGATGAAAATGTTCTTCACTCAGTAGCATTCTACAGCAAAAGCATGATTCTCGCTGAATGCAATTATCACATCTATGACAAGAAATTGCTAGTCATTATTCAATGCTTTGAACACTGAAGACTTGAGTTAGAATGCTCAGAGCTGCTCATTCAAATGTTCATCAATCATCAGACTTTGAAAATCTTCATGAAAAACAAACAGTTAACTTGACGTCAAGTCAATTATCTAGACATTTTATTCAAGTTTAACTTTCAGATCATTTTTCAATCAGGCAAAATGAACACTAAAGTTGATGCTTTAATCAGAATGTTTCTGATCGACGTCTCTGAATCAACTCAGCGTACTGAAGATTGCTATCAGATCATTCTGACACTCAATAGAATAAATATTCTAGCTATTGAATCTGAAGTTGATCTCTATCAGCGAGTAAAAGATGTCAATAAGATGAATGAGCTTTGCAATGAGTATAAACAAGCTATAAGTGAAAACAAGCTCAAGCTACATAGCACTGAATTGAAGCATTGCAAGATCATTGACGACGTTCTGTTCAGAAAAGATCTACTGTAAGTTTCTGAAAATATGCATACAAAATTGCTAAAGAAAATTCATGATCAGTCTTTCATCTCTCACTCTGACAATCGAAGAACTATTGATCTAGTTCAACGTTTCTACTATTGATTAGATCATTGAGCAACAATTAAACATTACATTTGAAACTGTCATGTCTGTCAACGAAATAAGACATCTAGAGATAGTATCAATGAACTTCATCATTTTCTTTTGATTTTACAGAAACGCTGAAAAAGTATTGCTATGAACTTCATCATTGAACTATTTCTAACAGAAGATTATAATGCTATTTGCACAATCATATGTTGTCTCATCAAGAAACATCACTATGTTTTCTATCAGTGAAGAGATGATGACATTTCAGTCAAAGAAACGGTTTGAATCATGTTATGAAACGTCTATTGACTTCATGATCTATCTAGTTCTATTGTTTCAAACAGAGACTCTCAGTTCATATCAATCATGTGACAAAGTCTTTGCAAGCAACTAAAGATTACAGCTAGTTTATCAACAGCTTATCATTCTGAGATTGATAATTAATCGAAACGAGCTAATCAAGATGTTGAACGCGAACTAAGAATCTACTGCAATTACATGCAGAACGACTGAACAAAATAATTATCAATGATGAAATTCAGCGAGAATTTCAATATCTTCTTCGTCATCTCAATGATTTCGTTCTACTTCAATAAAGACTTTCACTCACGAATGAGTTTCAATTCAGATACGACTGATTATAAAATCACTCATGAACGTCTTGAAGCTAGAAAAGTCAATGATATTATCATTTGAATAAAGAAACTTCTTATCTTCAATCATCAACAATTGAAAAAGACGAAGCAGATCATTGAAGATCAGGTCAATAAACATAGATGAAATGTCATTTATGAGATAAATGACTGAATTTGATTATCTTTCAAAAACGTCAAAACAACGAGATCATACAAAGATTTAAAAGACAAACAACTAGAACTTTATCAAATCATGATCAAGATTGAGATTTTCTATCATCTTCATCTATTAATAAGCATGAAGCAGCTGCATTCAGTATTCAACTCGAAGCTATTGCATTTTTATTCAATGATCTTTTATCAGAACAGCATTTAGAATCTCTCAGATCACTCACTATCGAAGATGATGAACATTGAAAGATAGATGACATTTTGAACTTTAGACACTATCAAGATTGAATACAATACAAAGTCAAATGAACAGAACTAAATCAAGACAATGAATAATACTATGTTGATAAAGGGAAATTCGAAGACTTTGAAGAGATCTTGATCGAATTTCATAAGTTCTATTCAAACAAATCACGCTAGCGCTAATTTGAGATGACGCTATATCAATTAGTCAATCAGAATTTCGCAGACCTGAGTCTGTGAAATCATGATTAATCAATCAAGCGAAAAAGAAAACAACATTCATGCAAACATGAATTTTCGAAGAAGAAATAATGTTACGAATGTGTCAAAGGTCAAACTCTAATCAATTTACAGTGAGTGCTAGCGAGTTCACTGTGTATTGATTAAAACTAGTCAACGATTTAGTCAAGATTTGACTCAGATTTGATCTAGATCTGATCAAGATCTGACTCAGCATCTGTTTCATTCTCTAGCATCTTTTATTTTGTTTCTATTTGTCTTCTAGACAAACACACTTCTTTGTGTTATGAGTAGTTAACAGACATCTAAGATAAACACATTTCTTTGTATCAATGAAACATTTTTTGAATCAACATCTTTCTTATGTTTCAACACGTTTTCTTTGAGACTAGCGTTGAACCTGAATAACTACTATATAGAGCGTGTTCTTCTTTTCTTTTTACCTTCTTTCTTCTGTATTCTTGAAGTCTTAGTTATAGCTATCTCTATTGAATCAAACATTTCATTCACGACATAATTAGATTGAATATTTAGACACGGTTTCAACAACTTCTGATGAGATAAGATTTAAGAATCAGTCTGTCATTTTCTTGAGTTTAAATCATGTATGATTCATTAAATTGCAAGACAGATTCATTGAATTGCAAGATAAATTCATTAAACTCATGATATCTGCTTCAATGTTATGAATTATATAGTCTTTAAAATGTATGAAAGTCATTGAATTTAACATTCTTGATTGCATCTAATATCTTAATGACAATCGCTTGAAGATCATAAAACTCAACTATTGTGATTATAATGAAGCAAAGTGCATCTGTGTCTCATTCAATTAAGCAACTGCATCGTTGATCTTGTTGATAATCAGCTGCAATAATTGTAATCAATACACTCTTCAAGTCAGAATCTTTGCAAATGACTTTCATGAATTTAAATCTTGCAGATTGTAGCTTTTATATTCATGATGATGAGTTTTTAGTGAATTGTCATTACAGAATGTAAGTTATTTGTGTTAATGCAAATTCGTAAATGAGCGAGCTGATATTTAAGTTTCAAACATTAGAAGTCAAGTTAACATTTGAATCAAAGAATAATATAAATAAAGTATCATGCATTCTTTGCATGCATCAACAGCATTTCTTCTCTTTTTTGAGAAAACATTTTTATATTCTTGTACTTCAAATCTTCATTGATTGCGTTTACATTTACATCATCTGCAATGTGTAAATGTTTAATAAGTATGAGAAGACTTTTCAAGTGCACATTTTCATGTAAATGACTTGAACTTCAAGACTTATGATTTTTAAGAAGAGCGCACTTTTCTTACTTGTAATCTTTCGTCTATCTCTTTTTATGATTGATAGTAGTGATGTAATAGAAGCGAGATAAGTGTTGCTTGCTTATTCAGAGCATCGTGATTTCAGATTGTGAGATCGCTGACGTTTAACAAACATTCTCATTACATTGATGAATGAATTTTCTAAACTCTGCTGCGTTTCATAGATGCAGAACAATCATAGCTGAAATCAGTATAAATAAACATTGTTATCAATTTATGAAATAATATTGCGTCTGCTTCTTCAAATCATTGTCAATTTACACACATTCAGACACAATGTTAATTAAATAATCATGATTTTCTTAATGAGTTATTTGAATGAATCTATTTGAAAGATTGAAAATGAGAATCTATGATTATGCTTAAACAATGTTATTTATGTCGTTAAAGATTTGTTGCATCATCAAAGAAATGTTTGCAACATCATTAAGAATCATAAAATTTAATGTTAATTATATAAATTTTTTCATGATCTTAATAAGTTTTGATGAATATATCAATGAATGTCAAAGAAAAAAGAGTGAATACAATTATTTATAATACAGATTGATAAACTAATAACACATCATGCTTTCTTGATGCACATGTATAAAACTGTGTGATTTAAATGCAATTATCATTTTTCATCTTGTTATCAACATCAATGTTGTTCTCTTCATTATCATCATCATTCTTGATATCTTTGATTACTACATTCTCTTCAAAGATTTTGAGCTTCAATGTCAAATTCATTATATGCATTCAATGATTCTGTCTATCATATATCAGCATCTTGATTCTTGAATCTACACAGCGTAAGTCATAGATAATAGTCTTTTCATATTATTCAAGATGATTGACTCTCTTCTTGATTTATGCTTGATTTCTCTTCATTCATTTTAAGTCAATCTGAACTAGTTTCTTAACTTTATGTAAATTGTAATCAACATCAATTAATTTAATAATGTCAATGATAAAGCATGATGACTAGATTGATTGCATCGAGTTGAGTACTTAAGTTTGAGTCGAGTACTCAACTTGAAAAGTGTTGAATCAAATTGAATTTTTTTTGAAAAAGTGTTGAGTTAAGTTTGAGAAGTTGAATTCGAGAACTCGAGTCGAATTAAGAAGCTTAACTCGACAACTCGACTTGAAAACTCGATTTAACTCGACAAGATATTAGATAAATGTAAATAGCTTGGTTGAACAGTCTACATGATTTTCCTTCATGACTTTCTACCATGTTTTCCCGTCATGACTCTCTATCAAAGTCAAACGACCTTCATGTTTTCTCATCATGTTTCTCGTCATGTTTCTCGTCATGTTTCTCTTTATGTTTCTCTTCATGTTTCTCTTTATGTTTTTCTTTATGTTTCTCTTTATGTTTCTCGTCATGGTTTTCTACCAAACAATCTTCATGTTTCCTCGTCATGACTCTCTATCAAATGATCTTCATGTTTTCCTTCATGTTTCTCTTTCAAACAATCTTTATGTTTCTCTTTATGTTTCTCTTTATGTTTTTCTTCATGACTTTCTACCAAACGATCTTTATGTTTTCCCTTCATGACTTTCTACCAAAAAGATAATGCAAAAAGATAATGCAAAAGCCGGAAAAATTTCTATATTTAGTCTTCTTAACGTCAAGCTCAAGTTCTTGACGAGTCGAGTTGAATTAACTCAATTTCTAGTCGAATCGAGTTGCGTCAAGTTGAAAATATGTGCAATTCAACTCAAGTCGAATTGAAAATGTGAGTAACTTGACTTTGAATTGAGTTAAATTCAAAATGTCAATTCGAAACTCAACTTGATGATCAGTCTAATGATGACTTTTCATTTGAATACTTCTGCAGTTTTTTCAAGTCTTTCTGAAATAATTAAACTATGTTCATCACTTTAGATTTGATCAATTTTGAAGTTATCAAAATTACAAAGACTTTAAACATAAATTGAAAGTATTACATAATTAAATGTTAACAATCATGTTGAACATGTTTTTTCTCGCTATGTGCATGATAACTTTCAAGAATAACATTAACAGAAAATAAAGACTCTGTCACTTACTTAATAAAGAATAAATGCATTCATAAAACTCATGATATAAAATACAGTCTTCTCATTCTTGTTTCAGACATGATTGATGAACACGTTGATTACTTTAATCTTGATACAGTTTATTTTGAAGATAATGTTAAGAATGTGCTTCTCATAAAGAGACTCAACTTTCTTCAAGTCGTAAAGATGATTTGTTTCAAAGTGAACATATTTTTTATCTTAATCTTCTACTTCAGAGAACATAAGTGACTGTGTCTCTGAAAGTTGTTTAAGACGCGAAAATGTGTTAAGTACTTTAAGTCAATGAACTTTCATCATTCAATTGTTAATGTTGATTCACTCTTACTTTTTCTTATTCATCTTCTTTTGAAGTTGATTAATGATTGTCATTACTGAGAAATTAACAAGTTCATTGAATCTTGATGAAAGTCTGCAATCAATATCTTGATGCTCATTCAATTTCACATCTGTAAGAAGAAAGTTGAAAAACATTGATTGATTGACATCACATCATAATCACAGTGTGTCATACATGATTTTTAACTGTTTAATGTACTTCTGAATGACTTGATCTTTTCTCTCTCGAAGATTGATGATTTTTATATGTATCTTTTTCATGTTTTTCAAATTTTCATATGTACAGTATTTCAAATTGACTCGATGAATTTCTTTTTCTTTTTATATTTATTCATGATGATTTATTATCAAGTCTATCATCAGCATGTTTATTCATGTCATCATTTGAAAAAAAGATCATTCAAAGAATGTATTTATAACAAATCACTTACAAGATTTTTTATTCATGATCTTAAATAGATTAATGATTTTAAACATTTGAATCATCTTTTTATGCATCTCATTTATGATTAATCGATTTCATCTCATATTTCAAAACTATCATATCAACTGTAATTGTCTTGATTTAAAAGTTGCTTTTTGAGAATAATGTTAATCTTTCATCAATTTTGCAATGTAAATCTTATACATGTTTATCATGATCATATATTTGAAACTAAGACTAGTTTGCTTTTCTTCTCATAGAAGATATATATCTGTCTGTCTTAATCTGATAACTAGCGCGTTCATTTTGACATCACAATATGCATGATGAATTTATTAATGTAATAAATCATTGTTCTTGTCAAGATGAATTTGAATCTTCTTTAGTCAGTTAATGATTAAGACTGATGAAATGATAATTAAATTGACAAATTTCAATGATATAAAATATGCAGATGAACTTGTGTTTACACATGAATACTCAATTTTCAATCTGTTATCAGAAGAGCACTTTGCATCTTTATATTGAAATGTATTGAGAGTGTTTTCTTTCAGATGTTCATTGAACTTCTTCTCATAATGAGCATTATTAATCTCATCATGTGCTATGTGCAATAAACAATTCAGACAAATCAATTCAAGCATTTTTATTGTCTTATTAATAAATTAGCATGCTTCATTCTTAATTTTACTAACATTTATGTTTATCTTTTCAAGACTCATATCATCAACATTATATTTTTTTCTCATGAACATTTTCATCTTAAACATCATAAAAATTTCAAAAGTTTGATATAAAAAGAATGACGTGTTCATTCTTTGCAAATGTATGCATGACTGAGATTCAACATGTTTAAAGTCATGCAGAAACAGTTAAGCATAATTTTGTCATCTGTTTTCTTCATGAAGATGCTTTGTATCAATCAATTCAACTCATTGAATCTTGATGTAAGTTGATGATATTGTTTTCATTTAATGAAAAACTATCATACTTTGATTTGAAACTTGATACTGATATTGAGTTATCAAAAGTTGAAGCTGAGATGTGAGATTTATTTAAAGCTGACATCAATATATCATTCTTTTGAATCTACATCTTGTCATCATGCTTTCATTACTTTGAATGCAATGATTCAGAACTTTCATCATTCTCTGTAAAAATCACTTGTTGTTAATTTGTCATTCATACACATACTTCAATGACTTATTATAATGCAATGTTTGATCAGCTAATATGATGCTTGTTGTATTTTTCTTTGAATGATTAAATCTTGATCATTTTCAAGAAAAATATAAAAGTGTGTGAGTTTTATTCATAAAATCTTCACTCTTATTAGTTTGCTGTGAATGTACACTTTTCACAAATTTATCAGATTTCGCTGCATTATCAGCTGAGTTAACATTATTCTTCGTTGTATTCAGAACAGTTGTGTCATTCACATTACTCTCTTTTATGCTAATGACTGTTGATTGCTTCTGAACATGAATAGATGTTGCATTGTCTGCTGAGTCAACGTTATTCTTCGTTGTACTCAAAACAGCTGTGTCATTCACATTGCTTTCTTTCATGCTAACAACTGCTGACTGTTTCTGAACATGAGTAAATGTTGCATTGTTAATTGAGTCAACGTTATTCTTCATTGTAAACAGAACAGCTGTGTCATTTGCATTGCTTTCTTTCATGTTAATAACTGCTGACTGCTTCTGAACATAAGTAGACGTTGCATTGTCAATTGAGTCAACATTATTCTTCATTGTAAACAGAACAGCTGTGTCATTTGCAATGCTTTCTTTCATGCTAATGACTGCTGACTGCTTCTGAATATGAGTAAAGTTTATTCAATTCTGCTTTATGAAATCTAAACTTCTTGTCAATCTTTATTGATATACATGATTTATCAAATTATTAATTGTTATTTCATGATCAATTGATAATGTGTTGATCTCATTTCTTTAAGTTGTCACTTTGTTAATTTCTTTGCTTTCATTAACATTAATGAATTTTATGTGCTTTTAATGAGAAGCTGAGATTGATGAAGCATTGTTTGTGAGTTCTGCACTGATCATTAGTTCACTGTTTACATACATGTGTTTCTGATCTATCAAAATATGATGTAGCGTGAGTCACATTAAAGTGAGCAGCATGATTAAATTCATTCAAGACATCATGTAAGACAGCTTGAAGAATTCTGTCTGAATTTATTTTCAAGACTTCGACATTTATGATGTAAATGATAGTGTTCATCTCAATGTAGCTGATATCATCTTTAAGAATTTCAATTTACATCTAAAACAAAACATTATAAAATAAATCTTCATCATCATGTAAATCATGATTAAATACAATTTCAATCAAAATCATGTTCATTTTCAAGATTTCTTTCAAAGTGATCAGATTCAAATGTGAACTCATCATCATATAAAGTTCAAAATCTTCAAGTATTTTGTTAAATAACATTACTTTTTATGACTGCAAAAACTCAGATGCAAATGAAACTTGTTGAATTTTTACAATCTTGCATGTGATGATGAGTGATTAATCATCTGAAAATGATGTAGAACTAGTTTATGTATGAGTGAAAAATATGTTAATCTTTTCAACATGTTTCTGTTTAAAGCATCTCTTGTTGAAGAGTAATCATTGAACTATAGTAATCAAACTGCTAATAATATGATTTGCTTCAAAGTCATTGAACATAAGTAAGTTAATGTTGTACAGAAATGATGTTAATTTCTTCTTAATGATAGTTGACTTTTTGTGAAATCTGATGTGCTTGAGTGTAGATGTATGCTTTTCAAGTTATTGCTCAGCTTGATTTGTTAAATTCTTCAGCTGATATTTATTGATGTTTAAGATTCTAAGAATCTTTGTCATGTTTCTGAAAGTTGAACATTCATCATCAAGTTGAGAATTCTGATATCTGATAGTGATATTCTTTTTGAGATGTAAGTTAGTCATTATGATGAATCAATAAAATCAGTTCAATAAGATAAATGATGATAATAAAATATTGATGCTGTTATTTGACTATGTAAGATGAATTAACGTGATAAACTAGACATGTACTCAACTGATGTTAAATATGCAGATTCAATCAACTGAGATTAAGTTCAATGAACATATTTCAATCTTAATGATGATGCTCATTGAAAGAAACACATGATGTTAAATCATGATCTTATATGATTATAAAAGCAACTTGAAAGATTCACATCAAGTATGATGAGCAGATGAATGAAAGATTAAGTTATGTTAAGTACATGCAACGAATGTGATACTGTAAAAGCTGAAACATAGTGAATTTACTTTAGCTTACGTTGAAGATCTGCGCTCACATGATGCGCATAACAGCTTAAAGAATAAGCTAGTCTATTGTTGATTGAAGCGTATTGTATCTGTAAGTTGTTATATCTGTATTTCAGTGCATATTACACAGTGATCAGTGTTTTAATCTCTTTGACAGACTTGAACTAACAGCAAATAAAGAATTTAAACTTCAAAAAAGAATGTTGTTTTCTGTAAAACATGTTTATCAATTAATGAATACTGTTTCTTGATCAGATTTATTCTTTTACAATGTTTATTCTTTTGCAAAATTTGTTACTTAATATTTGCTTGCATCTTAATGATGCTTTTACTCTTTTGCAAGATTTGCTGCAGAAGCTTCATTTACATTCTGATGATGTTTTTACTCTTTTAAGAAATTTATTACTTAATCTTCACTTATGTTCTGATGATGCTTTTGCTCTTTTGAGAAATTTATTACTTGATTTTCACTTACATTCTGATGATGCTTTTGCTCTTCTGAGAAATTTATTACTTAATCTTTGCTTATGTTCTGATGATGCTTTTACTCTTCTGCAAAGTTTATTACTTGATCTTTGTTTATGTTCTGATAATGCTTTTGCTCTTTTGAGAAATTTATTACTTGATTTTCACTAGACTGATCATCAAGTCAAGTTTTCATACCTACTTTCTGACTCGCTCAAGTACTCAATATCAATGTCGTGATTTGATTTAAATACTCAATATTAATCTTGTGATTCGACCTAGTATTGATCTCGAGTTGAGTCAGAATCTGCTGACTCGACTTGACTCATCAAGTAATTGAATATGACGTCAAGAGAGCTAAATATAGAAATTTTTCCGGTTTTTTACTTTTGCATTACCTTTTTGCATTACCTTTTTGATAGAGAGTCATGACGAGAAACATGAAGGCTATTTGGTAGAAAGTCATGAAGAAAAGTCATGATAGAGAGTCATGAAGGGAAAACATGAAGATCATTTGATAGAAAGTCATGAAGAAAAGTCATGAAGAGAAATTATGATAGAAAGTCATGAAGGGGAAACATGAAGATTGTTTGATAGAAAGTCATGAAGAGAAGTCATGAAGAGAAGTCATGATAGAAAGTCATGACGAGAAAACATGAAGACTATTTGATAGAGAGTCATGAAGAATGAACAAGCTATTTACAACTATCTACCTATCTTTATGTCTTGACGAATCGAATCGAGAATTCAAATCAATACTCGATTTTAACATTCTAACTCAACTTAAATACTTGATTCAAACATCATGACTCAACTTAAATACTTGATTTCAAAATTTTGACTCGAATTGAGTCTTGACGAGTCGAGAACTCGACTTGATCTCAATAATTCGACTCGATGTGATCAGTCTAATTTTCACTTACATTCTGATGATGCTTTTGCTCTTCTGAGAAATTTATTACTTGATCTTTGCTTATGTTTTGATGATGCTTTTACTTTTCTGCAAAGTTTATTACTTGATCTTTGCTTATGTTCTGATGATGTTCTTACTCTTCTAAAAGAATTATTACTTAATCTTCACTTATGTTCTGATAATGCTCTTACTCTTTTAAGAAGTTTATTGCTTGATCTTTACTTAAATCTCAATGATGCTCTTACTCTTCTGCAAGATTTGCTGCAGAAGCTTCATTCATGTTTTGATAATGCTTTTACTTTTCTGCAAAGTTTATTGCAAAAGCTTCATTTACATTCTGATGATGCTTTTACTCTTTTGCGAAAGTTATTACTTAATCTTTGCTTGCATTCTGATGATGCTTTTGCTCTTCTGAGAGATTTGTTACTTAATCTTCGCTTGCATTCTGATGATGCTTTTGCTTTTCTGAGAAGTTTATTACTTGATCTTTGCTTGCATTCTAATGATGTTCTTGCTTCTCTGAGAGATTTGTTGCTTGATCTTCGCTTACATATCAAGCTTCATCTTCATTTCATTATAACTTTTACTCTTGAAATTGATGCTTTGTTTTCATGAAATCAATGAATTCTTGTTAACTAAAGTATTTCTTGTAAACTTCGTTGATCAAGAACAGATTTTAAACATGTTGTATCATATGTAGATTATGAGCATAATCATGCTGAAGTACATCATAGTTACATAACATAATAAATGAGTTGCAAGCATGATTATAAACAGTCAGAAGATAATTGAATTGAGACATAAAGTCAAGTTTTCTGATTCTCATCATACATAAAATGATGATAGAAGCTTCTTTGTCTTGAAAAGAATTAATCATGTATGCTTCAACATTTCAAACTTTCGAATTTAAGATTAAGCTTCTCTTCAGTAACTGAACTTATACAGTATATTTCATGAAAATGATGATGTTCTTGACAGATATTTCGATTACTACAATGACTTCAATCTCATTCTGCTTAAACTAAGATGCATCGACTCTTATGTCAATTTCATTAATGTTGAGAAATGTTAATAATCATTCTATTTTGCAAAAGTTCTTTAATATAATGATTATGATAATCATATTGAATCAAAGTGAAGAGTTAACTGAGAATTGCATCTGAACTTTGTATCAAACAGTAAATATGATGTCATCTATGATGAGAATTGCGTGATACTGTTCAGTGAGAAGCATATGAGAGTATTCAAGCATAATCAGATGTTTGAATAAACTTCTGTTTATATAATGCATAAAGCAATTGTTCTTGATATCTTCTTTCATTGATTGAAGTTGTTCATCATCATTGAACATATGCATTGAATCGTTACTGTGAATTATAGCAATAAAGATTTTTACGCTCTCAACTTTTACAACTTTCTGAATAACAGTATGATTTTCTTTGAATTTTTTTAGCATAGTAGTGTTGAAGTTGATTAGCGTGCAGACAACAACGCTTACATCATGCTCAAAAATATTTACATTTAACTTAATCTCAATGCGCTGAAAGAATTCTTGATCTTTCATGTTAAGAGTTTTTCTCATCTTGATTCTTTAAAAGTATGAGCAGAAAGTCTTAATAACAGCATCATGCTTAATTTCATTGTTTATTTTATCGAGCTTGACATTGATAATTCTTTAAAGCATACAACGTTCAAATTCGTGATCTCGCTTTGAAAGTTGATGTGTGACATGAAAATTAAGATCTTCGTAATTTATATCAAATGAATTCTCATCACTCTTGAAATCTTCATAAATCATATTGACTTCTTCATTATTAATTTGTACAATTGAAGAATCTTGTATCTTATGCTGCTTGTCACTCTGTTCATTCTGTTGACTTTGAGATTACATCTTATTCATTGAATGATTACTCAAACTCGTGACTTTTAAAAGCAAAGTGTCAAGACTAATCTGATGCAATTTGTATCAACAATATTTAATATCATGTAAAGTTTTCTTGCTCTGATCAATAATTCAATGTGTTAGCTGATCATAAAAGACATCAAATAACTTGTAAGAAATACTTTATTGTTGTTGAGTGAAATTGTTGTTTACTGAGTGAGATGCATGACTGTCTTGAGCAATTATCTGATGTTCAGTGAACTGCAAGTGAAAACGAATGATTTTCTTATTCATCAGAATGATGTCTTTGTTTTTCAGTCATTGAAGTTGTTCATTCAGTTTGAGAATGAATGTATCAGCTGTGTTGTTGAATGAACTCAGCACTTTAACTTTCTTACTCAGCTTTAAAAGTAGCATTGTGATAATAATATTCATTAATGTCTTTTCAATCTCAAAGAGTCTCTTGATAAGATCAAAATCATTAGAAAGATTCTGAAAATATTGCATAATTAACATCTGAGACTTATTCAGCTCAATATCTCACTCAGCAAAAGTAGTTGAAAGATTCAAGTCTTCAAAGAAAACTGATGTGAATTTGATATAAAGATTCTGACTTAGTATAATATCGCGAAAGCAATCGTTGTATTCATAATATTTCTCATCAATATGAGCAGAATTAAGAATTCTGATTGTCGCTATTTTGATTCTGTTGAGCTTGTCAAACATGATTGAATGAACTGAGATCATGTTTAATGCATTGAAAAAACAATACTGAAGTACTTGTTTATCATCATTCTGTCGCTTATGCTCATGAAGATTAAACATCAACTTCAACTTAATTAAGCCTCAATCTGTCTTGATGAGAAAGCAATGAAGAGTTATGCTCACATTTATCATGTTGAAGAAAATAAATGATTTGACAAGAATGATAGTAGTTCACTTGTCATCATTGATTTGCACTTTAAATTGATTCTTCAAGTCAAATTAATAGTTGAAGCAATTGAAAAGATACAGCAAATCAACATACTTCTTGTCTGTTTTTATGAATGTAATGAGTGCACATAACTTGCAAAGTAATGTCTGAGTCTTTGCAATCAATGCTCGCTGTGTCTTTATTGATTGTAGTCTAAAGAAATCTTCAATAAGTCAGCACTTCTTGTCATCGTGATAAGTGCATTAATATGACAGATAAATAGTTAAATGATTCTTTTTTGAAGTCACTTGTTTTACTTAAATGATATGCTTGTGATTTTTAAACTGACTGAATCACATGTTGAATGTTGAAAAGTTTCACTTTATTTTGATGCTACTGTTGAATTTTCAATACTGATTTAAAAACATATTTTGTTTGATTGTTGAAATAAAGATTTTCAGCTTAACTGTGCAATCTTCTGACAAATTGAAGACTTTTTTGAGTGTATTTTCTATATTCTGAAGAACTGATGAATTTTCATGATTCTCAAGCAGAATTGACTGAGTATGAGTTGAGATTAATCTAAAGATAAATTCAAGAAGAATCATTTATTCATCTTAATGCAGATTCTTAATCTTTGAATCATTAATGTTGTGTATGAAAAACATAAATTTGAAATAAAAAGTATGCAACAAAGACATGTTTAAATAGTTCACAATGATAATGTCATGAATGTCAGAATTTGAATATAAGCGAAAGACTTAATTATATAAGATGTCATAAATAGAAAGACAGTTTTCAAATAACAATGATGTGACTTGATATAATTTAATGTTGAAGTGAATGTTGAATGTTCAATTCATCAAGATCTTCATCACAATCTTGCAAGTAACATAAAGACTTTCATTTAAAGAATCAAATGCATCAATTGCTGATTCAATTACTTCATTGATTTTGAAAATAATTTTAGCTTGAAAGATGACAAATTTAATGTTTTAATGCTTAGTTAAATCTGCTTTTTGCATCATTTTTTCATCATCTGAGATGAAAGTAGTGAAATTGTCATTCTCAAGCTTCATCACTCAAGATGTGTAATACATAATGTCAGTCACTGCATCTTTATTTATCAATATTGCTTTGAACTTCTCTTTGAACATCATGATGAGATGTTTATCAAAAGATGTAAAGTAATGATGTAAGATGACATTAAGCTGTTAAATATGATTTTTTTTTCTGCATTAAGTGCATGCAATCTATGACTATGACACTGTCTAGGCGTTGTGTGTATGCTACGTTACATGTAATCTGGTCAAAGTCGCTGCTTTATATCTTTTCGTTGATCAATCACATCGATAGTTTGCGCATACAAGCGCTCTCGCTCAAACTCTCGCAATCGTACTTTCGTTTTTCTTCGTTTCTTCGCACTCTTCGCGTTCTACTTTTTCGTTTCTAATAATCATTTTCCCGTTGCAATTCGAGTATTTTTCAAATACTCTAGTGTTGCGATTCTTTCAATCTTGATGATGAACAGTGTCAATATAGTGTCTGTGTTTTTGAGCTGAGCTTTTTCCTTAAGCTTTATCTGCTCTGCTTTATAATGCCTGCAGTTCAGCAGTAAATGCTTCGACGTTTGCCTCGCATTGCATATTTCATAGCATTTGTTCGAATTATTCTCTGATAATCGATGCAAATAACTCTTGAAATAGTCATGTTTTATTTTCAGCTGAATAAAGATTGAAAACGTTAGTCTATCGATTTTTCTAAGCTCTTTTAGTGATTTATGACTTAGATTCACATTCGATATGTTCTTTTGATACTGATTTCCCTTTTTGATACTGCTTTTTCAGATCTTTAATCATTGTAATTTCGTCTCTTTGCAAATTTGCTTTTTGACGAAGCTTATGATGATTGCTTTCATGTTGTCAATAACTGATACTTCTTGAGCAGCAATTTTGATCAATTGATCTGCTTTTTCATTCTCAATAATGCTCTTGCAACTCGATATTCACTGTATGCAAATTTGACACTGATTCTGACATAAATTGATCAAATTTTGTCGTATGTCATTGAATAATCTCGCATTGACGTTTCTCTTTGCATTTAGTCTTTGCAAAGTCATTTGACTGTTCATGTACACTCAAATTTCGCTGTTTTTGAGTGCTTTTTCGCTGCACATTACGATTGCATCGCTAATAGCTTGCAGTTTCGCTTTCATTATGATGATTTCGCCTGAAAGGCTTGTCGCTTTGCTGCATCTAACGAGTTCATGCATAAATATCACTGTCATTTCGGTTTCTGTTTCGACTTCTGCTATCTTTTTCCGAATTTGCGATGTGTCTGTGTACATCACTATGTTTTTCGCCTTTTTGATAATTCTTTCTAATTCTCTATAGTGTGTATTGATCGTATCACAAGTTTCGTCTTTTGCAAATTCGGTTTGAAGTTCTGCTAAATGCTCGATTTCTTGCCCTCACGATTTCTTGAAGTGAGGAATTTCGATTTCTTTTATTGAATTCAGTGTTTTTTGCACTTTGTTCAATATTCAATATATCTGCGTGAGTCTGTCTTTGCACTTCTTAGCTTTTCAAGATACATTCGTCTTCGTCTTGTTTCAGTTCAGATATTTCGATGCGTTCAGATCTAGATTCAATTCGATAGAGTATTGAGATGAGTACGAAATAGATGTTCTTTTTCTGATAGAGTGTTTTTTCAATAACTCAACTATTCGAATTGCATAGTTCTTACACTTTTGATCTAATCATATCTTCATCGACGAGATTTCGACTTCTATTTGCATAGCATCTATCGATGATGTTCAAAACACACTCAGAATTTTTTGTAATGCAGCGTTTTGCAGTTTGCGAAATTTGACTAAGTAGCTTTTTTGATCATTTCACCATATTTCGACGTCATAATCGCTAATAGATGTGATGTATATCAGATATAACTGCTTTTCTGATTTGACATTTAATTCTCACTCGCTATTCATTAATCTAAACAACGAGTGTAGCGTTTTTGTGACTGTCGCGATTTTCGTTTGCACATGAACTTTGAAGTTGAGCTTTCGATTCAGTCAAACTTCTAGTCATCGTACGCATGTCTTTGATTTTATGATCATGTTATTGAGTAGAATAATCATTTGATTGAGTGTCATCTTGTGACTTTCAAAGTGTATCAATTCAGATTTCAAGTCATCGAATTGCATTGCGTTGTTCTTAGCTCATGTGAAAGTCTATCAAAAATATGTTGCATACGTTGTATGCAGCATACATAAGACACAATCTCTATGCTGATTTTCTCATGACTCAAGAGATTTTCTCTTTTCTTGTGACAGATTCACAGTTCAAGATGAGCAAAATCTCTCACTGCTCAGATTTCAACAGTTTACTTCTTAAGCATGAGTTGCAGACGTTTTATCGACGATATGCATGCATATTGCAGTCAATTTCTTCTTTAATTACATCAACATGCGCTACTGTTCTCTTGAGTTATATAAATAATGTTTTCAACTAAAGATTGACTTTATCATCAAGACATTCAAGAGTCAAAGCTCAGTGAAGAGATGAAATTCTTGAAGTTGACAGTCACTGTCATTGTATATCACGCTTCGCAGACGCTCACTTCGCTTGTAAAGCATGCAACTTATCTGTTTCATGTTATTTGTAGAGATCTTTCTCATGCAGATCGATCATATCTTGCAAAAATGTTCATCTGCTACACTTTTAATCAGACAGCGTAGTTTAATCAATTTCTACTAACTTGCTTGTGTCTTTCTTCTCTTAACGAAGTCTTTTCATCAGCGTATCACTCACATATAAAATGTCTGTATCTGAACGTCTGTTAAATGATATTAACAAGATTCTTAAGTTTGCTCATGTTGAATTTAATGAGACTTGTGAGTTGCTTATGTTGTAGTACCAGACACGCAGTTCTAACAAGATTTATACGTAGTTAGCACATAGATTTAAAGAATGTTCATGATTCAAGTTCTTTCTGCTAATCACTCTCAACAGATCAAACGCAAGAGTGTTTTGTCTCAATTCTCGTCATCACAATGATGAGATACTGAATCGAATGATTTTCATAAGCGATTTTCCTCGTAGTTCTGCGTTCTATTTGACTTTCTCATCTGCATGCAAATTGCTTGTAGCATACGCATTGAGATTATTAAAGTCTGCGCGATCGCGAAAACTCTGCACGCGATCAACGCACAGCGCTTCATCATCACGCAGTGTCTCGATGTCATTCAAACTTTTGATAATCTTTAGACTTTACTGTAGCTAGACAGTAGATTCGTAGTCAGCATCGTGTACAGATGAGTTTCATCGCTGATCACAAAAAAGATGAAGTTGATCGAAAATTCATTGAACGCGTCATACAATCTGCAAAAAGTCGATTGAAAAGACTTTGATGAACATTTACAAAAGACGAAAGACAAAATGATTATCAAGATGCAAAGAATCACGAGTTTAGAAGCAAAAGTCATTTATTTGACTGAATGCATCAAGAATACAGTGAAATTATTTGTATTTAAACAGCGAATATGCACAAAATCAAAATTCTGATGAAACAATGAGTTCATCAAAATGTGAAAGACGCTGTCATCAAAAAAGCGAATCTAAAAAAGATGCAGAAATGATGATGCATGAGCAAAGATAGTGCAAATGTGAAATTCATATCATGATGCAATAAAGCTGATCAAAAACTCATTCTGAATCAATTTTTTGAACAACGTTGAAGAAAAAAAAGTGTTTCAGACATACAAGTTCACTAAATCACGTTTAATCGAAAAGCTACTCTTGATACAAAACTTGCACAAAGAATTGAAAATTGAATTTAATGAAAAGTGCAAGACATTTCTGAAAGCAATGTACTCATCATCTTCGAAAATTCAAATCAATGAAGAATTACTATCAAATGAAAGTATACAGTGATCAAGAGTTATTGAAGAGAAAATCAAGCACATTATTAACTTCTCAGCATTCAGAAAAGCATTCAAATCAGATGATATGTCATTTGTAATCATACAGTGAGCGTACAAAAGCATATTGAAAATCTTTAATTTAGTGTACTCAGATTTGATTGAAAACGACTATCATTCGAAGATATGACGAGAAGACACGAAAATTATTCTGAAAAAATTAAACAAGTCAAATTATTCAATTTTGAAGACATACAGAATTATTACACTGCTAAACTGTTTAAACAAAGTAGCAGAAAAAATAATAGTAGTGCAACTGTCTTACACAGCTGAAATTAACGACAAGCTGCTGAATTTTGATCAAATGAGAGACAGAAAACAAAGATCAGCTATAAACGCAGTACTAAATTTATTACATGATGTGCAAATGATGAAAAGTCGAGAAAACACGCTTATCTGTTTACTTCTAGATGTCAAAGAAGTCTTTGATCATGTTGCATTGAAGCAACTAGTCAAAATATTGATTAAGTTGAAAATATCTGTCAACTTAATTAATTGAGTAAAATGTTTCTTACAAAATCGAGTTATTGACTTAGCATTTGACGATGAATGTCAGAAATCAAAGAAAATAAGCACAGAAATATCACAAGAATCATTTATCTCGCTCATTATATTTCTAATTTATATTCGATACTTGTTTTCAAAGATTCGCGCAAAATTCGGAAATTTACAGTCATTCAGCTATATTGACGACGTGACGCTATACATTGAGGGAAGAAATATTGACAAGAATGTGAAAATGCTGGAAAACGCAGCAAAAATCGCTTTCACATGAGCTAAGAACAACGCAGTGCAATTTGATGACTCGAAATCTGAATTGATACACTTTGAAAGTCACAAGATGACACTTAACCAAATGATTATTCTACTCAATAACACGATCATAAAATCAAAGACATGCGTACGATGACTAGAAGTCTGACTGAATCGAAAGCTCAACTTCAAAGTTCATGTGCAAACGAAAATCGCGACAGTCACAAGAACGCTACACTCGTTGTTTAAATTAATGAATAGCGAGTGAAAACTAAATGTCAAATCAGAAAAGCAGTTATATCTGACATGCATCACATCTATTAGCGATTATGACGTCGAAATATGATGAAATAATCAAAAGAGCTACTTAGTCAAATTTCGCAAACTGCAAAACGCTGCATTACAAAAAATTCTGAGTGTGTTTTGAACATCATCGATAGATGCTATGCAAATAGAAGTCGAAATCTCGTCGATGAAGATATGATTAG
>JAABUV010001358.1_pt1 | contig 35508 bp, 29 predicted proteins | sample 5559971 | NCBI WGS metagenome assembly JAABUV01 (sample SAMN10711881, study PRJNA513362) | rock metagenome | isolation source: Antarctica rocks | place: Antarctica: Victoria Land, Knobhead nord | collected 2015-12-19
GTATGACTCTTTCGGCTACTTCATTTTGAATTGACATGTGTGAGACAGTGTATTGAGAAGCAATGCCAACTGATGAGCATCAGCTATTCAAGATGACTTTAAGTTTCGTGACGTTGTCGCTGCGTACTGAGAGAAGTCTGACATCGCTGTGAAGCTCTACGCTGAGTTTTCATTTCCGCAAAGCATCTGATGCATCGAATCGTTGCTTCAAAGAAATGCATCAAGTCTTTCTGAAGTGATTGTTCACTATCTCTAGAAAGTACGACTCGCTATCGAGGAACAACGATAGTGATTCACAGATGTCTATGAAGATGAGAGTCAAGATACTTGTCTTTCGATCGCTGACGTTGTGTCCTCGTTTGTTGATGAACTTGGTGAGCGCACATATCTCACACACATTCTCGTGACTGTCGTTGATGAGAATAGGTTTTTCCAGAGTGGTGATCTTATGAAGCTGACGAAGCTTTGCTGATTCGAGGTGAGCGAAACGACGATGTCACAGCTTGTACAACTTGAAGCTTTTGTCATTTGCGAAGCTAAGTTGATCGTGATCAACTTCGACCTCGTTCTCATGATGAATCACGTTAGTGTGAGGCGCAGAATGATCTAGGTTCATTGAATCGTCGAGATTCATTGAACTGTGCGTCGCTGAAAATGCTGATGAGGTGTCACGCTGCATAGCTGATAGTAATGCAAATTCATCAAGATCGTTTGCAATTCTCTCTACTATGTAGACGTCTTCGCATTCTAGAGTCTCAATCATCTGCTTCTCTCGCTTGTCGTGCATGTACAGATCTTTATCGTCAAAGCTTTCTTGCAGGTCTTTCTCACACATTCTTCTTTCAGAAAGAAGATTCATTCCGAGCTTAGAAACATGAAGAACAGAGAACAGCTTGACTGAGTTTCCGTGACGATTTCGCATGACTGCTGTGTCACAGTGATTGACATACAATTTCTCTTCTTCAACTTTGATGATACGCCTCTTAATGCGAATTAGAGACTCACTAAAAAGTCGAAGTTGATCAGTCATGTGCGAGAAGACATCAGAGTCTGCGACTCAGTCGAATTCAGGAATTCTACTGGCAATGTTCTTTGACAGAGCTGCAATATTCTCGCTCTCTTCGTTCTCATCGTTCTCATCGTCGTCAGAGATTTCAGAGTCGCTTTTCGCGTTGTAGACTCTGTGCTTCTTGTATTTGCTCTTCAGAAGCTCAGCGAGGGTTTGAAGATCATCAGCGTTCTTGTGCTTTGTTTTGCCTTTGTCTTTGCGTTTCTTCACAAGCTCTTGAGCTGCAGACAGATGAGAGCAATCGGCTAGGCGATGTTTGTCTTCACAGAGAAAACATCTTAGAAATCGACGACGCGATTGATCGCTGTCGAAGTCTGAGAAGCGTTTGCGACGATGACTGGTTTTGCGTTTGTTCTGTTCTTGATCAGTACGCTCGCGTTCGTTCTCTCGCTTGACTCATAGCGCAGTCTCTGTTGTCTTCAATTGTGCTTTCTTCTCTTGTAGCTTTTGAAGTTCTCTCTCAACGTCTGACTTGTTCTGCGCATCAATGACGTCTCGAATGATCGTGTATTCATCTGACAGCGATTGAAGTAAGGCTTGAAAGCGACGTTCTGACTTGAATAGATCGCTCATGTCATTCTGTGTTGCGACGATCTTTCGAGCCAGCTTGGCGAGATGTGTTCATGCCTTTTCAATAGAGATATCCGCCGGCATTCTGTAGTCGATAAAGTTCGTCAGATATTGTCTCTCAGTGATTTGTAGCTTCTCTTTGTATTTGTAGCTCAGAGCATCTCAAATCTCTTTTGCTGACGTCTTGTCTGCAGTGTGTTCTTGATCGTCGATGATGATGCAGATGATCAGTCAGTAGTGAGCTTTCGCGTCGATCTTTTGACTTCCGAAATCGAGAGATTGAATTTCGCTGATGATGTCGATGACGCTGTCGAGTGTGTTCGAGCCAGACTTGTCTTCAATGACGAATCACAAGTCTTTCTCAATGAGTCATCTCTTCATGAGAGAAAATCATTGGTCGCAGTTCTCGCGAGTGAGAATGAGAACAGGTCGTCGTTTGACGAAGAAGTCGTCGAAGTTCATGACGTTGATGTAGACTCAGCTTGTTGTTAGAATCGAAGAATAAAATAAGAATATTAGATAGGTTGACGAGTGAAGTGAAGAGAATGTAATCTCGTCAGTGATGATGAAAATTTTATGCGTTCTTCGACGCGTTCGAGTATGTCTATTTGTTCGCTTTCTTGAAGACTCGTAGTAGACTGTTGATTTGATGTGAGTGCTTATTTATCTTCTCGTGAGATGCGTAGTAAGCTGTCGAATTTCACTGAACTTCTCTAAGTCAGTGTACTTATTTGTCTTCTCGTGAGACGCGTAGTAAGTGATCGCTGATTGCTCGTTTGAATAAGTCTCGTATCGAGTTGTCGAGCATCAAATGCTTAGAATGTTTTGATCTAATTACGTTGAAAGCTTCTTGCTAATCGAGACTCATAATCTATTGAAAGAGTAGAATGAACAGTATTACATATGATGAAATCTATGCAGATTGTAGAGAGAAGTCGTAGACTGCTCTATCTATATACTGCTAACGTGACTGAGTCGCGACGCGCGATCTTTTTCCTGACGCTAGTCTACGAAGAGCTGCTAGAAACGAGTCTGTCATCGCACTTCTCAACAATTCTTAACACATATTTAATATTTTTTGCAATATTTTTTTTCAATATTTTTTATTTACTTTTTTCACAGTATTTCTTGAATCATTTTAGTAATTGATGTTTCAAGAAATAATACTATCAAAAATCAAGAATTAATAAATCAAAATAATTATTCTTAATAAACATCATAAATTATAACATGCAGCAAAAATGTTATTAATAATGTATATTGATAAAATTAATACAATCACAACACATGCACAACAAATTTGAAAAAGAGCATTATATACGAGAACAGAATGAATCTAGAGAATGATCAAATGACGATGAATTGCACAAGTTGCAACAATGCAAGTTCGAAGAAGATTGCAAGCAACGTTAACATGTTGCAAGAAAACAGCGACGTGAGATTGCAACGTTCACGCAATGATGAAGAGAAAATAGCTAACATTATCAATCTACTAATAAAGACATCAACGTTAAAGAAAGAGATGAGCAAAGATTACTTGTGAAAAGAAATAGCACTGAAGCTGATGTGTCATCTTCAACTTGAATCAGAAGAAAAACATCACACGATTCAAGATGCATTCATCACGAAGAATGTATAAAAACTGAAGACATCAGTTCAACTGCTAAGCAAGCAGTTACAAATGCAGAAAAATATGCATTTTTCATCGAAAATCATGTCATGAGCAAATGTGACAAGAGAAAAATTATCAATGAGAAAACAATGTTTCAAAGAGAAGTCATCATCGCTTTGCAAGAGATGTGAAGTCATGATAAAGATAGCAGACAGAGAAGAAGTAGAGAAGATGCAGAAGAAGATTATCAAGCAGATTCTTCAGAAAATAGTGTTGAGATCGTGCCTAGAATCTAATCACACTGCAACGAGATAGTGCGTAGCTGAATAGAATGTTTGATCAATAGAGATAGCTATAACTAGAATATTAAGAATACAGAAGAAATCAAAGAGAGTTTCGAGCTGTATCTATAGTAGTGCAAAACAAAGAGAGCGAAGCAGATTTGCTCGAGTATCGAAAGCGCTAGAATAGAGTGTTGAGGCTAGAGATTCAACATGAGTCAAAATCTCTAGAGCTTGTTGACTAGAAAACTCTATTCAATTTCGACACACTCGTAACATTATCTTCTTCTCTTTAAAAGTCATGTTTCTATGACTTGTAGTGTAGTTCATAGCACTGACGTAGAGTCTTGATGCCTGCCTTTCTATCAACCTTTCTATTGATTCAAATCAACTCGTCAAATGCCTATTGTAGCAGGCTCACTATGTGAGATAGAATGATCATTGAAGCAGACTCACTAGTCGACTTGCTCATCGAAGAGATCGACTATCGACTTGCCATTGAAGCAGGCTCACTAGTTGCACGTGAACGTGAGGTAGATCGATTCACTGGTAGATAGAGCAATGAGGGTAGATATGTTATTGCATTGACGAAGAGTGTCATTGAAGCAGACTCACTAGTCGACTTGCTCATCGAAAAGATCAACTTTCGGCTTGCCATTGTAGCAGGCTCACTATTTGCATGTGAACGTAGAACCAGGTTCACTGATAGGTAAGACGATGAAGGTAGATAGATCATTGCATTGACGAAGAGTGTCATTGTAGCAGACTCACTATGAGAACGTCATTTGTAGTAGCAGGCTCACTAATTTGATCTGACGACACAGATTGTTTTGACTCGCCTGATTCACGAGCTTGGTTCGAGACGAAGAGAGAAAGAAATGAGTTGAACAGCTTATTTTCACTCGTCTGTTTCACGAGAATGGGTTGATTCTCTTGATCGGATGAACTTTGCGTACTTAGTGAGCGATAAGTTGTCTAGCGATTCAAACAGTCTCGTCGTTGATTCTATCAAACTCTCTAGTGTTGTTCAGTCTTTCGATTGCGTCGACTATCAGGTAAACGAATTTCTTTAGACTCGTTCTGTCTGTACGAGTATCTTGAATGAATATTGATATCGATATCGTGTGATTAATGAATTCTTAATATAATGTTGAAATCGTGCCTAGAATCTAACCACACTGCAGCGAGATAGTGCGTAGCTGAATATAGTAGTGCAAAACAAAGGGAACGAAGCAGGTTTGCTCGAGTATCGAAAGCGCTAGAATAGAGTGTTGAGGCTAGAGATTCAACATGAGTCAAAACCTCTAGAGCTTGTTGACTAGAAAACTCTATTCAATCTCGACACACTCGTAACAAATAGCAGATGTATCAACGAGTCAACGAGATCTGATTGTGTCTCTTCGCAAGCTGAGTAACGAAGACATTTTTCTTCACGCAGTCAGCTCAGATGCATGAGCAAATCTGAAAAAGACTCAAGAATGAGCAAAAGAAATTATGAACTTGACGCGCATATCGTGACAAATCTTCGCAGTGCTGACACATAAGATGCACACTACAATCGACATGAGCAATCAGAAGAAAGTCATTAGAAGATTAATAAAGAATAACATGAGACTTCATGAAAATTTGAAGATTCTAAGAATAGTCTGATTCAAAAAAGTAGCAAAGAGTGAAAAGACTCATTCATCGCTCATCATGAAGATAGCAATTGAAGCGATGATGAATTAATTAATGAACGTGAATATGCTAAATGCATATCATGAATGCATATGTAAACTGTTCAAAAAGAACTGTTGCATCACACAGTGCTTCAGATGTTAAGAATTTGATCACATGATCAAATTCTGCAGAAAGAATCAATGCTGCGTCAAGTGCACAGATAAACATCACATTAAGAAGTGCGTGATGTTTTCAAATAAAAGATGTTGTGTTAACTGCAACAAAAATCACGAATTCTGAAGATGCATCTGTTTCAAATGATGACAGCAGATGAAACAAGCGTTCAAAATCTATAAAAACAGATTGTTCAAATATTCAGAAGCGTCTAAATACAATTGCACGCTCTTGCAATTTTTAAGCTCTTTGCTGTTTTCAAGCTCTGCAGATTCAATGAACTCTTTGAATTCAACAAACTCTTTGAAATTCACGAATTCTTTCAGCTCAGTGAACTCGTTGAACTCAACAACAGTTGTGCTGAAAACATGCAGTCTAGTCACTCATGAATCAACATGACAGATGATAAAAGTCAAGAAGAGACGCGTCAATCATTTCTCTTATGTAAGTAGTGACTCAGATGAGACGTCGCTTAATCAGAGTCAGAAACGACAAATCAGAAAATGAAACAAACTTTCAATGATTGAAAGTATTCAAAGAGTCTTTTCTTCGCAGAGTCAACAATAGCTACAAATAACTTTATAACAAAACAATCTTTTTTACAAATACTGCAGTATAACATCAGAAAATCATTTAAAATTCAGAAATCATTTCTAATCAACAAAGAAGTTCATGATTTTGACATCATAGTCATACAGAAGCAGAGTTGCAACATTAACAATATACAATCATTTAACTCAGTTCACAACTTCTTTTATCTAGTGAAAAACACGTCATCATAGTCAAGAACTTGCATATATGTGAACAAATGCTTAAGACTTGATCAATGAGTGATAGAAACAGTTGAGTCAGACATTTGCTTAATCAGAATATTAACTTGCAACACAAACAACAAAATGCAGATGTTGCAACTTATAAACATTTACAATTTGTGTTCATTGTTCTTTACATCTATAAAGAAATCTTCAATCATTTCTCGCTTGAGCGAGCTACTTAAAGATAACTGCAAACAACTGATTGTAAGAGATTTTAATCTACATCATTCTCACTGAGAGAAATAAAGATGCTTCACTCAACACGCAGCAATTGACAGTTTACTTGACATTGTTACTAATGCTAAGCTGAAATTATTGCTGAAATCAGACATTATTACTTGCAAGACTCACAATCAGTTTACAATTATTGATTTAGTCTTTAATAGCGAGAAAATACAGTTCATGACATGCAAGTGCAAGATACGCATCAATCTGCATCAAGAATTAAATCATCTTTCAATTGTCACAGAACTTTGTTTACAAACAACTTCAGTACAATTTTCAACTCAATGATTATGAAAGAAAATGAACACAGAAGCATTAAATGCATATCTGCATATGCATCTTTCGTTGAATTGTTCTTTGAACAGCAAGATAATGATGAACGAAAGAATGTGCAAAGTAATCAAGATGTTACAAGAGATCATTGAGAAATTTATCTTCTTGACAAAATCATCAAGTTGAGCAAAGAACTTCTGAAATTCAAACTGCTCAGAGATAGTAACAAAATCAAAACGACTGCGAATCATATGAAAAACATAAAGCACACTAGATGCATGAAATGAATATCTGAAACACAATGATCATAAAAACAAGATTATTTAACAAGCAAAGCGCGCACATTTCAGATCATAAATGCATAAGCTGAGTGATGCATTTGAATTGATATGATGTTTCGCAAAATAAGTCAGAATCAAAAGTCAACTATCTAAAAAACTTTCTCAGTTTTTATCATTAAAGCAAAGTGACATTGAACAAATGATAACAACGTTCAAGAAAAAAATCAAGATATTACAAGAAAAATTCTTTCTCTCATTCTTTCAGACAAACATCAACAACATCACAAGCTCATTTATACTCTTGACAATGTCATCTGACTTACACATTTCAGAAGATGAAGTGAGATAAATAATTAAAAGAGTAAAAGCAAACAAAGCATCAAGCATTTCAAACATTTCAAACAGAGCGTTGCAGACGAGTCTTGCAAAACTGACTTTGATATTGATGAGTTTATTCAATGCATGTGTAACACACAGATATTATTCTAAGCAGTTCAAAAAGACTCAAACAATAGTATTATGCAAATTGAAGAAGAGTGATTATACTGATTTAAAGATATATCAACTCATTGCTCTGCTTAACATCATAAGCAAAGCTCTGAAGTCGATTATGATTAAAAGACTGAGTGATATAACTGAGACTCATCACATGCTATCTGATGCTCAAATGAGAGTGAAACATAAGCAATTTGTGATCTCAATATTAAATCTACTAGTAGATCAGATTCACATAATATGAGACTGCAAAATTAAATATGTAGCTTTCATGCTAAGTTTAAACATCATCAAAGTGTTTAATTGAGTCTTGCACATCAGACTTCTGCATACTCTGAAAATGAAAAGAACTTCAGACTACATAGTCAAATGAGCATACAGCTTTCTTGAAAATCAAAAAACATCATTGAGATTCAATGAGTAAACAAGTGACATGCGCAAGATAAACGCAGATATATTGCAAAGATTTTTCATTTCATCGATTTTTTTTCTATTCTTCAATGCAAGTCTGATTGAAAAGTTTGAAGCACTGAAAATTAAGATTGAAGTGCTTAACTTCGTAAATAACATTAACATTTTAACATATGATAAATTCATTGAAGAAATTTGCAGAACATTGAGCAGAGTGCATGACATCTGCATGAAATGAACTCACACTCATGATGCAACATTCGCATCAGAAAAGTATGAATTTACACACTTCATCAGAAAATCAAAAAGATTTGACATGATGACTAGCATATAAATAGAAAGCTCAGTTATTAAGTTGAAATCAGATGTGCAAGTTCTGAGAGTACAACTGAACATGAAATTGCGATGAAGTGCGCATCTTCGTCAAATTGAAGCAAATCACATCACATGAATGCTAATACTTAATTGACTTGAAGTTTTCATATGAGAAACAATCTTCACAAAAGCAAGACAAATATACTCAGCAGTAGTAAAATCAGAAATTGCATTTGAAACATTAGTCTGACATCAGCAAGAAAAAGAGAAAGAACTCTCAGACAAAGAATGCAAACTTGAAACACTACAAAATCAGACTCTGCATCATGTTGCAGAAATGTTCAAAAGAGTAAGCATTGAAACTTTGAAAGCAAAAATGTACACAAGCTCGCTGCATGTTCATTTAAACATGCTGCAAGACAAGATCACGTTACGCAGTTGAGTCAATGATCATATGCAGAAAATCAGATAAGCATGCAAATTGATACACGCTCATCTGATGAGTATTAATCACATCATTTCTCACTTTTTTATCATCAAGAAAGTGACGCTTCTGAACAACTTAATTCAAGAAGATGTAAAAATACAGTTGAAACATGAACAATTAGTTCTCGCTATGATGAATTTAACTAGTGACAGCATTGCAATAGCACAGTATTACAGAAGTCAGTGAAAGCAACAATGAAAAAAATATAGAAAATGCATTGCAGATGTTTACATCACTTTGACATAAAGATTACATCTGTTCAACAAAATGATAAAGATGTGAAATGATTTTCAGAAAGTTGAAAGCACTTTCATCACTCATATTAAAATCAAATGCATAAATTTGAATGCTTATTTGCACTTCAGAAACATTTCAGACGCAGATAGTGTGTAATGCAACTGCAACTGAAATCATCAAATGATGAAACATGTATTCATGCATTGTTTGAACTGATCACATCTGCGATCAAGAATGCTACAAGACATTGACTTCTTGATCTATTGAATAATCATCGCTATCACGAAGAATCTCAGAGCAGCTGCAAGAATGATGATGAAAACGAAGCTTCTGAAGCAATTTAAAGTGACTAAGTCACTCATTCTTTAACATGCAATTAACGTGAACTAATTTAATACATAGTCTCATAATGATAGTTTTAACTGCGTAAAGCAGTCGTATAAACAGCGAGTGAGTTTCTATCTTAGAGAGTTTTGTTCACTTGATATAGATAACATAGAGTCTCTCATGAGTCAACTTAATCAATGTCATAAGAATGTATAAATTTATTATTATTATTAATGTATATTGATAATGTAATATGATTTATTTATTGCTGATAAATTCATTTTTAACATATGCATCAACACATAAGAACTCAATAAATTTAATTGATAATTATGTTATCAAAGTAATAACTTCAATCTTTGAATTTACTAAAAAGATAATGCACATGAATAATGCATTATTTACTGACATGCTAATGCTTTGCAATAGAAAACTAAATAATGCTACAAATTAAACATGATAGCATTGCATAAGATTCAAAAATATCAAAAATTATTGAAAAATCTTATTTTTAAAATGATTTTCAAAAAACTTATGAGAAAGATTATGCACAATTGTGCTAAAACAAATATATTATTCTATGATTATTGTATTCAATGCTTTGTCTTGAATGCTTTGCAAGAAATCATTAAAGACTTTATGTGCTTTTTTATGAAAAGTAAGTACATTATTCTTTTGCATTATCACTTTTGTTGTAGAATTTTCATTGACATTTTGCTTTATGCAAACATCAACTTGATAACAATTCATGTCAAATGTATCATCATTTAAGATAGAAATATGAAATTTATAAAAAATATCATGATGAATCTTGATGTCATGTTTTTCAAGATAAACTAGAAAATGTCTGTTTTCACCAGATTGACAACAAGATTTATCTGTATGAAATGCTGACTACAAATCTTTTGCAAGTTATGCTTGTTAAAAGAGCTGAATAATCTCATCAACATTGACAAAGCAGTAACAGCGCTTTACTCATGCATTAAGCTCACACACAATCGAAAAGCAAAGTAATAACAACGCAGTCGTTGATGTATTGAAGCTTGCACATACACAGAATGACAGCAACATACATGCTGCAGCTCATATACAACATATACACATATATTGCGAAGACATGATTCAGCTTTTGCACATATACAGATCGATGTGATGCAGTAAATCGATTGATTTTTCGCATTTTCAGATCAATTTACACGCAGCGCAATCACACATAAAGCAGTAACAGCACTTTATTCATATGTTGAATTCATATATGATATACATATATATATTACAAAGACATGACTCAGCTTTTGCGCACATACAGACAGATGTGATGCAGTAAATCAATTGATTTTTCGCATTTTCAGATCGATTTACACGCAGCGCAATCACATACAGAGCAGTAACAACGCTTTATTCACATGTTGAATTCATATATGACATACACATATATATTGCAAAGGCACGACTCAGCTTTTGCATATTTACACGTCTGCATAATGCAGTAAATTGATTGATTTTTCGCATTTTCAAATTGATTTACATGCAGCGTAATCACATACAGAGCAGTAACAGCGCTTTATTCACATGTTGAACTCATATATAATATACACACATATATTGTAAAGACATGACTCAGCTTTTGCGCATATACAGACAGATGTGATGCAGTAAATTGATTGATTTTTCGCATTTTCAGATCGATTTACATGCAGCGCGATCATACACAGAGCAGTAACAACGCTTTATTCACACGTTGAATTCATATACGATATACACACATATATTGCAAAGACACGACTTAGCTTTTGCACATCTACACGTCTGCATGATGCAGTAAATCGATTGATTTTTCGCTTTATCAGATCAATGTACAGACATTGCAATCACATATACTGCAAAAACATGATACAGTCTTTGCTCATATACACAGAACAACAGCAACGTTTTTGCGCACACACTGCAATTCATATACATCACATACATATACATTGTGAAGACACGACTCAGCTTTTGCACATCTACATGCTTGCGTGATGCAGTAAATCAATCAATTTTTCGCTTTATCAGATTGATGTACATGCATTACAATCACATACATTGCAAAAACATGACACAATCTTTGCTCATATATACAAAATAACAGCAACGTCTTTGCATATGCATTGCAACTAATATACGACATTCACACAGTTATTACAAAGGCACGATTTAGCTTTTGCGCACATACACGTTGATGCAATACAGTAAATCGATCAATTTTTCAATTTTCTAATTGATTTACATGCGTCACAAATACATAGATTAAAACTCATTTAGTTCATTCAGCTGAGTAATCATACAGTGAACTTGAAAGCTTACGTCAAAGTGATCAGCTTTCATCTACATAAATTAAAGCTCATTTAGCTCGCTTAGCTTGATGATCATACAGACAAGTCAAAAGCTTATGTTAAAGTGATCAGCTTTCACAATTTTGAGTTGTTTATAGAATCACTTGATTATATAAACAGCTTATACGCTTGTGTGTGCATTCTAACAATCTGACTGCTTAATAAGAAGATATATTGCATTGACTTTGACTAAATTACATGTAATTTAGCATATACACAGTGCTTCAGTGTTATTATTTAAATAAATAGCATCGTGTTTCATAGTTTTAAACTGCATAAGCATGTAAAACTTGAAGAAATAAAAAAAAAGATTAATAAAGTGAATAAATTTACATAAGTGCAACCTGATTAACACTTCTGATATAGACACATATGTAATGATTGTTTCTTTAACAACACAAAATATATACAGAGATCAAACAGTAATCATTATTACTAGACTTGAGATCTGAAGATAGCTGAGACAATAATATGTATTGACTGCTTACATGAGTTGAGCACGAAGCTTTTATCTAAGAGAACGACTATCGTTATATAAACATAAAAGATTCATGTGATCATTTGAATTGCTGAGTAATCTTGTTGACTCAAACTCTGAATCATGAGAGTCGCTTCATGATCTCAATGATGTCATATAATGAATCATTAGCACGTGATCATGATCTTACTAGCTCAGAGTTCATCATGCTGTGTTTTACGTCTCATTCAGACGTAGTTTCTATCTCAACTTGAATCATGTTTTAACACTAGATTCTCTTCAAGATTTCTGTTCTCAGAAATCATCATTTCTGTTCTCAGAAATCATCATTTCTATACATTTGAATCAAGTATTCAAATCGTCGAGTTTTGTCGCAAAGCGTCATCGTCTCTCGAAGAAACTTCGTGACAACGATAGTTCAGTTATGCATTCTTGCAATCATTGTTTCAATCATTTCGTGAAGTGTTGTGTTGACACTGACTTCAATCATTGTGTCGAGTGTATGCATCTAGATCGCAAATGCAATCTGATCATCTCAAAGACTGAATGAGAGTGAGTTTGTGTTACGAGTGTGTCGAGATTGAATAGAATTTTCTAGTCAACAAGCTCTAGAGGTTTTGACTCATGTTGAATCTCTAGCCTCAACACTCTATTCTAGCGCTTTCGATACTCGAGCAAACCTACTTCGTTCTCTTTGTTTTGCCCTACTATAGATACAGCTCGAAATTCTTCTTTGATTTCTTCTGTATTCTTAATATTCTAGTTATAGCTATCTCTATTGATCAAACATTCTATTCAGCTACGCACTATCTCGCTGCAGTGTGATTAGATTCTAGGCACGATTTCAACATTATATTAAGAATTCGTTTATCACACGATATTGATTTCATTACTCATTCAAGCTACTCGACGAACAACGAAACAAGTATAAAGAAATTTGTTTTACCTGATGATTGACGCAATCGAAAGACAGAACAACATCAGAGAGTCAATAGAATCAACGACGAGACTGTTTGAATTGCTAGAGAATCTACCGCTCATTAAGTACGCACAGTTCACTCGATTAAGAGAATCACGATAAAGAATCTTCGTGAATTGCTCTAGAATCAACCCATTCTCGTGAAGCAGACGAGTGAAAATAAGCTGTTCAACTCATCTCTTTCCCTCTTCGCTTCGAACCAAGCTCGTGAATCAGACGAGTCAAAACAATCTGTGTCGTCAGATCAAATTAGTGAGTCTGCTACTACAAATGACGTTCTCATAGTGAGTCTGCTTCAATGACACTCTTCGTCAATGCGATGACCTACCTATTCTCATCGCTCGACCTATCAGTAAATCGATCTACCTCGCGTTCACGTGCAACTAGTGAGCCTGCTTCAATGATCACTCTATTTCACATAGTGAGTCTGCTACAATAGGCATTTGACGAGTTGGTTTGAATCAATAGAAAGGTTGATAGAAAGGCAGACATCAAGACTCTACGTCAGTGCTATGAACTACACTACAAGTCATAGAGACATGACTTTTAAAGAGAAGAAGATAATGTTACGAGTGTGTCGAAATTGAATAGAGTTTTCTAGTCAACAAGCTCTAGGGATTTTGACTCATGTTGAATCTCTAGCCTCAACACTCTATTCTAGCGCTTTCGATACTTGAGCAAACCTGCTTCGCCCTCTTTGTTTTGCCCTACTATAGATACAGCTCGAAATTCTTCTTTGATTTCTTCTGTATTCTTAATATTCTAGTTATAGCTATCTCTATTGATCAAACATTCTATTCAGCTACGCACTATCTCGCTGCAGTGTGATTAGATTCTAGGCACGATTTCAACAGTTTGTAAGAAACGAACTCATCTTCGTGCTGAAATGAGTGAGACTTTGACTAAAGCAGCTCGTCTGCAAAAGCAACAAGAATTAATTGAGTTTCATTGAAAGAACATGATGTGATGAGAGTTCAAGAATATCAAAGAACTTAAGAAGAATGAACGTCATCAAATGATCAAGTCGTTTATTAGTGATCTTCTTCTTAACGTCAATTTCAAACAGCTCAAAATCTCTTCTGATTTCGACTGATTATTGAATTTCTTTGCTGAAATTGTTGAAGAAGCTTCTGACAGTTCTTGAGATTTTTCTCTGATTTTCAAGTGTTCTCGATATGATCGTAATCTTTTCACTTGATCAATTGTCAAAATCATGCCTAAATGATACAATCAATGAAGATCAGAGTTAATAGTGCTTGATCTTTAGAAATAGCTATAACTGAATATTAAGAATACAGAAGAAGATTGATACAAAAGCTTCTATTTATGTAATGTTCAAAGACTGTGCTAGACTTGAAAGAAATGTGTTTGTGACATGAGAAGAATATGATGTAGATGAACAAGATGTTGATGAAAGAAAAGAGTGTTGAGAAAGAAAAAGAATGTTGGGAAAGAAAAAGAATGTTGGGAAAGAAAAAGAATGTTGGGAAAGAAAAAAAGTGTTGAGTCATATCTGAGTCATATCTGAGTCATATCTGAGTCAAATCTGACTAGCTCGCTGATTAGTTCTAACCATTACGCAGAAAACTCGCTAGCGTTCACTGTGAATTGATTAGAGCTTCGGCCTTGTTTAGTCTTGATACGCTCGTAACATTATTTCTCTCTTCGAAAATTCATGTTTGCATGAATGTAGTTCATTTGCTCGCTTTTGTTGATAGTTGTTTCGATATTTAGCGCGATTTGTTTGAATATAGCTTATGAAATTCGTTCAAAACTTTCTCTGAGTCATTGAATTTTTCTTTATCGACATAGTATCATTCGTCGTTTCTATCTAAATTTGTTCATTTGACTTTGTACTGTATTCAACCTCAATAGCGTCTGAAGTTCAATATATCATCTATCTTTCAATGTTCATCATCTTCAATAGTGATAAGTTTGAATGATTCTGAATGCTGTTTTGATAGAGAGTTTTCTGAATACGATCGCAGTAGCTTTGAGCTAAACATCGAATGCAGATGCTTCATGCTGATTGATAGACGAAGATGATAGAAGATACTCACTTTGACAGTGATCTGATAGAGATCTAGCTGTTTATCTTTCAAATCTTTGCAGAGTCTTGTTGTCTTGACGTTTCTGAAAGATAGTCAAACTCAGTCATCTACTTCATAAATGACGTTTCGTCTATGTTTATTGATTTGAACTTCGATAATCAGCTTCGTCTTTTTCAATTGTTGACGATTAAAGTTCAGTAACTCTTTTATTCAAATGATAATATCGTCTGCTTTTCTAGCTTCAAGTCGTTCATAAGTTGTTTCATAGTCAGTCGTATCTAAATTGAAACTCATTCGAAAGTGAAATTCTTTATTGAAGTAGAAGAGAATCATTGAAGTGATTGAGAAGATATTGAAATTGTCACTGAACTTCATCATAAATATTCATTTGACTCAGTCGTTCTGCATGTAATTGCAGTAGATTCTAAGTTCTCGTTCAACGTCTTAATTGACTCATTTCGATTGATTGTTGATCTTGAGATGATAGGCTGTGAATAGACTAGCTGTGATTCTCAGTCGCTTGCAAAGACTTTTTCACATAGTCGATATGAATTGAAAGTCTCTGTTCGAAACAATAGAATTGAATAAATCATGCAGTCGATAGACGTTTCATAGCATGATTCAAACCGTTTCTTCGACTGAGATGTCATCGTCTTTTCAATGACAGAAAACATAGTGACGTTCTTTGATGAGATGACATATGATTGTGCAAATGACGTTATAGTCTTCTGACAGAGATAGTTCAGTGATGAAGTTCATAGCTATATCTTTTCAGCGTTTCTGTGAAATCGAGAGAGAATGATGAAGTTCATTGATGCTATTTCTAGAGACTTTGCTTCGCTGACAAGCATGACAGTTTCAAATGTATCATTGAATAGTAGCTCAATGATCTGACCAATAGTAGAAACGCTGAACTAGGTCGATGATTCATTTATTGTCAAGATGAAAGATTGAAGATTGATCATACACTTCTTGTAGTAATTTCGTGTGCATGTTCTCAGAGATTCACAGTAGATTTTTTCTAAATAGAACGTCGTCAATGATTTTGCAGTTCTTCAGTTTAGTGATATGAAATTTGAGCTTGTTTTCGTTCATAGCTTGCCTATATTCGCTGCAGAGCTTATTTGTTTGATTGATCATTTGTACTCGTTGATAGAGATTTGCTTTCGATTCAATAGATAGAACATCAACTTTATCAAGAATCAGAATAGTCTGAAAACAATCTTCAAGACGCTGAGCTGATTCAGAGACGTTCGCTAGAAGCATTCTGATTAAAGCATTGACTTTAGTGTTCATTTTGCCTGATCTAAAGATGATCTTAAAGTTGAACTTCGATAGAATGTTCAGATAGTTGACTTGTTGTGAACTCAACTGTTTGTTTTTCATAAAGATCTTCAAAGTCTGATGATTGATGAACATCTGAATGAGTAGTTCAATGCATTTCAGCTCGAGTCGTCAGTGTTCGAAACATTGAATAATAACTAGCAATTTCTTGTTGTAGATGTGGTAATTGATTTCAGCGAGAATCATGCTTTTACTGTAGAAGATCATCGAATGAAGAACTTTCTCATCATTGTACTGAGATAGTATTTCACCTTTTACATAGTTCAAAGCATCAGTCTTTAGAATAGCTTGTCATTTGAGGTCAAAGTGACGAAGTACTGAGATCAAGCTGACTTGTTTCTTTAGATTGTCAAAGACTTGAACACAGATCTTGTTTCAAACAAAAGACGTGTTCTTTCTAGTCAGCTGAATGAATGATTTGACTAGCTTCGAGAAGTTCTTAATGAAACGACGATAGAGATTAACAAATTTCACGAAGCTCTGAATTTCTTTTGAATTGATTGAAGTGATTCAGCTGACTATGACTGTCACTTTGCTGAGATTCATACGAAGATCTAGTTCTGATACAATGACTTTCAGAAAGACAGTCTCTTTCACATTGAATTCGCACTTTTGAATATTCATCTGTAGTAGACTGATCATCGAGTCGAGTTTTGAGTTGACATTTTGAACTCGAATCGAGATCGAGTCGAGTTGCTCACATTTTCAACTCGACGCGACTCGACTCGACTGAAAATTGAGTCAACTCGACTCGATTCGTCAAGAACTCGAGCTTGACGTCAAGAGAGCTAAATATAGAAAATTTTCCGGTTTTTGACTTTTGCATTACCTTTTTGCATTACCTTTTAATAGAAAGTCATGAAGGAAAACATGAAGGTCGTTTGATAGAAAGTCATAAAGAGAAACATAAAGATCATTTGATAGAAAGTCATAAAGAGAAACATGAAGGGAAACATGAAGAGAAACATGAAGAAGAACATGAAGAAAGTCATGACGAGAAACATGAAGAAAAACATGAAGGAAAAACATGAAGATCGTTTGACTTTGATAGAGAGTCATGATGCGAAAACATGATAGAAAGTCATGAAGAAAATCATGAAGGCTGTTCAACCAAGCTATTTACATCTATCTAATATCTTGTCGAGTCGAATCGAGTTTTCGAGTCGAGTTATCGAGTCAAGCTTCTCAACTCGATTCGAGTGCTTGAGTTCAACTTCTCAACTCAACTCAACACTCTTTCAAAAAAATTTCAACTCGACTCGACACTTTTTGAGTCGAGTACTCGACTTGACGCGATCAGTCTAATCTGTAGTTCAGCTTCACGTAGTTGACTCAATACTAGTTTGACGTAATCTCTATGTTTCTTTCTCGTTTTGCTATAAATGAGAATATCATCTAGATAGACTTGACAAAAGTCGTTCAGAAAGTCTCATAGAACATCATTCATATATTGCTGAAAGAAGATCGATTCATTAGTCAGTTCAAATGATAGCATCTTGTATTTATATGCTTCTAAAGCAGTGATAAAAGTGATGTAATTCTCACTATTGAAGTGCATTTGAAGTTTGTTGAACGCTGATATGATGTTCAACCTAGTCAAATGCTTGCAACTCACTATTTTATCAATGATCTCATCTATCAGCGATAGAGAATATCTATTTCTTTTAGAAATGACATTTAGCTTTTGATAGTTCACGCAGAATCGAAGATCTTCATTTGCTTTGAGAATGAATAAAACGAGGAAAGAATAGAAGATCTGACTGAAAGTGATGAATCTCTTTGACAGATTCTCGTTCAGATACTTCTTTACTTTCAGAAGTTTGACAGAGAACATTCAATATGCTCGACAGCGAAAGAGCGTTGAATCACTGATGAGCTCGATTTTATGATCGTAGAAGCGATGAGAGAGTAGTTTATTCGATTGAGCTCGATCAAAAACATCTAGAAATTTATTATATTTCAATGACAGCTTCGCTTTAATATCTTTCAAATTCTGAGTCGTTTCATCAATTGAAGAGACGTTTAGAGCGTTCAAATCGCACTGAGTATTGTACACGATTTTTCTATTGATGTCTGTCATGAATAGAGCAAAGACTTCAGTCTGATTCTTCTTTGAATGATTCAACAGTGTTTTGAACGAAGCTGCGTCTATGCTTCGAATCGAGAATGATTCTTTCTTAGTCGTAGTTGAAACAGATCGTTTGAGCATAATCGAGATCTTAGTCTGAATGATAGAAAAGAGCGAAGTTGATCGCGATCAACTTAAGTGCTTTGAATTAAGAGAAATCGAAAAAACCGAAATAGAAGTATTTAATTGATTCGAAAAAACAATGACGTCGTTTCGCATATTCAATAATATTTCGTTTTTATTCATTCAGAGCTTACTCATTATGACTTCATGATAATTGATATCAGCTATCAGCATTGATACAGTTAATTTCTTATGACTTTCGATGATGAGATTGAGTAGAATTTTATGAGTGATGATCTTCTTAAATATCTTCTCATCATAGTCTCTTATTAACTTCTCTTTTGTCAGTGATATAGATTGAATTTCTAGTTTCTCGCATACTCTATTGACTAGATTAGCGTGTATGAGCGTATGAGCGACTGAATCACTGTTTATTAGCAAACGAAGGCTGAAGAATTGATTCTGCGAGATGAGGTGAGCATCAATTAGAAACGACTTTTCAAAGTAATTTTCTTTCGATAGAATTTCATCTAGTTTGCACAAAGATATAATCTCTATTTCTTTGATGACTTTTGAAGAGATGACTAGTTTTTTGAATCGAAATTCGAATCGAAATCGAAGCGATCATATTCATCGTTCACTGCATTAATTCTAGTAGATTGATTGAAGCACTCTCTAGAGCTATGATCTGATTTATGACATATGAAACAGGTTTCTACTAGAACGTCTGCTTTCTTGACGCTAGTTAAAATCGCGTCGCGCGACTTTAGCTGGTCAGACTTCGAGTGATTGACTGACTGAGAAACAACAGTCGCTCTATGAAAGATAGTCTTAGAAAGATCATCAACGCATTTAATCTTGTTCTTGATCTCTCGAATGACTCGCTGATCATTATTTAAATGAATCAGATAGAAACGAATTTCTTTTAGAAAATCAGATTGAACTAGTTGATCTACTCAAACAAATCGAAGATGAGAATGTATTTTATCTTTCAGATCAGCAATCAGTTGCTTTTCGTGATAGTCTAGATAGAAAGATAGACGTTGAAACTGAGTATAGAATTCACTGAATTTCTTGAATTCTTGAATCAAGTTGTAGTATTTTCTACGAAAGTTGACTTTCTTATCTGAATCATTGAACAACTCAGCTAGTTCTTTCAAAAGATCATTGACAATCTTATAAAGATTAACACAGTCACGTTCGCGTTTAGATTGAATGACTTCAGCTGCGTTATTGAATAATCTGAAATGTACATAGCTCAGTTTAACTCGTTCATTTGAAAAGAGATCGACGTTGATCTCTAGTTTATTCTGAATTTTTCCGTATCAGTTCTTTCAAGTAGAGTTCTTTTCATCAGTAAAAAGCGAAGAATCAGGTATTTTCTGAGATCTAGAACGTTCAGAGTAGGTGAAATCAGAAGAAGTGTTTTCTTTAGCTTGAAGTCTAGTCTTCAACTCTTTGATTTCGTCTTCTTGTTGTTTATTTAACTCGTAGAGTCGATCTGTTTCTTCATCAAGAGCTATACTTCAAGCCTTTCAGATTTCGTAGAACACGAAGAGTATTACCGTTTCAGTGAATGATTCATCATCTTCATGAATGAATGATGCAGCACTTGATGATTTCGTTCGTGATTTTGATGAATCAGCATCAGAGATTTGAGAGAAACGATTTCGAAATTCTTCGAAACGCTCTTCAGTAGACGAACGACTAGACATGATGAGGTTTGTTTGAAAAGAAGGTTGAACGAATGACGATGCTTGACGATTGAAGAAGAAAAACGTATAGAATAATGTTTAATCTTTAACAAAGAAGATGAGATTTGTTTGTTGATTTGATTGATTCTCTAGCAAACAACGAAGATTCTTTATCGTTGAATCTATCGATCGATTTGATTCTTGAGCAATTCACGAAGATTCTTTATCGTGATTCTCGTAATCGAGTTGAACAGCTTATTTTCACTCGTCTGCTTCACAAGAATGAGTTGATTCTCTTGATTGAATAAACTTTGCGTACTTAGTGAGCGATAAGTTGTCTAGCGATTCAAACAGTCTCGTCGTTGATTCTATCAAACTCTTTAGTGTTGTTCTATCTTTCGATTATCGTCAATCATCAGATAAACGAATTTCTTTAGACTCGTTCTGCTTAAACGAGTATGTTGAATGAGTAATGAGATCAGTATCATGTGATTAACGAATTTTTAATATAATGTCAGAATCGTGTCTAGATGATACAATCAGTGAAGATCAGAGTTGATAGTGCTTGATTTTTAGAGATAGCTATAACTGAATATTAAGAATACAGAAGAAGATTGATACAAAAGCTTCTATTTATGTAATGTTCAAAGACTGCGCTAGGCTTGAAAGAAATGTGTTTGTGACACGAGAAGAATGTGATGTAGATGAACAAGATGTTGGTGAAAGAAAAGAGTGTTAAGAAAGAAAAAGAGTGTTGAGAAAGAAAAAGAGTGTTGAGAAAGAAAAAGAGTGTTGAGTCATATCTGAGTCATATTTGAGTCATATTTGAGTCAAACCTAACTAGCTCGCTGATTAGTTCTAATCATTACGCAGAGAACTCGCTAGCGTTCACTGCGAATTGATTAGAGCTTCAGCCTTGTTTAGCCTTGATACGCTCATAACATCAATCAATGAAGCTGATCTTTGATATCTTGCTGATTTAGTATATCTTCTACTTCGTATTCGACGTTCTGACTCTCTGAATCAATCTCTGAAGATTCTATCTGAATTGATGTATTTGCATCTGCAGATTTCAATAAACAAATATCAAATATCAAATGTATTCTCATAAATGCTGACAAATTTAACTTGTAGTTAATTGATTCTTTGATCTTTAGAATCTTATAAGATTCTAACTTTGTGTGATTCAGTTTGTTACTTGATCTTTTCGTTTTGATGTTTCGTCTTAGAAGATATGCTTTGTTCTTCTCTTTAAGAGTAGATTCTCTATCTCTTCTTTTATTAGCATACAGAATCATGCGCTTGCTGAGAAACTGTATGTTCTTCTGTAATTCTTTCTGTAGCAGCTGCAATTGTTCTATCTGTAGCATAGCTTTTTGAGCTAATTTTGCAAATTCACGCGATTTCTTGAGAGTTTCTGACTTGAACTCGTAGTTTGCAAAGAATGATGACACACTGATTACTTCTGTTGTTGCGCTATTGAAAGTCAACTGTGCTACTGATAGTAGCTGTACTCAATCGTTTTGTCTATAGTTAATATAGCATTTAAGATACTGTTTCAGTGTCTGATTCATTCTTTTCGTTTGTTCATTCATCTGTGAATGATAAGCTGTTGACAGCTTGTGATGAATTTCTAGTTGATTCGTCAAGAATTTTCAGAATTTCGATGTGAAGAGCTTATCTTTATTCGAAATTATTTCATCTGATAATTCATGATTTGCTACAATCATTTTCAGAAATGTGTAAATCAAATCTTCTACAAATGTTGCTTTCTTGTATGACAAGAAATATTCGTACTTGATTAATCTGTCTGTTATAATCAAGATAGAATCATACGTTGTTTTAATGACTTTCTTCTTCGACTTAAATAGCTTGACTATGAAGTTCAAAGCTATGCTCTTTCACGCATGATTCGACATGCTGAGACTTTTCAAAAGTTCATAGAGTTTGTGTTGATTATGTTTTGTATGAATACACACATTGCACTTTCTGATAATATCTTCTATCTGTTTTCTCATCTTCGAGAAATAGTAAATTCTAGATATTCTTTCAATGATTTTATTCGAATCTTGATGTTCATGTATCATTGACTTATGATGATCATCTATCATCTTTCATCTGCATCTTGTTGAAACATAGATCAGATCTTGAAATGTTAGTATTTTATTGATAATCTCAAAGTTCGCGTTGTCTTTGATATTCTTTATAATATCTTACGCGACTGAGTTCTTCGCTAGCTCTAGCTTTACTCGTTTCTCAAGATCTCTGTTGTTGATTCGTAAAGTAGCTGCGTTTTGTCTGTTGTAAACAATGAAATCATTCTGATTCTCTTGCAAGATAGTCTGATTTATCTGTGATTTATCTGTCATGTGATCTGCTCTTCTACTCAAGACGTTGATCTTCAAGTTTTCAGATTTCTTTTGATATTGAATTTGAAAATTGTATGATGACAATTTCTTTGATCATTTAATCTGTTTTCGATTTAGAACTTTCATGATCATGAAGTATAACAGATTTTTATGATTTGTATATACTTGAATCTGATGTCTAGATTCTTCGAGATATACTCTTCATTGTTTGAAAGAGTCAACAATAGCTAGCAGCTCTTTGTCATGTATCTTATAGTTCAATTCAGCGTCTGTAAGCTTTCTACTGTGAAATGCAATGAGATGCAGACGTTTCTTATCATTTGATTGACTGATACATGCTTTAATAGCTTCGTCTGACATATTCATCTTGAGCGTAATGAGTTTTTCTGATTCAAACATGATCAGTACTGATTGAAAGATAAACAATTTCTTCAGCTTCTTGAAAGCTTCTTCTGCTTTCTCACTTCACACGAACGATATGTTCTTTCTCGTAAGATTCGTAAGTGACAAGACAATTCTGAAATATTTCTCTATAAAGCGTCTATAGAAGTTCGCGAATTCTAGAAAGAATTGAACTTCAATCTTTGACTTTGACATTGATCAAGTCGTAACAGCTTCTATCGTTTTTGAGTTCATTCTTAGATTTTGAGACGTGACTATGAATTTCAAAAACTGTACACTTTATACATGAAATTCACTTTTTTCTGACTTAATGTGCAGATCGACTTTCTTTAAAGTCTGTAGAACTTTCTTAACATGTTGCACATGTTCTTTCTTCGTTTTTGAGTATACTAATATATCGTTCAGATATACTATAATGAATTGATTCAGATAACATCATAGCACGTTATTTACAAAAGTCTGAAACATGACTGAAGCATTGATTAATTTGAAAGACATGATCAAATACTTGTAATCTTCTAGTTGAGTGCAAAAGACTGTCTTTCACTCGTCTTCTTCTTTAATTCGTATTCAATTGAATGCTTCAAATATATTAAATTTCATAAATCACTGCACACTCTGCAATCTGTCTTGCAGTTCTGCTATGAGTGATAATGAATAGCTGTTTTTAATTGTGATGTTATTCAGTGCTCTGTAGTCAACACATAGTCTTAGACTTTCATTCAATTTCAAAACAAACAGAATTGAGTATTCTGCTGATAACTGTGATTCTCTAATGAATTCTTTTCACATGTTCTCTTTCAGATATTGTTGCAAAGCATCAAGCTTTTCTGTCAACAATGAGTAAATGAACTGTTTCGTGAGTTTCTTGTCGTCAACGAGCTTAATCTTGTGATTTCACGATTGATGTTTGAGTAGTGTCTTCTGATCACTTTCTTTCTCAAACAGAATCTTATATTTCTGATATTCTTTAAAGATAATAGCGATAGCAAGATTCTTCGAATGATCGCTCTGAATCTCTCTGCTTCATAACATCTGTGCGTCATTGATTTCTATGAACTCTTCGCGCATTTCTTCGCTCGTCATGATGAATATCTTCACATCTTGTGATGACTTTAATATCGAGTGCAATCGTGTTGTTTTTATATCTAGAAATGCGATTGTCTCGTTGATTCAATCAATCATTGAATTGATCATACGAAGTCATGATATGTCTAGAACTATATCACTGTCTGACTGCTTCGTAACATTTAAACGTAACTTCTTTCAATGACGTTCAAGTCTCAAGTAAATGAATCAAGTCTCTTGATTTATTAGTTCGTTATTGTACTTCATGAGTGTTTCATTGAAGTTTCGCAGATTGTAAGATTCTTTCTTCTTCTGCGTAGATATTTGCGCTTTTCTAGCAAATTCTGAGAATATGTAATTCTCGATGCAGTCACTGTTTATAAATAGACGTGCTGCGTGATCATTAACTTTGACTCAGACTCGTAACTGCGTTAAGTCGTTCATGAAGATAAATATGCTTTCGATTTTCGATTCTTGACTAGACTTCTTTGATGATTTGTTGATTGAAGAGTCTTCTAGTTTTTTGAACTAGAAGCTCACTTCTCTAGTACTTGTTTTATGTACTGAAATTGATTTGAATTGATCTTCTTAAGTAAATATTTCTTTGAATCACACAGGTCAAATCTCTTTCTAATGACTTTTGTCATCTGTCTAAGTTTTCTGAATATGTGATCTTCATCGAAAAGTACATATTCTTCTTGCTTGATGAACTTGTCTTCTGTGAATGACTTCTTCATAACTATGTCATGATATCAAATGTCTTTGCGCGATGCGATTGACTTATCTTGCATAGTGTCATAAATAACTTGATGTATATCATTCTTGATCTGTTGCATTCGCTGTGAAAAATTCTTCTCTTTCTGTCTAAAGAGAATGTACAATTCGTTGTATATACTTATAAAGCTTGCCTGACTTATAAGCTTTCTAAGATCTTTCTTTACTTCAAGATGATCTTCTTTCTGATTGAGAGCATCTTCTGCTGTGATAGTGAATGCTCGTACAGTTTCGCTAAGTCGACTTTCTTCTTCGACTGTCTGATGAATAGCTTCTTCAATATCGTTCAATCTATTCAAGTCATATGCTTCGCTGTCGAGAATCTTTGATTTCGCGATCATAGTGAACGAACTTTCATCACTATTCTCATCATGCACTTTCGATTGACGATGAGTTGCTGCATAGAAACGATTCTTTCGTGAGAATTTTGAATATCATTCAGAATCTTTCTTATCACTCAGATGCATGCAACACTAATCATCATAGCATTCTGTTCAGAATAAACTATCATGAGTGTTCTTCTTGTCTTTTTTCGTTGTCACAAAAGATTTGTCTTGTTTATCATAAAGCTTTGACTTGTTCTTGTACTTGTTCTGAGTACAATTCTTGAAGTAGTAATTTAGCTTTCTGCATATGTAACATGTCTTGCTCTGTTGAACTGTTTTATCGCAAGCATTCGTCGATATCTTTCAAGTTGCGTCTAGCTTCATAGATTGAGAATCATAGTATAACTGTCGTCGTTTCTTCTTGAACTTTCAACTCAATACTACTGACGTAGTCAATTCTTTGTCTTTTTTCAGACATCTTTTGTACTGTCTGTTGTCGATGATCATCGTTCTAAATATCATCTTCTGCAAGTCAATGAGTTTATCGATTCTAACAATTTCATTCTTGACTTTCTCTTGCAGTTTCTGATAGAACTGACTGATGAGAGCTGCATCGTCTCATTTTGTATTCATCACAATATGCTGAAAGCTGATCGAATAAGTTGCTGCGAAGATTTTCTGTCGCAAATTGTACAACTGTCGTTCTGCTGTACATTTCTTGTCAATGTCTTCAAATACTCTTCTTAGACGTAGTTTGAATGTCTGAGAGTCACGAAATATTGTGTTGATTTTCTCTTCTCATTTCTCTGATTTCTTCTGTAGATAATTCGTTAGATAGTGATGAAATCATGTGAATGCATTGTTTCTTAGATAAATGAATGCAAAGAGTACTTTGTTCTCGATGAACATGAACTAAAATAAATTTCGTTTGATGTATAGCTTTATCTGTACTAGATATACTTCGAGCTTATTTCGATCATTGTGATACAAGTTCAATGTTGAGATCTTGATCTTGTCTGCGTTGAAGATGCTTGCTTCTTGACTAGACGTGACTCATTCTGACTGATTAGACATGACTGAAGAGAATGAACGTCTCTGATATCTTATGAAAGAGTGATGCTCAAAGTGTAATGATTGTCTCTTTAACAACACAAGATATATACAGAGATCAAACAGTAATCACTATTACTAGACTTGAGGTCTGAAGATAGCTGAGACAATAATATGTATTGACTGCTTACATGAGTTGAGCACGAAGCTTCTATCTAAGAGAACGACTATCGTTATATAAACATAGAAGATTCGTGCAATTGTTTGAGTCGCTGAGTGACTTTGTCGACTCAGACTCTGAATCATGAGAATCGCTTCATGATCTCAATGATTCCATATAATGAATTATTAGCATGTGATCATGATCTTACTAGCTCAGAGTTCATCATGCTGTGTTTTACGTCTCATTCAGACGTAGTTTCTATTTCAACTTGAATCATGTTCTAACAACATATCACAGCTATTTAAGTCAGTCAAGCTCAATACTTAATTTAGCATTCACATTAAAAAATATGCGTAATCACATCAAGAATTGACATATAGATGAGAATGCAGACACAGAATTCGATCATGAAGTAATTTTATTTACAATAGTTATGAAAAAAGTGAAGTTAGTCAAAAATTTGTTGAACGCGTCATACAATCTGCAAAAAGTCAACTGAAAAGACTTTAAGAAGCATTTGCAAAAGACGAAAGACAAAATGATTATCAAGATGCAAACAATCATGAGTTTAAAAGCAAAAGTCATTTATTTGACTGAATGCATCAAGAATACAGTGAAATTATTCGTATTTAAACAGTGAATATGCGCAAAATCAAAACTCTGATAAAACAATGAACTCATCAAAAGACGAAAGACGCTGTTGTCAAAAAAACGAATGTGAAAAAGATGCAGAAATGATAACGCATGAGCAGAGATAGTACAAATGCGAAATTTGTATCATGATGCAATAAAGCTGATCAAAAAATCAATTCTGAATCAATTTTTTGAACAACGTCAAAGAGAAAAAAGTGTTTCAGACATACAAGTTCACTAAATCACGTTTAATTAAAAAGCTATTCTTGATATAAAACTTGCAAAAAGAATTGAAGATTGAATTCAATGAAAAGTGCGAGACATTTCTGAAAGCAATATACTCATCATCTTTGAAAATTTAAATCAATGAAGAATTACTATTGAACGAAAGTATATAGTGATCAAAAGTTATCAAAGAGAAAATCAAGCACATTATTAACTTCTTAACACTCAGAAAAGCATTCAAATCAGATGATATGTCATTCATAATCATACAGTGAATGTACAAAACTATATTGAAAATCTTCAATTTAGTGTATTTAGATTTGATTGAAAATAACTATCATTCAAAGATATGACGCAAAGGCACGAGAATTATTCTAAAAAAATTAAACAAGTTGAATTATTCAATTTTGAAGACATACAGAATTATTACGCTGCTAAACTGTTTAAACAAAGTAGCAGAAAAAATAATAGCAGTGCAACTGTCTTACACAGCTGAAATTAATGATAAGCTGCTGAATTTTGATCAAATGAGAGACAGAAAACAAAGATCAGTTATAGATGCAGTACTAAATTTAGTACATGATGCACAAATGATGAAAAGTCAAGAAAACACGCTTATCTGTTTACTTTTAGATGTCAAAGAAGTCTTTGATCATGTAACGTTGAAACAGCTGATCAAAATATTGATTAAATTGAAAATATTAATCAATTTAATCAATTGAGTAAAATGTTTCTTACAAAATCGAATTATTGACTTAGCATTTGACGACGAACGTCAGAAATCAAAGAAAATAAGCACAGAAATATCACAAGATTTATCTATCTCACTCATTTTATTTCTAATTTATATTTGATACTTGTTTTCAAAGATTCGCGCAAAGTTTGAAAATTTACAGTCACTCAGCTATATTGACGACGTGATGCTATACATTGAGAAAAGAAATATTGACAAGAATGTGAAAATGCTGAAAAACGTAGCAAAAATCGCTTTCACATGAGCTGAGAACAACGCAGTGCAATTCAATGACTCGAAATCTAAATTAATACACTTTGAAAGTCACAATACAACACTTAATCAAATGATTATTCTACTAAATAACATGATCATAAAATCAAAGACATGCATATGATGATTAAAAGTCTGACTGAATCGAAAGCTCAACTTCAAAGTTCATGTGCAAACGAAAATCATGACAGTCATAAAAACGTTACACTCGTTGTTTAAATTAATGAATAGCGAGTGAGAATTAAATGTCAAATCAGAAAAGCAGTTATATCTGACATGCATCACATCTATTAGTTATTATGACGTTGAAATATGATGAAATAATCAAAAAAGCTACTTAGTCAAATTTCGCAAATTGCAAAATGCTGCATTACGAAAAATTCTAAGTGCATTTCAAACATCATTGATAGATGCTATGCAAATAGAAGTTGAAATTTCGTCAATGAAGATGCAATTAAATTAAAAGTGCAAGAACTATGCAATTTGAATAGTTGATTTATTAAAAAACACTCTATCAGAAAAAGAACATTTATTTCGTACTCATCTTAATACTCTATTGAATTGAATTTAGATCTAAACACGTTGAAATATCTGAACTGAAACAAGACAAAGACGAATTTATCTTGAAAAGTTAAGAATGTTATAAGTCTGCATAGAGTGAATCATATGAGTGTATTCTAACTAGAAGTTCAAAGCTGAAGTAGAAAGAAGATGCAACATGACGTGAGTTTTACTCACGAAGGCACGCTAAGTCGCTAGCGTGTCAACAACAGCTTTATTCACAGCTTTATACTAATCTATGTTAGACTAATCAGACTAATCAGAAGTAACAGAAATGCATGCTTGCAACATTACTTCTCTTCTTCATTTAGCAATGTTCTCATTGCTGCAGTTTGATTGATTGATTCTTGTTGAGTCGATTTCTAACTTGACTTGTTCAAATACTTCTGATGAAAGTCATTTATGATCTTCAAGCAGTCTTTGAACTCATTTTCATCAACATTGTATCAATGTAAATTGATGTCATAGTCTTTTCAATTGACACAATATTGCAGTCGTCTTCTGTAGTGTCTGAAGTTCAGTATATTCTTCACTTTTCATTCATTTTCATCATCTATCACTATAGAATCAGACGACTCATTTCATTGTGTTGGAAATGGTGGAAACAGGGAACGATACTGTTACCCCTGTGGTTAGTAATCTCCGCATTGATCCGGCGCTAGTGGATGAGTATTTACCCTTCGCCCACTTCTTTCCTTCCTTCTTCATCCGTATGCTCTACCTACTACATAGTTTAGTCAAATATATCTATATGCCTATCTACCCTCGTGTCCTCGTATACCAAGAGGTTATGAGCCCGGGTTAGCTATTCCGCTACCGGAAAAATAACAAAGGGCAGAAGCATCGAACTCGCTGTCACCAAAATCGGCGGAATTTTCCCTTTCGGCCAAATTCCTAGAACTACTTCCATACTTCAACCATCATACAACAATGGAAGGTTCGGAGACCTATCGGGTCCCTAAGCTAAAGGGGAGCGAGAACTATGAGTCATGGAAGGAGGATATAACCAATGCCTTGAAAGCCAAAGGTCTCTGGATGATCACCTCGGGGAAGCTGGAGAAACCGGCACCACTGTCATCCGACGCCTCGATAGCAGATAAAAAGGAGTATACCACTGATGTTCAACATTGGGAAGATAGAAACGACAGGGCCAGCGGTATAATTGGCTTCAGCTGCGAAAAGGGACCCAGAATACATATATTCAAAGCAGACGACGCCACTAAAATGTGGTCTATCCTGAAGACTCAATATGAGCAGTCGGATTTGACCATTCTATTCCTGGCAACCAAAGAACTGACCCAATCAAAGCAATCGGATTTCAAATCCATTCAGGACTATGCAGACTCGCTCAAGCAAGCCGCTACCAAGTGTGCAGACATCGGAAAAACAGTAGAACCGTGGATGCTGAGCAATCTTTTCCTTCTAGGCCTCAACGAAAGTCTAGAACCGTACATCTTCGGCCTGATACAGAGCGCCAAGGTCAATAAATCCGAACTATTAATCGATGATATGACTATCGCTCTAGCCGACCATGACAAACGGTCAAATCAAGAGAAGGACTCCAGCTTCAAAAGTATGGTAGCTCAGTTTGGTGGCAAGAAGCCGAAGTTTTTCCGGAAGGGGTCGAAGAAATGCGCTCATTGCGAGCAAGGGGGTCACAGCGAACAGAACTGCTGGCATCTACATCCGAACCTTCGTCCAGATGAATGAAAGTCTTATCAGGATAGAAAGGACCTGGCCAAAGAAGATGACTCCGGAACAAGCTTCGGAGCCAAAATAGTCAGAACAATGAAGGTCGCCTGCCGAGCTGGCAGTCACACAGATGCCTGGTGGATAGACAGCGGAGCTGAGGACCATGTCTGCTATGATATAGACTTGTTCGATGAACAGTCATACCGGAAGGTCACCGGTAACAGCATTGTTACTGCAAATAATGAGGCAGTACCCATCGTCGGGAAAGGTTCGGTTATAATCGACGTTTTGCTGGACGATCAACCAACCAAAATCCGGCTAACCAATGTTTACCACTGTTCAGGACTACACTATAATTTGATGTCAGTCGGTCAGGTGGAAGCCAAAGGGTATACGTGTAGTATAAAGAACGGCAAATTCCGATTCATGAAGTCAAAGGGTGCCGTCGCCCTCATCGGCTCGAGAAACGATGCGGGAGCATATTTCGTGGATACACCAACCAACCCCCCAAATTCCCGATCAGTTACCCTGGCAAGCAGAACAGGGTCAGCCAAGGCGTCATGACGTCAATGGCATAAACGGTTAGCTCATCTGAATATGGCAGACGTCAAACGCCTTGCCAACATGAGCACCGGCATCGATGTGGATTCGGCTGATAGCCTGGAAAACGAAGAATCCCCAGAATCGGTATGTGAGGCCTGTGCCATAGACAAGCAAAATAGAACGCCAAGCCGAAAACCCCACACCAGAGCCACCAAAGTAGGTGAGCTAGTACATTCGGACCTCGCCGGCGGTGGTAAGATACCTAAGACCGATGGAGGATCCAGATATGTAGCTACTATGATTGATGACTACAGCCAATATACGACCACCTATCTACTGCAACGAAAATCCGATCTAAAAGGCGTACTTCGAAAATACCTGGAATTCATGAAGACCCAGGGCACTCCGGTTCAGCGACTACGTTCAGATAATGAAGGTGAGTATGCTGATCATCAAACCATTGAATTGCTCGAAGAGCATGGGGTCAAATGGAAGCCGACGGCACCATATAACCCGAGTCAAAATGGAGTTGCAGAGCGATGTTTTCGCACTCTTTTTGAACGAACTCGCGCTATACTGACTAGCGCCAATTTGCCGATACGGCTATGGGGTGAAGCAATAATGACTGTCACCTACCTGAAGAACAGGAGTCCTACCACTGCGTTGGACAATATAACTCCCTATGAGGCATGGCATGGCAAGAAGCCTGACCTTAGCTACCTACATACGTTTGGATGCATAGCCTATCACCATGTGGAGAAAGCCCGTCGAAAGCTCGATGACAAGAGCTTAAAATGTCAGTTCTTGGGCTACGAGGGAGCCAATCAGTTCCGCTTGTGGAACGGGAAGAATGTACTAATATCTAGTCACGTTCAATGGGACGAGGTAGTCACCGAAGCCGAGGGGTATGAAGACCTTTCGGTACTAAGCTTCGATGATCAAACCGACGATTCACCTTCCCCGATAAAGACCACTGAAAATGCGGAGATCGCGGAAATAGCCGACGATCACCAAACAAGAACACCAGCCGCTCCACAGAAAGCTAGTAGGAGCAGGCCACTAGAACTAGAATCAAGCGAGCCAGATAGCTCAAGCGATTCTGATGCTCCTGATGCTCCTGATGCTCCGAGCGGACGTCCCAAACGGGCCACCGCTAGACCAGTTGACTACAGGGCACTAAACGACCCCTGGGCCAGAGGCCATAATCGGGGCTTTGCCAGTAGAGCAAACCGAGTTCAAATCGAATCGGATACTCCACAAACAGTGGAACATGCTAGAGCTAGTCCCGATTGGGAGCAATGGAAGCTCGCATTCAGGAGTGAGCTCGACGCTCACACCAAAAATGACACCTTTACCCTGGAGACACCTCCGCCGGACCGGCGAATACTGCCGACGCGCTGGGTAACTACCATTAAGCGAGGGCCCAAAGGGGAGGTGATCAAATACAAAGCTAGATGGGTGTGTAAGGGGTTCCGTCAGGAGCAGGGAATTGACTATGACGAGACCTTTGCTTCGGTGGTCAGAGCCACGATCATCAAAATGCTCCTGGCATTGGCGGCCAAATATGACTACGAAGCCGAACAAATGGACGTCGTCACCGCTTTTCTAGAAGCACACCTAAAGGAAGAGGTCTGGGTGCAGCAACCTCCGGGGTTTGAGCAAAAAGGACCAAATGGAACCTTTTTAGCCTGTCGCCTAAACAAGGCCCTATATGGACTAAAACAGACGCCTCGGGAATGGTATGCAACCCTGAAAGTTTACCTCATCTCCATCGGCTACCAAAGGGTAGAAATTGACCATTCAGTGTTCATTCATGATAATGGGATCATTATCGCTATCTATGTGGACGATTTACTCATTCTAGGACCGAACATATCCGATATCGAAGCACTGAAGCTGCAATTTGCAGAGCGCTTTCAAATGAAAGACCTTGGCTCAATCGGGTGGTATCTAGGAATGCACATAACTCGTGATAGAGCTGAACGGACTCTTTGGATCAACCAAAGCATCTATATCAAGCGAGCCATCGAGCTCCTGGGCATGAGCGACTGCAGCCCAACTAAAACACCGATGCACCACAGGTGCCAGCTCAAAAAGAACGTCTATTGGAAGTTCAAGGAGTGAGTCGAGTACCAAGCTACCCCTGAAGAAATAGGGGGCTACCAATCAATCATCGGAACACTGATGTGGGTAGCCTGCCAAACACGACCAGACATAGCCTATGCAGTGGGCAAATGCAGCAGATATTCGGCGAATCCTACCCCCGACCATGATCTAGCTGTCAAACAAATCATTCGTTATCTAGCCGGAACTGCCCAGCTGGGGCTTCGATATGAACCTTCCAAAGTGGAGGGAGTTGGGAGAGCTGAATTCTTTGAATATACCGATTCAGCCCATGCGGATTGCTTGGATTCCCGAAGGTTCACCTCCGGCTATATGTTTTTCCTATGGAATGGACCAATTAGCTGAAGCTCCAAACGTCAGCAATGCGTTAGCACGTCATCTGCTGAAGCTGAATACGTCGACGAATGTAATGCAGCCAAGGAATTGACCTTCCTGGTTCAAGCATTGAAAGAGGTGAGATATGATGGTTCGGATACGAATCCAACTACCATTTTAGCTGACAACCAAGCGGCTATAAAAATGGGTAGCAATCCCGTCAATCACCCCCGAGCCAAGCACATTGATACGTCGTATCACTATGTCCGGAACAAGGTAGAAGAGGGAGCAATTAGGTTGAAATACATACTCACCGATCAAATGATGGTCGACGGCCTCACCAAGCCCCTGGAGTCAGGCAAATTCCTGAGGTTCAGGTCAGTCATGGGACTAGCTTCAAGGAATGAAGCTACCCCCGCCGAGCATGGCGTCGGCGAGTAAAAGAGCATGGATATACAGTCAGTAGAGGGCCTGGATAGCTTCATATAGAGCTCCAATTCCTAAGAGGAAGTGTTGAAAATGGTGAAAACAGGGAACGGTACTGTTACCTCTGTGATTAGTAATCTCCGCATTGATCCGGCGCTAGTGAATGAGTATTTACCCTTCGCCCACTTCTTTCCTTCCTTCTTCATCCGTATGCTCTACCTACTACATAGTTTAGTCAAATATATCTATATGCCTATCTACCCTCGTGTTCTCGTATACCAAGACATTGTTCTTTCAAAAGATGTTTTGAATTCAGTTGTAGTAGATTCAAGATGAACTCTGAATGAATCTTCATTGTCGATGACAGTTTCAATCAATATGCATGTTCGATCTCAGTCAGAATCTTGAAAGATTCTAGCATCTTATCATTCAGCTTCTTTGATGATCTTGCAATCATAATGTTTCTAGAATTCAGAAACATCATGTCATTTACCTTGTAAATCATTTTCTTTCGATGCTTATCAATTTATTTCTTCATTGTGACTCTGACTCTTGCTAATGTCTGCTTGATTAACGCTAATGATCATTTCATGTGTTTGAATATATTCTCTGCTTTGCTTGCTTGAATTCTAGCTTGAGTGATCTCATATTCAGTTGAATTCAAATCAAAGCTCATATGAGAGTGAAAGTTCTTATTCAAAAAGAACGCTGATTGTTCAATTGACGACGAAATAGCATTGTTATCAACGAATTCAGTCATAGATAGTCAAATGAATCAGTCATCTTGCATGTATGAGCAGTAGCTTCGTAGATATCGTTCTACATTCTGATTCGCTCTTTTCGTTTAATTGTTGATCTGTGAGTGATAGTCAATGAATAGTTTCATCTTAATGTTGAGTCTCAGACATAAAGACTTTCAGACAATTGATATGAATTATGAATCTCTATTGAACATTATTGATCTTGATAGCTCATGAGTTCTGAAGACTCATATCAACAGTAGCTTGACTGTTTGTTCTGCAAAGATTTCTTCGTCATCTGATCAACACAATATATAATGTCGTTTCTTAGACAATCGATTTATGACTGTCAGAATCGCGTTGTTTTCATCACTTTCTGATAGATTGATAATGAAGTTTAATGATATGTTTTATCATCGCTGCTTGAGTATGAGCAATGACTTCAGCAGTTCATTGATTCAATCTCTCGATGCTTTTGATCTACGACAAACGTAACAGTTTCAAATGTAGCGCTTGATCATCGTTCTCATCTTCGATCAGCAATATGATCATCTCAGCAAGTTCAACGTTCAATTCATGTCAAAGCGTTCACTGATCAAAAGATCATGTGCTTTTCTTATTAATTGAGTGATCATTGACTGAGAAACTCACAGTCTATCATTCTTTCAAAGTACTTCGTTCAGTACTCTGCAATTGTCTAGACTCATATCTTGACAAGTTCTTCTGTTCTGTTCTATGACTGTTTGAA
>JAABUV010001359.1_pt1 | contig 35505 bp, 36 predicted proteins | sample 5559971 | NCBI WGS metagenome assembly JAABUV01 (sample SAMN10711881, study PRJNA513362) | rock metagenome | isolation source: Antarctica rocks | place: Antarctica: Victoria Land, Knobhead nord | collected 2015-12-19
AATCGCCCAGAGGGAGGGCAGTGACACGGACTCAGCCCGGGTGCACCGCGTCCCAGAACGCGTGCTCCCACCCGGCGACCTGTCGGTACGCGTACACCTGCGCGGGACTCGGCGGCCCCGGCCCCAACAACTCCCCGAGTTCCTGCACCCAGGCGCCGAACTCCGGCGAGGACCAGTTGCGCACAAACGCCTCGTACTGGTGACCCCTAGATCTCTGCCGCACCGCCGTCCACGCGTCTAGATAGGCCCGTTCCACCCCGTGCAGGACCGCCAGTGCGACGTCGTACCCGGAGTTCAGGCTCGCCAGCATCCAACCGGAGTAGCCAAGGCAGACCGTGCTCGCCTCGTACCCGCCCGGGTCGAGTCCACGCTGCGCCAGTTCGCTGCGAAACAGCTCCAGCTCGGGGGTGAGCGCGGCCAACCCCCCGGCCAGCACGTCCCGGGCCACCTCGTCCGGGGCCGCCACCAGCACCCCCGCCAGGAACCGGCGGAACTGCACCACGAATGCGTGGTCCTCCAGTAGCCACCGGTCAAAGTTCGCGACCGTCAGCGTGCCGTCCGCGGTGGCCAGCACGAACGGGTGCTCGGCGAGGCCGACCCACCGCGACCCGGCCGCGGCCACCAGGTCCTCGGCGCGGTTCACCGGGCGTCCCAGAAGGCCAGCTCGTGGCCCATGCCGGCCAGGAACACCCGCTCGGCAACGTCGGAGTCCGGCGCGGCCTCGTCGAGCAGCTGCGCGCACCGGCTGGCCAGCGCGGCGAAGCCGGGGTCGGCGTAGGTGTCCACCCAGCGCTGGTAGCGCCCGGCCGTACCGGTGGCGGCCAGGTGCTGCCCAAGCTGGGAATACCCCCACATGCAAGGCAGCAGGGCGGCCAGGCCCCGGCCGTAGTCGGCGGCGGCGTCCAGCAGGAAGGCAGAGTAGGCCGCGCACTGTGGGCTCGGTCGGGGCCCGTTCAGGTCAGCGCCGAACGCCGCGGCCAGCTCCCGGTGCAGGCGGAGCTCGTCGTGATATGTGGTGTGCGCCAGGTCCACCAGGTCACCCAGGTGCGCTGCGGGAGCCTGCCACGCCAACCGGCTGAACACCCGGACGTAGTCGAGCAGAAACAGGTAGTCCTGCTCCAGCCAGGCCCGGAACACCGCGGGGTCGAGTTCGCCGCTACCCAGTCCGCGGACCACCGGATGCCGCAGTTGCTCGCTGAGCAGAGCTTGGCCCCGCTGCTGCAATTGCGCGGACAGGCTCACCGTCGGCGCGCCATGCCCAGGGCCAGCGTCAACCCGCCGGCGACCGCCAGCGACACCAACGACGCCGACCACCCGGTGGGAATGCCCAGGTCGGTCTGGCGTTGCGTCCACCAGGTGGTCCACCCCGCGGCCCACCCGGTGAACATCGTGGGCGCTACCAGCTCGTAGGCGATGAACCCGGCCACCCATGGCATCAACATCTCCGCGCGCGACGGCGCTGCCTCGGTGACGTCCCAGCCGCCCGCTCCGACGCGGCGGCGCAGCACGAAGAACGCCACCAGGAACGTCGCGGTGAGCGGCACAAACACTGCGCCCAGCAGGAATAGGAACGGCTCGTAGCTGTAGGCGTCCACCGACAGCGCCAGCAGCGTGGCGAGCGTACCGACGGCGACCACGAGGTGGCGACGGTCCCAACCAGGCCGCAGGTTCTGTGTGCTGACCGCGGTGGAGTACACATTCGCGAACGCCTCGTCCAACTCGTCCACCACCAGCACCAGCAGGGCGACGGCCGCCAGCGGTAGCACCAGCAGGGTGCCGATGACGTCGAAGCCGGGGGTGATCTGGTAGGCCACCAAGGCGAGCACCCCGAGGGTGAAGAACACGATGGTCGCGACCCCGTACCCGACGCTGGCCCCGACGAAGGAGGCTTTGGCCGACCGGGAGTGCCGGGAGTAGTCCGCCGCCAGCGGCACCCAGGACACCGGGAGTGCGATCACGATGTCCAGGCTGATCCAGAACCCGGTGCTGCTGCCGTCGGTCAGCGCCGGCAGGGGCTGGCGCAGCACCTGCACCAGCAGATACACCGTGGAGGCCACCGCCAGCCACACCGCGTAGCGGGCCAGCACCTTCACCACCCCCAGCGGCCGCAGCGCCATTCCGGTCGCGAGCACCCCGGCCACCAGCACGAATACCCAGCGCGGCCCGCCAGTCAGCGCGGCAGCGGCCTCGGCGATGACGAACACCTCGAAGGTTGCCCACCCGACGCACTGCAGCAGGTTGGCGACAGTGGGCAGCGCGGACAGCCGGGTGCCCAGCAAACCACGCAGCAGCACCATCGCCGGCGCCCCGGTGCTGGCGCCGGCGGCAGCGGCCAGGCCCAGCAGCACACTGCCGATGACCGCGCCCACCACCACCGCGAGCAGCGTGGTCAGCAGCGACTGGCCGGGCAGCACGATGAAGGTGGCGGCCACCGGCAGCAGCAGCGATATCCCGAGGTTGCCCCACAGGCCCAGCTGGGCGGCCGTGCCCAGGGTGCGGGGTTGGGCGGCCGAGAGGGTGGGCGGCGGCTCGGTCTGGGTCACGGGGGCTCCTTGCTGACGGGTTCCGGCGGAGAACCCCGCAGATAGCGGGCTATTTGCGGGTTTGCGGGCGGTTTTACGACAAATAGCCCGCTATTTGCGGGGGGGTGCGGGGGGCGGCCGTTCTTGGCGGGGGCCACCAGGCGTGAAAGTGGTGCGCAGGGCCGTGACCACCGCCCACGTCCAGCTCGTCGGCGTGTTGTAGTGCCGCCGTCAGATAGGACTTCGCCGCACGCACCGCACTCGCCCAGTCCTCCCGCTGCGGGCGCAGGGCGGCGATCGCCGCGGACAACGTGCACCCGGTGCCGTGGGTGTTGCCGGTGACCACCCGCGGCGCAGCGAACTGGGTCACCTCCCCGGCATCCAGCAACAGGTCGACGCTGTGCGACCCCGCCAGGTGCCCGCCCTTGAGCAGCACCCGCGGGCACAGCCGCCCCAGACGGTGCAGCTGCTCAGTCATCTCCGCTTCGGTGCGGGCCTGCGCCAGCCCGAGCAGGTCCGCGGCCTCGGGCAGGTTCGGTGTCACCAGGTCGACCCACGGCATGAGCTCCTCGCGCAGGCACGCCACCGCCTCGGGCGCCAGCAACCGGTCACCGCTCTTGGCCACCATCACCGGGTCCAGCACCACGAATGCTGGACGGTGCACCCGCAGCGCATCGGCCACCGCGCGGATGGTGGCAGCGTCACCAAGCATCCCGATCTTCACCGCGGCCACCCGGATGTCGGCGAACACGCTGTTGATCTGGGCGGTGACGAACTCCGGCGGGACGGGGTGCACGGCCTGCACCCCGCGGGTGTTCTGGGCGGTCAGCGCGGTCAGCACGGTCATCCCGTAGGCGCCGAGCGCGGAGAACGTCTTGAGGTCGGCCTGCACGCCGGCTCCCCCGCTGGGGTCGCTGCCGGCGATGCTCAGCACGTTGGGGATCACGCCTCGCGCTCCGGGGAGGACGCCTGCGCCCAGAACCGCTGCGGGATCCGGCCGGCGTGCCGCGCGTCGTACCCGGCGGTGACGGCGGCGGCCATCGCCCGGGCCATCCGCTCCGGGTCACCAGCCCGGGTGACGGCGGTGGCCAGCAGCACCGCGTCGCAGCCAAGCTCCATCGCCAGGGCGGCGTCGCTGGCGGTGCCGATCCCGGCATCCAGCACCACCGGCACCCCGGCCGCGGCGACGATCATCTCGATGTTGTGCGGGTTACCGATGCCCAGGCCGGTGCCGATCGGTGAGCCCAGCGGCATCACCGCGGCACACCCGGCGTCCTCCAGCCGACGCGCGATCACCGGGTCGTCGGTGGTGTAGGGCAGCACCACGAACCCGTCGTCGACCAGCTGCTCGGCGGCCTCCACCAGCTCCACGACGTCCGGCAGCAGGGTGCGCTCGTCGGCGATGACCTCCAACTTCACCCAGTTCGTCGCCAACGCTTCCCTGGCGAGCTGCGCGGTGAGTACCGCCTCGGCCGCACCCCGGCAGCCGGCGGTATTCGGCAGCACCACGATGTCCAAGCGCCGCAACAACTCCAACACTCCGCTGCCACCGGCGGCATCCACCCGGCGCATCGCCACCGTCGTCAGCTGGGTGCCCGAGGCCACCAGGGCGCGTTCCAGCACCGCCAGGTTGGCCGCCCCTCCGGTGCCCATGATCAGCCGGGAGGCGAAGCTGCGCCCGGCGATCTCCAACCCCGCGTGCTCAGCCACCTTGCACCGCCGTCAAAACCTCCACAGTGGACCCCTCGCGCAGTGGGGAGCTCCACCGGGCGCGGGGCAGTACCGCTCCGTTCAGCGCCACCGCCACCCCTGTCTGCGCTGCACCGGTCGAGGCCACCACCTCACCGACCGTGGTGCCCTCCCTCAGTTCCCGCGTCGTCCCGTTCACCTGCACCCTCATCCGAACCTCCCCGGCAACGCCGCCGCCGCCTCCTGCAGTGGTGCCCCCGCAAGCTCCGCCAGCACCGCGTCGGCGGTCAGCGGGGCCAGCAACAATCCGTTGCGTCCGTGCCCGGTGGCCAGCACGGTGCGCTCGTCCACCCGCCCGATCAGCGGCAGGTTGTCCGGTGTCATCGGCCGCAACCCCGCCTCGGCGCTGACCAGCCCGTACTCGACCACGCCAGGCAGCACGGCCTCGGCGTCGGCGATCAGGTCCCGCACCCCGCCCACCGTCACCTCCCGGTCGTGGCCCACCTCCTGCTGGGTGGCGCCCACCACCAGGCCGCCGGGGCGCGGCACCAGGTACACGTGCCGCCCGTGCACGACCGCGCGCACCGTGCACCGTGGGGGCGCCAGAGCCCCTGGGCGCGCCCGTAGCCGCAGGATCTCCCCCTTCACCGGGCGCACCGCCAGGTCCGGCCACAGCCGCGGGGAGTCCACCCCCGCCGCGAGCACCACCTGGTCGGCCGACAGCGCCGCGAGGTCCTCGACCCGTTCGGTCACGACCATCGCCTGGCAGGCTGCCAGCAGCGCCGACAGCAGCACCCGGTTGTCCACCGCCAGGTCACCGGGCACGTCCAACCCCGCCCGGACACCGTGGGCCAGGGCGGGTTCCCGCTGGTGGAGCTCACGGCGGGTCAGCCGCGCCACGTCCCTGCCATGCGCTGCCAGCCACCCGGCCAGCACCTCCAGCTCGGCGACGTCCGCGCTGTCCATCCCGACCACCAGGGTGCCGGTGGTGAGCAGCCCGGCGTCCGCGCCCAGCTCGCTGGCGAAACCCGGCCACCGTCGCAAAGACTGCGCCCCCAGCTCCAGGGCCGCCTCCTCACCCGGCCACCCCTCCGTGAGTGGCGCGAGCATGCCGCCGGCCACCCACGACGCCCCGCGTGCGGGGTGCGGGTCGTACACCGTGACCGACCAACCAGCCTGCGCCGCCCGCCAAGCCACGGCGAGCCCCACGGCTCCCGCACCCACCACAGCTAGTGTGTTCATCGCTCTCCTGCTCCCTGCGCCGGCATGATCCGGATCAGGTTCGACGGTCGGAGCTGTCGCACACCCAGTGCAAGCTCCCTCTCAGCCCCTGTCAGGGACTCCCGTGCTCAACACCACAGACCCTAGTCGCTACCGTCGCGGCTGTGCACCTTCGCGACCGTTTAGACACCGCCCGGCTGTACCTGTGTACCGACGCCCGCCGCGACAGCGATGACCTCGCCGACTTCGCCGACGCGGCGCTGTCCGGCGGGGTGGACATCATCCAGCTGCGGGACAAGGGCTCGACCGGTGAGCAATCCCACGGCCCTCTGGAGGCGCGCGAGGAACTCGCCGCGCTGGCGGTCCTGCGCGGCGCCACCCTGCGCCACGGTGCGCTGCTGGCGGTGAACGACCGGGCCGACCTGGCGCTGGCCGCGGGGGCGGACGTGCTGCACCTGGGCCAGGATGACCTGCCGGTGGCTCAGGCCCGCCGCATCCTGGGTGATCAGGTGCTGATCGGGCGCTCTACCCACGACGAAGCGCAGGCCACCGCCGCAGCCACCGAACCGGGGGTGGACTACTTCTGCACCGGACCGTGCTGGCCGACGCCCACCAAGCCGGGTCGCACGGCCCCGGGCCTCGACCTGGTGCGGGCCACCGCTGCGACCGCACCGACACGTCCGTGGTTCGCCATCGGGGGTATCGACGCCACCCGGCTGCCACAGGTGGTGCACTCTGGCGCCCACCGGGTCGTGGTGGTGCGGGCGATTACCGGCGCCGCGGACCCGTACGCCGCTGCGGTCGCGTTGCGTGCTGGCCTGACCTGACCCGACGGGTCCATGCGCACGCAGCGTCACGGCGACGGTGGCGGCACCTGGCTCGCGTAAACCACGATGTTGTCCCGGTAGGACCGAGCCGCCGCGTCATACACTCCCCCGCAGGTGATCAGCCGCAGCGAACTGCCCGGTGCCGGCCCGTAGACGGCGTCGGTGGGAAACGCCCCCTTCGGGTACTGCTCGACGGCATCGACGCGGAAGGTCACCACGGCTCCGTCGGAGCGGGTGACCGTCACCGGGTCACCGGTCTTGAGTTCGCGCAACCGATAGAACACCTTGGGGCCGCGGGTGTCATCGACGTGCCCGGCGATCACCGCCGGTCCGGGGTCGCCGGGCGTCGCACCGTCGACGTAGTAACCCGCTCTGTCGAAGTCCACCGGAGCGTTGAGTTCCCCGGTGCCGGGATTGCGGGTGAGCTGCTCCAGGTTGGTCTGGTCCACCCCGATTGCCGGGATCACCACGCGGGTGGGGGCCACTGTCGCCGATGCCGGGATCGGTTGCGGACCAACCAGTTCCGCACCGGGGGACGCGGACTCGACGGGACCGCTCGAGGGCGTCGGGGTACTCAGTGTCGGTGTACTCAGTGTCGGGGTCGGGGCGTTGGTGGCGCAGCCGCTGACCACGAGCAGTGCGGCGAGCACCGTTGTGTACCCACCCGCCACCCTCGTCGTCATGGCCGCGTGTGTCACGAGCGGACCGTCACCGTCCTGCCGGGCACACCGACCAGGCCGAATGCGACGGCCAGCGCAGCGCCGCCGATTCCCAGCACCCAAGCCCACGCCGCACCACTGGTCCCGGCGGCGCTACCTCCGCCACCGGTCTCCACCCCACCAGCAGGCGCCATGGCGGCATTGATCCCAGCAGCGTCCACCACCGCAGTGACCGCGAAACCTCCGCCTGGCGCGTCGGTCACGATGAGACTGTTCACCGAGCCTGCGCGCAGGTCGACGGTCGGGGAGGAGGCCATCGCGTTGCTGCCGTCGCCCGCAGTGACCCGGAGCGTCCACCGACCCTGCGGCACGTCGGCGTAACCGGTGGCGCTGCCGTAGCTCACGTTGCGGGCCAGTGTGGGGCCCCCCACCGCCTGCACCGTGAGGTTTTGCGCCGCGACGGAACCCTGCACCAATCGCACCCGGGAGACGTTCGGGGCGGGCGGGGTGAGGTCGTCGTTGATCACCGAGGTTTTCAGCGCGTTCGCCGGGCCGGTTGCCAACACGGTGTATGCCGCGCCCTTGGCTACGGTCACCGTGGTGGTCAACATTGGCGCGGCGGCGGCTGGCGAACCTGCCGGACGCATCGAAACGGTGTATTCGCCGGGGGCGAGCGTCTGATACGCGGTGAACGCCCCGTATGGCGCCTTGGGCAGGACCGCCGGCTGCGGGTCGGCCGCCGATGACAGGTACACGTCCACCGGGCCGACATCAGCTGCCAAGTGGCCAACCCGGACGAACCCGCTCGGATTGGTCGGCGCGGGGGCCGACTGCGCCGAGGCGACTGCAGTGCCACCGAGGGCAAGTGCAGCGAACACGGCCGCGACGATCGCGGTGCGGATCCTACGGACGGTGACGGAGTCGAACATGGGCCCTCCCGGTGCGTCGGCCTCAGCGGGCTAGTGCACCGCAGGCTGCACAGACATTCGCTGCAGGCCCGGCGATCGGTTCACCATTCCGCGGAACGTAACTCGGCGTCACTGTTGCAGGGTCTCATCGCACCCGCGACTCGAAGTCACCGCGACCCGGCCGCTGCGGACTCGGCCGGGTCGCTCTCGGTGTTGGTCACGGTGGTCGATCCGGGGCGTCGACCCCAGTCGGACCCAGTCGGACCCAGCGGTCAGGACCCGGCGTGTGCGTACTGCGGGCGAGCACCTGCCCCGCGTTGGGCACGCAACGCCGCCTTCCGCTCTTCAGCCGAAAGACCGCCCCAGATGCCGTAGGGCTCGTGCACCTGCAGGGCATGCGTGCGGCACTGCTCCATCACCGGGCAGCTGCGGCACACGGCCTTCGCCTGAGACTCGCGACGCTCCCGTGCGGGACCACGCTCGTAATCGGGGTGGAAGAACATCGACGTCTGCAAGCCGCGGCACGCGCCCTCGGCCTGCCAGTTCCAATGATCTTCGACGGGGCCGGGAAGACGACTGTAATCAGCCATGGAGCACCACCTTCTAAAGCAGAAAACTTCGGAAGGCTGATACCCAGCTGCTGGAGCCTCAGCGCACAACGACGCTAACCCACCAGGTCCGGTGCGCACAACCTAAGTTGTGCGTTCAACGTTTTCCGCCAGCCAGCGCCGCACCATGCTCGGTCCGAGCACGGCTACGTCGGCGGGCAGCCGCGCCCGCAGTCCACGGTCGGCGGTCACGACCAGGTGCGCACCGTGCGCGACCCGCACCAACTCGTCGTCACCACTGCCATGCGCACGGTGCATCAGCACGCCGCCCACCTGCACGTGCCGGGCTGCGCCCTCCAAAACAGCCTCCACGGCCGACACCCACCCGTAACTCCCGTCGGGCAGAGCCACGGTGCGGGGGATGGCGGCACGAACATGGAGCAGCATCCGCTCGGTGGCGCCGGCGCGGTCACGCCACCAGCCGTCCGGGCGGGCGCCCAGCAGATTCGCGGTATCGACCAACAGGCGTAGGGGGCGGGCGCGCAGAACAGGCCAGCTGTGCGCGAACCCGGGGTGCAGCGGGAGGGCGTCGACATCCCCCTCGGCCACCCAGCGTAGCTCGGCGCTCTCCCGGTTCGGTTGTAACGCAACAACACCAGCTACATCGGCCAGCACCGTGGTGTAACTCCACCCCTGCTCGGTGGTGGCCGTCGTGCGGGTCGCTCGCACCCGGACGTTCCGCTCGCGCACCCCAGCCTCCTCCGCGGCCTCCCGCAGCGCGGCCTGCACAGGCGTCTCGTGGCTGTCGCGCGCTCCACCGGGCAGGCCCCAGGTTCCGCCATGATGACTCCACACCGCGCGGTGTTGCAGTAGTACTGCGGGTTCGCCGGGAAACACTGCGGGTTCGCCCGGTTCCTGCGGGCAACGCAACAGCAGTCCGGCTGCACCGTGGCGACCCCAGCGCCGGTGTCCGTCGGGGCCCAGCGACCAGCCGTCGCCGTCTCCGCGCATCGGCCGCCCTATCGCCGGACGGGCTCCAGCACGAACACCGGGATCTCCCGCTCGGTCTTGCGGTGGTAGTCGGCGTAGTCAGGGAAGGCGGCCACCGCCCGCTCCCACCACTGAGCCTTCTCCGCACCGGTCACCTCGCGGGCGGTCATGTCCTGCACCGAGGTGGCGTCACGCAACTCCACCAGCGGATCGGCCTTGAGGTTGAAGTACCACACCGGGTGCCGGGGTGCGCCACCCAACGATGCGACAGCGGCGTAGCGGCCGTCGTGCTCGACCCGCATCAAGGGAACCTTGCGGAGCTTGCCCGACCGTGCCCCACGGCTGGTCATCAGGATGCACGCCAGACCCCGCATCGTGGCGCCGTCGGTCCCGCCCGAACTCTCATAGAGCTCCACCTGATCGCGGACCCATTGTTGAGTGCTGGGCTCGTACTCACCGGTGAGTGGCATGCGCCCAGTGAACACCGCCGCGCCCCCGCGTGGCCAGGCGCACCGTCGTAGCATCACGGGGTGTCCACCGCCGCAACCAGGACCGACCAGGTGGCGCAGGTGGTCGAAGTCCTTGGTGGGCGCCGGATCGTGGCGCTGACCGGAGCCGGCATCTCCACCGATTCCGGCATCCCGGACTACCGAGGCCCGAACTCCCCGCCCCGAAAGCCGATGACGTTCCAACAGTTCACTGGTGACCCGGACTTCCGCCGGCACTACTGGGCGCGAAACCAGGTGGGGTGGCGGCAGGTGCATCGCACCGCGCCGAACTCCGGTCACCATGCCTTGGTGGCCATGGAGCGAGTTGGCGTGCTCGCGGGGGTGATCACCCAGAACGTCGATCTGTTGCACACCGTGGCTGGCAGCCGCACCGTCATCGACCTGCATGGCACCTACGCCCAGGTGATCTGCCTGGGCTGCCGGCACCTGACCAGCCGTGCCGAGCTGGCCGCGCGGCTGGAGGCGCTCAACCCGGAGTTCGCCAGCGTGCACACCGTGGGCGATGCGGAGATTGCCCCGGACGCCGATGCGGTGCTCGCGACCACCGACGGCTTCCGCACGGTGGACTGCGCGCGGTGCGGCGGCATGCTCAAGCCCGACATCGTGTACTTCGGGGAGAACGTGCCCAAGCCGCGGGTGGCCAGGGCTTATGCGCTCGTGGACGGCGCGGAAGCACTGTTGGTGGCCGGGTCGTCGTTGACCGTGATGAGTGGGCTGCGGTTCGTGCGCCGCGCGGTACAGACCGGTAAACCGGTAGTGATCGTCAACCGTGGATGGACCAGGGGCGATGACCTGGCGACGGTCAAGGTCGACGGGGGCTGCTCGGAGGTGTTGACCGAACTGGCGCGGGCACTACCCGCCCCTCGCTGAGCCGAGTGTCGGATTCGAACCGACGACAACCGCTTTACAAGAGCGGTGCTCTACCAGCTGAGCTAACCCGGCCTGGCCGGTGCGGGACCGACCGCAAATGATCGTAGTGCCGCTAGGTTGGGCGAGGTGAGCACCTCCGAGATCGCCACCGTCTTGGCCTGGCACGACGCCCTGAACTCCGGGGACGTCGACACCCTGATCGACCTGTCCAGCGACGATGTGGAGTTGGCCGGGCCGCGAGGCGCCAGCCAGGGCATCGACGCGTTGCGTTCGTGGGCACAGGACGCCGGGGTACACCTGGTGGCCGGCCGGATGTTCACCCAGCACGGGGTGTTCGTCGTGCAGGAAGAGGCGGCCTGGGCCGATGGGACCGCGACCGTCGCGTCGGCCTTCCGTGTGGTCGACAACCAGGTGGTCTCCGTCTTCCGTCACACCGATCTCGACGAGGCCTTGGCGGCGACCGGCCTCGGCGCTGATGACGAGGTCGACCCAGCGTGAATCGGACCGGCGGGTGAACCGGTGCGACACTGGTGGTCGATCCGCTCCCCCATCCGATTCCAGGAGGTGGCCCTCGATGGCCGACGCCAAGAGCACCAAGACCGTGACCGACGATCTGGATGAAGAGGTCGAGGTGCCCGACGAGACCGCGGTCGCCGCGCAGCGGGTGGTGGCCGCCTACGCCGAGGACGCCGAGGAGTGCGTGGTGCTGCTGGACATGTTGGGCATCGGTCGACCCGTCCGGGCCTAAGCCGACCTCGCGATCCGATCCTGCGCGAACCTGACGAGGAGGGGCCTGCCGTGGCCAGCAGTACCGGTGGCGCGAGCTTCGTCGTCGTGGCCAACCGGTTACCGGTGGACCTGGACGAGCGCGACGGTGGTGAGCGGCGGTGGAAGCGCAGCCCCGGCGGGCTGGTCACCGCACTGGAGCCGGTGTTGCGCAGCCAGAGCGGGGCATGGGTGGGCTGGACCGGCGTCGCCGACGTCGACGTCGAACCCTTCGTCACCGACGGGCTGACCCTGCACCCGGTGCGGTTAGCCGCGCAGGAGGTCACCGAGTACTACGAGGGATTCTCCAACGGCACCCTGTGGCCGCTTTATCACGACGTGGTGGCCACCCCGGAGTACCACCGGCACTGGTGGAACGCCTACGTCCGGGTCAACCAGCGCTTCGCCGAGGCCACCGCGGACTCCGCCGCCGACGGCGCCACGGTCTGGGTGCAGGACTACCAGCTGCAGCTCGTGCCGAAGATGTTGCGGGAGCTGCGGCCGGACCTGACGATCGGGTTCTTCTTGCACATCCCGTTCCCCCCGGTCGAGTTGTTCATGCAGCTACCGTGGCGCACCGAGATCGTCGAAGGGTTGCTCGGCGCCGATCTGATCGGCTTCCACCTGCCGGGCGGGGCGCAGAACTTCCTGTACCTATCGCGACGACTGGCTGGGCAACCCGCATCACGGGCCTCGGTGGGGGTCCGATCACGGCCGGGCACCGTGCAGGTGGGTGAGCGGGCGGTGCGGGTGGGGGCGTTTCCCATCTCCATCGACGCCGGCGAACTCGACGCGCTGTCGCGGACCCCGGCGGTGCGGGCCAGGGCGGCGGAGATCCGCGCCGAGCTGGGTGATCCCCGGCGGATCATCCTGGGGGTGGACCGCCTCGACTACACCAAGGGCATCGACACCCGGCTCTACGCCCTGCACGAGTTGCTCGACGAGGGTCGGATCGACGCCGACAACACCGTCATGGTGCAGCTGGCGACCCCCAGCCGGGAGAAGGTCGGGCACTACATCAGGATGCGCGAGGACATCGAGCGCGAGGTGGGGGCGCTGAACGGGGCGCATGGCAAGGTCGGCAACCCGATGGTGCACTACCTGCACCAGCCGGTGCCCCGCGAGGAGCTGGTGGCGTTCTACGTCGCCGCCGACGTCATGTTGGTCACCCCGGTGCGCGACGGGATGAACCTCGTGGCCAAGGAATACCCGGCCTGCCGGGGTGACCTCGGTGGAGCCCTGGTGCTCAGTGAGTTCGCCGGCGCCGCAGCAGAACTGACCAGCGCCTACCTGGTGAACCCGCACGACCTGGACGGGGTGAAGGACGGCCTGGTCAACGCCTTGACCCAGGATCCGCAGGAGGGCCGGCGCCGGATGCGCGCCTTGCGCCGGCAGGTGCTCACCCACGACGTGGACCGCTGGGCCCGGTCGTTCCTCGAAGCGCTGCGCGCGGCATGAGCCTGCCGCCCGATCTCACCCAGGCCCTGACGGCGCTTACTGCCCTCCCCCGGTTGCTGGTGGCGGTGGATTTCGACGGCACCCTGGCACCCCTGGTTTCCGACCCCGCCGCGGCCCGCCCGTACCCCGGGACCGCCCAAGCCCTGCGCGATCTCGCCGCGAGGCCCGCCACCGCGGTGGCAGTAATCTCCGGTCGGGCCCTGGGTGACCTGGCAGCACTGACGGGGCTTGACGCTCCGGTGCACCTGGTGGGAAGCCACGGCGCGGAGTTCGACGCCGGATTCGCTCAGTTGCTCGACGACGGAGCCCGCGAGCTGCATGCTCGCCTACTGACCACATTGAAGTCCATAGTGGACGACATTGCCGGGGTGGGCCTGGAGGTCAAGCCGGCCAGCGTCGCGGTGCACGTCCGCAACGCCGCGGTCGACGTCGCCGAGCAGGTGCTGCGCGAGGTCCGGGAGGGTCCGGCCGGCTGGGCGGGAGTGCATGTCACCGAGGGAAAATCGGTGATCGAGCTAGCGGTGCTGGACACCGACAAGGGCGCGGCCCTGGAGTTGCTGCGTGAGCGCTCCGAGGCTGACGCCGCGGTGTTTTTCGGCGACGACGTCACCGACGAGAAGGCGTTTCGGCGGCTGCGGCCGGGCGACGTGGGGGTCAAGGTGGGCGAGGGCGAGAGCAACGCCGCATTCCGGGTCGCCGAGCCGGCGGATGTCCTTGCGGCACTAAAATTCTTGCTCCAAGAACGAACGGCTACCCGGAACAGCCGGGACCCGACCTTCGGCGAGTAGAAACTATTCTTGCGTGTCGAGCGCCGCTGCGATCGCGGCTGCGAGGTCCTCGCGCCCGAGCAGATCGTTTCCGACTCCGACTGCCCACGCGCCGGCAGCCAACCACTCGCCAGCGCAGGAGAGCTGAATTCCGCCGGTAGGAACAATTTTCGCGGCAGGCGCGACTGCGAGGATGGAACGGAGGTACTGCACTCCACCGACGTGCGCCGGAAATAATTTGGCCAGACCGTGACGAGCTGCGCCGAGGACCTCCCCGACGGTGAGACCTCCCTCGATCAGTAGCTCACCGCTGCCGCACGCTTCTCGGACCGCCGGCGCTGGGCACGGGCTGACCAGGAAGTCCGCACCTCCGTCCAGAGCCAGCCGGGCGTCGTCCGCCGTGAGAACCGTTCCGACACCGATCAGCTGATCAGAGTGCTCAGCACGCACCACCGCAAGCGCCGACGACCAGTTGGGCGTTGTGGTCGTCAGTTCCACGGCGGTCAGACCCGCCCGCAGGCAGCGGTCGGCTGCCTCCATCGACGCTGCGGCCGATGCTGAACGCAGCACCGGGATCACCCTGGCTGAGCGTAGTCGGGCGATGACAAGCTCGCGTCGTGCCTCCGTTCCGGGCACGGGGTCATCCATTGTTGGATGCGATGACGAGGTGCGGTTGTGCACCGGCTGAATCATGATCGCCGCGGACGCCCAGCACTGAAGCCGCCAGCGAATGGGCGGAGCGCAGCGCCGACGTCGGCTCCGCGGACGCTAGCCGAGCTGCCAGGTACCCCGCTGCGAATGCGTCGCCAGCACCGATCGGCTCGACAATCTCCACCGGGGGAACCGCCACATCCACCCGGCGCCCGGTGGTAAAGGCGGCCGCCGGATCCCCGCCGTTCTTGACTACGAGTTCCGGTACCTCCGGCAACAATTCCCGCACCGCCTCAGGCGCCGACGCACCCCATAGCAACGCAGCCTCGTCCAACCCGACGAACACGAGCTGGGCGCGGGCGGCCAGGCGAAGAAGGATGGGCGCTGCCGCTGCAGCGGCCCACAGTGCGGGGCGGAAGTTGACGTCGAAGGACACCGTGGCATCGGTCGTCTCGAGGAGTGTTTCGACGAGTTCCGCGCACGAGGGGGACAACGCCGGCGTGATTCCCGTCAGGTGGATGTGTCCGACCCCCGCCATGGCGGCGGCTGGTACGCGCCACTGACGTGTCGCAGCTGACCCCCGACGGTAATAATGAACTTTGGTAACGGGGTGGAGCGGGTCTTTGAGATACAGCCCGGTCGGCGCGTCCTGGTCAACTTCGACGTACCTGGTATCGACACCTGCCGCAATCAGGTCAGCGCGTACCCGGTGTCCGAACGGATCGTCACCCACGCGCCCGACGAATCGGCTCGGCACTCCAAGCCGGGATAGCGCGACAGCGACATTGACCTCAGCGCCCCCCGTCGAGACAAGCAGATCTGGGGCCGACTGCAAGGTCAGGCCGACCGGTGGTGTCAGTGCGACGATCGGCTCACCCACACAGAGCACCACCGTGTGGGAACCACCTGGCCCGGACGTCATCGAGGCCCGTCCCCCCGTGCGGTCGCGTCGAGCGCGGCGGCAATCGCGTGCAGTGCGAGCCCCTGGCCCCAGGGTTGTATCCGGTCATCCCGAATCACGCTGTACCCGAAAGGAATCAGCTGCAGTACAGTCCCCGCGCTGACCCGGTTCAGTGTTCCGTCGACTCCCACATAGGCCAGCGCACCCCGGATGGCCCGCCATCCGGCCGTCAGGAGCAGGTCACGCCGGTGTGGGAAGTGTGGCGCGGCTCGCAACATGGCCGCGCCGATACCGGCTGCTGCAGACGTCTCGATAATGCCGGCGTTCTCGGGTTGTTCGTCGACCAAGACACTCCACACACCGTGGTGCGGCTGCAGTTCCGCTAGGCGCGTCAGCTGCCGTGCGAGCGAGGTACTGATCGCAGCCAGTGCCAGCTGGTTCACGAGGTCAGGACTACGAGCTGCCAGTTCGAGGTACTCCACGGCAGTCAGTGCGCACCACGCGTTCGCCCGGCCCCAGAACGACCAGATGGTGCTGCCGGCGTGTGAGCCGTGCGCGAACAGACCCGAACTAGCGTCTTGCAGTACCTCGGCGTGCGCAAGCAACTGCTGTTCCAATTCGGCGACCAACTCAGGTCGGCGTGTCAACTCACCAAGGTGCCCGAGGAATAGCGCTGCCATGAACGTGGTGTCGGCCCAAACCGCGCCCGGCCAGTGCTCGAGTGCACCGTTTGGCGCCCTGGTCGCCCGCAAATCTTCGAACCGTTCTCCCAGCTCGACGGCGAATTCACGCAAAGCCGGGCGGCCAGCTGACACCAGGACCGTTGCTGTCGCGGGTGCGAGGTCGTTCACGTGCTCGATCGTCACACCGGCCCGTCGATACTCCTCCAGCCAATCAACGGCGCGTTGTGGTACTTCCGCGCCCACGGCGGCCGCGAACCGGATCATGCCGAGGAGAAAGACCCCCTCGCCCCAGAACCAGGCCGACAATCCCTCGGTCCACATGCGCCGAGACACGGACTCGCCCAGCCGAATCAGCGAGTCTCGATCGATATCCGTCGCCGCGATCGGGGGCAGCGGCGGAGGGGCGAAACGAACGGAGGCCAGATCCTCACCGACCACCGCGCCCACCCCCTGAGTCCGGCCCACAGGTGGCCCGTGGCACCCCGCTGGCTGGGACCAATCGTCGACCAGCGACGAGATCGAGCACCATCCGTTCACCGGCCCACTCGGCCGCCAACTGGTCAGCTCCGAACAGTTGCGTGCATGCGGGATTGGACAGATGGGGCGGATCAGACAGGTGACCATCCGGTCCGATATTGATTGCGGCGCAGCCATTCACCGTGAACGGACCCCCCCACGTCAACCCGAGGCGGTGCCCACCGCGGCCATCCCAGGCCACGGTGGGATCACCGGCGAGGTCGCGACCGAACTGCGGGTCAGACAGCGATTCGACGAACGTCTCGAATGAACTGTCGGCGGCAACTCGGCCCACTGTCACAACGTATGCCCGCCCGTCGCCCCCCGGTCGCCAACATTGACCAACCTCATCACCAGCGGTGTTCGGTATCAACCCCCCTGCCGCGGCAACGGCGACGAAACCTGCGCCGACCCTGCCAGCCACCCAGCAGCCCTGCGTGGTCCACTCGTCGAACTGCTGCGATGGAAACCACAAATGCGTGTGGTTGGCCCAGTCGTCATCGGGGTAACGGTGTAAGACCAAGATCGAATTCTGGTGCTGGTGAACACGCGGCAGCACTCGCTGACCGGCCCACGCGTTCGGGCGGGCAGAGGCACTGTTGGTGTCCGCCGCGGGATGTGTGGCGAAAACCTGCACTTCCGGGCCCAAGGTGGCCCCCCAGATGTGTTCCTGGAGGCCGGGCAGGCCGGAACGGTAGTTCTGCACACTGGACAACATCGCGTCCGGCGTCCGCCAGACCCGGAGGTCCGAGCCGTAGGGTCGGCTGAGCAGGTCATGGTGCCGACGGTACTCACCCCGATACACCTGTTGGCCGTCCCATTGTTCAGGAATTGTGGTCGCCACTGCTCGGATGAGGGCGGGCACGGTGTAGCAACGAGCGGTAGCCAAAGCGACGGCGGGGAGCACCGCCGCGTTCAGCGACCCAGCCCCCCACAGCGTCCACATAATCGGCGCCGTCTCCTCGAACCTGGACGAGCGGAGCGTGGGTACGTACGATCTGCCGTGCGCTGCGCCGTGAATACCGCGCCACGAATTGCAGGCCAAGGTGAACAGCACTTTGTCCAAGATCACCTCGGCGAGCTGGCGAATCTCGACATCCTCCGCGTATTCGACGAGGGACACGAGGGCCAAAGAGTCGATGGCAAGATACGCGTTGGAGTCGAACTCGCTGAAACCTCCAGTGAGTTTGCGGCGCATCCATTCCAAGGCCATTCGACGGCCGTGATCGCGGTGTCGGCTACCCGGCCATCCGGTATTGGAGAAGGCGCGGTGGGCGAAGAGCTCTCCAGCAAGCAGTTCCGCCGTGTGCCAGACGAGCTGATGGTTCTCAGTGAAATAGCACATCGCATCGAGGCCGGGCTGATCGATCCAGTACTTCAAGCCCAACAACGCATCCTCAACCTGGGTACGCTGACCGGCGCTCCAGGCATCACCGGAGGCGAAACGGTGGATGAGGTGGACGAAACCAATTGCTTCAAAGTCTGCACAATCCGATCGGGATTCGATCATCGCGAGCGGCGGCTCGAGATCTGACTGGGACAGCCGCGTGGCGGAATCAAGGGCATGGCGACCAAGCGCACGACCGACGCCGGCCGCGCCCGAGGCCGCATGATGTAACAACTCGTTTCGCCACACCGCAGGGTCGGCCACCGACGATGCTGCTCGTCGAGTGGCCGGCAACACCGCGACCCGACCCTCACGGACCACCGCGGCTCGTGGATCGTCGACCCGAATGGTGACAACGCTCTCGCCAGTGGAGAGCATCGATGCCGAACTGTCCACATCGGACAAGTCGCGTTCATCGCTACCCGTGGCTGCCGGACTGAGGCTGACCTCGCCCGTACCGTCAGTAAGCTGAACTCTGCGTGGTGCGTCATCTCCCACCGCCACCATCAGACACCCGCCCGGCGGACCGGTGACCCGGAAGCTAGCTCCAGTCAAAGCCCAGGGCCCGAGCGCAACAGCGTCCAGGAGCTGTTCGGCACTCGCCGACACATACTCGTCGGCTCCCGGGGTCGACACGACTACGCGAACCGGCAACCCGATCACACGCAGACCCAACACATGGCGCACCTCCCGGAAGGCGACCTGCCAGGTCAACAGGTGAACCACGGTCAAGCCGGACTTCAACCGCACCGGAAGGCGGTGTCGCACCGGTTCCATGTAGGACACATCGGCGTACTGGCCCACGAGGGCACCGTCCACGAACACCGCCACCGGGCCGGTACAGAGCACTTCCAAGCTACGAAACTCTGCCTGATCGACCTCCAGCACGGCAACGGCCAAGCTCTCTCGGTACTCGGGCGTGAAACAGAAGCGACTCCAGTCCAGTAACCCGTCCGCTCCGGTATGCGCCCGTCTCCAGTTCCCGGTACCGAGACTCCCAACAACACCACCCAGCTGCCACCGAATAGCAGCACCCTCCACAGGGTCGGGCAGCGGTTGCTCGACCAGGAAGGGTCTCCGATCAAACAACGTTCTCTTCAATGGCCCGACATCCGGGCCATTCGTGAGTACCCACCGGCCCCCTTCGCCCCATGGGTCACCTTCCGAGTCGAGGACCTCACTGAGATCATGGCACGGAGTCGACCAGACCGGACCTGTCAGCCAGTCGCGGACAAAACCCGCTCCATCAAGTCCGTGAACCGTCCGACCGGTCGGAGGCAACGCCGTCACTTGATCGCCCCCTGCGACAGGCCGGAGATGATGTTGCGCTGCAGCACGAGAAACAGGATCACTACCGGTATGATCGACACTACCGAAACGGCCAGGATCTGGTTGAATGGAATGGCTTGCTGTCCGGCAAATCTGGCGATCGCAACAGGCAGGGTCTGCACCGACTCGTCCTGGGCGACTATCAGTGGCCATAGAAAGTCGTTCCAACGCCAGATGACCGAGAAGATGGCGACGACGGCCAAGGCGGGTCTACACAGTGGCAACACGATTCGCCAGAAGATGGCGAATTCCCCCGCGCCGTCGATCCGCGCCGCCTCGATCATCTCGTCCGGCAGGGTAAGCATGTACTGACGCAACAGGAAGACTCCCGTCGGCGTAGCTGCCGGCGGGATGATCATGCCAAGCAGAGAGTTGGTCAAGCCCATCGACGACACCACCTGGTAAACCGGGAGCAGAATCACCTGCAGCGGCACCATGATAGTCGCCAACGTGATGAGGAAAAGGAAGTTACGTCCGCGAAAATTGTATTTCGCCAAGGCATACGCGGCCATTGAGTTGATCGCAAGTGTCAGCACGGTCGCGGCCGCTGTCACGATCACACTATTGCTTAGATACTGGGCAAAATTGAACGCGCGGAGCCCCGTCGAATAGTTGTCCCAGGTGGGCTGATTCGGATACAGCGTAGGCGGCTGCTGGGCCAGTTCACTCTGGGTCTTGAACGAAGACAATGCCGCCCACAGCACCGGAGCCATCACGGCGATGGCTCCGACGACCAACACTGTGACTCGGGCGACCGCACCCGTCGACGGCGTGGTGCCAGAGGTGGACGTCCAGGATCGTGCGCCGGGTGCAGCGCCACTGACGTTGGCACGGGTGGCCACGCTCATATCGCCTCCGCCCGTCGCCCCACCATATAATTCAAGAATGTGATCGCAAATACAGTCACAAATATAATTACCCCCGCGGCGCTCGCGATACCGTACTGGATTGGGGACTGAAAGCCATTCTCATAGATGTACTGCACGATGAGTGTGGTTGCGCCGACCGGACCGCCTCCGGACAACGTGTAGATGAAGTCAAAGGCTTGGAAGCCAGCGATCGTCGACAGCACGATCACGACCATGGTTGTGGGCCTGAGCAGGGGCAACGTGATCAGCCAAATACGTTGCCAGGTACCCGCGCCGTCGATCTTGGCGGCCTCCAGCACAGCGTCGTCAATCGACTGGAGGCCGGACAGCACAATCATGGCGTAGAAACCGAGGTGAATCCACACGCCTACCACCACCACCGAGACGAGGGCCAGAGACGGCTCCAGCAGCCAAGCCGGCTGACCAAGGCCTACCGCCGCGGTCACACCATTGACGAGGCCGGTCTGTCGTTGGAGCGCCGCGTACCAGATGATTCCCACCACAACGGGTGAGATGAGCACCGGCAAGAAGTAGGCGGCACTCAACGCGCCGCGGCCCCGCCTCTGTGCGTTCAACAGCAACGCTAGTGCAGTAGCAAGAACCGTCGACACGATGACAAAGCTGATAGCGAAAATGACTGTATGACGCACCACAATCCAGAAGCTACCATCACCCAGTATCGCGCGGTAATTGTCCGTACCGACTGCGGCGAACGTCCGCCCATTGCTGCTATCGTAAAAGCTGAGGTTGAAACCGTTGATCGCGGGCCAGATTGTAAACAAACCGAAGACGACCATGTTGGGAAGTACGAACAGGTACGGCGCCACTTTGCGGCCGGTATACCACGGTGCACCACGACGCGTTGCGGAAGACGGCGGGCGCACAAGGTCGGCGGGCTGTACCGCCGTGCTCACTTTGCTGCTGCCTTGATTGCGCCGTCGATCGCCACCTTGGTGTTCGCTACCGCCGTGGCTACATCCTCCTGACCAGCAACGACCTTGTCCATTTCTTTGACGAGCGCCGTCGCCGAGGTGGCAAACGCGGGACTGTTCGCCCCGACGAACGTGTCGGCGGGAGTCGCAGCAACCTGACTCAAGAACGTGGCCATGTCCGCGGCTCGATCAGGGTAGGTGACCCCGGCACTCACCAAGTCCTTGCGGGTGGGTAGCCAGAATGCTGCCTTGTCGATCGTGCTCTGGTTGTCGGTGCGATTCATCCACTCCACGAACGCGGCGCCCAAGGTCGGCTCCTTGCTGCTCTTGAATGCGACCATGAACTTGCCACCGGGGTAGCCACCGCAGCGCTCCGCGCACGGGTTCGCCACCGCCGCCCAGTTGAATGACGCAGATTTGGCGAACGCGCCTACCTGCCACGGCCCAGAAAGGTAAACGGCGGCTTGCTTGGCCAGGAACAGATCGTTTGCACCTTTATACTTGCTGCCAGCGCCCAGCCAGAAGTCCTTGGAGACAACTCCGGTGCTAATCAACTTTGTCAGCATGCCGATCGCGGCCTCAGCCTTAGCGGTGTCCAGTGCGTTCTTTCCGTTCTCCCCGATCATCATGGTCCCGTACTGGCTCAGCACGGTACTGACGCGGTTCCCAGATTTGTCGATGGCGAGCGCCGACTCCATGCCGTTGGCCTGCTGAACCTTCTGGGCGTCGGCCACCATCTGGTCCCACGTCCATTTGGTCTTGTCGGTGGGCACCGGCACGCCAGCCTTCTGGAAGGCATCGACGTTGACAAACGGGCCGTTTATGGTGACGTCGCTGGGCACTGCGAGCATCGCGCCAGAGGCGTCGAGCACCGACTTCGCGGGACCGTCACTGAACTGAGCGGGGTAGTCAGCGCCGAAGTAGCTCTTGAAGTCGACGACATCCGTGGCATATGGATGCCAGTCGGCAACGCGGGCAACCTCCGGTGCGTTACCGGCTGCCAGCCGCGCCTGCAGCGAGGTGTTGACGTCGGCGAATGGGAGGAGTTGGAGATTCACAGTGGCCCCCGTCGCCGCCTCGAACTTGCTGATTGCCGCGCGGGTGGCCTGTTCATCCGGACCGTCCGTGAAGTACACGTAGGTAAGGGTCTTGCCCTTGAAGCTGCTCATGTCGACCGAGACCGGCCCGCTGGCCGGACTGCTCGGGGCGGACGGGGCACCCGGCGCGCATGCCGTCGACACGACCGCGATCACCCCCATCACGGCGACCGCGAGACTCAACGTTGAGACCCTCATATGGACACACCACCTTCTGATACGCGGGCCGCCGGTCGGCGACCGCTCTGGCTCCGTCGCTTGACTTAGGGCATACTCCAACGCGTTCCGTGTCAAGGGAAGCCTTTCCCGCTGTACGGGACAGTCGACTAAGGAGGGGTCTTGACGACCGATGTTCGGAATGCGGTTCACCCCGGCGATTTCGCTGTGCTCAGCCCGGAGGCGCTGCGCGGACGGTTCCTGCTCACCGACCTGTTCGAGGCGGGACAGGTGCACTTCGCCCTGTCTCAACAGGACCGCCTTCTGGTGGGCGGTGCACTACCCGCCGGCGGCCGACTCGACCTGGTCGCCCCACCCGAGATCCGGTCACAGAGTCTGTGCGATCGGCGGGAGGTAGGTGTGGTGTGCCTGTCCGGTGCGGGCTCAGTGGAGACAGATGGTCACGTGCACGACGTCACCGCCGAGGACATCGTGTACGCCGGGCAAGGCACCAATCAGATCACGGTAGCCGGGGATGCCACGTTCTACCTGGTGTCAGCCCCGGCGCATCGGGCACTGCCCACCACTCTCATTCGTCGCGGTGACGCCGACAGCGTGCAGGTCGGCGAGGCTGACAAGGCCAGTCTGAGGACGATTCGCAAGTACGTGCACGAACAAGGAGTGCGCTCATGCGAGCTCGCCCTCGGCATCACGACGCTGGAACCGGGCAGCGTTTGGAACACGATGCCGTGCCACACCCACGACCGTCGCACCGAGGTGTACCTCTACTTTGACCTTCCCGCTGCGGAGCGTGTCGTGCACTTGTGCGGCGAGCCCGGGCGAACCCGCAGCCTTATCGTGGCTGATCAACAGGCGGTGATTAGCCCACCATGGTCGGTCCACACGGGTGCTGGGACTGGCCCCTACCGATTCGTCTGGGCGACGGCGGGAGAGAACCTCGCCTACGACGACATGGACCCGGTCGCCACGGACCAGCTGTTGTGAGCGGTGCAACCAGCACCACCCCGAGCTTCCGCCTCGACGGTCGACTCGCGATGGTCACAGGAGCTCGCAGCGGCATCGGTCGCGCTGCTGCGGTCGCTCTGGCAGCCGCGGGAGCCGACGTTCTGCTCTGGGGTCGCGACGAGGCCGGGTTGGCTCCGGTGGCCGAGGAGATCAGCAAGCTGGGTCGGGTCGCCGTCGTCGTCGCCGCCGACCTTAGCGACCTCGGCACCGTAGAAAGGGTCGGCAGTGCCGTCGCCGCCGAGCACCAGATCGACATTCTGGTCAACAATGCCGGCCTGATCTCCCGCGCGCCGGCCAGAGAAGTCTCCTGGCCCGATTGGGAGCGGGTGCTGCACGTCAATCTCGACTCCGCATTCCTGCTGGCCCGCTGCCTCGGTTCCCGGATGATTGATCGCGGACACGGCCGCATCATCAACATAGCCTCCCTCTTGTCGTTTCAGGGCGGCGTGTTCGTTCCCGCATACACGGCGAGTAAGCACGCCATTGCCGGTCTGACGAAGGCATTGGCTAACGAGTGGGCCGGACTAGGAGTGAATGTGAACGCCGTCGCCCCCGGTTATATCGCGACCAACAACACCAGCGCCCTGCGGTCGGACCCCGAACGCGAAGCGGCCATCCGTGCCCGAATCCCCGCGGGACGTTGGGGTGAGCCCGCAGAGGTGGCCGGTGCCGTCGTCTTCCTCGCGGCGCCGGCGTCGGCCTACATCCACGGGCATACCCTGGTCGTCGACGGAGGGTGGATGGGGAGGTGAGCGTGACGACCGGCACCGCAGGGCGACCCACCGCAGTAGGCAAGGCCGTGCTGGTGGTCGAGGCGCTCGCGGATCACCGCAGCATTTCCGACATCGGTCGGGCCACGGGGCTGCCGACCTCGACGGTGCATCGCATCCTGCAGGAGCTGGTTGACGTCGGTTGGGTCAGGGCCGACGGCGAACGTGGATATCTACCCGGTGTCCGGCTCATGTCGCTGGCTGGCGGTGCCACCAGCGACGCGGGAATCCGACACACGGTGCGGCCCTTCTTGCAGGACCTCCGAGACACGACCAGCCACTCTGTTCACTTCGCGTTGCGTCAGGGCGACGAGGCCGTCTATATCGACAAGCTCGAGGGCAAGCGTGCCTACGCCATGCGCTCCCGCGTCGGCCTGGCCATTCAACTGCACTGCACCGCCATCGGAAAGGCTATTCTTGCCGCTCTGCCCGAAGCCGAGACTCGAGCCGTTCTCAGCCGGCGGCCGATGACCGCGATGACCGAACGTACGATCGTGAATCCCGATGCACTACTGACGCATCTAAGATCGATTTCTCGACGCGGGTACGCGTTGGACAACGAGGAGAACGAAACCCACACGCGGTGCATCGGCGCGGTCGTTCTCGACCACCGCGCCGTACCGATCGGGGGCATCAGTATGTCGGCACTCGCATTCGACCTCGATCGAGACCAGATCCGACACTGCGCGCCCTTGGTCGTATCGACTGCTCGTGATGTCTCACGGGCGCTGGGGCTTCCGATCCCCGAACCACGGCACAAGCCGGCCCGCGCTCTATAGCCCGGAGAACCACGTGGGTGGCTGCGGTGAGCTGCACGTGCGGCCCAGCTCGAACTGGGTGGGCAGCACCACCGTGCGCGGTCCGGCTCGCCCGGTGCCGGGGTCGGTGGGTTCGAGCAGCAAACGCCCGGCGGTGCGGCCCTTGTCCTCCACCGGCTGGCGCACCGTGGTCAGACCCTGGGCCAGCGCCTGCGGGACGCCATCGAAACCGGTGACGGTCAGCTGACCGGGTACGTCGATGCCTCGCCCTCGCGCCTGCGCCAGCGCCCCCAGCGCGAGGACATCGGTGGTGCACACCAACGCGGTGATCGACGGGTCGGCGGTCAGGGCCTCGGCGGCGGCCGACTGCCCCTGCTCCAACAAGTTGTCGAACCGCTCGATCACCGGCATACCCGCCAGGTCGAGACCGGCCGCGGCCAAGGCGTCGGCGAGACCGGCAATGCGTTCACGCTGGACATGGAACCTCGCCTGCTGCCAGCGCCGCGGCGCGGCGGGCCCGTCGTTGCGGTCCCGGCCCAGTCGCAGGCACAGCACCGCGAAACGGGTGTGCCCCAAGCCGATCAGGTGCGCACCGAGGTCACGCATGGCCGCCCGGTCGTCGATACCCACCCGATCCACACCGGACAGCCCCATCGGTTGGTCGCAGATCACCGTAGGCACCGGACGCTGCAGCACGGCGGCGAGATACGGGTCGTCCTGGGCAACGGAGTACACCACGAACCCGTCTACCCCCGCCCGCAGCACCGCCTGCGAAGCGTCGACCCGATCCCGGCCCGGATGCGCGGGTACAAGGAATAGGCCCTGCGCGGCCGACTCACAAGCCTCGGAGAGTCCGGCAAGAAACCCGACCGCCGCCGGGTCCCGAAAGGCGTAAGACAAGGCCTCGGTAAGTAGCAGGCCCACCGCGCCGGCCTTGCGGGTGCGCAGCGAACGCGCGACGGGGTCGGGCCCGGGGTAGCCCAACCGGGCCGCCTCCCGCAGCACCCGCTCCCGTAGCGCCGGGGACAGCTGATCGGGCCGGTTGTAGGCGTTGGACACCGTGGTCCGGGACACCTTCAAGGACGCAGCCAGGGTCGCCAGGGTGGCTCGACGTCGAGTAGCACCGGTGCGGGGCATGCCCTGACGTTAACGGTCCAGATATCCGGACCTGCAACGCAGGGTCACAGCCAGTACTACCCAGCACAGCAGTACTCTCTCGCGATGCAGCTCGACGACCATTACACGGACACGCGGCTGGTGGCCGTCTACGACATCGAGAACGCTGGTCGTGATGATGTCGAGTTCTACCTCGCATTGGCTGCAGAGCTCGGTGCATACGACGTCGCCGATCTGGGCTGCGGCACCGGGGTGCTCGCCGTCGAACTCGCCGAGCGTGGCCACCGGGTCACCGGGGTCGACCCGTCTGCCGCCATGCTTGGTGTCGCCAGACAACGACACGATGCTGCGCTCGTCAGTTGGGTTCATGGCGAGGCCGCAACGCTCGAGCCCGCCACCGCGGATCTCGCTGTGATGACCGGGCACGTCGCCCAGGTGTTTCTTAGCGACCACGAATGGTCGGTGACCGTCCGGAATCTATGGGAGGCGATCAGACCGGGGGGACACCTCGCGTTCGAGAGCCGCAATCCTGAGGCTGCGGCCTGGACCGCGTGGAATAAGGACGAGTCGCGCAGCACGTTCACCACGAGGGCGGGTGAGAGTTTCGAGTCCTGGGTCGACGTGACGAGCATCGACCCGGGACTCGTCGCCTTCGACGGGCACACCGTGTTTACGGCCACCGGCGAGCACCTCGTCTCGGCGAGCACCCTGCGGTTCCGGACGCGCGACGAACTCCAGGCATCCTTGTCCGACGCTGGCTTCGAGGTCCGGGTCGTGTACGGGGACTGGCACCGCGGCCCGGCGACGTCGCAGAGCGCCGAGCTGATCGTAGTGGCGCGACGGCCCTGACGGGGGCCCTTCAGTCCGCGGGGTGCAGAACCAGCACCAGCGCCTGACCGGGGGCGAGCACCGGCATCGACAACCCGACCTCGGTGAGAACACCGCCAGCCACCACGAGCCCGTCGCCCCGCGCCGGTGCCAGCCACGCCGGTTCGGCGCCCTGCACGGTCTTGGGCTCGGTGATCCCCGCGGGAAGCTGCACGCGGTAGCGACGGGCAGGGTCCAGGCCGGGCAGCGGGCGCAGACCCGGGCGAATCGACGGGCCGGTGCTGAGCTGCACGAAGGCGAACACCGCCGCGGCAGCGTCGGGGGCCACCACCCCGTGCAGCCGCTCACCGGCCACGTCGCAGTCCGCGCGCACCACGTCCCCGGTGTGCAGAAGCGGGCGCAACTGCTTGTACAGCTCGATCCAGGCCCGCAGCGCTGCGAGCTCCTCCCCGGTACAGGTGGTGATGTCCCACTCCAGTCCGGCATGACCGAACAGTGCAGTCGCACAACGCATCCCGAGATCGACGTGCCGGTGGGTGGTGTGCGCCAACGGCGGCCCGACATGTGCACCGATCAGCTCCGGTGGCAGCAACAGGCTGGTCCACAGCTGAATGTCGGTGCGATCCAGGGCATCGTTGCAGTCCGAGGCCCACACCCGGTGGGTGCGCTCGGCCATGCCCAGGTCCACCCGTCCCCCGCCACTGGCGCAGGACTCCACCTCCAGGCCGGGGTGGCGGGCGAGCAGCTCATCGAGCAGCGCGTACACCGCGGTCGTCTGCCGGTGCACCGCCGGATACCCGCCGCTGACCGCCTCGTGCAGGTCACGGTTGTGGTCCCACTTGAGGAAGTCGATGCCGTTGTCGGTGACCAGCGAATCCAGCCGCGCCAGCAGGTGCTGCCACGCCGCCGGGTTGGTCAGGTCCAGCAGGTGTTGTCGGCGCCACGGGCGTACCCCCGGTGGCCCCAGTACCCAGTCAGGGTGGGCCCGGACCACGTCGGAGTCCAGGTTGACCATCTCCGGCTCCACCCACAATCCCACTTGCATGCCCAGCTCACGCACCCGGTCGAACAACGGCGCCAGGCCCCGCGGCCAGGCCTGCTCGCTGACCACCCAGTCCCCCAGCCCCCGGCTGTCGTCGCGGCGATCACCGAACCAGCCGTCGTCGAGCACGAAGCGTTCCACCCCGATGGATGCCGCGGTCTGCGCCAGCGCGGTCAACCGGCTCAGGTCGTGGTCGAAGTACACCGCCTCCCAAGTATTGAGCACTACCGGGCGCGGGGTGCCGGGGTGCTGCGGGCGCGCCCGTAGCCGCCGGTGCACCCTGCCCGACACCCCGTCCAGCCCGGCCGCGGAGTAGACGAACAACACCGGTGGGCAGCGGTAGGTCTCACCGGGGGCCAACCTCACCTCGGCGGGTTCGAGCAGTTCGCCACCACCGAGCACGCTGGCGTGCCGACCCGCGCCCTCCGGAAGGTGCTCCACCAGATGCGTGTGATTGCCGCTCCACGCCACGTGGGCGCTCCACACCTCACCGCGCCGGAAGCCGAAACCATCGGTGCCGGCGCTCATCAGCAGGGTGGCGTCATGCCCGGTGCGTCCGCGACGATTGGCCCGCAGATGGGTACCGTGCTGCACCGCAAAGCGCTGCGGGGCCCGCTCGCGCACCCACCGGCCGGTCAGGTCCAGTCCAGCCACCGCCCGCTCGGGCAGCGGCATCAGCAGCTGCACGGCCACCACGGCGAGCTCGCCGACCCCGGTGTTACGCACCGTGGCCATCGCCGAGAACACCCCGAACGGGTCGAGCTCCAGGGTCAGCTGCACCCGCACCCCTGCGGTGTCGTCGGCGGCGGTCACGCTCACCCGGTTGCCCTGCACCTCGACCGGCTCGGTCAGCTGCAGGCGCAGCGGGGCCGAACCGGACTGCCTGCTCACCTGCGCCCCGGGGGTGCCGAGCCAACCGTCGGCCTGCGACGGCAACAAAGTCAGCGGCGCCGGGTCGTCGAGTGCGCTGTGCGCGACCACCGGGCTGGTGGCCAGCTCCAGTCCGGTCGCGTCCATGCCCAGATCGGCCCCCCAATGCAACACCCGGGGCAACAGCGGACCTGCAGTATCCAGCACCACACTCACCCCGGCGGCCCGCAAGGTGACGACACCAGCAACCGCGGCGGCGCTCATCCTTTCGTCGCGCCGAGGGTCAGACCGGACACGAACTGCTTCTGCAGGGCGAAGAACACGATCAGGGTGGGCAACGCGACCAGCACCGAACCCGCCGAGAGCAGGTTGTAGTCGGTGAAGAACTGCCCACGCAGGTTGTTCAGCGAACTGGTCACCGGGAACTTGTCCCCACTTTGCAGCAGCACCGTCGCCCAGAAGAACTCGTTGTAGATCCAGGTGACCTGCAACGTGGCCAGCGCCGCCAACGGTGGCCGGCACAGCGGCAGGGTCAGCTGCCACCACTGCCGGAGCACGCTGGCCCCGTCCACGTCGGCTGCTTCGTAGAGTTCCATCGGGATGGTCTTCATGTAGTTGCTCAGCACGAAGGCGCAGAAGCCGGTCTGGAACGCGACGTTGATCGCGATGAGTCCCCAGTAACTGTTCAGCAAGGTCCCGGAGTCGGAGAACCAGAACGGCACCTGGATGGAGCGGAACAACCGGTAGATGGGGATCAGCAGGGCCTGCGGCGGCAGCAGGTTGGCCGCGGTGAACATGCCCAGCAGCGCCAGGTTGAACCGGTAGCTGAAGCGGGACACCACGAACGCCACCATCGAGGACAGCAGCAGCGTCAGCGCCACCGCGGGGATGGTGATGATCGCGGAGTTCAAGAAATGCCGAGTGAAGTCGCCCTGCGCCCAGGCGTTGGTGAAGTTGCGCAGGGTGAAGCCGCCGATCGAGGCGTACCCGTTGACGGCGGTGTAGCGGTAGTCGCGGAAGCTGTTGTACACCGCCCACGCCACCGGAAACAGCCACACCAGCGCGACCACGATCAAGAACACGTGCAACGCCACCCGCGGCGCACGCATCCGCCGCGCCGGGCTGATCACCGCGGGGTGATCGGTGCCGGCGCGGGCCGCCCGGTCCTGTACGGCAGTCATCGGTCCTCCTTCATCACCACACGCAGGTAGAGCGCGATGAACACCGAGCTGATCACCAGCATCACCGTGGCCAGGGCAGAACCGAAGCCGACCCGGCTGGCCTCCCCCACCACGTTCTGGGTGACCAGGGTGGAGATCAGTTCCAGGCCGTTGCGGCCCTTGTTGATGATCCACACCAGGTCGAACGCCCGCAGCGACTCGATGAACGTCACCACCAACACGATGATGTTGATCGGGCGCATCACCGGGAAGACGATCTGGAAGAACGTGTTGGTCTCCGACGCCCCGTCGATGGCCGCCGCCTCCCGCAACGAAGCATCCACTGCCTTCAGGCCCGCGAGGTACAGCAGCATGATGTAGCCGACCTGGCGCCAGGACGTGGCCACCAACGCGGCCCACAGGTTGTAGCGCTGGTCACCGAACCAGTCGATCTGGCTGCCGGTGACCACGTTGAGCAGTCCCTGGTCCCGGGAGAAGATCAGCTGCCAGACGAAACCGATCAGAGCCAGGGACAGCACCACCGGCAGGTACAGCGCGGTCTGGTAGATCCGCCCGCCCCGCAGTTGCTTGTCCAGCAGCACCGCCAGGAACATGCCGATCGGGGTGGCGATGAAGAACATCACCGCCAACCAGATCAGGTTGTGCCGGATCGCCGGCCAGAACGGCGGGTAGTTCGTCGCAATGTTGGTGTAGTTCTCCAGACCGACGATGTTGTTACCGCCGAGCGAACCAACCCCGTTCCAGTTGGTGAACGACAGAAACACCGACGCCAGCGCAGGCAGCCAGATCAGTCCGAGCACCACGATGCTCGGCACCACCACCATCAGGGTCACGGTCACCCGGTCGGCCACGCTGAGCCTGCGCACCTTGCGGCGCGGCGCCTTGGCGCGCGCAATCGCGGTGTCAGCCATCGTCGTCCTTCCTGCACCCGCCGTCGCAGCTACCCGAGGTGGCCATCAGGAGGCGAAGATCGTCTTCTTCTGGCTTTCGATGCTATTCACCAGACCGTCGACGTCGTTCGGGTTGCCAATGAACGTCTGGATTGCCGGGATCATCACGGTGGAGGCGAAGTCGGGGCGGGTGTCACGGTCCATGAACTGCGAGATCTGCTTGGCCCCGGCGATGAAGTCCACCGCCTTCTTCTGCAGCGCGGTGTACCCGGAGGTGTTGGCCTTGCTGTTGGTGGCGATGACGGTCGGGTCCGCCTTGACCGACACCTCTTGCGCGGCGGCAGTGGACAGGTAGGCCAGGAAGTTCTTGGCGCCGGCCTCGTTCTTGGGTCGCTTGGCCATCATGAACCCGTCGATGGGAGCCTCGATCGCGTTGGAGCCGATGGTGGAGTCAACCTCGGGAAACGCAAAGAAGTCGAGGTCCTCGCGGTCGGCACCGGCGGTGAATTGCTGGCCCATGAACATGCCCTGCACCAGCATCGCCGACTCCTTCTTCTGCACCGACTGTGCTGACTCCTGCCAGGTGCGGCCCAGCGAGTCCGGCTGGGATATCCCGAGCACCTTGCGCCATTCGGTGAACACCGCCTTGACCTTGGGCCCGTTCCACGCCTCTTTGCCCGCCATCAGGCTGACGTGGTAGTCGTAGCCGTTGATCCGCAGGTTGAGCTGGTCGAACGTGCCCATCGCCGGCCAGCCATCCTTGTCGGCGAAGGCCAGCGGAATCATCCCGTCCTTCTTCACCTGCGCGGCCAAGGTATAGAACTGGTCCATCGTCTTGGGCACCTGGTAGCCCTTGGCGGCGAACACGCTGGGACGGTAGAAGACCGCCCACGGGTAGGTGGTGAAGGGCACGAAGTACTGCTTGCCGTCGGTCGACGTCGACGCAGCCTTGAGTGCGTCGCTCATCCCCGAGACGTTCCCCCAGACGTCGGTGAGGTCACCGGCCAGGCCTTGGTCGGCGAAGAAGCGCATGCGGTAGCCAGAGAACCAGGTGAACACGTCGTCGGGCTGGCCCTGCAGGTAGTTGTTGATGTTCTCCTGAAAGGTGTTGTGGTCGACGACGTTGGTCGCCACGGTCACGCCGTTGCTTTGCGCCTGGTATGCGCTGACGATCTGCTCGAACGCCTTCTTCGGCACCGCGTCGGACTGGTTGGACCCCAGGGTGACGTTGCCGCTGGCCGGTGAGCCGGCTGCCGCGCCACCGCTGGAACCGGAGCCGCACGCGGTGAGCGCCGCAGGCAGACCGACGAGGGCGGCCGCTCCGAGCGCACCGCGGAACAGCGAGCGACGGCTCATCGGTGACGTCGCGAAGGATGGCGAGGCGAGCGCGGGGGGCACGAGGCGAGCCTGAGGCTCGGACTCGGAATTCGGTCGGGACACAACTCCTCCTGGGCGGGCTGGGCGTCGGTGTGACGGGTTTTCGGTGCCGCTGCTGCCAATCGGTGTCCCATCGCTGTCGACCGCAGAATCGACAACAACGAACACGATCAACCAGACTCGGCCTCACTGTCCAGTGAGCCAGACCACATGTCAAGACACGATCCGACACCAGTCGATCGCACCCCGTTCACGCAGCCGAAACATCTCCGCCACCCGTCCGGCACGGCCATAGCAGGCCCAGGGCCTACCAATGGAGCGGCGCGCCCCGGTCATCGCCCGACAGCGCGCCGCAACCACCGGCGGCATTCCGCGTGGGCCCCTCACCAGGCGATGTTCGAGTGTGTTGACTTCTGCGCGAGGCGCGGCCACTGTGCACCCATGCGAACCTGGCCTTCCGACGGCGTTGCGCTTGGCGCGGACTACAACCCCGAGCAGTGGCCCGAGCAGGTCTGGGAGCAGGACGTCGCCCTCATGCGGGAGGCTGGGGTCAATTTTGCCACTGTCGGGGTGTTCTCCTGGGCCCTGCTGGAGCCGGCGGCGGGTCGCTACGAGTTCGCCTGGCTGGACCGGGTGCTCGACCTGCTGCACGCGGGCGGAATCGCTGTCGACCTGGCTACCGCCACCGCTTCGCCACCACCGTGGTTCTCCGCTGCCTACCCCCAGACGCTGCCGGTGGATCAGAACGGCGCCACCCGCTGGTACGGCTCGCGGCAGTCCTGGTGCCCCAGCTCCCCGGTGTTCACCGAACACGCCACCGCGCTCACCGAACAGCTCGCCCGGCGCTACCACGACCATCCCGCACTCGCGCTGTGGCACGTCTCCAACGAGTACGGCTGCCACAACGTGCTGTGCTACTGCGATACCTGCGCTGCCGGGTTCCGCGAGTGGTTAGGTAAGCGATACGGCGACCTGGACGCGGTGAACCACGCCTGGGGCACGGCATTCTGGAGCCAGCGCTACACCGACATCGAGCAGGTGCTGCCCCCACGGGCCAGCACCACCACCCCCAATCCCACCCAGGTGCTGGACTACCGGCGCTGCACCTCCGACGCCCTGCTCGCGCAGTACCAGGCGGAGCTGGCCGTGCTGCGGGTGCACTCACCCGGGGTTCCGGTCACCACCAACTTCATGACCATGGACGGCTTTCGGCACCTGGACTACCCGTCGTGGGTGCCCTCGGTGGACGTGGTGAGCACCGACCACTACGTCACCGGGTCGTTGGCTGACCCGGAGGCGGAGCTGGCGTTCGCCGCCGACCTCACCCGGGGCCTTGCGGCGGGGGCGCCGTGGATGCTGATGGAGCACAGCAGCAGCGCGGTGAACTGGCAGCCGGTCAACCGCGCGAAGCTTCCCGGGCAGCTGTTGCGGCACAGCCTGACCCACGTCGCAAGGGGCGCGGATACGCTGGGCTTCTTCCAGTGGCGCCAGTCCCGGTCCGGGGCGGAGAAGTTCCACTCGGCGTTGTTGCCGCACGCCGGCACCGACACCAAGATCTGGCGCGACGTGCTGGCCCTGGGGGCCGCCGCCGCCGCGCTGGGGGAGGTGGTGGGCTCCCGCGTGCAGGCCGAGGTGGCGTTGCTGTGGGATTACCAGAGCGGCTGGGCGCTGAACGCACCCTCGCACCCCAGCACCGACCTGGAGTACGGCGAGATGGCCCACGACCTGCACGCGGCGCTGCGCCGCGCGGGGGTGACCGTGGACATCCTCGGCCCACACGACGACCTGTCCGGGTATCGATTGATCTTGGTGCCCACGTTGTACCTCACCGACGCCGCCACCACGGCGGCCGTGGTGGCGGCCGCAGACGCGGGCGCCCACGTCCTGGTGACGTACTTCTCCGGGGTGGTCGACGAGCACGACCACCTGCTGCCCGGCGGGTGGTCACCGCTGCTCGGCGCACTGCTCGGGGTGCGCACGGAGGAGCACCACCCGCTGTTCGCTGGCCAGCGCGTAGGCCTGGACGGGGTGCTCGCGGGCAGCGTCGGCACCCGCTGGAGCGAAGTGCTGCACGTCGCCGACGGAACGCAGGTCCTCAGTGGTTATGCCGACGGAGACCTCGCCGGGCAGCCGGCGGTGACCAGGCGCTCGGTGGGCGCCGGGGCGGCGTGGTACCTGGCCACCCGGGTCGACGCAGCGGGCCTGGACATCCTGCTGTCCCGGGTCTGCGCGGACGCCGGTGTCGAGCCGGTCGCGGCCGTGGCACCCGGGGTAGAGGTGGTGCGCCGCCGCGCGGAGGGCGCATCGTGGTTATTCGTGATCAACCATTCCGACACCGAGGCCGTCCTGGATCGGGCTGGTCACGAGCTGCTCACCGATCGCGACGTCCGGACCCTGACCGTGCCCGCCGGTGGTGTGGCCGTGCTGCGGGAGGATTGAGCACATGCTCGCCCGTCAGCGCCAAGAACGCATCCTGGACGTAGTCCGTACCGATGGCGGCGCCAGGGTCTCCGAGCTGATCGAGCTACTCGGGGTGTCGGACATGACCGTGCGCCGCGACCTGGAAGCCCTGGCTACCCGAGGCCTGGTGGCCCGGGTGCACGGCGGGGCCACCGAGGTCGCGACACGCAGCACCTACGAGCCGGGCTTCACGGTCAAGTCGTCGTTGCAGAGTGCGGAAAAGGCCGCCATCGCCCGGTCGGCCGCTGCCCTCGTCGAGCCCGGCTCGGCGGTGGCGCTCTCGGCAGGCACCACCACCTTCGCGCTGGCCCGCGAGCTGTGCGCGGTGCCGGAGCTGACCGTGGTGACCAACTCGGTCCCCGTCGCGCAGCTGCTGCACGAAACCGGCCGCCGCGACCTGACCATCGTGCTGACCGGCGGGGTGCGCACCCCGTCGGACGCCCTGGTGGGTCCGGTGTCGGTGGCCGCATTGCGCAACCTGCACACCGACTGGTTGTTCCTGGGGGTGCACGGCCTCGACGCTCATGCCGGACTGACCACCCCTAACCTGGCCGAGGCGGAAACCAACCGTGCGCTGGTGTCCTGCGCCAGGCAACTGGTGGTGCTGGCTGACAGCACCAAGTGGAATGTCGTGGGGCTGAGCACGATTGCTCGCCTGGACGAGGTGGACGTGCTGGTCACCGACGACGGGCTGGGCCACCCGGCGCGGGCGGTGCTCGCCGCCGAGGTGGGTCGGCTCGTGGTGACCAGCACCGACGAGAGCCCGGTCGAGCTCCTGGGCGCCCGGTGACCGCCACCGAACGCTCCGCCGGGCTGGACAGTGCCGGGGTTCGCGTTACGCACCGAACCCTCGCCGACGGCCGCGACATCCGTTACTTCGACGACGCCGGACACCACCTGCCGCGCAACGCGATCGACCGTCGCGACCTCGGC
>JAABUV010001360.1_pt1 | contig 35502 bp, 17 predicted proteins | sample 5559971 | NCBI WGS metagenome assembly JAABUV01 (sample SAMN10711881, study PRJNA513362) | rock metagenome | isolation source: Antarctica rocks | place: Antarctica: Victoria Land, Knobhead nord | collected 2015-12-19
TAGAGCTCTCACCAGACGCGATACCATTGCCTCTCGACGAGGATCTCGATCTACTAGACCAGGAAACGCATGAATCCAACGTATCACCAGTAGGCCGATCAGAAGGGAGTAGAGTTATTCCGCTTCCAGAAGTCTTACCGGAAGCAATACCATTGCCGCTCGATGATGATCTCGATCTACTAGATAAAGAAGTGCAGGAATCTAACGTATCACCAACAGACCAATCAGACAGGAGTATCGTTATTCCGCTGCTTGAGCTCTCACCGGATGCGATACCAGTGCCTCTCGACGATGATCTCGATCTACTAGATAAAGAAGTGCAGGAGTCCAACGTGTCACCAATAGGCCAATCTAACAAAAGCAGGGTTATTCCGCTTCTAGAATCTTATTCCGAAGCTTTGGCTAGTGTTGAAGTGCTCAAATCTCCAACTACCGAGCCACCACGAGAGCCAACGGTCCAACAAGACAAGGATGTAACTGTCGATTCATTGAATTTGCCTTCAAAAAGAAAGGGGAAAAAGAGTAAAAAAGCAGGTTTGGGCGCTCTGGAGGACGTAGCGAAAGATAAACAAGTGCCAGCTGAAATTCCATCAAATACGGCTACGCAGGAGCAGAACCCATTTCCTGCTCAAGAACCCTTGGGTGAGACACCGGAGACCTTCAGAATGCGCGAGAACGGACGGGCTGAGTATGACACCAAAAGGAAAGGGAAGAAAGGCAAAAGAGCAAAGCAGGGAAACATAGAAGAACCGCCCATGCCGCCAGGATTACAGTTGGATGAAGCTGCACAGAACACAATCCACCAACTCGCTGAAGAGCCCGATGATGGAATATCGAAAGAACTCATAGTAGCCGAGGATGAATGGGACGAATTCAGTACTAAGAAGAGAGGGAAGAAAACCCCACGGTCAAAGCGAGGCCCCACAAACGATTCCAGGGCAAGTGCAGATATCATGAAAGATATGCCGGTGGTCTCGTCGAGGTCACAATATGTAGAAGAAGAATCGTCTGCAATTCCAGGTAATATATTAGAAATTCTTGATCCTCAGGAGAACTCCAAAACAGTGGAAGATGAGTGGACCAGTCTCGGCGACAGCAGAGAGGCGGAAAAGGTTGAAAAGGAAAAAAGGAGTATCATCAGAAATGACACCGAAATGAACGAAGGAATCGAGACATTGATTCCCTCGTCCGTGGTTAAACCCATAGTGGCTGGTGATATGCAGAGTCAAGACTCCGCTGTAGTTGCTGGTGCCAATGCGCCACAAGAAGACTCTGACGTGATTGAGGGCAAACTTATTGGTCTCGGCGTGACGAAGAAAGAGAAAGAGACCGAGGAGATCACGCAGGATGTCATAAACAACACCAATAAAAGCGTGATTGGAGTTGATACTGGTCTGGCTGATAGTGCGCTCGATGTGATCAAAGGCGCAAAGGATAAAAATCTGATGCACCAAGAGGAAGTTCATGGCGAAGAACTTCAGGCAACTGAGGAGGAACGGCACGGCTCCAGTGGTAGGAAAGGGAAGAAGACAATAGGGAAAGACATCCAACTCGGCGCTCTGGATACCAGCGAGATCGAGACCAAATTGCCCGCGGCTGTCGCTACACCTGGGATAATTGAAGACACCCAAGCTGGAGTTTCGCCCTCCTGGGACCTTGCCGACATCTCACAACAAGAGTCTCAAAGAAGTCAAGATGAACGGGCATTTTCTGGTAGCAAGAAAAGGGCAAAGAAAGACAAGAACCGGAAATCTAAGACTTCAGTTTTGACTTCGGATTCCCTACCAGAATCTGCGGAATTACAGAAAGCTGACGATATCCAACCCGACCCACTCGCTGCCACCCAGAATAATATATCGACCTCACGAGACATTGCTGCTGTCGAGGAAGCAGAAGATAACCCGTCGTCCAACAACATCGAGTTGGAGGACCCTTTGCTGTGTAAGCATATCGCCGACCGCGATTTGCATGAACCAATAAATCATTCCGTATCGGATCACGAGGAGCAACATACACCCTTACAGGCATTCGTTGGCTCGAAAGCCAACGAAACCGAGACACGAGAATTGGATCTATCTGCTGGCGATCAGGATTTGTCAAAGGAGCAGCCAGAGATTCTACAATCCAAGACGCAGGGAAAGGTGCTCATTGAGCCGCAAGCTCCTGAAGAGACGATTGCTCCAACTCTAGACTCATCTACTACTATCAACGCCACTAGAGCTATCCAGCATATACTGGGAGATGAAGTCATACCTGACCACCCCAGCCATGGAAGGGCAGCTGTGAAGAGCCCATCTGCGATGCACAGAAGTCCCATCGCGGATCAGGCTTTTGAATTAGCAGAGCCAAATTTGGATATGCTAGAGAAGAAACAGGGCAAAAAGAAGAAGCAGAGGAAAGATCCCTCGTTGAGCGAGGCTAAGCTCAAAGTGTCTGTGCAAGCACCGACTCCATCTGCAGAGATTGAAGTGCCCTTGCACCATGATACTGTAACGGAAACACATGACAGGAATGTGCCAGAGATGAAGCAAGGCAGGAATAGCCGAGAGAGAGAACTTGAGCTGGATGAGTCTCAAAAGATAGATGATGCAGAAGCTTCAATTCTGGCCGCTGACTTAGAAGTCCCTTTGGATCAGGGATCTGTGTCAGAGAGGATTACTGAGTCTGCCTCGAAAAAGTCTAGAGATATCAGAAACAAAGAGAAGAGTCTCTCGAGGACACCGAGTGACCACGAGGCAGCTACTGAAGGCGCCCTGTACAAATCCGACGCTCCTCGGGATCTTGGGAAGGAGGACACCGTTCCTACTATACATGACGAGGGTCTACTAGCGGAGCAATTACTTCAAATAAGTCTCCAGGGCCCTAATACATCTAAGATGTGTGCAACGAGCGAGCCGATTCCCGCTTTGGGTGTCCCTGAGGTGTTGGCGAAAGGAGAACCGGAAACTTTCCTAGAGCTTGAGTCATCGAAGAGTAAGAAGAACAAAAAGAAGGTAAAAAAAGCCAGACTGCTGAATTTGAAGGATGAAGGAGAGTCTGCTCTGGTACCCGAGGACAACTCTATGACAGATAGTAAGGGTCTCATAGATGACGTCCAAGACAGGCCGACTTTGTTGGACGACAAAATTGTAGCCGAGCCTACGGGAAACCTCGAAGAACGGCCAAAGATCGAGAAGGATCGAAAGACGGCGGAGAGTCTGCGACAATCGACGTCAGAGGGTGAAGATCCCATTGTGTCATCAGAACCAGTCGCTTCTCACGATGTCTACCAACCCACCGAGGAAACTCAGATCAAGGATCCCAAAGAATACGATCCAAGCCGTGCCGACGACCCTTTCAAAGCAGATGATGTCGGGTCTTCTGTTCACGCGAATCCGGACTGGAAATCGAAAGAGCAATTTAAGGAATCCACCCACGAAGGCGTTTCAGGGACTCCTATCACTGAACAGGTTCCAGCTGCATCTAACGATATTGAAGTTAGATCAGAAGCAACTAAGATAGATATCGGCCAGCCTTTCGAGGACGCTGACCATCAATCGTCTCATCTTAAGGCGGTCATAGAGGATGAAAATCACGCGAACTGGACGCGAGCGCTCAACTTAGATGACAACGAAATCCATCAGGAAACTCAGTCAGCCCTTACAGAAGTTGACTCCAGAGGGCCGCAAGATGAGTCATCCATCGTACCCACATCCGACCATCCCGATCATTGGTCCAGGCAACATATAGATCGATCAATCGAAGAGTCTGAACCTACAGGAGTAGTTAAACCCGCAGACACATCTTTTAGAATTCAGCGGGAGGAATTTGATCAAGAAATCACGCCACTGGCAACGGAACGACCAGTGACTAAGATAATCGAAGTGGGGAAGGACGATTTTGCTGCTGCTGAGAAGAGCGAGAACGGTCAGGAACATATTAAGGATGGGTTCTTGACATCCAAGCCCGAAACACATCTATTGACCACGGGATTCATACAAGGCCCTATTGTCGCTGCCGGCTCCGGATGGAGTGAGGGAGTGATGGCAGAAGAACATACTCGACATGCCAATGCTTCTGGAGAAGGACAAAGCACACTAGAAGCTGGTAAACCTCCCACGCCTGCAGATCCTGACCCTGGAGAGCTTCTCAGTGCGCCAAGGAGTCAAGAGATTGTTAGATCGAGAGTTGAGGATGGAGGATGGGACTTGGCTTCCAAGAAGGTGACAAGGGGCGAGGAATCCAAAACGGACAAGTTCTCGGTCAATAAGCCTCAAACAGATCAGCAATTTGCAGAAGGGACGGAGGGTCCACTCACCACAGTAGACCCTACACGAGGTGAAGAGCCCATGCTGGAGGAACAAACCTCAGATGATCTCGATATAATCGACGACGCTGGCAATGCTCCCCCAATTTCAAAACCTGGTATCGGAGAGCCTCTCGTACAACCAGAACTTCATCATTCCTTTGAAACGAAAGTTGACGACGAACCCTTGGGTATATTCCACGATAAGGGAAAGGTGGAAAAGATATCGAAAAGGGAAAGGCTATCTCAATATGATTCTGGAAGAGATCAAACACTTGCAGAAGCCACACCAGTTGCGATCACTATCGCGAATCCTAGCCAAGATAACGAATTTATACCGGAAGAAGAGCCTTACAGAAGACGGAATATACCTGAAGAGATCAGCGAGGTTGACCCCACTGCGAGAGAGGAATCCGGAGCGCCTCTACCGACGCTGCAAATGAAAGAGATAACTGGGACAAATACCGAGGATAAGGTTTGGGGCTTGCCAAGCGAGACGTGGGAGCAGGACAAGGAACAACGCAAGGTTCCGCCCAGAAACCAAGAGGACCGGGAGATTACAGATGCAACCTCTTCGGGCCTTCCAATAGCAGGCCGTAATTTCACGGACCCCAGCCAGGAAGATGTTCCTACTGCAGATATGGAAGCACCAGATATTGTAGTTCCGGAAGATGAGCTACTTGATACACAAGAGCAACGTCTCTACGATCGAAATTACGCGCAGGAGCTTGAGAGGCAAGGTATTGACACTCCTCGAAGTTCAAAGTTGAGATTACCAACCTCAGCACTGGGTTCTGAAGTTCTAGATTCGCAACGGCAATTGCAGTACAATCACGAACACGCAGGCAAGCCCGAGGGAGGAGATTTAGAAGCTTCGAAAAGCCCTACCATATATTACCCAGCACCGCTCCAGGTACCTGAGATACACGTCACTCAGGAACCGCTCCAACACCAGCATGCGCATGCCGAGGAAGTTAAGCAACAAGAGGTCAAAGCTCCTCGAAGTCCCACATCGACCCCATTCAAGCAAGCAGCCGAAGCTGAGCAGCCGAAGCACGGCTCAGGGTACTCGAGGGACTTTAAAGGTGAGGACAGCGAGGCTTCTCGAATACCCACCATCGACCTGCCAACCCCTACAGCCGGAATTGTAATGCTGGATGCCCAAGAACAACAGGAGTATGACAACGAGTACGCAAAAGAACTAGAAAGACAGCTCAGCCCATTGCAAGGAGAGCGCTCCGGTCTTCCAACCAACGAAGCAGTGACCTTCCAGCCGAGCATGGACTCAATGATTGCAACCCCTTCCGAAGAGCGCACACCTCTGGCGCGGCCTCCACCCTTAGAAGATATAGTTGAGGAATCCAGATCTAGATCTGGTTCAGTACAAGAAAGCGAGCCCATTCCTGACGATAAATATTCCCATTCAAAAGCCACAAAGAGAAGCAAGAAGGGAAAGAAAAGTAAAAAGTATCAAGAGCCCGTCATCTGGGAGGATGACACAGCCACACCACCTGTTGAAAATGAAGCCACTCAGGTGGCCGATGTACAGGCTGGACCATCGGCGGTAACAGAGCCTTGGGAAATTGGAGCCTCTGATCAGCCGGTTGGCTTGGAGGAGCCTATCGAGTACCGGCCCCTGGATGACGGCGGCATTGTTTCTGCTACGCACAACGAATCCAGAGAAGCCCCAGACGAGGCAGAAGATTACTTTCAATCAGGCCGGCCGACCGAGGAAGATATCAGAGGCAATCCGGAATATGATGCATTCCGTCGCTCTTTATCTCATGATATTCCTTACGCTTCTGAGGAGCGTCCCTTAGAGCAGGAATCGGTTTTAAAAACGGAAAATATTGTACATGCTCAACAGGGGCTACTTAGCGACGAAAGGATGGGCCCAAACTCCACTAGCGGAATATATCCGCCTGAAACCCCAACAGTGCCTGCTAACGAAGATGCCTACAATAGTCAAGACCACGCGCCAGCTAAGAGAAATAAAAAGGGCAGGAAGGCAAAGGGGAGGGAGGTAGAAAGAGACGCAAACCCTTTGATGGAAGATTCGAAGCAAGTCTTGGACCCATCACTGTGTTCAGAAATTCCAGCGGTAGAGAGATGCGACCAGATATCTACTCCCCCATTTGACCCAAGCCAACACTCTTCGCATAGGAAGGAGGAGCCATTATCGGAAGGTGACGAGTCTGGAACAGCTGGCCACAAGACTAGAGATACTGAAGGCATAGCAGGTACAGCTAAGTTAGGCGTAGCAGCAGCAGCCTTATTAGCCGAAGGTATTGCACGGCGTGATCCTAAAAAGGGTAGCCGAAAGGGCAAAAAGGGCAAGAAAGCTACTAAGTGGGCAGATCTCGAGGCTGAAAGTCCCGAAACTAAAGGTCCAGTCAGCAAAGGAGAGGCTATCTTAGAGAACGCAAGACGCGGTCCGGGTCCTGAAGAACAAAGTGGTATTCGAGCATGGCAAGAGGGCGCAGAACAAGCGCAGATTTCAGAGCGACAAAGTGCGGTTACATGGCAAGAATCCGAGGGCACACCATTTCAAGCTCCTACTACTCCTGCAACTCATGGGCTCGTCACAGAAGGTACTGATAACCATCAGTCCAATTCTCAAGCAGACCATTCACTATACAGAGACAGCGCTATCAACATCTCAAGTTCTCCAGTGACTTCTGAAGATGTGCCTTTCCTCTCTAGCGTGCGCGATAGTGGATATCCAGAAACCGAATCAAGTCCGATCCCAAGTTCTGAGACACAATGCCAGGGTCTAGGGTCCGAAGAGACCGTTGATGATCTCTACGGCAGTACAAGCCGGGAGGATACACAAGGATATGATCAGAGCCATCAGAAACCTGAGCATCTTATATCGAGGTCTCCGTCAATTGTGCCCATCGAAGTTGACCATGACCACGACCCCGCTGCATCGCAACCTCATGAGAGACGCAACCGCTCGAGGTCGTACAACAGTGATGATTCGGCTGACTCAGGCTTCGATATTCAACGACGCCGTCGACGTCAGGCTATGTCTAGGGAAGCTCGCGAGCCCTCACCAGTTAGTTCGACAACAAAAGATCGATCTTCAGCGCTGTTCAATTCGTCGCCTTCCGCAAGGGAGGCCGTGATTGATAGACCGCAGGAGGAATCTGCATCGACCCGCAATGATATTATTCGTCAAGAGCCCACATGGTCCTTTGGCAGCCAGGGCTCACCAGAACCAGAATCAGAACCAGAACCTCAAGACTTGTCAAGAGAGAGTAGCTCTCACCATGTCACTGAACCAATATCTGATCCAACAACCTACGATAAACTGACGGGCCGTCACGCAGATTCGTCTGCATCACTGTTCGGTGGTCCGCTTGGCCAGGATGAGGATGTCGTGTCTGAATCCAAGAGTCGTCCGAGCAGCGAAGTTCGTGGCAGACGCCAACCGCTAGATACAATATCAGAGGGTAGCCGAGACAGGTCCTCTTTACATGCAAAGGACAAGCACGCTTTCTCCAACCTTGGCTCGCCGGAAGCTGGTTTCAACCAACGTCGAGTACGATCACCGCTAGCTACAGACGATACGTTACCGAGGGCCCCCGGAGCTGGGCCTGCAGTCAATGAGGAAAAGGCTTCAGACGACTTTGACACCAATAGAGGCCGCAATACTGAGCAAGTCTCTAGTCGGCATGGTAATCTGTCGAATCTGCCGCCAAATTCACGAGAAGGTGAACATCGAACAGCAAGCGCAGCGAGCATGCGATCAGACAATAGCATTCACGCAATGATAAGGACGCCTGATCAATTACGCTCAGCAAGTGGACAGAGTTACCGGTCGACAGGCACACCACCCTTGCGACGGGTGGATCGTAGCGTTAGCGGAGATCTGCGGGGTGCCAGCAGATTGAGTGAGGCTAAGCTTCGCGCTAAGACTTCCGAGGCCGAATCCGATTCTGCTGTCAACATTCCTTCGTCCTCAACTTACGACCCAATCTCTGACAAGGGTAAATCTCGTGCAGATATGGCGGACGTCTACGTAAGTTTGCAGCCTACTTTGAGTATTCATCCTTCGTGCTAATGCGAAGCTACAGGAGGGTTGGGGAGATGTGCGTGGGCAATCTCCTATGTCCCCCACGCGCCCGCCGAGCATGCGCAAACGACAGAGCATACAGCTACTCGACCTTGAGACCCGACTCGATCAAATTGTATCGGAGAATAGGCTGTTACAAAGCCAAAAGTCTATTGCCGAAAAGAGCCTGCAAGAGCAGAAACGCGATCATAGTCAACAACGACTTGCCTACAAAGAAGCTTTAGAAGAGCACAAGGTGTTTCTGGCGCAGAAGGACTCGGAGCTTGATGAGCTGCGCGGCGTAGTCGAGGATTGGCAGAACAATGTAATCCACCTGACAGAAGCCAATGAACGGCTCACCGCATCGCGAGGTGCGGACGACGAGCACAGCCAGAGATATAGGGAGCTGGAGGCTGAACACCTTCACCTGAGGGAACGACATACAGAGTTGACCACCGGTATGGAGTCCCTTGTCCAGCGCGAGGTCGCTTCACACCTGGAAGTCAAGAACTCCGAATTACAGCGGTTACGGGACGAGCTAGACTCCGCCAAGCAACAGGTGCGAAATCTACAACAGCAGCTTCTAGCCTCAAGGGATAGTGAAGACTTCGTCGAAAGAGACGAGGATTATTTCGACAGCCAATGTCAGTCACTATGCCAGCATGTCCAGCAATGGGTATTGAGGTTTTCCAAATTCTCGGACATGAAGGCTTGTTACCGCGCCAGCGAGATTCGGGACGAGACCAAGTTGGACCGCATGGAAAATGCTATACTCGACGGCACTGAGGTCGACATCTACCTCCAAGATCGCGTTAAAAGACGGGATGTCTTCATGGCCGTGGTCATGACAATGATATTCGACTACATCTTCACACGCTACCTGTTCGGCATGGATCGCGAGCAGCGACAGAAGCTCAAGAACCTCGAGAAGACTCTTCTGGAGATCGGACCAATGTCGGCTGTCTGCAAATGGCGAGCAACTACCCTGACCCTATTGATGAAGCGGGAAGATTTCGCTCGACAGCGTGTTACCGATACCGACGCCATCGTGCATGAGATATACGACACACTAGCCACTTTCCTTCCCCCACCGTCCCACTTGGTCGCCCAAATCCAGGACTCGCTCCGCAAAGTCATCAATACAGCAGCGGACCTGTCCATCGAAATGCGCACGCAACGCGCAGATTACCAAATGCTGCCCCCCCTGCAGCCAGATTACGATACCAACGGCGACCTAGCACAGAAAGTGTACTTCAACGCACTCACCATGAACGAACGAAGCGGAACGACGACCTCCAATCAAGCATTACAGGAGCAGGGAGCGGTGGTGAGAATGGTGTTGTTCCCTCTGGTCGTCAAGAACGAAGAAGACGATGAGCAGATCATTGTCTGTCCGGCGCAGGTCTTGACGGCCGATCCGAAAGCGAAGAAGACGGTGAGGGTCATGAGTGTTCAGGGGAGTACGCAGGGTGGCAGGAGCGAGGCAAGCTTTGCCGGAAGTGAAGGGGGGATGTTTTAAGGTTTTACGTTTGGATATGCTGTTCTTCTTCTTCTTGGATCTAATTAACGATATAACGAATGCATACTGTCATGGATGGAATATCAGCGATGGGAAAAGAGGCTGGGATATCCTCTTTGCATGTTAGCGAGCGAGCATGGTTTGGTTAGGTCTTTGGTTTCATATGCATGGATTACATGGTTCATATATTCAGTCAAATATCATATATACTTATTTCATATACGATCTCACACCAGCACTTATAAATCATCCAACCCCAACACTTCCTACTCATCAACTGCACCGCCTCGCCATCAAATCCCTGTCCCTATCTATACCTCTACCTCCATGTCCCATCGCCCCTTTACTCCTCACCCCCATCCCCCCCTTCCCCCCCCTTCCATCTCTCCCACATCCCACGCCATCTCTCCTCACCCACCTCACCTTACCTTACCATACCACCCCATCTCTTCTCAAAAGACGCACTCACCATCCCATCCCATCCCATCCCTTTTTCTACCGCACCACAATCTACCTCCCTAACATCTCCAATCCAATCCAATCCAGATCATGTAGCTGAAATCCAAGATAAGGGAACTATGTCTTTTACTATAAATTTTGTCTCTTTCTTTTTAAGTAGCTTATAGGGGAAAAGGGGGGGGGGGGGGGGAGGAATAGGAGGGGATTAGGAGGGGATGAGGGGATTAGATATGAGGGCTATGTGAGGGAGGAGGCGAGGGGTGCTGGTAGCTTTGTTTACGATGAGTTCTCAACGATGTGGTGTTTTGATACTTTGAATACTGTTCTGTTTTGATGAACGTGCTTTGGATGTAAACATTTACCTTGATTGATACGAGTTGAATGGCTATGACTTAGTGAATGGAAGTGGTATAAAGTCCAGTCAAAATGTGTGCGCCAAGGAATGCGATCGCTGAACGTCTGCAAACAAAATTCAAGTGCATACGCCAGCTTTCACTCCAAAGATATTCGAATTCCTAGAAAACCGTATATGCTCGCTCTCCACCACATCTACCGCTGTTCGGTCGTCCCACCGTCCTTCGTATGCAGACTTGGTAGGCGATCCAAGGGCAATGCCGATGTCGCCAGTAGTCAAATCCCACTCGTTACGGCTTGGGGAAATGGGCGATGTAGTCTGTGCTGATGCCTGTGGACCGTGGTGCGGGTCAATGTTGAAGTTGAAGGAGATGAATTCTGGTGGTGGCGCTGAGGTTGGTGAACGTGGTGGTGACGAGGGAGAGTCCTCCGATAGCCAATCCGCCATGTCGGCATCCTCGTCATCCAGGGAGCTGACGCTCGAGGATAGTTCGGGCGGTGAATTCTCTGATGGAGCTGGATCTGACTCGATATCTTTGGCCGAAATGTGGTGGTCCTCGAGCGATTCTTTGAAGCTTGAGAAATCCATGGCTGGCAAGACTAGTCTCAGACCATCCACTGGCGGCAGTTCGGGCAACTTTGGTGGCGCCTCGATATATTCTGGCATCGCCGCGAAATGCTTCTCCTCCTCGATCGTAGAAAGGAGCGTAGTCAGTTGCGTCGTTCGCTTTTCGGCCGCTTTGACCAATTTGTCGATCAGGCCACTACCAGTTTTCTTCAGCGTGCTCTTCTCCAATGCTGATGAGGCGCTGGACTCGGTACCGAGACACTTCGGATCAAGAAAGCCAAAGTCGGCATTCTTCCTCGGGCTGTGCCTGGTATTCCAATGGCAGGCTGATGGAAAGTCACATTGGTGCTCGCAATTCTTGTGCGACTTATTGGCCGGCTTCTGATAATTTGCAGGTCTCTTCCAGCTCCCATACTCCTCCCAGCCAATATAGTCGAACTCACTTCCACATGCTCTGTGCCGTTTCATTTTGCCTGTGACTTTGTCAACACTTGTCCCGCCACAAAAGCGATGACCGTCGTTCAGGCATCGACGGGTGACTCCCAAAGGATACCGAGTGTGACATTTGTGACAAGACCACATCCAGGGCATGGCCCCGAGGGGTGCCTCCACCGCCTTATTCGTACCGCCAAAGGTAGGCGTGAAAGGCGTTGATCGCGGGCTTGGTAAGTGTGGAAAGTGAAGCTGCGAAGGTAGTGGCGACAACGGACTGGAAGGGGAGACAGGCCCCGACAAAACGCGGAGGCCTGAGGGTTTGTACGAACCCATTACGGTTCTGCGTTGTTCGTACTAACTAGACGACTCTAGTCCGATTGAGGGGAATGGAGAGAGGAGTGAATGGAATATTTCTGGCTGCAGATTTATGGAGATAAATTCCAAAGTAGCTCCTCGTGGTAGGCGAAGATGCAGGTAAAGACAGACTGTAATGGAGAGAACGGTGGTTGTAGCAAGTATGGGCAATGCAAGAGAAAAGATTCCCAGTCCAAGGAGTGGTATGCACCCGTGATAAAGAGAAAGAAGTTCCTTGTTCTTGAGACGTTCAGTCTCAATAACATCGCAGTCGTGCCGGAAGCCCAGACTCTGAGCGTTACTACTTCCGGTGGGCTCTTTGTGTTGACATAGTCATAATCTACCAAGTCATCCCGATTCTTGTATGCAATAAACAACATATGATGGGAGCCTAGTTATTAAACAGAAGAGAAGCGTGGTGACACGGAGACGTTTCAAGCAAAAGGCAAATGTAAAGAAGATTGGAATTGATAGTGCAGCTCAATAGCAAATGTTAGCATTGGCAAAGAAAGTATGGACAACATGTCCGAGGTTTATCCAGCTGTCGAGGCAATCGTGGTGGCAGTGGTCGGTAGGTATTTCGTTGGAGAATATCACCTTGGATAATGGTGGATATCCATTGTGCAGCCAGCTATTCTACTATGTAAAGTACTTTGCCCTGCAATTGCTGCTGCCAAGAGAGCTGTCGATGCATATTCCAGTTTCTACTATCTTAGTGTTGTCGCGACCAAGAAAGCAAGACAGTCGGAACGAACCGGGATGGATAAACTGGAATTAATGAAGCTGACAAATCACGAGGCTGCTGATTCAAGATCGACCGGGACAAAGTTTGATCTCAGTTGGGGGGTGTCGAAGTTGAAGTTTCTGGGAATAGGAGATGCCAAGCAAAGATAAGGACTCATTGAGCCAATCGGTGGACTGGCTGCTTTATAATTGATTCACCAAGTCACGGAGTACTACTGCACCCACCCACGTTGCCGCCCCCGCAAGTGTCACCCACGCCAAGATCATCTTTCCTCTGTGAATCTCCGCGAAGCTGTCACGGCCAATGATGCCTATTCGAAGAGTAAAAGGTCTCGAGGAGGACGGCGGATGTCTACCTCTATCAGCTATTGCTGACACACAACGATCTAGATGACTGCAACAATGAGATCAGGTCGCATACCATTCGAATGATAGCGGTCGATCTGGCAATTGCGGAATAGTGCACGGCTTCATGGACAGATATCAGTCTTTACATGACATTGCCATACTGTACAATACTGCCCAATTCCCTTCCACTCGGCGCGACGGGCTTGGCTAGCCAAAGACAACCACGGTTCGGCGTCATGACGATTCACTCCATTGGACATCAGGGTCCATCTGAAGCCCAGGGCAGACATAAAGTCATTCGGTACTCCAGAACCTTCCCTGTCTCCACATCTAATCACCAGCACCACCAGGTCACAGTCAACACCCATCGTCTGCCTTTACAGCCTCCTTCAACACACCCGACTCCTCACCATTCCGAGCCCGGCTTTGGCTAAGCTCAGCGTAGGTGAACGCTGCGACCCGCTGTCAACATGACCAGCAGTCCGGCTCCCGTGGGCTTCGCACCCTCCTATGCATGGATTGGAGCACCCGCCCCCTTCAACGGGACCAGCGCTCTTACTGGAGGCGATTCCTGTAAGCCGAGATTCTACCCTTCAATCGGCTGATCCACCATCAGAAATCCCAAGCAAGCAATGAAACCCCCTTCGCTGACATTACTTTGTGCTCAGCCGTAGAAAATCTGAATCAATGGTATTCATCCGGAGACCAAGCCTACATCCTCGTGGCTTCGGCCATGGTGCTGGTCATGATTCCCGGTCTAGGTTTTCTGTATTCGGGGTTGGCTAGACGGAAATCCGCCTTGACCATGATCTGGGTGACCATGGCTAGTTTTTCCGTCATCACTTTCCAATGGTATTTCTGGGGATACTCGCTGGCGTTCTCTGCACAAGGGAAGAGCGGCTTCATTGGCGATCTCACGCATTTTGGTCTGATGAATACCCTCGGCGCTCCCAGTCCTGGGTCCCCGTTGATTCCGGAACTGCTCTACAGCTTCTACCAGGTACCGATGTCCTTTGATTCGCTGTTTTAGAGATGCTAATGTGTGCATGCGTACAGTTGCAATTCTGCGCGACTACTGCAGCCATCCTGGCAGGCGCTGTTGCTGAACGAGGCCGTGTGATGCCGTTGATGGTATTCCTCTTTTGCTGGGCCACATTGGTTTACTGTCCCCTCGCTTGCTGGGCGTGGAACATCAACGGATGGGGCTTCAAGTACGGTGTCATGGACTACGCTGGTGGTGGGCCCGTCGAGATTGGCTCCGGTCTGTCTGCCCTGGCGTACTCCCTGGCCCTCGGCAAGCGCCAGGAGCGAATGATGGCCAACTTCCGTCCTCACAACGTGTCTCTGATTGTACTTGGTACCACGTTCCTCTGGTTCGGATGGCTAGGATTCAATGGTGGCTCATCTTTTGGCGCCAACTTGCGAGCCGTGCAGGCTTGCTGGAACACCAACTTGACGGCCATGTTCGCTGCCGCATCCTGGACGATCCTCGACTGGAGACTGGCCCGGAAGTGGTCGATGGTCGGCTGGTGTTCCGGTGCCATTTCTGGCCTTGTCGCAGCCACGCCCGCCTCGGGATATTGCACGGCTTGGGGCTCTGTCATCCTCGGCGTCGTCGCAGGTGTTTCGTGCAATTACGGCACCAAACTCAAGTACAAGCTTCGTATCGACGACGCGATGGACATCTTCGCCGAGCACGGCCTCGCCGGTATCATCGGCCTACTCGCGAACGCACTCTTCGGCGCAACCTACATCATCGGCCTCGATGGCGTCAACACCGGTATCATCACAGGAGGCTGGATCGACCATCATTGGCGCCAAATGTACGTCCAGATCGCCTACATCTGCGCCACCGTGGGGTGGTCCTTTACAATCTCCCTCCTGCTCGCCTACGGCATCAACCTCATCCCCGGTCTTCACCTGCGCGCATCCGAGGAGGCGGAATTGATCGGCATGGACGACGATCAGTTGGGAGAATTTGCGTATGATTACGTTGAAGTACGACGGGATTACCTGGCATGGACACCCGCTACGAACGACCCACGAACGGACGGCGATGGGGATCTGCCTATGCACGAGAGACATGGCATCACACAACAGAAAGATTTGCTGATGGGGAAGGATATACACGGTGAAGGTAGCAGTCAGGGTAGCGGGATGGCAGAGAAGATACGGGGTACAGAGCATACCGGTATTGGAGGCGACAGGCATGCCCAAGGGGTATGAGCAGTATTTAGGTGTCGTTATGATTTCGCATGCACAAACTACCTTACTTTTTGGAATATATGGGAATGGGGATCTGGCGGTATATGATACTCAATAGCCTATGAAGTGTATGCGGACGACTATAACCCTTGGATAGTGCTTAACATCATTGGTAGAAAGATAGTATTACACACATGATCATATCATGCATAAGGCCTTTAATCGGTTGACTTTACCGATCGAGACCGGCTCCGGTACGATCTCTACAACGAACGCCATATCTTCCTCGCTGTCGGAATCGTGCTTTGTTCGCCATTCACCAATACTTCTTGTTGTTGTAGCGAATGCACCGAATCTTGATCGGTTTAAATGAAAAGGTGCCATCGCCAGTGCTATTTATTCGCTTCATCTCATTTGCTATGCTAATCCTACCTCATGTATGCCATTGCTTTTGGCGCTATGCACAGGTCCTATTCTATGACCAACAAATCGAAACTTTTGCACATGCCACAAAGGCTCATGTGCCCCATCTCTCGCTATGCCCCGATACTGAGCTTAGCAGACGGCTCGGTGTACGCCCTTGCTCATAGGCCTCTCCGCTTTATGCTTGTTCTTGTGATCGACGCCTTTGCTCTGATGCTGCTTCTCAATCGCATTCGATCCGGGCTGGAAGGCTGATAGATCGATGGGGTCGGCGTTCATGAGCTGTTCCGTTGTGGCGACGATGTCGGTGATTAGACGGTCGAGTAGATCCAGAGACATGCTCTCGCGTACGACGACGCGGAGGATCTCGGTCTTCTCGCAGGTTGGTGGCAGCGGATAGTTCGGGCTGTATTATCTCTGATTCAGCTTTTTCCCTTCAGAGGATTGATTTGAAGCATGGCGACATCAATATGGAAGAGAAAATTTCAATGAAGCACGGGCCAAATGTACGGGGATCGAAAACGTTACTCACATGATGTACTGCTTCGCGCGAAGAAGGGTGCTGATGCTCTCTTGCTTGACATGGCCATAATCCTTCTTGAAGTCGTCCGAAAGATGGAAAGCAACAACGGGGAGACCGGCATTGTAATCTGCGCTGGTCTCCTCGTCGCTGTTTGACGGAGTATGTAGCTCCTTGGCGGCATCCTTCAGGACGTGCTGGCCTTTGGGACGGTGTATGTCGCTGACGCAGGTGTACCATCCTGTGGCCTCCAGAGCTTTACTTAGCAGACGGGCGTTTGCCTTACCGGTTGAGGGTCAGTGTCCGAATCAATTGGCCACAGCCGGCCAGATAACGTACCATGCAATTTTCCATGATGGCTCTGTACCCTTCGAATCCAAGATGGATCAAATTATAGTACTGAGCTATAATCTGAGCGCCAGGACGGGAGAAGTTGAGCGTGTACGACTCCTCGGTACCGCCAAGGTAGTGTAGCTCAAATATGAGATGCTTTGGCAAATAGCTTTCGTCACGCCAAATGATCCATCCAACCCCAGCATAAACAAGACCGAATTTGTGGCCAGAGGTGTTTATAGACTTGACACGTGGGAGCTCGAAATTCCTTCATGTGTCAGTATGTTGGGAGGAGACCTTACACATGACCAGCTTACCATTTCTTGCCACCAGCTTTTGCATACGTAAAGGGCCTATAGGAGTCAGTCCTTTGCCTCTGATTCGAAAGAGGGCCATGAGAAATATCCAAAGATTCAACCATCCCTACGAAGACTTGTGGTCCATTTCTAGGGTTCAGGGTATGAAGAGGACAATGATATCACTTACGCAATGAATCCACCACTGGCAGCATCGACTGTAAGATTTTGACATTAGTAAGTCCTACCATTGAAAGATGCTTTCCGAACAATGTGCGTTGTGCAGGGGAAAGCAATGGTTCCAAAGATTGCTTACCATGGATTGGAATGTCATTGCCAGTCTCCTTCTCATATTCGTCCAGAATCTTGGAGATGTCTTCCACCGGTCTGCGAAGTGATTATTGTTAGCTTTGCATTCTCATGTTGGTGTGTCCACAGCTGGACAGGTCGCTTCCTTGAAAGGGTGTTATGCCTTCTGCTTTACACCTGAGACTTACTCATAATGGCCCTAAGTCAATCAGCTTGAGTGATAGTATTCCCTAAACAGTATTGAGACTTACTGTGTATGTACTCCCCAGAATCACGAAAACACCGATAGTATTCTCGTCAATGTTTTTTTTCACGAGATCTGGGTCCAGTCTGTACAGACTTTTCTCGCTAACGTCCAATATACGGGCCTCGACCTCGAAGTAGCGAGCAAACTTTTCCAAGGCAACTTGCGCATTACTACCCATGAGAATATTCGGCCTCGATTTGTCTTTCCCTTCCTTGTCCCGCTTCTCTTGCCACCTTCTTTTCATTGCAAGACCTCCAAGATGGATGGCCTCTGAGGAACCCGTAGTAGCAGACCCAATAGCCGTCTCGCCCTTCTGAACACCCCCTACGAGAATTCCGAGTCAGCCAAATCCCATTTGGTGACAGTATTGAGCGCCTAATAATGTGACTTGACCCTAGCATCGATTGGCAGGGTACTAGGAAAGATATATTTCAGAGTACAATGTTTTGTATAGCTTTACGGGTTCTTTCCATTAAGGTTGCAACGTTGGAAACATATGTCGAATTATGTTTCCAAATACTCTGCCGATTCCTGCCAAGGGTTGCATCACTCTTTGACGGGTCAGAAGAGACAAAATGCCAGAAACATGTCTCATAATTCGTGAAAATGCATGAATTGGGAGAAAAGGACTTTGGAACGTCGCTTACAGAGGTGGGCGATAATAGAAACCGACCGAGCGTGCATGGCCATCATTGCAGGGTACTCATCCGCATCAGACATGTTCTTCGACAGATTCTCAATCATGAGAGCTTCGGCCTCACGTTCCATGTAAGTGCCAACGAAGCTGGCCAGATTGAGGTTTGGCCTGCCGTCAAGGTCCAATTCGTCCTTCAGCATTTGGTGTACAGCGTCTGCCGGAGCACCCTTCATTGGAATCTTGTACTTGGAAATTTCCTGCTGAGAGGCATAGCGTGATGAGTATGGCGTAATAGATGAAATAGCATTTTTCGCGTGGACATGATGCTGATGAGCTTTTGACCCATGGTCGTGGAGGGTCTGTATGAGCACATCCGGGTCGACCTAGAGCTCATTCTCGTCAGCGAAGCAGTCTACAGTAGGGGAGCGTGATCAGGACAATGACATGCTCATCGATATGCTTACGTGGCGTGCAAGAGACATAGCAAGGGTTGGAGATTGGGTCTACAATCCGTGGGTTTGGTCTGAATTGGTGGGAAGTTAAGGGAATTATAGAATAGTCAGTAATGAGTTTCGGGTGCTTAGATCTTCGAAAGTAATTTGTGGCACTAAAACCTCCAAGGACGCACGATAGTTTGGGTGCTCAAGAAGAAGTGATTTAATGACGATCGGTAATTAAGTGGTACCTGGCGTGATTTTTGGAGGAATTGAATTCAGTCGAAACTTGGCAAACAGATCTACACTGCATCGTCATCCTAGCGTCACACTGCGTCTTGTTAGTGCCAACGGGCCGTAAGATTCGGACAATATTCAGGCACGGTGCCCCTGTCTTTAGCCTGCAGTCCTGTACAGACGGCTCCTAGAACTGAATGCATTGAGGCCAAGCCTGAATCCAATTTATGCTAGTGTACTAGGACAGATACCTGACTTTTCGACACATCCTACACGCATCATCACATTCCTGTCCTGTCTCGGCACTTTCATGATAGGGGCGACATTGACTAGTTATGGGAGGTCTGGCTCATTGCAGATACTGCTGGCAGGCGAAAGCAAATGGGTATTGTACTACAATCAGTCGCTCGCTAATGATGCTTCCACAAAGACAAAAACCACCTTCGTCCTCTTCTGACAGGACTCAAAGTTCAATCAAGTCCACCTCAGAGAAGTCTGGGGGGCTTCTTCGATACAAAACGCGACCCTTGTCATCCAACCCCGTAGATTCGTTACTTATCCAGATCTTGCTCGAAAATCCTTGCGTTCGGCGGATCTCGTCATCACTGACTCCTAGGTCGTCTCTGGGGATCCAGATTACCGGCCTTCTCGCACTGAGCGCTTCGTGCTGAAAAGCGCGTTGTACGAGCTTGTCTCTCTCGTCAGGGGTCAGATCCTCGATCTCGTCATTGATGCCTGAAAACAGAGCTTCTCCGATAGCGTTGGTACCTGAACGTTGAGCCTCCATGTCAGGAGTTTGGCGATGATGGTGGCTTTGGCGCCGGTGACGGGGTGATGTTAAAGGGTCATTCTGTCCAGGAGTTCTAGGGGACCTAAGGTTCTTGTTCCTAGAGCGATCCGCCCAAGATGCTTTGGTCGGGACCAGGTTTCCAATTGCTTCAGGTACCAGGTTGCCCAGGTACCTTGGATCTAGTCTTCCACGCTCATTGCGAGCATCGATGTTTTGCATTTCAATATTTTCAAGATCCCCATCCGCATCTTCGGATTGACGCCCGCGTCTCTGAAAGGTATGACTTGTATGCTCGCCCTCCGACTTGGCCTCCTCCAACCTCCAGCGTTTTTCCTGTGCTCGTGCAAACGCCTCGTCTCGTTCTACTGCCTCGTCTTCCAGAGTTATGGGCAGATATCTGAACAAAGGGGCAAAGGCCAGGTTGAGAAGCCATTGAAAGAGGGCAGTGAAGATCATGACGATAATCATGATGATGGCTTGGATCTTGCAGGCAGCGCCATGCGTTTTGCCAGTATCAGGGTCGGCACTCTGAACGAGGAAAAACAAGCCGATCAAGCAAAGCTCCATAAAGTACAGGCCCGTGAAAAGTTGATTGATTGCTGTCGGATAGAGCAGACCGCCAGTGTCAAAGCGAAACTTGGTCACATACAGCGTGTTGTACCTGTAGACTAGCCAAAAGAGACTGAAAGTAATGATGTTAAAGACAAGGATAAGAGGCGAAATCACCGAGTAAATCAGTCCTACGAGAAGTCAGCTCCGATTCTTATGACGCGTGATAGATCTCCGTTAATGTTTACTGACCAATGCATGCAAAATTGGTGTATACCGGGAAGAACGTCCCCCATTGCATGTTTGGAAGCTTGGTCTGTCTCCGCCATTTCTGCCTTGCGGTGCTGTCAAGTAGCGGTGCCAGGACGAACCAACTTAACAAGCCCATGACTTGAACAAGAGCTCCAGCACTAGTGGATAATGCTTGCAACAACAGGTAGGAGAAGAAGTAATTCGAAGCCTTGGGGAGATTCTCTGCCAGAATGGATGGTATTGATTGTGGGCTGTGAGAGATCTGCTCGATAACAGTCGTAATCCCGGATGATATAGAGACCACCAAGAAGACTTGTACGAACAGAAACGCAAAATAGTACTGCTGCACGCTTAGTTCGACCGCCATGCCCGTATGATCGCCTTGCGTCTTGGCCAGAAGCCGCAGGGTGACGGGTAGTAGAAGGAGGAGCAGACCAAGAAGCGCTTGAGGCAAGATTCCCTGGATTATCGAACGAACCCATGTCGGCGCCTTGAGAAGCCACCGGAGCCAATGATAGTTGGTGGCGAGGTAGCTGATTTGGGAAAGCAGGCCGGTGAAGGTGACTGGGAACGCCCAGCCAATGACCAATCCGATGATGGTAACAACGACCAAGCCGGTGCGAATGTAAGACTCCCACCACTTTATGGACATATTGTCCCAGATGACATCGTCCGGCGAGATCTCAATAGCTCTAGGCGCCATCTGATTTGGTGTATGATGGCTGACAGCTTGACAAGCCATATGGGCGGCGACTTGGTGATTGAACTGTACGAATGCAGAGTTCATGAGCGGATATTTCTCAGGTTCTCTCTGATCCTGTTCAATTTCGAGATTGAGACGAGCTACTTCCTTGCGGCAATAGTTGATTGTATCCACTTTGTGACCTAACAATGGAAGAGCTATCATCCACTGCCAGCCGAATATGGGTAGTCTCATTGAGTCGCGGTCCTTTTCTTGCAAATATTCTTTCCAGACCGGGTTTCCCTCATCAGGATCATAATTATCATTGTAAGCTTTCAGATAATTCTCTGCTTTCCTTTTCTCCATTTCTTTCTTGGCCGCTTTCGATTTCTTGGGTGGGTTCCTGTTATTATCTGGACTTCGCGGTCCATTGACCGTCGCGGGAGGATTACATCCTGGGGTCATTGGACTTGGGCGACTCAAGGGAAATTCGTCTTCCTCCTGACCATGTGGAACAGGACTTGGAATACCATAAGGCGTGATCTTCTTACGGTTCCAAAATTTAAGATTCGACTTCTGACGATTTTCGGCTTCGCCGAGACGTTGGGGATTGCGCAAGACGTCCATGTCACTCGAGCCACTATCAAACCTCGGATCTTCCGGTACGCCATCGATACCCAGGCCTTGACGCTCGTGAGTAGGTTGTGACCTTGGGTAGGTTGAGTATTCATCCTGTGAAGTGCTTTCCCTCATGGTGCTATCTGAGCCTACCCGGCCAATTGAGTGGCGGTCTCGTCTACTGGTAGCATCATGAGCTCCATGATGGTAGACAGAATCAGGAGATACAGAGCGTGAGCGTTCACCATCCAAACCGAATGTAATCTTGTTGACCTTCGACCCATCTCGGGCACCTGCTGGCTCCGGAGGAGCTGTAACGAAACCCCCTGACTTCTTGAGTCGCTCATCAACATCCTTTTCGACAGTCTTTAGACCCCCCCAAACACTCTTACCAACGGCACCAATTCCATGTCCGACAGCATCTATTCCTTTTCCAATGATAGGAATCGGCACGAGCGTTTTCTTCCGATCTTCCGACTGCTCCCTTGATGGCGCCTCAGATGACTCTGCTAGCGCTTCGTCCAATGTATGCCGGACTTGATGGGGATCACCGGAGCTGATTCCATCCGTCTGCGCCATGCCTATGCCTTGCTCCCTTGCAGCCTTCAGCTTATCTGCTCCAGGGGTATCCGAGGCTTTCTTCCCAGTCTTCTTTTTCTCCTCTTTGAGTCTCTTCAAGTGGGCCTTCTTGGCGTTTCGTACGAGGAAGGTCTCTGCAGACTCCAGAGAAGAAGCAAGCTTATTACGTTGTTTAACTTTATCGTTCAGAGCGTCGAAATTATGGTTAATCCATATGTTTCGGATTCCGCCTGGAAAGACATCGTACAACCCGTCAAGTGCTTCAAATGTGCACCATTTTGGTGGAATGGCGGTGACCAGGACCGTCGTCGCAGACGCCCGCAGCCGATGTTGAGGCGAAGTCAAATAGGCCTGACGAAGACGGATATAGCCCCTGAGCTCATCAAAAAAGACGAAGCATGTGTAGATGATCACCATGACCGCGAGGACGAGATGAGCCCAATATCTATTCGTCTCCGTTGGTCGTACATTACCCCAAGCAAGGCGGTCCAGGCCAGTAACATTTTGAAAAGTTCTACCCTCGTTAAAGCGGCCCACGGCAAAGTTTGGACCCTTTCCTCCAACGGCATTGATTGGGAGAAGGATCGGAAGGATGACTAGGGCAACTGGAATGAAGATCTTGAGTAAAGTTCTCAGGTATCGGAGGAAAAAGTAGGCATCCAGGCCACACTTCTCTATGAAGTCTGAATTCGAGGTTCGAAACACAGGCCCCAACCACTGCCAAAGTCCCTTCGGAGGTGCTTTTATACGCTCGCGCTCCGGTACCAGGAAAGTACGTGGTGCACTGATTCAGTGTAAGCATGTCGTTCAGCTACTCGGTCCAAGATCACTCACTATATCCTAGAGAATTTGCCGTTGAGCAGCAAGAAGATAGCCAGCTCGACACCGAAGATGGCGAGACCGCTACCCAAAGAAGCAACGAACGAACCGATGGAAAGGCCAGCACTGGTTTGGGCCGTTCCCGCAGGGTCAGCAGAGGAGTGATTGGCTGATGTAGGTGCTGCCGCAGAAGCGGCGGAAGACGACATGTTGCAGAGCGAGGTACCGGACCACGATTTAGGGAAGGTGATCACATGAAAAAGGAGGGTGGGAACAAGAGAGAACAAGACTGTGAAGGTGCCAGAGGGGTTCCCATAGTCCTATTCATGGGCAGGCAAACGCAGCGCGTCGCCTGCGCGATGTGAGAGATCCAATGTACGATCTACCCCTGCATGCCCTGGCTTGACGAATGCGCTATTCTATTTCCGTCGCGCTAAATCTGTGACCAATCAACCCAAATGTATTTGGTGGGGTGCCGCGGGGATAGTGCTACGCCTCTACGTAGGGTTGGGAAATTCAATTGCTTTGGAGTGGCTCAACCACCATCTTTTTTCTAGACTCCGAGCAACGATACTAATTGTATCCTTTGATATTTTCCCAGAGCTCAATACATCGTATAGCAGCGCTACATACGTCGCCGACTGAAGTCTACCCATTGACCGCTCTCTGCACAAGCTCCAGGTAGGTAAAGCTGCAAAGCACGGAATAAGCAATGACTGTGCAATTTTGCCAGCATAGAAGACCTGGGGCGTTTACTGATGTTACATGCAGCCCGATACATATACGATTGGAAGTCTCGACCTTGCCGTCGGCATTGAGCCTGCAATCCGTCGAAGTCGACACCCCTACATTCCAAGTCTCCCAATTCCTCTCGGTCGCTAGACAGGATGGTTGGCTTGGGGCCGAGGCGGCGGCCCTCCCGCAAGGGTATGTTCTTTGTCGACAGGTCAAGAGCCGAATTGCTGATGAAGGCACGGCCAGGGTCGATGGCGGACGTGCCAAGTGATCTTCTTGAACAGATCAAATACCTCGAAAATATGTTCACGGTAGACCAGGCCAAGCTAAAAGAAGTGACAAAACACTTTGTGAAGGAGCTGGAGAAGGGAAAGTCATCCGTCCCTGAGCACCAGTGACTTCAACCCTAACACCGCAGCAGGCCTTAGCGTGGAAGGTGGCAGCATTGTGAGCACGGGCTGATGCTGAAAGTATTCTGACCTCATACTAATTGTTTTCTCGTAGCCAATGAACCCTACCTGGGTTATGGGATACCCAGACGGCCACGAAACAGGTACTTATCTTGCTCTGGATATGGGAGGAACCAATCTACGTGTTTGTGAAATTATTTTACTTGAAGAGAAGGGCGAATTTGATATTATCCAATCGAAGTATAGGATGCCGGATGAGCTAAAAACAGGAGAATCTGAAGAGCTCTGGGAATATATTGCCGATTGCATCCAGCAGTTCATCGAGTATCACCATGAAGTCGAAAATCTAGAGGTGCTGGACAAGATCCCTCTTGGCTTCACCTTCTCGTTCCCAGCTACTCAGCAGTATATCGACAACGGCATTCTTCAGCGCTGGACCAAAGGTTTCGATATATCTGGCGTCGAGGGTAAGGATGTTGCTCCTCTCTTCGAGGCTGCGATTGAAAAACGCAAGCTCCCAGTCAAACTCAGCGCGCTTATCAATGACACTACCGGAACACTCATCGCCTCAGCCTATACCGATGACACCATGAAGATCGGCTGTATTTTTGGCACAGGCTGCAATGCCGCCTACATGGAGAATTGCGGCTCAATCCCGAAGATAGCAGAGTATAACCTCCCTCCCGACATGCCGATGGCCATTAATTGTGAATACGGTGCCTTTGATAATGAACATGCTGTCCTTCCCCGTACACCGTACGACATCGTTGTTGATGAAGAATCCCCTCGCCCAGGCCAGCAAGCCTTTGAGAAAATGATAGCAGGCCTTTACCTGGGAGAACTCTTCCGGCTGGTCCTGGTGGATCTTCACGACAACAAGAGCTGCAAGATGTTCCAGGGCCAGGATATCAGCAAATTACGAGAAGTCTACACCCTTGATTCCTCGTTTCTCTCCTTGATCGAAGAAGATCCATTTGAAAATTTAACCGAGACAAGTGATTTGTTCAAAAGAGAGTTGGGCATTGCCACAATTAAACCTGAACTCGAATTATGCAGACGGCTCGCGGAATTGATTGGAACTCGTGCTGCTCGTCTCTCGGCCTGCGGCGTTGCTGCCATATGCACGAAGAAGGGTATCAAGTCGTGTCACGTTGGTGCCGATGGTAGTGTGTTCAACAAATACCCACATTTCAAAGCCAGAGGCGCAGTCGCGTTGAGAGAAATTTTGGATTGGGGACAGGATGAAAAGGACCCTATAAGTATTTTGGCTGCTGAAGATGGCAGTGGTGTTGGGGCAGCCCTTATTGCAGCTTTGACTGTCAAAAGAGTGAAGGCAGGCAATCTTGCAGGCATTCGGAACAAGGGATGAATTTATATGACACTTAGAATATATGACATTTAGAATATAGGATTGTTTATAGAGGAATTTTGACTTGGATCTTAGCCTCGGCGCCGGCATGGACGACACCATGTATGTTACGGCTTCATAATCTTGGAAGAAAATCAGGATCTCGGAAGCAATTATTGATATGACATAGACCGTAATTAAGACAATTAGCTACGTATCTCCCACAGCCTCACCTTGCCCTGCTCATTGGCTATCGCCATCATCTCCGCGTTGGGTGCCCATGCAACAGCTGTAATTCTCCCCAATGGCGTCGAATGTGTAGGCCAATTCCTGTATACCGTACAGCTTGGCAAATGCACCAGCCTCAAGGCATCTCTCTTCCACCTACTAGCCATGCACAAGATCTGCCCATCGGGCGAAAATTGCAGATGCGATGTTGGCGTCGTTAAATGATCAAATGCCCTCAGCGGCTTCGGCCGTGCAGGTACCTTCTCAACGTTGGTCCATTTCCGTCGGTCGTAAACGTTGACGATACCGCTCGAGCTTCCGATAGCTGCCCACCGATCCCCGCCTAGATCTGCCAGCCCTGTTCCTCGTCTCCCAAGCGCAGCGACCGTAGTACCTACGGCTCCTTCATCGATCCATCTGGCTACCACCCGTTTTTCTCGTCCACTCCACTCTACAGCTTCACCACCTTTGCCCACAACAAGCATTCCTTCTCCGTCACCCCACCAGTCGAAATCCGCAACGCCGCCTTTACCTTCCACTCTCACCTCCGCTATCCATTGGCAGGTCCTTGCGTCAAGCACCGTAATTATGCCACCACCTTTTCGTCCAGAGCCTACGAGGCCCATCCACCGGCCACAAGGACTAAGCTTGAAGCGTTCCATGCTTCTCTGCGCCTCTCCATGACCAATGACCCGTGAGACTTTCTCCACTTTTCCAGTATTGAGATCCCACATATGAAAGTAGCGCCGGCGACCGGAGAAGAATACCTTACTTCCTGACGGACGGAGGAATAGGGATGTTGTGAGTGGGGTGGAGCGTAAGTGAAGAGTCGTGAGCAAGGGATTTGGATTTGGCGGGTGCGGAGAGATGTGATGCAGAGAGAGTGTGGAAGAGGGACCGGAGCTTAAGAGGAGAGGGTGTTCAGGATGGAATGCAAGGGATGTCACGGAAGACTTGAATGGAGGACAAGATGTTAGCTGAAATCTCTGTAGAGGACAACAAAGCTTACAGGCTGAGCGGTGCCAACATCTTTGAGACGGTGGACATCAATAACCTCAGGACGCAGCTTCTGTTTCTGGCCAGCATTGGCCTGAGTGGACAGGGTGAGACTGCCAGCGTTCTGAAGGAGTTTGGCGAGGGGTTTAACAGAGAGGTCTTTGGATTCGAAGGACATTTCGTCTTCAGACAACATGATTTCTGAGCTTTCAGGACAGTTTGATGTTGTCGGTCCTCTTCTGCGTAATGATCGCTGCACTGCTGGAGGGTTCGCCCACCTTGGGACCGGGTGTAGTCGCTCAAATTGACGCCGTAGTCGCTTGGTATATTCTCTGCCATTGATTTGATCTTCTGATTCCGTAATTCTGAGTTTACGAAGTCGGGGATTCGTAGCTAGAGAGACTGTAATGCGTTCATCGTCGCTGTCCACCCAAGCCGGCTTGTCGCCAGTATCCGATTGAGCGTCATCTTCGTCTGATGATTGTGGGGACAGTAGACATGGCACATCTGCTGCCGATAATCCGGAATCGATAAAAAATAGCTGAATCCGGTTTCAGCCACGACAATTTGCAAGCTGTAGATCGATAGTACGAACAGCAGAGTCGTCGAGGCCCTCAAACCCTTGATCTTCTGCCTCTTCCTGCCCTTTCTCCCCAGCTTCTTCTGCAATGCTCGGGTACTGGATGAGACTGTTTTTCTTGTGTAGTTTCAGATTGTCGTGGAAGCCCTTCTCGTCGCCAAACACGAGCTTCTCAAGCTCAAGCTCCGTTTCATCTTCTTCCATTGGGTCACTCTCAAGCCCTTCGAAGCTGTCTTCATGCTGAATTTGCGGCTGCTGCAACGCAACGAAACGAGGCTCATTTGCAATCATCGCCATGACCTGCTATGGGTACACTCAACTTATCTATTGAGGGATCAAGAATTGTCGAGAACTGGTCGTCAATTTTGTGAATTTTCGCCAAGGTGACAAAATTCTGCCCCGGACTCACCTTTCGCTGAGTCTAGAAGAGTTCAAGCCCTAAGTGGCTAGCGGCCCGGAGCTTTCGAGACTCCGGAGTCCCAGGCCTAGCTACCTACAGATACTTAACCAGGCTTATTTAGTAAAATATTTTACTATAAGAACTATTTAGTCTAAGGTTTTCTATAATATTTCTAGCGAAAATGAATTGAGACAATCAGCCGTCGTAGCATAAGAGGGCGTGGACCAGAAGTAAGTTTAGACCAGAAGGGGTTGAACTCTTCTAAGGTGAGCGCCGTTAGGTGGACGTCCTCAGCGAGCTTCCAGGGGCGAGGGCACGAGAGAAAGCGGCGACGACGGCGAAAACTTCTCATAAACATGTACTGTGGCTGCGAGGACATGGCCACTGAATGCGAAGCGTACTCAAAACTACGCCTCATACACTTTGATATACGTAATGATAATCGCCTATATTGGCATTGACCTTATCATGGGATTATGTATTAAGATAACACCTATACAGTATATGTGTATGCCATTTGTATGCCATTCGCATGCCTGCGTGTATGCCATTTGTATGCCCATGTATAGGCCATGTGTATGCCATTTACATGTCCATATGTAGGCCCTCCCCACATCCCTGGGAACAACGGTGCGACCGCCCCGCCAGCTTGTATCCACGGGGTAGCCGTCATGGCCACAGCGACCAGATTGCCGTCAGCGACGAGATGGGCCATATGAGATGGACTTGGCCCAAGGCTTCAGTGAACAGCAGGACCAAAGGGATAAGTGCGCTTCACGCCATGGCAGAGCGACCGTTGCTGCGCCCTCGGTAGAATGCTGACGCTCCGACGATATTTCCTGGGTGGGGATAGCAACCGGGCAACTTCGTTAGATTCAATTTGGTATGGTTTCAGGCACCAGCCTTTGCCAATACGGCAGGGGCACCGGCGAGCGCGCACAGACGTGTACTGCCTCCCAACGCCAAAGAACGACTATTGGATATTGGCCGGGTCTGGGGATGACTTCTGGCAGTGAATCTGGAGGGCGGCGATTGGGCATCTCGAGTATCAGCCATTGCTGGTCTTGGGACTCCTCGATCGCGAGGACGGAAATATGCAATGCCTAGCGGTGCCTGGATCGGGAATTGGGTGCCTTGAGGGCGCCAATTGCAGCGGCGAGCCTGTTGCTCGTGAACTTGATGGTTCCAGCTGCTCCGACGGTGAATATTGGGAAACTTGAGAGGGTGAGGATCCAGACGGTGAGGACGCTGTCAAGTGTCTTGCAGGCATTCTTGTGAGGCGAACGTTCGTGACGATGCACAAGGTCAAGAGGAGGAAAGGAGATGATTGGAGGATGAGAGGCGAGCGTACTCACGACATAAGCCACGGAGGGCTGCGCCGATGAGCCCTTGAGAGGTGGATCTTGCTCTTCGCCGCGCGTTGTGGAAATAGCCGTGCAGCAGATGTGTCATGGCAGTCTTGGCTCGCAGGCCCTGGCCGATGCAGCTGACGTCTTCTACGCGATGTGGAGGTCTGCGAGGAACGCAGTGGAGGAGCCTTATCCAATCTCCAGGGACCTACTTGGGCTCCCAGGGAGCCCAATAGACAACGCGACAGAGCATCACTATCGGTTCCTTGACGGCACATATCTCTTGCACATGCGCGTTCTTCATCTCGAACATTGTCAATATTGACCGAGGGCCTTTGCCAGCTTTATACACTATTCGGGGTTTAGATTGGCGCCCAGTTGCCCCAGTGCAAATGTGAAGCGTGTTTCGTTAAAATTCTGAGCGCTATTCGTATTTTGAACGTTGATTTGCTGATACGTGTGAAGAAAGACCCCATAACTCTAGCTCCCAAACGGCAATCTGAGTCACTTGAAAGTGAAGCAAGCTGCTGATACCAACGAATGCCAGGGACTCTTTATATCAATAATGCTGCCGCAGAGTTGATTCAGCTCTTACTAGCATTGATAAATAGCTCTAAGTCGAACCACTCCTTACCGTAGCATCGTTGTGTTAGCCATCCCTTGCTATAGATGAAATCCTGCAAGGCGCCTTGAAGGAGATGCTTCAGTCTAGTAACAGAGCAACCACTCAGAAACGTCCGAGCAGAGAGAAACAGGCGGCTCTGCTTTGATCTGAGGTCTTCTACGTGACCTTGATCCAACTCCACAACGCTTGCAGTAACAAGAAGAAGCCACAGTAGAATTTCCGTATGTTGTAGCCAGACGTTCTCAGCTTGTTGAGTACTGAAGAATAATGTAGGTTCTAATAAGTCAAGTAATCTTTCGGCTAATCTGCATGGAATTAAACTATCGTTCCACGTCTCCATCCAACTACAATAGCAGCACATGAAAACAGCAAGTCGACAAGCTTCAGCGACGACTCCTAGCTGCCTGCAAGACTGTTGCTGGAATGCTAGCCGAGACTCGATCGAAGCCTGCATAGGCTCGAGTGTGTGATATTTGACTGAGTCTGATAATTGAGACACGGTCCTTTTGCGAAGAAAGGCCTGGAGTTCAACAACATCCGAAACGCATTCGAGAAGGTCATATGGGAGAGCGTTCTGATGCCGAACGAAACCGATCGGCAGCGCTTGTGCTAGTTCCGGACAGCTTTCACGACGCCAGCTAACCTTTTGAGGTGGTTCCAAGTGAGACATCGAGCGTTCACTGCCTATCAGGACAGCCGCACAAAGGTCTAACCAAAAGACTGCCCGTTTTGCAGCTGTTGTCAGACTGTTCTCACTTCTGCTACAAGCTTTGAGGGCTGCTGCCAATCCTCGTGTATGCGCATCATGCGCAACAAAGTCATAGTTCTTGTAAGCAGTAGTCTTCAAGATCATGATGGCTCCAATGTCAGCTGGGGAAAGTGTTGGGAGTGGTAAGCTGAGCTTTTCATTCAGCAACGCAATTGTTCTTGCTTGAAGTGAGAGGCCTTCGATCGTTGACTTTCCACGATTGATAGTCTGTACGACCGAGTATAGAAGAGCATTAAGGAAGGCTGGCTCCTCTTCGCTATGTGGGAAGACTGCATGCATACTCAGGGCTGAGTCAACATGACTGGGATCAAAGAGAGGCTCCGATGCGGTCCGAAAGGCGTTCGATTTGAAAAGACAATCAAGACGAGCTACTGGTAGGCGCACGTACCTCGCGGCAAAGGGAGTGAAAGGATGCCAGAATGTAAGGGGCTGTGCTGGGCTCGAGAATATCCTTGGTTGGTGAGGATAAGAAGTTTGAGATGCCCAAGGATTTGTGGCGTTTGCGGTAGTTCGAATGGATCTTTCAGCCAGCGGATTGCTCAAGAGAGAAGAGCAAGACTTTTTGCGTCTGGTGACTTTGTTAGTCAGGTCGACTTTCTCCCGCAAAGGCTGTACATATTGAAGACCCTCTCTTCCGTTCTGTTCTTGGAGGTTCTCCTCGTTGGCGGCAGCAGGCGAGATTGCAACCCGAAAGTACCGTCGGTCCTTGGTCTCACTGAAAAAGGTCTGCATCTCGCAGGCTTCCCACAGCGGTTGATCCCCGCGACGACGGCCATGCGTTGCCGCTGCATGGCGCTGCACTACCTCAAGGCTTGTTGTCAAGAAGTGACCTGCGCAAGGCACGCAACTCCAGCCATGCAAGACCCTCAGATGAGAAAGCGGCGGGACGATGGGCTGCGCATCAACGGTAGGTTGGGCATTACGCATCGCCTCCAACGAGCTAAGTGGCAAATTGATCAGACTTGAAATGGCTTGTCTCAATGCTTCGCCGCGGCAACGATGATCCTCGCCACGCAGATGCCTTCTGATGGCTTCTTTGGTTGGATGCACGCCATAGCCATGTAGCTTGCATATTAAAACCTTGAAGGTCGGTTCCAAGCATATATCCTGCATATCGGCCGCGCCTCTATTCGTACACCAGCAATGAATGCTGCGACATACTGCTGCCTCGATAAAAGTCAGGGTAGCGCAGAGAATAGAAGTAAGGGGGTTTCAGACTGTTCTGTTATTCGGAACAGAACAGTGAAACAGCTCCCTGAGCAGGAACAGTGAATCAGGGAACAGAAGAGCTTAATGAGCCATTTTGAAGTATTCTGGCCCAATAATTTTCCCGCCTGACTCTGTTCTGTTGTAACAGAACAGTCTGAAAAACCCTAATAGGTCGCCTCAGGTGGGAAAACTTGCTCGCGGTCCGAACAAGAATCGGTCCTTTTAAAACAAGAACCCCCACTAAAATTAGCGGCTCTCTGCGCCTTGGCAAGGACCGATTCTTATTCGGACCGCGAGACTTGGAGGGCGTATACAGAGTGACGCAATGCCAAGACCCTGAGTCATCGCCCTATAGTACTTTGCGAAACGATTAGCTAGGTAGTAGATACTAATAAATAATAGAAGGTTCCCTTCTAAAAATTAGATATATATAAGGGTACTACGTAATAATATAGCTATTAAGTATTATAAGCGGTACGTATATATATATATATATAGAACTCTCTATTCTTATTAATAGTAAGACTAATTACTACCCTTCCCTTTAAGGGGAATTCCCTCCTTTATATATTATAGGTAAAGGGGTAGCGTAGTACTACTATATACTATAAACGCTACGTTAATAGTAGTATTATATTTCTAACTAGTCCTTATAATTATCTCCCTATCTAGGCTCTTAGGCTTTAAGAGTATAAAAGGTTATAATCTATAAAAGATACTCCTTTAATAATTAGACTAACCGTCGAGTCGGGATTTAGTACTAAGAATTAGTACTAACCGAATACTCGGGTTAGGGTCTTAGTACTAACCGAAATACTTAGTACTAACTATTAGTACTAACTCGCTAAGGCCTTAATACCTTAGTAAGTTAGGTTAACCTAACTTAAATTACTAAGGTATTACTAAGACGCTAAGGCCCTAATAAAATAGTAGAAGGAATTAAACTAGTCTCCTTATAATATATATTTAGAATAATTATTATACTAATAACTTTATCTTCCTAGTATCCTTTATCTTTTCTCCCTAGTATAGTAAATATTTATATTACTAGTTTATATTACTCCTACCTTATTATATATATAGGGCTTATACTATATTAACTCCTATAAAACCTAGTAATAAAGATATTAAATTAAAATTAGATAATCTTATTATACTTAATTCTATATTAAGTAGTATTTATCCTAGCTAATTTATAAGTTAGATCAGTTAGGGTATATTAAATAAATCCTTTTATTAGAAGAAAGAGCTTCTTTAAAATACTATTTAATCTATTAGAAAAGAATTCCTAGAATTAGTACTAGTAAGGAATAATAAATATATTAAATAGATTTTAGCCTCTAAAGTCTAATTTAAAGTATAGTAGGGGTAAACTACTATTAGTAAAAGTATTAAATTAAAGTTAAATACTAAAGTTAAAGATCTCCTTTAATTTAAGAAAGTTATATTAGGTAAATAAGTTAATATCTAAGATAACTTTATTTAATTAGCTTTAATAGTAGAAGGACTATTAAAGATTATATATAAGAAGTATAAAAAACTTCTAAACTACTTAATAATAACTAGTAATTTAAGTATATCTAATATAAAGAAATATATTTAGATAAGTAAATACTATTTATAAAAGCGGCTAAATCTATTATTATAAATAAAACTTTCTTTAACTTAGGTAAGTTATTTATAATAATATAAAATAGTAATATAAAACTAATTCTTTAGGATAATATTAAAAGAAAAGTAATACTAGGTTTTCTACTAACTTTTCTTAAGAGAAGTGGAATAAATAATTATATAAATACTTTCTTACCTTAAATTAGTCTTTTTATATTATTAATTAATTAGAGTTTTAGTAATTATTATTAATAGCTTATCTAGATTTAACCCTAATCTATTATACTAAATTATAAAGTATAATCTTTTTAGATTTTAAAGGAATATATATAAAAATTAAAGTAGATCTAGAGTATCCCTAATATATTTCTATTATATTAGATACCTAGTCTAGTCCCTAAAAGGTTACCTATCTTAGAGTACTAGTCTACTAAATTAATACTAATTTTTAATATTAGGAATATCTTATTACTTTTATACTACTTAATATCTATTATTCTAGGTATTTACTTATAATAGAAGTAATAAAGATATTAACTATTTATAAAATTAAAGATAAACTTTTTAGGGTTATTACTAATAATACTAGTAATAATAGAATATTAAAAAATAAACTAGAGAAATCTCTTACTTAGCGTAAAATTTAATAGGATAAATTATAAAACTCTATTCCTTATATAACTTATATCTTTAACCTTATAATATAAGACTTTATTAAAGCCCTAGATTTAAAAGCCTTAAATAATATAATAGTATTATTAGAGGATACTTAAGTTAAAGATATCTAAGTAAATATAAGTCTATCTACTATTGTTAAGAAGGTATAATATAATAGAGGTAATATAAATAGGTAATATACTTATTAATATTTATAATAGATCCGCGCTCTTATAATAGCTATTAACTTATCTCCTTAATAAAAGCTTAGTTTTTAATAGCTATAAGAAAGCTCTATTAGAAGACCTAGAAAACTTATATAAGATATTTATATTTATTAGAATTCTACCTACCTAATACTTTATTATATATATTAGCTATATAAATTTATTAATTCTTAGGTAGATAAAAATATAATTAATCTAAAAATTAATAAGATTAACCTTAATAGATATAAGTAGTTAATTATCTTACTACTTAGAAATATATTAAATCCTATCTATTAACTTACCTTAATAATTTTTTATAAAATAAATATAGATATATATTTAGGGTTTTAATTATATAATATACTTTTTAATTATTTTAATTATATTAAAATAATAATATATAATAGTAGGATACTTAGTAGAGTAAATATTATTAATACTTATAAAGTAGCCTTAGTAAAACTTATTAAGTATTATTCTAAAATAGAAGGTAAAGGTAGATTAATATATAACCTTACTAATATTTTAAATCCTTTTATAAAACTAAGTCTATATAAAACTTAAGATAAATAAGAGGAGTTAAATAATAATAATACTTTAACCTCTTATAAAGAGATATATAAAAATAAATTTACTAACTACTTTTATAAGTATTATAAGATAATACTAGTTATTAGAAGGACTAATATATAAGATATATAAAATATTAATAAGGTAATATAATATAATAATATATTTAAATTTATACTAACTAGTAATAGCCTTTAATAAGAGTAAGGAGAAGTCTACTTTAATATTTAAATTATAAGTCTTTATTATAAAGTAAAGCTATTTAATACTTTTATTCTAAAAGTCTATTAGAAGATATTCTTATATAGGAATATTAGAAGGATAATACTTTAGCTTATTTAAATCTAATATAAATAGCTAAGGATATCCTTTTATATCTAATATTATTTATAGGTATTAAGAGAGTCTTTAATCTTACTTAAAGAGTATATTTATAAGATTATATATAGTTAGAACTAGAGTTTATAAAATAAGTAATACTTCTAAAGTATTATAATTATATTATAAGTTTAGACCCTAAAGAAGCTCTTATTAAACCCTAGGATATTCTTTAAAGGGAAGAAGATACTAATTAAAGTATTAATAGAGGTAAAGATCCTTTTAAATTAAAATTAGTAGATATCTTAAGATAAATAGATTAGTAGTTATTATTTTAAAGTTATTTAATAATTAAGTAGTATATTTAAAAAGTAGGTTTAATCTCTATATATATATATAAAGGTAATATAAAAAGGTAATATAATTCTTTATCTT
>JAABUV010001361.1_pt1 | contig 35466 bp, 28 predicted proteins | sample 5559971 | NCBI WGS metagenome assembly JAABUV01 (sample SAMN10711881, study PRJNA513362) | rock metagenome | isolation source: Antarctica rocks | place: Antarctica: Victoria Land, Knobhead nord | collected 2015-12-19
AAGATGCGCCCGTAGATGTTGTCGGAATAGCAAATACCCTAGGGGTAAACGTTTGGGAAGATGTTCTGCCCGACGGGGTGTCAGGAAAGATCTTCCGTGATCCGCTGAATGGTGGATCGAGTGGGTTCAGTATTGTCGTTAGCAAGACGGAGTCGCTTTTCCGTAAACGCTTTACCGTGGCACACGAGATCGCCCATTTCATACTGCACCGTGATGCTCTTGAGGGTGGCCTGATCGAGGACGCTCTCTTTCGTAGTGGACTGTCGAGCAAAATAGAGACAGAGGCGAACAATTTAGCGGCAGAGATCCTCATGCCTTTCGGACTGATCCAAAAGCTGATAGCAGCAGATGTTCGCTCGATTGAAGATCTTTCCGAAGCCTTAGAAGTCTCCAAGGCAGCCATTTCGATCCGTTTGGGTGTGTCATATTCCGATTAGCTCGTCCATGCTCCAGACATGATCGGAGATCCCCGCTTCCATCGCAGGGGTAATTCTGAGTGTTTTGTGCACGCGGCAAAAGTTATAGAAGGCAAACCAGAGCGCGTAAGCGGCCTCCAGGTTCTCCCACTTCTTTGAGAAGGCATTCGTTAGGCGCGTCATCCTGCGCATTCCCATCCGGATGCTCAAATTTTGTCTTTCGATGTGGGACGTGCAGACACGTTTCATATCAGGCTTGCCCATAATCTTGACTGGGACCGCATCTACAACTTCACCAGGGCTGTAGCGCTGCTGACCTTCGCGGGGTGAAGAGTAGACCTTCACAAGCTGGGCGAAATCGGCACGGTCCACCAGGGCAGTATGAACCGCCTGTACATAGGGCCGGAAGCCGTCGGTCGTGAGTTGGAAACGGTTGTGTGAGGTCGCAGCCCTGAGCTTTCCAACGAAAGCGTTGGTGGCGTTCTGATCGCGTTTGCCGAGATGAAAGGCTAGAACCAGTTTTGTGTTTCGCTCCATCGCGACAAAGCAGTAAGCGTCACCGATCTGCGCAAGGTTGGCTTCATGGGGCCACTTGTGGCCCTCTTTCTTCTGGACGTAACCCCAGATTTCGTCAGCCTCCACGTCCCGTACGGGCAGGTTCTCAATCTTGCGTTCCATCACGCGTTGGCAGCGCTCCCCGGCGAGGACAAGCAAACGGAGGATGGTGTCACGATGTACGCCAGTCACGCGCTCTACACTCCTCACGCTCATGCCTTCGACCAGCAGTTGCAGGATGTTCGTGGCCTTGTCGAGAGGCAGCCGCATCTCGTCCAAGGGGCGCTCGTGATCTGCGGTGAAGGTCTTACGGCACTGATTGCAGCGGAAGCGCTGAAGGCCGTTTCTGTGTTTCCCAAAGCGGTTGCATTCGATGAGGCAGGAGTGGCAGGTCACGGTCTCTTTCCCCTTGTTTTCTGGGGGGGAAAGCCTCAAACTGGTATTTGGCGTCTGAGTGTTGGGCTCGTCCCCGATCTTGGATTGGCTCCGTTCTCGGTTCCAGCCGAGGGCGGAGCGCCTCTATTAGCTTTGCTATGGCGGTGTCACCGTGATTTCCACGGTGGTTCCATCAGACAGAACGATGGTGAGATTGATTGTGCGCATCTTGCTCATCCTCCTTTCTAGGCCGGATTTCGGAGTCGTGTCCGAGTCCGGCCTTTAGTGTGTCTACACTAACCCGCCTTACTGTAGCCGTCAACAGTAAAAACAACGGATTTACCAAATACTTTCTTGCCCTTAGCACGTCGTTCTGCTACTGTTATACCAGTAGAGGTGGTGTATGGCTGATGTCGAACGACACGAAGACGCGAAGAAGGATCGGCAGCGAAGTCCCAACTATCCTGCCGTAGGTCTCAGAGAGGCTGTAGAGCGAGTCCGCAAACTGGTCGAGACAAATGGAAGGGCTGGAGCGCCCCCCGAACTAGCCGCAAAGCATATCGGATACAACTCAGCTCATGGGCAAGCAATGTCCGTGGTTGCGGCCCTAAAGCGGTTCGGACTCGTTGCTGAGGCTAGCGGAAGACTTGTGCCCACACAGGCTGCAATCGAAATCCTGAACCTACCTGATGCGGACCCTCGCAGGCGGAAGGCTCTGCAGGCCGCAGCTCTGAATCCGCCCCTATACCGCGAACTCTTTGAGGCCCACAAAGACACGGGGCTGCCTAGCCGGGACGTATTGGAGGCCGAGCTTACAACGTATAAGAAGTTCAATCCCAAGGCAGTAAGCGGCCTAGTTAGCGATTTCCTAGACACGTTGGACTATGCTAAAATAAACGTGAGAGATGCAATAGTCCCTAACGAAAGCGACACTCCGACGGAGGAGGCGAGCATGAGTTCCGGAACCGAAGACGCTGTTGGCACGCGGAATCCTGCCGCGAATTTGCAACGCCCTCCTGTAGACAGCGGGGAGAAGTGGATGTGGTTGCTCTCAAAACCTCGCGGGGTCAGGGCTGAGTTGCGGATTACAGGCGATTTCTCAAAATCCGATCTTGGACGCTTGAAGCGGCAGATCGACATTCTAGAGGAGTCGCTCGAAGAAGATGTAGAGGGTACAGAGGCCGCCAACTAAGGCGGCCTTCTTACTTTAGGGGAGGCGATATGCGGTTTACTCCAGACGGTCGGGTGGTCTGGCTAGTAGTGCGGAGCAAGGAGACCGGAGCTGTCCTCAAAGAGCAATCATTCGCCGATTACAAGCAGGCGAAGAAAGCTCGTATGGGGATTGAGGTTAGCTTCGATTACGAAGAGGTAAAGGTCGCAATCGAGTACTTGCGTGTTGGTGAAATTCCGAAAGCGGAACCAAAGCCATCAACGCACTCTTAGGACACTACCGTCCATCGCATCCTCCGTATCCGTGATCCCCGGCAGCAGGGGGGAGCATAGGATTCCCGTGCGAACGCCCGCATCCCGCAGTCGCCGCACAGCTGCGAATCGCAGGTCCGGTCGGGGCGCTCTTGGCTCCAGCTTTCTCGCGAGTGCCGCATCCGGTGTCGTAATCGTCAGGTGCACCACCAGCGTATTTTTGCGCGCAATCTCGACTAGCAGATCGATGTCTCGCTCAATGAGCGCTGATTTGGTCACAATACCCAATCGGTACCCCTGCTTGCGGGCGAATACCTCCAAAATACTTCGGGTCACCATCGCCTGCCGCTCGATCGGCTGGTACGGATCGGTTGCCGTCCCCAGCGCGACCTCGTCCGCCGGATCGATCCTGCGCAACTCCTGCTCCAGCAGCCAGGCTGCGTTCTTCTTCAAGAAGATGAGCCGCTCAAAGACCTCTGGATTCCTGAAATTTGCGGCGAGCGAGCCTACGCTCGCAGCCTTCGCCTCCTCACTGCCGTGTCCCGGATCTCCGCCCTTAGCCGGTGAAGCCGAGGCCCCGGGAGCAAGGAACTCGTGGGTGTAGCGGGCATAACAGTACTTGCATCCAAACTCGCAGCCCCGATACGGGTTGATGCTGTAGGCCAGCGAGAGCCTCCGCTTCGACATCGTCCGGTTCAGAATGCTGCGCGACTCCATCGTCCGAAACTCCACCAGATGCCCGTTCCCGGCATGCTTCGCCTCACTTGCAAGCCGTGGCAGGCCGCGACTGACGGAAGCTAGGATGGGAAAGAGTTCAGCCACATCATTCGATCTTGCCGTATTCGCCTTATCTTCGCCCATGAACGGACAGTACATCTCCCTTGGGAGCACGTCAACACTTATTTGAGGAACAGCCTTTGTTCAACGAGTGTCTTCCATCTTGTCTCTACGACCCATTGGAGTGAGATCGCGCTTGCAGTTCGACGCAGAGTTTGGCATACTGAAAGGGTTGCCTCAAGCCAATTGAGAGCCATGTCGCAACCACGCCTACGCAGCGCATCGCGTGAACTGGGGTGGGAGACAGGAAACCAATGCCAAGAAAAATTTCAAAGAACCTCACGCAGGCTCGCGCACTCGTCGAACCGCGAACGTATGTGCTCGCTGACGCTGTTCCTCTCCTCCAAAGGGCCAAATACGCCAAGTTCGACGAGACCGTCGATCTCACCATGCGTCTCGGAGTCGATCCGAAGCATGCGGATCAGATGGTTCGCGGCACCGTCGTCCTCCCCCACGGGCTGGGCAAATCGAAGGTCGTTGCGGTCATCGCCTCGGGTGACAAGGTTCGCGAAGCCCAGGCAGCAGGCGCCGAGTTCTTCGGTGGCGAAGAGTTGGTCGAGAAGATTCAAAAGGAGGGTTGGACCGCATTCGACGCTCTGATCGCGACGCCCGACATGATGAAGTCGGTCGGACGTCTGGGCAAGGTCCTCGGTCCACGCGGTCTGATGCCGAATCCGAAGACCGGGACCGTGACCACTGACGTCGTCTCCGCCATCCGGGAGATCAAGGCCGGTAAAGTCGAGTTCCGCACCGACAAGACGGCGCTGGTCCATGTTCCGGTCGGGAAGCTGTCCTTTGATCCGCAAAAGCTGGTCGACAACGCCATGACGATTATCTCGTCGGTGGTCAAAGCCAAGCCGTCCGCGGCCAAGGGTAAGTACATCAAGGGTATTACGCTCAGCTCGACCATGGGCCCAGGCATTCAGCTGGACTTCGCGGGCGCGGAGCTGGCCGGCAAGGCCTAAGCGCCGATGGTGTTGGGCACCCGCCAGTCTGTTTGGTCGGTCGACTTGAAAAGATTTCCCTCGCGGCCTCGCGCCGAGTGCTCCCTGGCGAGAACAAAGTAGCTAAAGGTTAGGTTTATGGCAATCAGCAGAAGCAGAAAGACGGAGAGCGTCAAGAAGCTCGCCGGCGAGCTCGAAAGTTCAACTTCGGCAATCGTGGGGACCTTTACCGGACTCACCGCCTCCAAGGACATCAGCCTCCGCAAGGTCATCCGCGGCGCCGGCGCCAGCTACCACGTCGTCAAGAATAAACTCGCAGCACGAGCCGCCCAGGGCAGCAACATCGAAGCCGCGCTTCAGGGGCTGAAGGGGGTCTCGTCGGTGGCCTACACCTCCGGCGATCCCGTCGCGCTCGCCAAGGCGCTTGCAGCCTGGGTCAAGGACAACGCGGAGTTTACCTTCAAGCTGGGCATCATCGACGGCAAGGTCATCTCGGTCGAAGAGATCGGCGAGCTGGCCACCATGCCCGGAAAGGAAGAGCTCTTCTCCAAGCTGCTCTTTCTGATCAACTCCCCTGCACAGCGTCTTGCCACCGTCATCAACGCCACTGGCCGCGACCTCGCCATCGTCATCAACCAGGGCGTCGAGAAGGAGAAGTTCGAGGCTTCCGCCGCAACCGAACAGCCCGAACAGCCCCAACAATCCCAGGAGAGCGCCCCGAGCGCCGCGCCTGAGTCCACCCCTCCCGCCGCCGATGGTCACCTCATTGCCGAGGCTCACGCCCTCGAAGCACCCACCCCCGAGCAGCAAATCGCCGAAAACCCGGCATCGGAGGCCGACCCGATCGCGATCCCGCAACCGAGTTCCAGCCAGGATCCAGCCCAGCCCGAGAACGGAACCGCGTCCCAGGCCGGAGAGGCAGCGACCACCGACCCCGTCGAGGGGTAACCCAGCTTTCGCTCTATTCTCCTGTGGGTGCGCCAGTCTGGGCGCAGCGGAAACCCGGGGAGCTTGGAGCAGTCGAGGCCCAGGTCGGGCCTCAAGCACCATCCATCATGATGTTCAGATTTTTATCGGAGAATTGAAATGTCAGACATTCAGCAGTTGGAAGATCAGATCGTTAGCCTCAGCCTGCTCGAAGCATCGGCTCTGGTCAAGAAGCTTGAAGAGCGCCTCGGCGTTTCGGCAGCGGCAGCAGTTGCCGCTGCTCCAGCCGGCGGTGGGGCCGCCGCCGCCGCCCCGGTCGAGGAGAAGACCGAGTTTACCGTTATCCTCAAGGATGCCGGCGCAAACAAGATCAACACCATCAAAGCTGTCCGTGAAGTGACCGCTCTTGGCCTGAAAGAAGCCAAGGATCTGGTCGACGGCGCTCCCAAGCCCCTGAAAGAGAACATCTCCAAGGAAGATGCGGCCGCCATCGCCAAAAAGTTTGAAGGCGTCGCGACCGTAGAGATCAAGTAGTTACCCCGTCGCTTGCATGGCTGGGCGGAACGCGTTATCCTCTGTATACGAGGTGCACGTTCCGCCTCCCCGTGTTTCTTTCGCCAGCGGAAGCTTCAGGCACAATCGGCAGCAACCCGGCTCATCCTGCGAGTGGCAGGTTATGGAGTCGGCCACCATGCGGACCCGGCAGCAGGTCACACGGTGTCACAAGGCTTAACCAGCGGCAGCAACTTTGGGATGCGGTGTGTCCCAAACGGCGGCAGGTATCTCCACTAACATCATTGAAACAGTACACAAGTCGAACTTTGCGCTCATGGGACGCGCTGTCCTGGTGAGCGCTTCTCCGTCTTAAGAATCATACGGTCTCGCCCCGGACCCTCGGGTCTCCTGAGATAGCCACGCAGAATGCTTCGCGGGTGCCCAGATCCATCTGAATCGAAACGTTTCCCTGCCCGGAGGCCCTCCCGGCAGTACAACTCTGCGCATCGGTCTCCTGCAACGAGGGTAGGCTACCGGCTCAAGCTCTAATGCGCAACAGAAATCGAGCGGGTACCCCTCACCAGTCCCGCCCTCATCGATCACCGCAACCAGCATTCAGATGCAGGCTGCGCGGGTCGGGAGGCCTCGAAGGTCCAATGTCTCAGGAGACAGCATGTCCACTGAAATGCGCGCGATCCGCAGCCGTCTTGATTTCTCGAAGATCCCCACATCCATTCAGATCCCCAACCTCATCGAGGTTCAGCGCCGGTCGTACGAGCGCTTCCTGCAGATGGACAAGCTTCCCCAGGAGCGCGAGGATAACGGCCTCCAGTCCGTCTTTACCTCCGTCTTCCCGATCACCGACTTCCGCAATGTCTCGGAGCTCGAGTTCGTCGATTTTTCGATCGGCAACTGGGAGTGCAAGTGCGGCTACCTCAAGGGTCTCAACCACCTCCGCACCGCCTGCACCAACTGCGGCCACATGGTCATCACCGACCCCTTCCACCCGGGCGACGTCCTTTGCAATTTCTGCGGCACCTATAACAAGAACACCCCCGACTTCTGCACCAAGTGCGGCGACCCCGTCGGCCTCCAGCTGAAGTACGACCAGGCCGAGTGCGAAGAGCGCGGCATGACCTACTCCGCTCCGCTCAAAGTCACCATCCGCCTCAAAATCTACGATAAGGATCCCGAAACCGGCGTCAAAACCCTCCGCGACATGAAGGAGCAGGAGGTCTTCTTCGGCGACATCCCGCTGATGACCGAGAACGGCACCTTTATTGTCAACGGAACCGAGCGCGTCATCGTCTCGCAGCTCCACCGCTCCCCTGGCGTTTTCTTCGAGACCGCCAACAACCGCACCTACTTCCTCGGCAAGATCATCCCTTACCGCGGCTCCTGGGTCGAGTTCGAGTACGACCAGAAAAACACCCTCTACGTCCGCATCGATCGCAAGCGCAAATTCCTCGGAACCATCTTTTTGCGCGCCCTCGGCCTCCGCACCGACGAGGAGATCCTCAAGACCTTCTACACCGTCGACACCATCCAGGTTCGCGACGGAAAGCTGCATTGGAACGTCGCGGCGGAGAACACTCTCACGCACCTCCAGGGCACGCGCCCCGCGGTTGCCGTCACCGCCAAGGGCGAGGAGATCGCCCCCGCAACCCGCAAAATCTCGCCCAACACCCTGAAGGCCTTCCGCACCCACAAGATCTCGTCGGTCGAGGTTGAGACGGGCGAGTTCGACGGTGCCATGACCGCCGCCGACGTCGTCGATCTCACCACCGGCGAACTCCTCTACGAGGCCAACCAGGAGCTCTCCGCTGACAAGCTCCACAAGATCCTCCAGACCGGCGTCTCCTCCTTCGAAGTCTTCTTCCCCGAGCGCGACGATGTCGGCAACATCATCACCAACACCCTTCGCCGCGACTCCGTCCGCAAGCCCGAGGAAGCGCTCATCGAGATCTACCGCAAGCTTCGTCCCGGCGACCCGCCAACCCTCGATACCGCCACCGCGCTCTTTGAAGGCATGTTCTTCGATCCGCGCAAGTACGACTTCTCCCGCGTCGGCCGCCTCAAGTTCAACATCAAGCTCTATGAGGATCAGAGCCCCGATCACCTCGATCGCCGCACCCTCACCCCCGAGGACTTCTACGGGACGATCCGTTATCTCCTGAAGCTCCGCAAAAACATCGGCATGGTCGATGACATCGATCACCTTGGCAACCGTCGCGTCCGCGCCGTCGGTGAGCTCATGGAGAACCAGTTCCGCATCGGCCTGGTTCGCATGGAGCGCGCCATCAAGGAGAAGATGTCGGTCTACCAGGAGATGTCGACAGCCATGCCGCACGACCTCATCAACGCCAAGCCCGTTATGGCCGCGATCCGCGAGTTCTTCGGCTCGTCCCAGCTCTCGCAGTTCATGGATCAGACGAATCCCTTGTCCGAAATCACGCACAAGCGCCGCCTGTCCGCCCTCGGGCCTGGTGGTCTCTCGCGCGAACGCGCAGGCTTTGAAGTCCGCGACGTCCATCCCACCCACTACGGCCGCATCTGCCCGATCGAGACGCCGGAAGGCCCAAACATCGGTCTCATCAGCTCGCTCTCCTGCTTCGCGCGTATCAACGAGTACGGCTTCATCGAGAGCCCGTACCGCCGCGTGAAAGACGGGGTCGTGCTCGACTTCGTGTCGGTCGTAAACGCTGGCGAGTCCGGCCTGCGTCAGGGGGACTACCTCGAGGTCAAGGAGGCGCGCAAGCTGAACGAGCAGCTCAAAAAAGATAAGAAGCGCTCCATGGAGCTCGTTCCGTTCTCCTTCTATCTCTCCGCCTGGGAAGAGGATCGGCACACCATTGCGCAGGCCAACATCGACCTCGATGAGAACCTCAACATCACCGAGGAGCTCGTCAACGCGCGCCGCCAAGGCAACTTCGTCCTCGTCAACAGGTCCGAGGTGGATTACGTCGACGTCAGCCCCAAGCAGCTAGTCTCGGTCGCTGCCTCGCTCGTTCCCTTCCTCGAGCACGACGACGCCAACCGCGCGCTCATGGGCGCCAACATGCAACGGCAGTCCGTTCCGTTGCTCGTGGCCGAAGCCCCCTTCGTCGGCACCGGCATGGAGGGCGTCACCGCCCGCGACTCCGGCGCCGTCATCCTCGCCAAGCGCAACGGCATCATCGATTCGGTCGACTCCGAGCGCATTATCGTCCGTGTCGAAGGCGAGCATCACCCCACGCAGCTCTCGCGTGAGGTCGGCTCCGACATCTACCAGCTCACCAAGTTCAAGCGCTCCAACCAGAACACCTGCATCAACCAGAAGCCGATCGTCCGCAAGGGCGACCGCGTCCTCAAGGGGCAGGTCATCGCCGACGGTCCATGCACCGAGCAGGGCGAGCTCGGTCTCGGCCGCAACGTCTTGGTCGCCTTCATGCCCTGGCGCGGATATAACTTCGAGGATGCGATCCTGATCTCCGAAAAACTGGTCCGCGACGACTACTACACCTCCATCCACATCGAGGAGTTCGAGATCGAAGCCCGCGACACCAAGCTTGGACCGGAAGAGATCACGCGCGATATCCCCAACGTCTCCGAGCACGCCCTGCGTGACCTGGACGAGTCGGGAATCATCCGCATCGGCGCCAAGATCGGTCATAACGACATCCTCGTCGGCAAGGTCACACCCAAGGGTGAAACCCAGCTCACGCCCGAAGAGAAGCTCCTCCGCGCCATCTTCGGCGAAAAGGCCGGCGATGTTCGGGACGCCTCGCTCACCTGCCCTCCGGGAATCGAAGGCACCGTGGTCGACGTTCGCATCTTCTCCCGCAAAGGACAGGAGAAGGACGAGCGCGCCAAGCAGATCGAGCAGGAGCAGATCGAGAAGCTCGAGCGCAACCTCGCCGATGAGATCCGCATTCTCACCGACGAGCGGCTCAAGCGTCTCGAAGCCATCCTGGGTGCCAAGGAAGTTCAGGCCGATCTCCACGACGAGCGCACCAACAAGAAGCTGCTCACCAAGGGCGACCTCCTCGACCGCGACACCATCGAGCTCATCTCCACCCGAAACCTCAAGCGCATCCGCTACGCCGACAAGGATCCCCGCGTCAACGAGCAGATCGATGAGATCGAGGAGATGACCTCGCGTCAGATCGATGTTCTCCGCAAGATCACCAACGAGAAGATCGGCAAGATGCAAAAAGGCGACGAGCTCTCGCCCGGCGTCATCAAGATGGTCAAGGTCTACATCGCCATGAAGCGCAAGCTCTCGGTCGGCGACAAGATGGCCGGCCGCCACGGCAACAAGGGCGTCATCGCCCGGATCTTGCCCGAGGAGGATATGCCCTACCTGCCCGACGGAACTCCGGTCGAGATCGTCCTCAACCCGCTCGGCGTGCCATCGCGTATGAACGTCGGTCAGATTCTCGAGACGCACCTCGGCTGGGCAGCGCACGAGCTCGGTAAACAGATCGCCGAGATCGCCGCTACCCACACCGACGCCAGTGAAGTCCGTGAACTCTTCCGCGCCCGCTTCGCCAAAACCGCCGCCCTCAGCCACCTTCTTGATCTCGACGACGAGCAGACCATGCGCGTCGCCGCCGGCATGAAGCGCGGCATCTGGTTCGGCACGGCTGTCTTCGACGGTGCCCGCGAAACGGAGATCAAAGCGCTGCTCGCAGCCGCCGGTCTCCCCACCTCGGGCAAGACGCAGCTCTACGATGGCATGCTCGGCGAAGCCTTCGAGCAGCCCGCCACCGTCGGCTACATCTACATGCTGAAACTCTCGCATCTTGTCGACGACAAGATCCACGCTCGCTCCATCGGACCGTACTCCCTCATCACCCAGCAGCCGCTCGGTGGCAAGGCCCAGTTCGGCGGACAGCGCTTCGGCGAGATGGAAGTCTGGGCCCTCGAAGCCTACGGCGCCGCCTATATCCTGCAGGAGCTCCTGACCGCCAAGTCCGACGACGTCTTCGGCCGCACCAAGATCTACGAAGCCATCGTCAAGGGCGAGGCCGCCATCGAACCCGGCGTTCCCGAGTCCTTCAACGTCCTCATCCGCGAGCTGCAGTCGCTCTGCCTTGACGTCGAGCTGATCAAACAGGCCGACGGCAAAAAGGTGCCGCTGCCAGAGATCGCCGCCGCCGACTAGAAATACACCTTTCTGGTTGTCATTCCGCAACGAAGTGGAGGAATCTGCTTCTCCGGAGTGGCAACCAGGCTGAGGCCCAAGCTTTTCTGGTTGTCATTCTGGGTAGGTCCGGGCTTTAGCCCGGACATTACCGAGTCACAAAGAATCGGGGCTTTAGCCCCTGGGGTATGCCGTACAGCCACCAGGTAGAACGAGAAAGGTTATCGAGGAACCATGGCTAAACATGATGTAACGTTCACTCTGCCCGAAAGACCACTTGGCAAAGCGGACATAGACTTTGGCGTGACGAGAGATGGTGAATTTCTTGGAACGTTCAAGTTGAGCAAGGGTGGAATCGATTGGCGTCCGAGGAGTGGCAAACTCCCCAATCGGATTAGCTGGGGACGACTAGCTAAGCTAATTGAAAACCATAAAGCTAAGAAAATCAGTAGGAGCTAAGAACCAGGCAATACCCATCAACTGAAGACCAAGCACCTGAACCAGAACCAACGGCATCGCGATGCGCCGACAAGTCACCGCGAGACAGATGCACCAACCGCCGCCGCCCGCGGCAAACACGGAGACACAGCGACTATGTTCCGCTCCAGCCCCTTCGAACTCACCGGCCCTATCGCAGATTTCGACGCGATCAAGATCCAGCTCGCCAGCCCCGAGAAAATCCGCTCCTGGTCCCACGGCGAAGTCACCAAGCCCGAGACCATCAACTACCGCACCTTCAAACCCGAACGCGACGGCCTCTTCTGCGCCCGCATCTTCGGCCCCATCACCGATTGGGAGTGCCTCTGCGGCAAGTACAAGCGTATGAAGCACCGCGGCGTCATCTGCGATAAATGCGGCGTCGAAGTCACCCTGTCCAAAGTCCGCCGCGAGCGTCTCGGTCACATCGAGCTCGCCAGCCCCTGCTCGCACGTCTGGTTCTTCAAGGGCCTGCCGTCGCGCATCGGCCACCTGCTCGACATCTCCCTGCGTGAGCTCGAAGCCGTCCTCTACTTCGAGTCCTACGTTGTCGTCGATCCAGGCGACGCGCCGGTCAAAGAGCGCGAGGTCATCAAGGACGAGAACCGCTTCCGCGAGCTCGACGCCCAGTACCGCGTCTCCGGCTTCAAGGCCATGATGGGCGCCGAGGCCATCAAGGAGCTGCTCAAGCGCGTCGAAATCACCGAGCTCTCGATCGAACTGCGCGAGCGCATGAAGACCGAGACCTCGCTCCAGAAGAAGCTCAAATACTCCAAGCGCCTCAAGATCGTCGAGGCCTTTCGCAAGTCCGACAATCTCCCGCAGTGGATGATCCTCGACGTGATCCCCGTCATCCCGCCCGAGCTCCGTCCGCTCGTTCCGCTCGATGGCGGCCGCTTCGCCACCTCCGATCTCAACGACCTCTACCGTCGCGTCATCAATCGCAACAACCGCCTCAAGAAGCTCATGGACCTCCATGCGCCTGAGGTCATCGTCCGCAACGAGAAGCGCATGCTGCAAGAGGCCGTCGACGCGCTGTTCGACAACGGCCGCCGTGGCCGCGTTCTCCGTGGCGCCAACAACCGTCCCCTCAAGTCGCTCTCCGATACCCTCAAGGGCAAGCAGGGCCGCTTCCGGCAGAACCTCCTCGGCAAGCGGGTCGACTACTCCGGCCGGTCTGTGATTGTTGTGGGTCCCGAGCTCAAGCTGCACCAGTGCGGCCTGCCCAAGAAGATGGCGCTCGAACTCTTCAAGCCCTTCATCTACCACCGCCTCGAGCAGACCGGCCACTGCACCACCATCAAGCAGGCGAAAGAGCTGGTCGAGATGCAGGAGCCCGTGGTCTGGGACATCCTCGAAGAGGTCATCAAGGATCACCCGGTCCTTCTCAATCGTGCACCCACCCTCCACCGCCTCGGCATCCAGGCCTTTGAGCCCGTGCTCGTCGAAGGCAAAGCCATCAAGATCCACCCGCTCGTCTGCACCGCCTTCAACGCGGACTTCGACGGCGATCAGATGGCTGTGCACATCCCCCTCAGCCCCGAAGCGCAGATTGAGGCCTCAGTCCTCATGCTCGCCTCGCACAACATCCTCTCGCCCGCCAGCGGCCAGCCGATCACCGTCCCCACACAGGATCTCGTCCTCGGCATCTACTACCTCACCAAAGCCAAGGTCGGCGCCAAGGGTGAAGGCCGCGTCTTCGCCAATATCGAAGAGGTCCTCATGGCTCTCGAGGCCAAGCAGGTTGAGACCCTCACCCCCATCCGTCTGCGCTACACCGGTCCCGTCCTCGATATGACCACAGCGTACGACGATCAGGATCTCACCCACACCGAGCCGGTCGAGTTCAATAAGCAGTTCATCAACACCACCGTCGGCCGCGCCATCCTCAACGACGCCCTCCCCGAAGGCATGCCGTACGTCAATGGCCTGCTCAAGAAGAAGGGCATGGGGCAGCTCATCAACTACTGCTACCTGAACCTCGGCCTCGAAGTCACGGTCAAAACTCTCGACCGCATCAAAGACCTCGGCTTCGCCTATGCCACTCGCTCCGGCCTCTCGGTCGGTCTCGATGACATGGTCATTCCCGACTCCAAGTACACCGTTGTCCACGAGGCTGAGAAGCAGGTCATCGCCGTCCAGCAGCAGTATCTCGACGGCGCCATCACCAACGGCGAGCGCAACAACAAGGTCATCCAGATGTGGTCCGGCGTCACCGAGCGCGTCGCCGACGAGATGTTCAACAACATGAAGCGCGCGGACAAGGAAGGAGCCATGAACCCGATCTATCTCATGGCCGACTCCGGCGCCCGCGGCTCCAAACAGCAGATTCGCCAGCTCTCCGGCATGCGCGGCCTCATGGCCAAGCCCTCCGGCGAGATCATCGAGACCCCCATCACGGCCAACTTCCGTGAAGGCCTCACCGTCCTGCAGTACTTCATCTCCACCCACGGCGCCCGCAAGGGTCTCGCCGATACCGCGCTCAAGACCGCCGACTCCGGCTATCTCACCCGCCGGCTCGTCGACGTAGCCCAGGACGTCATCATCTCGCACGCCGACTGCGGAACCGTAGAAGGCATCTACGTCATGCCCATCATCGAAGCCGGAGAGACCATCGAGCCCCTGCGCGACCGCATCATCGGCCGCGTCTCACTCGAGAAGCTCAAGGACTTCGAGGGCAAGACCATCGTCGAGATCAACCAGGAGATCGATGAGGATAAGGCCTCCGCGGTCCAGGCCGCCGGGATAGAACGCGTCAAGATTCGCTCCGTCCTCACCTGCGAGTCCAAGCGCGGCGTCTGCATCCTCTGCTACGGCCGAAACCTCGGCTCCGGCAAGATGGTCGAGATGGGCGAGGCCGTCGGCGTCATCGCGGCGCAGTCCATCGGCGAGCCCGGCACCCAGCTCACCATGCGTACCTTCCACATCGGCGGCACCGCTTCGCGCGTCCACGACGCCTCGCACCTCGAGGTCAAGAACGCCGGCTCCGTCCGCTTCATCAACCTCGTCACCGTCCGCAACAAGGATGGCAACCTAGTCGCCATGAACCGCAACGGATCGATCGCCATCGTCGATGAGAAGGGCCGCGAAAAGGAGCGCTACGCCATCGTCTACGGCGCCAAGCTCAAGGTCGAAGACGGCGCTCAGGTCAAGCTCGGCGATACCCTCGGCGAGTGGGACCCCTACACCTTCTCGCTTCTCACCGAGATCGCCGGAACCGTCCAGTTCAAGGACCTCCAGGAAGGCGTCACCCTCAATGAAGAGGTGGACGAGGTCACCGGCCTCTCCCGTCTCGTCGTCGCGGATTCGAGCGATGAGAAGCGCCAACCCGCCATCATCATCAAGTCCGCTCAGGGCAACAAGCGCTACCTCATGCCCTCACGCGCCCACCTCATGATCGCTGACGGCGACGAGCTCTCCCCCGGAGACATTCTTGCCAAGATCCCGCGCGAAACCACGCGCACCAAGGACATCACCGGCGGTCTGCCCCGCGTCGTCGAGCTCTTCGAGGCGCGCAAGCCACGCGATCCCGCCATCATCAGCAAGATCGACGGCGTCGTTCGCTTCGGCGAGGTCTCCAAGGGTCAGCGCAAGGTCTACGTCACCGGAGATAACGGACAGGAAGAGGAGTACTCTGTTCCCCGCGGCGTCTACGTCAACGTGCAGGAAGGCGAGCGGCTCCGCGCCGGCGACGCTCTCATCGACGGCCCGAGAAATCCGCACGACATTCTCGAAGTCCTCGGCGAGCGCGCTCTCCAGCAGTACCTCGTCAACGAGATCCAGGAGGTCTACCGTCTCCAGGGCGTCACCATCTCCGATAAGCACATCGAAACCATCGTTCGGCAGATGCTACGCTGGGTCAAGATCGAAGAGGTCGGCGATACCGGCTTCCTCGTCGATCAGCAGACCGATCGCTTCCGCTTCAACGCCGAAAACCAGAAGACGCTGATGGAGGGTGGACGCCCGGCAACCGGTCGCTCGCTGCTCCTCGGCATCACCAAGGCCTCGCTCTCGACCGACAGCTTCATCTCGGCCGCATCCTTCCAGGAGACCACCCGCGTCCTGACCGAAGCCAGCATCAACGGCTCCATCGACACGCTGCGCGGCCTGAAAGAAAACGTCATCGTAGGCCGCCTCATCCCCGCCGGAACCGGCATGGAGTACTACCGCAACGTCGAACTCTCCCCCGAGCTCGAAGAAGCGGCAGCCCAGGTCCAGCAGGAAGTGAGCGCAGCCATCGAAGCCGAAGAGCGCGAACTCGAACAGATGCGCATGGAAGGCGAACAGGAAGAGCTAGCCGCCAGCGAGTGAGCATTGCATGCAGCAGACGCGCTCAGGCGTAAACCAAGACGGGCGGACTCGATAGAGTCCGCCCGTTGCTTTTCACGATTACGCCTAGAGCCGAGTTCTACTCCGTTCTCATCGTCAAAGGTACCCACTTACCCTGGCAAAAACTACGGATATCTAAGCGGGTCGCATATAGTGCGACCAAGATAAAGGACCCACGATTGCGATGGTTAGTAACAGTTTTGATGTGCGCTCACGCCGCCCTTTTTGTTTGGGCTTCTACCCCGAGGAAGGCTGGTCCTGCGACACATGGCACATGCGGAATCGTTCTTGCCAATCAACATAACGTAGCTTTCATGATAGACACGAAACTGACAAGGATTGGAGATGCTCATCCATGTGGCTCGGACCCGCTTCATGGATGCAAAGTGGCGTTACCTAGGAAGGATATTCTTATTGCGGTGGGTGGCTTGTATCAAGACGGTCCGAGTTGGAATAGCAGAGCCGAGGCAGCTGCCTTAACTAAGGATCTTCCCGAGAAGCTTAGTCTAGAGTTGATAGATGGGTATGCCTCAAAACTCGCGCACAGGATCTTCGAGCATGACGAGGCCGTGGAACGCGAGCATGGTGCCAGCGTTCTCCGAACACATAAAGGACCCTTCTAGATGTCCTAGTTCTTACGCGAGTCAACGGAGTTCCGTACGCTGCTAGAGTTGCCGTTAATTTCAACGGAAAGTTACAGATGTTGGAGAGTAACTTGATACTGTACGGGGATATTCCCCAATTCTTCTTCGCGGGGAGTTGCAGAAGCAATGTTGAAGTAAATGGAGCAATAGCCGATCCCCCAACAGCCGACGAGCAAGAAGCCATCAAGAGAATCGGCCACTTAAAAACATCGAATGAATCCATTTCAGGAATGACATACATATTGTCGCTTTATCAGATGCAGTTACAGGAAATTGATAAGCGGAAGGGCCATTGCTTCGTTGGTGGTCCATACGATACTGCAACTTGGGAGGAAGGAAGAAAGGGGTGGAACGTTAACCTCGGCAGCTCATGCAATTCAATTGGCCCATGAGTGGCTTGCCATTTTAGAGCGCGAAATGCCGTCGGGCACCGGCTGGTGGCCCAGGCATTCTTCTCGCCAAGCACTCGGATCCGACTGCCAAGGTTCAAGCCCAGTAGCCGAAGGCGGGTGCCCCATTCATGGCAGCATCACGCCATGGGTGTGTTTTCGCGCCATGCGCGAACGCTCTGGCGCTCCGCCGGCTTCCTCAGATCCTTCGGTGATAAATAACCCAACCGCTTTGGAATCTGGTAGCCTCTTTCCATGCCGACCGTACTCCGCAGGTCCGGTCTTCGGGTGATCATCTACCCCAACGATCATCGGCCGGCACACGTTCACGTCCTCGGCGCGGGTAAAGAAGCCCTCTTCTACTTGAACTGCCCTGCTGGTCCGCCCACGCTCCGCGGCTACTTCCGTTTTACGCTGAAGGAAGTCAATCGGCTTCAAGAGACGCTCGCACCGGACCTCTACGAACTCTGCAAGGCATGGAAGGTGATTCATGGCAACTACTAAACAGGAATTCCGCGAAGCGAATGCACGCATGAAGGCGCTTCAGGCAAGCACACCCTCGGCTACCGCGGCCTACTACGACCGCAAATCCAAAAACATCGTCGTGAAGCTCTCAACCGGAATCGGTGTCTTCTTCTCCCCTCAGGATGCCCAAGGCCTTGGCGACGGAACAGCCGCGCAGCTAAGCGAGATCGAAATCTCGCCGTCCGGGTACGGCCTCCACTTCCCCAAGCTCGATGCCGACCTCTACGTACCCACCCTTCTCGAAGGCGTACTCGGTTCGCGCAAATGGATGGCCGCCCGCCTCGGCGCCGAGGGAGGCAAGGCCCGCACCGCTCCCAAAACCGCCGCCGCCCGAGCCAACGGCCGCCCTCGGTGGCCGCCCTCGCAAAGCAGCCACTCGCTAGCAGTCTCTTTGCCTTAGCTAATACGCTTAGCTAGGATAAGCGCATGGAAGTCAACGTCCATCACGCCAACAGCCTGGTAGCTCTCAGAGTCGGTTTGGCGCAACTGCCCCCGTCGAACGACTATCCTTAAGGAAAGGAGCTGATCCTCACCTCAGCCAAGGCACCCAAACACAACAAAAGAGGAATCCGGCTCACTGAAGCCCGATCCCAGCATCCGAAGTCCAAGTCTATCCTCCATCAATCGAAGACTTTGACCTGGAAGTACGGGGGGGTACCCCCCCAACCTACTCCACGAACATCCGCTTCATCGGGTCAGCCGCCACTCGCAGCGACACACTCTGAATCTCGTCGCCGATGACCTCGCACAGCATCACCGCATCGCAGTTCAATCCGTCATCCGCCGCCACGAGATACGACGTAATCAACCGTGTCGCCCGTTCCGTTCCGTTCTCTTGGTCCGCTGCCATCGTGCATCCTCCCGGTCATCACCTCGCGGCCAAAAGGGTTAGGCCACCGGGGAGTCCCGTCTACTCATCGGTATACGGCAAAGCCTCGCAAACGCCCATCACACATTTCGGGCAGAACCGCCCTTGGTTCCCCCGGAGGTTCAAACCCTCTCGCCATCCGGGGCATCGCCTAAGGCTTCTTCGCCTGCGCCGCAGCCAAGGCCTTCTCCGTCTCCGCCACCGCCTTCCGGAACTCCGCCACCGCCGGAACATCATGCGGATGCAGACCATCCTTGCGCACCCATCGCCACGCCGTAGCCCCATCGAGCGGATGCTGCCCACCACCCTGGTAGACCGTAAACTCGTCCTCCACCCCCCCGATCTCCGCCTGCGGATGCGCCCCTCGCCCCGACCCGTCCTGTGACCCCAGCGGTGCACTCCCGCCCGTCAGCGGCGGCTGCTGCCCATGCTGCACTCCCACCCCAATCTCACCATCCCTCGGGTTGATCACCCCCGCCCGGTCATTCTGCCGCGGATCGCTGATCGTCGCCTCCGCCATCCTCCCATGTCCGCGCTTCACTACGATCAGCAGGTCAGCCCCCTCCGTCCCGATCACCGGCACCCACCGCCCCCACGCCATCAAAGCTGTCTCCACATCCTTCTGCGCCACCTGGTTCGCCCGCGGGTCATCGGCAGAGATGCCCGCACTCGGATCCACCACCACCGCGACCGTGTGCGCGTTCAGAACATAGGGCGGCAACACCCGCTTATCCTTCGCCCACCCATTCAGGCCAATGCCCGCGACCAGCACTAACCCCGCACCGCACCACAATCCAGATCGCCGCATCCTCTCACCTCGCAAGAAGCATACCTGTCAGATCAGGCGGTCTCGAAGCGCAGAAGGAGCAGAAGCCAATCAGACCGCCCCCGCCGCGCCCCGGCAAGCTCCACCGGGAGGCCACACGCAGGCAACCTGAGCTACAGTGGAAGCGCTCAACCGAGGCCGCCCAGCATGCCATCCAAGACTCTCCTTACCCTCTTCCTCGCCTGCTCCGGCCCCGTCAGCCCCTGGGCCGCCCCGGCCACACCTTCTCCCTCCGACTACCTCGTCTGGTCCGACGAGTTCAACTCCGCCAATCCCCTCCCCAACCCCGTCAACTGGCATTACGAGACCGGCGGCGGCGGCTGGGGCAACCACGAGCTGGAACACTACTGCGCCCCCACCTCCATCGCACCACCCTGCGACGCCCGCCACCCTAACGCCTCCGTCGCACCCGACGGCTACCTCCACCTCACCGCCCGTCGAGACCCCGCCACTGGACAGTGGACCTCCGCCCGCCTCACCTCCAAGGGCCTCCAGAGCTTCGGGTACGGCCGCATCGAGGCCCGCATCCGCATCCCCGCCGGCCCCGGTGTCTGGCCCGCCTTCTGGATGCTTGGCGCCGACATCGATACCAACCCCTGGCCCGCCAGCGGCGAACTCGACATCATGGAGAACATCGGCAAGGAGCCCAACCAGATCCACGGCTCCATCCACGGCACTGGCTTCACCGGCCTGTCGCTCGGCAAGCCCTTCCAGCTCCCCGTCGGCCAGACCTTCGCCGCCGCCTTCCACACCTACGGCCTCATCTGGTCGCCCGGCAAGATCCAGTACTACGTTGACGACCCCGCGAACCCTTACGCCACCTTCACCCCCGCCGATCTCCCCGCCGGGGCCACCTGGCCCTTTGATGGGCGGCGCTTCTTCTTCCTACTTAACCTCGCCATGGGCGGAGACTGGCCCGGGCCGCCCGCCGCCTCGACCCCCAGCCCCTCCGAGATGCTCGTCGACTACGTTCGCGTCTACCAGGCCACCAGCCCACGGCCATAACCCTTCCAGCAAAACCGGCAGACCTCCTCGGCATCAGTCCACTTTCCGGAAGTAAACTTCGAGCGTCAACCTTCCATAGAACTGAAAGAATGGAAGGTTATGTGTCCGGCTCTGGCCGTATGCCGTCGAAATTCCTTCCCCTCTCATCCCGCGACGCATCTCAATACCATGAGCTCGATCGACCCGCGCAACACCATCGATAACTCCGGAACAGATCCGAACAAGGGACTGAGGACGCGACCGTTCCTGATCGCGGTCATCGTCGCCGTGGTCGTCCTCCTGCTCGTCATCATCGTCTTTGTGCATAGGTCCAGCACCGCCATCACACCCCAGCGGGATACGAAACCCAAGTCGAGCCTGGCTGCTCCAATCCCGAGTGCAGGTATTTGCGCCACTCAGCCTGAGCCCTTCCCACCTGGGCAGCTACTTGCGAACGAGGTTCTGTATCTCGAGTCCGGCACCCTGCATCCAGGCTGCTACATCCCTGATTGCTGCCGCCAGGAGTACAAGCTCGCCCCGGTCTACTTCCGCAACACCCCGTACAGGGTCTCCGTGCAATAAATCCTTGCCACCGCTCCCAGCCCTGACTAGCTTTGTGGCCATGCCCTCTGGCGACATGACGCGACGCCTCCTCCGGAGTATCACGGCAGTGCCGCTCCCCGCCGCGCTCTGTCTAGCCCTGTGCGGCTGCGCCCTCTCCCCGCTTGCCCGCCGCACGTCGAGCTTTGCAACCGCCGCGGTCGCCGCGACCAGCCACACCGAACTCGCCTACCAGCTTGTGGAACAGACCTATCGCGACGCACAAATAGCCCGCCTCGTCGCCAACTACGACAACGCCGGCTTCGACACGGCAAAGCTGCAGCCCTTCCTCTCCCCACCCGACCTCAAAGTCCGCATCGATCTGCTCGATGGCCTGCGCTCCTACGCCGAGCTGCTCGCGGCCGTCAGTGGCGATCAGCCGCTTACGGACGTCGACGCCAGCGCAAAGTCTCTCGGCGCCTCCCTCCAAACCCTCTCCGCCAACGATCTCGTCAAAGGCAGGTTTACCTCCAGCGACGCCAACCTCGCCACCGCAGCGATCGGCGCGCTCGGCCGGGCCCTGATCGAACAAACCCGCCGCCGCGAGCTCCCTGGCATCCTTCGCCAGATGCAGCAGCCGGTCGAGACCATCTGCACTCTGCTTCAACAGGACATCGGCGATCCCGCACAGTCCGGTCTCCGCAACGAGCTCCACATCAGCTATCTCGACCTCCTCCGCGAGCAGAAGAACTACATTGCCGACAACGAAGGCAAACTCACGCCCTCGGAGAGGCGCGAAGAGATCCGCCTTCTGCCTCGCCTTGCCACCTCGGAGCTCAATGCGGACCGCGCTCTCGCTGCAACCCAGAAGGCCCTGGCCCAGCTTGCCCGCACCCACACCGCGCTAGCGGCGACAGCCAGCCAGAAGAACGCCCCCGCCTTCCATCTGCAGATGGCGCAACTCGCCGCCAGCGCGCAGCAACTCCAGAGCTTCTACACCCCGCTGCCATCCCGCCCATGAAGGGGAAGTTCCATGCGCGCAAAGAAGACCAGCCGTCCACCAGCCATCTCCGGGAAACCCGCTAATCCCCCAGCCGAGCTGCCTGTCCGCAAGCCGGCCTTCGCAGCCGCTCCATCCCGCGTCCTCGCAGCATCCAACCTTGACGATAACGCCGCCTGGCAGCAAGCCCACGACGCGCTCGAGCTGGCTCTCGAGCAGGGCAATCGCAGCCTCGACCAGACCAGGGACAAGCAGCAGCGAAAGACGCTCAACGCCCTCCTCGATACGATCTCGAACGAGCTCACAGCCCTCAACCAGGAGGACATGCGAGACCGTACCCTCTCGTTGCAGGCCGCCTCGCAGCAACTCGGTGCTGGCATCGAGAGCCTGAAGGCCCTACGGCAGCAGATCGCTCAGATCGCGGATGCCATCGCGGATGCGGCCAAGGTGGTGGCAGCGATCGATGGCGTCCTCTCCGGCCTCCAGGTTTTTCTGGCTACCTTTCCCGCGCTGTGAACGGGGCGGATCGCCCTCCACCGCTCTCTGCTAAGGTGTTCCATGTAGCACACCTCGGAGCTTCAACAAACGAATGAAAGTTCTCGTCATCGATATCGGCGGCACTCACATCAAGATTGCCTCTCCCGATAACCTCGTCCCCATCAAGATCATCTCCGGTCCGTCCCTGACCCCCAAGCGCATGGTCGAAGACGTCCTCGGCGCCACCAAAGACTGGCAGTACGACGCCATATCCATCGGCTACCCCGGCCCCGTCTCCCACGACCGGCCACTCGCCGAGCCGCACAACCTGGCCTCCGGATGGGTGGGCTTCCCGTACCAGACCGCCTTTCCCAAGCCCGTCCGTTTCATCAACGACGCGGCCATGCAGGCGTTAGGGGGATACACCGGCGGAAAAATGCTCTTCCTCGGCATCGGCACCGGTCTCGGCTCCGCACTCATCGTCGACAACGTCGTCGTTCCGCTTGAATTGGCCCACCTGCCCTACAAGAATGGCCGCACCTACGAGCAGTACATCGGCCTCGCAGGTCTCCAGCGCCGAGGCAAAAAACAATGGCGCGCATCTGTTCTCGACGTGGTCGCCCGCCTTCGCGCCGCCTTTGTCGCGGACTATGTCGTCCTCGGCGGCGGCAACGCCAAGCTCATGAAGAAACTGCCGGATGGCGTTCTGCTCGGCGCGAACTCGAACGCCATCGCCGGCGGCATCGCCTTGTGGCAGCAGCCCGCAAACTCGACACCACGGCCAGCTCCCCTCAACGAAGCCGCCCAGCCGATCGATTCCCCAACCAAAACCAAAAAGAAAGACAAGCTATCGGCGAAGGCTGAAAAAAAACGAAAGAACGACCGCAGCGGCAAGCGACGCCCCTGAAGAGGCCAGGCCTTGCCCAACGTTTCGAAACAGTGGCTGGTTCGAACGCCAGCAAACCCGGCCCACACAATTCGCCTCTTATCTCTCACTAGATCGGCCCCCCTCATTTCAATGTCGGGCCTATTTAACAGCTCCTGCAGCAGGAAGACAGTAACTCTCCATATCGAGGAAAACATAGAATGTTTCATCTGATCTGGGTTGCCATCATCGGTCTGGTTGTCGGGGCCATCGCCAAGCTCATCATGCCCGGAAGGGATCCCGGCGGCATCTTCATCACCATGCTCCTGGGCATCGCCGGTGCCTTCCTGGGGACCTTCCTTGGACGATTCATCGGCCACTACGGCCCGGATCAGTCCGCCGGCTTTCTCATGTCGCTGCTCGGAGCCATAATCCTGCTCGGGATCTACCACCTGATCCGCCGCCGCACAGCCTGAGCGGCAAACCCCCTCCGGCAGCCGCAGCAGCAGCCTGGACACCCCTCCACGCCTCCATCCGCATCCGACATCGTATGACTCTTCCTACATCTCCCGTCGATAAGAATTGGCCCAAGGGGCCAAACTTCTTGGGAATCGTAATAGCCTCGGCCATCACCATTGTCCTTTTGCTCTGCGCAGCAGTCCTCATCGTCCGGGGCAGGGCCCAGAGGATGGTTCCGGTCCGGACGAAAGCCGTGCCGTCCCAGTCCATGCTGCTACTCCCGGTGCCCGCCGCAACTCCGAAGAGCGCCGAAGCTTCTTAACCCGTAGCCTCCGTCATCTCGATCCGAAGCATTCAGTAGCCATCCCACAAGCTCATACCGTCTCCGCTGGCCTGGCCCCGGAGCCAGCCTCCCGTTCAGCCGCGTCCAGCAGGCCCGCCAGCTTCAGCGGACGGGTATACATCTGGATCCTGCCCTCCGCATCCCTCGGCCATTCCGTCCGGGGACGATCCCAGTAGAGCTCCACCCCGTTCTCATCCGGATCCCGCAGGTAGAGCGCCTCGCTCACGCCATGGTCCGAGGCTCCGTCGATCCGGATTCCCGCTCGCATCAGTCGCCCGAGAGCGTCGCCAAGAGCCGCTCGCGACGGATACACGATCGCCAGGTGGTACAGCCCAGTCGATCCCTCCGCTGGCGGTCCGCCCCCAGCGCTCTCCCACGTATTCAAGCCGATGTGATGGTGGTATCCGCCCGCCGAAAGAAACGCCGCCGAGTCGCCGATCCGCTGCATCAGTTCGAACCCAAGCACGCCGCAGTAAAATGCCAGCGCTCTCTCCAGCTCCGCCACCTTCAGGTGGACATGGCCAATCCGCACCCCTGCCTCAAGAGTCTTGTCGCTCATCTATATCCGATGTTCGTGGGCATACCCCGGTTCCACCCCACGCCGCTCGCGGAGACCTTCGGTCTAGGCCGTTCGCAGCATTGCCACCGCACTGCAAGCCCTTACCGTGTCGCAGAATTCGCTAGGGGGAACCGGTCGCGCGAGCAGGTAGCCCTGCGCCTCATCGCAGCGCTTTCGCATCAGAAACCGCAGCTGCTCCTCGGTCTCGACGCCCTCCGCCACCACCTTGATATTCAAACCGTGGGACATGGCGATGATCGCCCTGACCACCGCGGCGGCGTTCGCATCCGTCGCCGCCAGCTTCACGAAATGCTGGTCGATCTTCAGACGATCCACCGCATATTCCAGCAGGTAGTTGAAGTTGCAGAACCCCGTCCCGAAGTCGTCGATCGCGATCCGGACCCCCAGTTCGCGCATCTTCGCCAGCTTCGCCAACGTCGCCACGGAGTTCACCATCAACGTATTCTCGGTGATCTCCACCTCCAGGCGTTTCGCCGGAAAGCGGCTCTCTCTCAAAGCGTTCTCCATTACCTCAAGCAGATTCTTCTGCTGGAACTGCCTCGGAGACAGGTTCACCGACAGGGTCAGATCCATCTCCAACTCGTCGCACATCGCCTTGGCATCCGCGCACGCCCGCGTGATCGCCCACTCCCCCAGCGGCATGATCAAGCCCGTCTCCTCGGCCAGATTGATGAAGTGCGCCGGCATCAGCAGCCCAAGCTCCGGGTGCTCCCACCTCAGCAGCGCCTCCATCCCCACCACCTCGCCCGTAATCAGCGAAACGTACGGCTGATAGTGGAGGCGCAGCTCGTCTCTCGCGATCGCCTGCCGCAGCGAACGCTCCATCGAAAGGCGGTCCGACTTGTCCTTCAACATGTCCTGGCTGAAGACCTGAAACTGGTCGCGTCCGCCTTCCTTCGCCGCATACATCGCCGCATCCGCCCACTTCAGCAGCGATCGGGCATCGCCCGCGAAATCCGGGTAAATACACACGCCCACACTCGCCGAAACGTGCAGCATGTGCTCTTCCACCGACATCTCGGGCGCAAACCGCGTCACCAGCGTTGTCGCGCAATGCTCCACATCGGCCACCGTGGTAATGTCTTCCATCACCACCACAAACTCGTCGCCCCCCATCCGCGCCACCGTATCGGAGCTGCGCACCGCCTGCCGCAGGCGGGATGCCGTCTCCAGCAGCACCTGATCCCCCGCCCAGTGCCCCAGCAGATCGTTAATGCGCTTGAACTGGTCGAGGTCCAGGACAAAGATCGCCACCTTGGTCCCATACCGCCGGGCCCGTTCAACCGCTTGCACGATCCTGTCCTGCAGCACCGCCCGCCCCACCAGCCCCGTTAGCTGATCGTGCGTCGCCAGGTGCGTCACATAGTCCATCATGGCGCGGCGTTCCGTTACGTCGAACTCGATACTCACAAAGCCCGTCACATCTCCTGCATCGTTGGTCAGAGCTCGAACCGCGGCATTCACGGGTATCCGTACCCCGTCGCTCCGCACCAGCGTCCACTCCTGCTCTCCCATGCCGCCTTTCGCTGCCTTGGCCGTCAGCACCTCGAAGCCGTCCATCGGCATCGCCGACGGCAGCCCCAGCTCCTTCGCCCGCGCGACCAGCTCTTTGCGATCGTGCAACAGCGTCAGCGGAGCTTTCCCCACAAGCTCCTCCCGGCTGTATCCGCTCATCTTCTCCGCAGCGCGATTCATAGCCGTAACCACGCCGTCCACATCCGCGGCAAACATGCTGAAGGGAGCGTTCTCGAAGATGGAGGACGTAAACTCCGCAAGCTGCTTGAACCTCTGCTCCGCCGCCTTCGCCTCGCTGATGTTGCTGAAGGTGATGGCAACGCCATCGTCCAACCGTATGATCTGATACCGGATCCACGATGCCCGAACCAGTGGATTGTCGGCAACCTCCACCTCCGCCCTGGCAGGAACCCCCTCATTCACCACCGCCGCCAGCGTCTCCACAAGGCGGCTCTCGAACCGGGTCGTAAAGGTGCTCAACATCTTCCCGGTAAGCCCCTCGGAGCGGCTGTCGATCAACCCATCCGCGTTCGCATTCGCATAGCTGATCCGGAAATCCGTGATCTTCCCGGTGTCGTCCCGCACCGCGTCCAAGGTGGCGAACGCGTCCAGGCTCGTATCCGACGCCGCCAGAAACCGCGTTCGCTCCTCATTGTTTCGGCGCTTCTCGATCGTCCTCTTGCCCCTGCGTCCAAGGATCCACGGCCAGGTCATCGCCAACATCGTTCCCGCAGCCAAACCCTGGCGACGCCCCGCAGACAGGCTCCAGAGTACCCACCCGATCACGGCGGACATACCCATCCAACGCGAGATCACACGCACGCCCGGACCTGATGGCGGCCTCTCCCTCCTTCTGCTCCTCACAATCACCTCAAACTAGACATCGTCATAGCGACAGACAGGAGCGGAAATGGTGCAGGTCGGGACATTGCGTCTGATGTCCCTCCATAGCATCCACCAAAGCATGCCATTTGCCAACCTGTCTTTCACCAGCCCAACCCTGTCTCTCTCCAGCATTGATAGGATTGAGTCTCCCCCGCCCCCTCGCCATCCCCAAATCGGGTCAGCGTGCTCCCCTATCGTCCCGACGCCATCCACCCGTGCATCTCCATCCAGCTCTCAATCAAGCTCTCAAGCACGTTCAGCTCCGGCAGCGCTTTCAGGCCTTGGCCCAGCCCCACGCCATGCGGGCCACGCTCAAAGATGTGTAACTCCGCCGGCACGCCCGCGCGCTTCAACGCGTCATAGAAGGCCGTTGCATTCAGCGAGTTCACCTGCTGATCCTCGCTGGTTGAAAAGATAAAGCTCGGTGAACTCGATCCAGTCACCCGGCGGTCGATCGAAATCTCATTGATCATCGCCTGCGTCGGGTGCTCCCCGATCAGCGCCTCGAGGTTCGTCGGCCTCGGTATCGACGCGTTCATACTCAGGCGCGCGTACGAAAGAACCGCGAAATCCGGACGATCGCTCACCCGCTCCTCCGGATCCGTCGCATTAGGATCCCCGGCGTCGTGCACCGAAGCGAGATACCCGGCCAGGTGCCCCCCCGCCGAAAATCCCCACACCCCCACCTTGTCCGCGGAGATGCCCATCTCGGCCGCATGGCTCCTGACATACCGGATCGCGCGCGCGCCATCCAGCATCGGGGCAGGGAAGTGATACTTCGGCCCCAGCCGGTACTGCAGCACAAACGCCTCTACCCCGTGGTCATTCAGCCATCGCGCCTCAGCCGCCCCCTCCTTTTGCATCACCAGCGTCCGGTACGCCCCTCCCGGCATCACGATCACCGCCGCCCGCTCCCCCCGCCGCTCCGGTCTCTCCCCGCCTCGCTGCCGCTCCGTCTCTCGCACGGGATAGCAAAACAACTTCGGGATGTCGATATCCGTGGTCCCGAGCTCCCCCGGAGCGCCCTCCGGCCACAGCACTACCACCTTTGCGTACCCGTCTGGGTCCCGCTTGCCCACCGGCAAGAGCTGCCGAGCCTCAACCCGGGCACACCCCAGCACCAACAGCATAGTCACCCACTGCCAAACTCGCATCGTCCCGCCAGCATACGACACTCCCTCCAGCCATCTCCTGCAACTTCCGGCCAACTCCCGGCCTTGCCTTTCTCGTCTTACGGACAGAATCTTCCCTCTGTATCACTGGCATACCTCTATGTAGCGAAAAAGCTCCTCTAAACATCGCAATATTCTGCATATCCTTTCTTGTTTGCAATGCGAGCAATTCAAAGCCATTTATTATCAGCGTTCCCAAATTGGGCAAGTTGGCCCTCAACATGCACTTGCAGGGAAGGAAACCCGCCTTCCACGATGCAAACGTTCTTCCCTTTTCCAGATTCAAGGAGTAACTATGAAAAAGTTGTCTATCTTCCTCGGCGGCCTAGCGCTCTCCGTTTTGCCTTGCACCTCTGCGCTCGCCGCTGACATGAACTTCAGCTTCACCGGACCGGTCTTCTCGGCGTCCGGAAACTTCACCTATGTCTCTACCGCCACTCCCGGACAGTTCCTTGCAACCGGAGTCACAGGTACCGCAGTAGACCGAAACGTTCCCGTCACCATCACCGGCATCGCTCCCGTTAACGGCTTCGCCGGAAACGATAACCTCTTCTTCACCGGGGCTGCCGCAGCCACTGGCGGTCGTCCGTTCGACTTCGACGGCTTCGCTTTCAAACTTAGCAACGGCGACGCCATCAACCTCTACTCCGCACTTGCTCCTGGCTCCACAACCAACGTGATCGACTTCGAAGTCCTGGGTGTCTTCGCGAACGGTCTGCGCCTTGCCGCCGACGAAAGCTCGCCCATCACCATCTCCTCAACGCCCCCAGCCGTCACCCCTGAGCCCGCTTCGCTTGCTCTTCTGGGTACCGGTGCACTCGGTGTCTTCGGCCTGCTTCGCCGCAAGTTCGGCGTCTAACCCGCTCACCGCAACGCAGCGGAGGCCGACCCAACCTGGGACGGCCTCTCTTTTTGCCCCGCACTCACTCACTCCCCCACAACTCCCCTACAACTCCACGTCCCGGTCGCCCACCATGTGCAGCCGCATAAAGTTCGTCGCGCCCGTCAGCGTCCGCGTGCCCGCAACAATTCCCACAATCTGCCGCTTCTGGACATAGCCCAGCCGCTCCAGCATCTCCTCCGCCATCCCCACCAGTTTGTCCGTATCCCGAAATCGATCGCACAACAGCGGATACGTCCCCCACAGCAGCATCGCCCTGTTGATCACCGGCTCAAAGGGGCTCATCGCATAGATCGGCGGATCCGGACGGTATTTTGAGAGCAGCCGCGCCGTCGATCCCGTCTCCGTAAAGATTGCAATCGCCGCCAGATCCAGGTCTTCGGTCGAGTGCGCCATGCATTCGCAGATCGTCTCCGCCACGCTCAGCCGCGTTCCCCGTCTCCGCTGCGCCCGCGGCGGAGGGTCCAGCCGGATCTGATGCTCCGTCTCCGCCACAATCATCGCCATCATCTGCACCGCCGCCACCGGGTACTTGCCTGCGGCCGACTCCCCCGACAACATCACCGCGTCGGTCCCGTCGTACACCGCATTCGCCACGTCCGAGGCCTCGGCGCGCGTCGGTCGCGGGTTCTCAATCATGCTCTCAAGCATCTGCGTCGCCGTAATTACCGGCTTCCGGTAGTCCGAGGCGCGCCGGATAATATGCTTCTGGATCGCCGGCACCTTCTCCGGCGGCACCTCCACCCCCAGGTCGCCGCGAGCCACCATAATACCGTCCGCCACCTCCAGAATTGAGTCCAGATGTTCGATCGCCTGCGGCTTCTCCAGCTTCGCGATCACCCACGCATCGGACTTCAGCTGCGCCAGCCGGTGCTTCACATAGCGCACATCATCGGCGGTCTGCACAAAGGAGACAGCCACCGTATCCACCCCCTGCGCAACCGCAAACTCCAGATCCTCTTCGTCCTTCTCGGTCAGCGACGGCACCTTCACCGGGATGCCGGGCAGGTTGATGCCCTTCTTCTCTCCCAGCGTCCCTCCGTTCACAATCTCGCAGATCACATCGGCGCCCTCGATCCGCTCCACCCGCAGTTCGATCAGCCCGTCCGAAAGCAGGATTCGAGAGCCCGGCACCAGGTTCTCCGCCAGTGTGGCAAACACCGTCCCCACACGCTCCGCCGTCCCGTCGATATCCTCGGGAGTAATCGTAATGCGCCTCCCGGCCACCAGCTGTACCGGCTGATGGTCCTTCAGCCGTCCCGTGCGAATCTTGGGGCCCTGGAGATCGGCAAGAATGCAGATGGGTTTGCCGAACTCCTTCGCAACCGCCCGAACCATGCGAATCAACTCCGCCTTCTGCTCATGCGAGCCATGCGAAAAGTTCAGGCGGGCCACATCCAGCCCCGCCCGCACCAGCTCGCGAAAAACCTCGATCGAACTCGAAGTGGGCCCCAGCGTGGCGACGATCTTGGCTCGACGAAGCCGGCCCGTCGTAGGAGATGCAGTCTCAGCGCTTTGGCCGTCAGCCTGCGTGGACATGGAACCAGTCGGAGTCGAGATCATGGATATTGCGTAGCCCTTCAAGCAGATAGAGTGAGAGCTCTGAAACTGCGCCGTGGCGCCTTCAGCGTGCCGAAGCAATTCTACGCGATACCGCTTACATGCACGGCAGAAGCCGTCTCTGCCCGGAAGCAGCGCGCTCCCGCCCTTCTCAGGGGAGTCCCTTCTCTGGGCTCACCTCGCAAACCGCCCCGCCTCCTTCACTTCCTATCTCCCGGAAACCCGCGATCTGCGCATTGAACTCAGCCCCATACAAGACACTCAGCGAGATAAGGTACAGCCAGAACAGAAGCGCAATCCCCGCGCCCAGCGATCCGTATACCCGGGAGTAGTTCGCGAAGCGCGTCACATACCAGCCAAACACCAGCGTCGCCGCAAACCACATCAACGTCGCCAGCACCGCTCCCGGAAGCGTCCGCCTCCACGTCTGCCGCATCGGCGTTCCCAGGTGGTACAGCAGCGCAATCAGACCGACACTTCCCGTCAGCGAGACCGTCCACCGGATCAGCAGCGCCATCCCGTACACCAGCGTTCGCACCTGCGGCATCGCATGCATCGCCAGCCACAGGCTCAGGTAGTGGCCGAAGACCACCAGGATGCTGGCGAGACCCATCGGGATCAGCGACATCGGCACCAGCGCAATCGCCCGCCTGCGCCTCTGCCAAAAGCTCCAGCAATCGGCCGGCAGATCATACGCCCTGCGTACCCCTTCCATAAAGGTTGCGATCACGCCCGAAGCTCCACTCACCGACACCAGCACCGACAACACCAGGGCCCGCCCGGAGGTGGCCGTATGCTGCGTCACCGAAAAATAGCTCGCCAGCAGGGGGCTCACATCCGATGGCAGAACCCGGTCGAAAAACACCGCCAGCTCATACCGGACCGGCGCCGTAGTCGGCAGCAGGCCGACCACCGCCGAGGCCACGATCAGCGCCGGAAACAACGCAACCATCCCCGAATACGCCGCCGATTGCGCAATGTTCAGAGCATCATGATCCATCGCGCGAAACATCGCCCGCTGGAACAGCACCGGAATCCGCAGCGCACGATGCACCTTGTCAGACTACCGCGAGCGCCTGCGCCCTGCGAGTTTCACCCCGCCTACGCCCAGGAGCTCCATGGACCGCCTCGCCCCAACGAACCACCTGGAAGCCGAGCGGCCCAGCCATAAGTTATTGCCTAGTCAAGCCAAAGGCGGGTGCCCCATTCATCGCAGCCTCACCGCGATAAGTGGGACCTTCGACCCGGAAGGGGCGAACTGCTCCAGCTACCTCCCGGCCACCCACCGCCTAACACCTAACGAACCATATTTACGCCGTCATCTCGACCGACCGAAGGGAGCGGAGAGACCCCTGTATTGGCACCGCCGTTGCCTGTTCTCTACGTATCGACCAAAATCGAGCCGGAATCATTCAAGCCTTCCACCTGTTTAGAAAATCCGTCACGGACTGCACATTCATCCCGCGCATATTCGAAAAATCCCCAGTCGATTGCGCGAACAGCACCTTGCCTCGCGCGTCGAGAACCGACAAGGCCGGCACCCCCCGGTTGATCGGCACCCCATACCTCTGCGCGATCTCGATATTTCTGTCCATGTGGCCGATCCAAACATGCACCAGCACGAAGTTCTTCTCCAGCATCTGGAGATTCGGCTGCTCGTGGAAGTAGATGTCCAGCACCTGGCAATCGCCACACCAGTCCCCGCCGAAGTCCAGAATCACGCGCTTATGCTCCACGCGAGCCTTTTTTAGAGCCCCGGCAATCTCCGCCTGGGGGTCCGCCGTCTCGGAGTACAAATGCTTGTGGGCGGAAGGCGGTGCCATCTGCCCTCCGGCAATCGGCGCCGAAACCACGGTCGTGGCCAGCGCCAGCAACGCCGCAGCCACAGGTCGAAGCATGGATCGAACACTCATCCTGAATCCTTCTTTCTACCCTCCTGGGTAACTCGGAGCCTAAACGCACTCGCGATCCACAGGAGGGACACCTCTTAAGGATGCACGAGCAACCCATCCCGGCGCAAAACCGGCGCTTCGATCAGAAGCGCGAGATCATCCAGACCCCCGCGATCATCAGCACACATCCCGCCAGACGCGCCGGCGACGCCGTATGCTGCCGAAACCCGATCGCCCCCATCTGGTCCAGCATCACCGAACTCACCAGGGCCGCCGTGATCGTGATCCCCGTGAACACACCCGATCCCATCCTCTGCGCCAGCATCAATCCCGCCATCGTCGACGCAATGCTGATCAGGCCGCCCATCCACGCCCATGGGCTCACCATCAGCATCCGGCCGCTCTCCGGAAACGCCTGCCGCACAAATAACTGCATCAGCAGCAACCCGCCCAACCCCGTCGCGTAGACCACCACCCCAGCCCATATCGGTGTCCTCAACTGCTTGTTCAACTCGGCATTCGTTCCGGACTGAAATGGATTCGCCACGCCGGCAACGACTGCAATGACCAACCAAAGCCACGCCATTGGATACCCTCTCTCCTTTGCCTGCTCTCTCCTTTGCTTGGATGCGGCACAAAGCAAGACTGCCAGCCATTCAGCCGCACCCGCCTTTACGGCGCGCGGGAGCCACCGTACAAAAAGCCGGACGCGGCACCCCCTCCCGCTCAAGACCGCCGTCCAGATCTCGCCCGAAGCCCGCTCCCGGCCGCCGTACAATCAGGGTTCATGGGCCGAATCCACATCCTCTCCGATCAGGTGGCCAACCAGATTGCCGCCGGCGAGGTCGTCGAACGCCCAGCCTCCGTCGTCAAGGAACTCCTCGAAAACTCCCTCGACGCCAACGCCACCCGCATCCGCGTCGACGTCGAAGCCGGCGGCCGCAAGCTCATCCGCATCGCCGACAACGGACACGGCATGGTCCGCGACGACGCGCTCCTCGCCTTTGAACGCCACGCCACCTCCAAACTCCGCACCTCCGACGACCTCCTCTCCATCGCCACCCTCGGCTTCCGCGGCGAAGCTCTCCCCTCCATCGCCTCCGTCGCCCGCGTCACCCTCGAAACCCGCGCCGCCAACCAGGATGGTTCGCCCGTCGACGACGCCGGCACCCTCATCGAGATCGCCGGCGGCAACATCCTCCGCGTCGACCCCGCCGGCCTCCCCGTAGGCACCACCCTCACCATCCGCGACCTCTTCTTCAACACCCCCGCCCGCCGCAAATTCCTCAAATCCGAGCAGACCGAGCTCTCCCACATCGCCGCCCTCGTCACCCATTACGCCCTCGCCCATCCCACCCGCCACTTCGAGCTCCACTCCGCCACCCAGGCCCTGCTCATCGCCCCCGCCGTCCGCACCTCGTCCGACCGCCTCTTCCAGATCTTCGGCCGCGACACCTCCGCCCTCATGCTCCCGCTCGCCGCCGAGCTTGACTTCCGCCGCGCCGGCCTCCCCGAGCCCCCGCCCTGGAAGCGCGACGAAGACTACCAGCCCCCCGACCCCGGATACCTCCGCATCTCCGGCTTCGTCTCCAAGCCCGAGCTCCAAAAGCTCAACCGCAACTCGGTCTACGTCTTCGTCAACCACCGCCTCATCCGCGACCGCCTCGTCCTCCACGCCCTCACCGAGAGCTACCGCAACATCATCCCGCCCACCTCCTTCCCCGTCGTCCTCCTCTTCCTCGACATGCCCCCCGAGGAGGTCGACGTCAACGTCCACCCCGCCAAGACCGAGGTTCGCTTCCGCCAGCCCTCCTTCGTCCACGACTTCCTCCGCGACACCGTTCGCGCCGCCCTCATCGCCGCCCGCCCCGCCGCCAGCTTCGTCGCCGCCCTCACCGGCGGCCCCCACGACCACGCCTCCTCCCTCAACATCGACATCAGCCCCCTCCCCGGCGAACCCTCCCCCAACCGCCCCCAACGCGAGCCCGCCCCAGCCCTCCACGCCCTGAACACCTACAACCCCGCCGCCGATCAGGCTTCTTCACGCCGTCATCCTGAGCAAAGCGAAGGACCTCTGTATTTGGGTTCGCCCGGCAATGTCTCCGGAACCCTCTACCGCCCCGGGGCTCCCGCCCTCGAAGGCCTGGACCAACCCCACTTCCACCCCAATCGCGCACCCAACACCTTCAACGGCCCCTTCTCCGAGCCCGACCCCAACCCGCACGACACCGCCCCCTTCACCCTCGCCAATCCCCAGCTCCCACCCATCCCCGGCCGCCTCCAGTTCAACGCAGATCCACTCGCCATCGGCTACGATCCCCACGCCCAGGCCTACCCACCCGTACTCCCAACCAATACCGGCAGCCCCCACATCGGCGCCGGCAGCCCTCAGGTACAGGACACCCTCAACGCCCTCTCCACCCTCAAACCCCTCGGCCAGATCCGCGACTCCTTCATCCTCGCCGCCAACGACGAGGGCCTCTGGATCATCGACCAGCACGTAGCCCACGAGCGCATCCTCTTCGAAAAAGTCCTCCGCGAGCGCACCACGGAGTCCGCCCAGCGCCAGCGCCTCCTCCTGCCCGTCCTCGTCGACCTCCTCCCCGCCCAGATGATCCGCTTCGCCGAGCTCGCCGATGAGCTCGACCGCAACGGCTTCGAGGCCGAACCCTTCGGCCCCCGCACCCTCGCCATCAAAGCCGCCCCCGTGGGTCTGGAAGGAAAGGAACTCGAGCTCACCCTCGAAGACCTCCTCTCCGCCCCCGACCCCGAGCAGCAGACCGAAAACGCCGGCACCCGCGCCCGCCGCATCGCCGCCTCCATCGCCTGCCACGCCGCCATCAAGATCAACACCCCCCTCGACCCCGCCAAGATCACCTGGCTCCTCGAAGCCCTCGCCCAAACCGAACACCCCACCTCCTGCCCCCACGGCCGCCCCATAGCCCTTCGCTACTCCCACCGAGACATAGCCCGAGCCTTTGGGCGCACCTGAACGAACCTAGAGGCATCTAGAAAGGTCCAGGTGGCCTGCCCGATCTTTTGTACCAGTGACGAGTTAGTGTAGCGCGGCGAGTTTTGCAGATATCTCGCCGCCGTCGAGGGTGTGGGGAAGTGGGAAGCGCACTTTGCTTTCCACTTC
>JAABUV010001362.1_pt1 | contig 35450 bp, 39 predicted proteins | sample 5559971 | NCBI WGS metagenome assembly JAABUV01 (sample SAMN10711881, study PRJNA513362) | rock metagenome | isolation source: Antarctica rocks | place: Antarctica: Victoria Land, Knobhead nord | collected 2015-12-19
GCGAGGTGAACGGGCGCGGGCTGCTGCACAGCATGCCGGCCTGCCGCCGGCCCTCTGTGTTTACTGTTGCACGCGGCCTGTGACATAGTGCCCCCGCCTTCATTATATATAATAAGTCTGCGTGGCCGGGCACCTTCCTACAGATAGTCAGGGATATTGCAGCCGTGAAACGAATCTAGACTCCTGCTTGGCTCTCCTACTCTCCTACTGCCAACTCTTCCCCGCCTCGCTGGTAACCGAGAGCCAGTTGAAGCCCTCGCGGTCTAGGGCGGGAAATATCTTCAAGCGGCGCACCCAAGATACAGAGTGTATCAGAGTACTCTGCTCTCGTTCACCGGGCGCAAGCACCCGCCCCAGCCCCTCGCGCAACATGTCAAAGCTGGCGCTAGTGGCGCTTGGCGCGGCCGCACGCTGCCCTGCCGCACCGTCAGGCGAGGTGCGAGGCGCAAGGGCTTTGCTTGCGGTTGTGTGAAGCCAGCCTGAGTGAAGTGCATGCTGCTTCGTGCCGCGTTGTGCCGCGCCATGCATCTGGATAGCGCGGCTGCTGTTGCCAGGGTGGCCTCGACTGTCCGCCGTGGGATAAACGCTGTGGGTATTAAGAGCAACAAGCAGACCTGTGAAGCAGGCTGCATGGGTTTGCAGGGGCGGAGCATGGCCGAGGCATTGGAGCAACGGTGGGAGGCCGATCGTGTGCGCGAGGCTGAGCGCGCCGGCCAGCCAGACACCGCCGTGAGGTTGCAACCGAGCAAGGCACGCCGTGGCAGCACTTTCGGGGGCCGGGTGCTGGTGTCAGCACTGATCTGCTGTCCTAGGACATGTCCTTATGGTGCTGCGTGCAACACAGGGCAGCGACGTCGCAGAGCGCGTCACCACTTACAAAGCTGCGTTGCACAGCACGCTATGTGTTGGGCAGCGTGTTCGTTTTAAACATATCAAACAGTGATGCTTGACAAGGCCGGGGTGTTGCTGAGGTTCACGGTGTAAACTTGGCCAGGCCCTAGCAGACACACTCAACTGCTGCCACTGACACGTCAGCAACTGCGCGCAGACGTTCAGCCTGCACGTCGGCGGCGAGCTGCACCTGCCGACGCGCGGCGCCGCGGCGGCGGCCGCGCCGCCGGCCGCCGCGGCCGCCGCGCCCGAGCAGCGCGACTTCTTCGACGGCGTGCCGCTGCGCGCGTGGGCCGAGGCGCTGGGCGAGCGCGTGATGCCGGCGTACGAGGCCGTCAAGGACGAGGCCAAGGCGGCCAAGGCGGCCGCCGCGCGCGGCGCCGCGCCGCCGCCGGAGATGCAAGCGCCGGCCGTTCCGCACTTCCTGCCCTTCACGCGCTGGCGCGCGCCCCGCACTGCGTCGATCGCACCCCCGAGAACACTGCTAGAGCGTGCTGGGTTCTGTTCTTGCTGACTTTCGGGTCTGTCATTGCTGGCTTCTGTTACCCGAGACTCAAGGCAGCTGTGCTCTCTGGCTTGCTGTCAGGCTTTTGAAGGCTGCAGTAGGTGGGAGGACGTATGACGTGCTGCAGCTGTCGGTCTGAAGCTGGCGGCGGCGCGCCGGCGGCGCGCAGGGCCGCACAGAGCAAGGTGATCCAGGACACGTTCGTTGTGGACGAGAAGAATAAGAAGAAGGCGCGGCTGTCCTGGTACCACCCAGACGACACGGTTCGCGCGCGGCCTCCCGCCTAGCGGTCACAGTACTTCATTGGATCCTGCAGTCACTCTGTTTTGCAGGATAAGGGGAAGTGTGTCCCATCCGCATGTGAGTCAAGGCAAGGCAGGAGATCTGACAGCGAGGCACGCCGCGGCCGCTCTGGGTAGCTTTAGGGCTGCCCGAACCAGCCATCGCCTGTTATTATATGAATGCAGGGCGGCGTGTGCCACAGTGGCTTCGCACTGCTGGCCCCGGCAGGCTCATGCAGCTCTTGCGTGAGATCAGATGCAACTATGGTTGAAAGCAACTGCTGGATGTGTGTGTGTGCTGTGAAGGCTCAACAGTGCACATAGCTGCAGGACGCCGTGGCTGCCAAACCAAGCTCGGGCACGGGCGGGTGCACAACCGCCGCTTGTGGCAGCATGCTGGCCAAGATGTGACCCTGATCCTTGCGAAGCCGGAGGGCGGGGTCCCTGCCGTAGGCAGCTTCAAACCTGACCCAAACCTGACCCAATGTTGATGCCGCCGCGCGCAGATGGTCCCGCGTGACTGGTTCCGCGGCGGCCTGCTCAAGGACCTCGCCTACTACAAGCCCTTCTCGTCATCCTCGTAGCTCTCCTCGTCTTCGTAGCTCCCCTGGGTGCCCGCGGGCGGCCCGCCCGGGCTCCCGCGCCCGGCCGTGCGCGCCAGCACGCGCCGCCGCGAGGCCTTCTGCCTCGGGTGAGAGTTATGCGGGCCGGCCGCGCTCGTGCCGCTGCCGCTCCAGAGCGCCTCCGCGCTGGACAGCTCAGGCGGCAGCGCCGCAGTGCGGGCTTGGCCGCGCGCCCGACCTCGGGGCGCATGATACGGATTGGGCCCTACCCGACGCGTCCGACCTCCGCGGGTGCTACTCTGCCCGTGTAGGGATCTGCTTGCTGGCGATGAGGCTGCCTGTGCACCGACGGGGTGCACAGCCTGATGCATGTACATACTGTTGCTGGCCCCAAACCTCCCCTCCCTGCTTGCCGCCTCAGCGCGTGCCTGTACTCTGCTGCGGCCTCTGCAGGCGCAGATTTTGGCGACGCGACGAGCGCGAAGCAGTGACGCGCGGTAACATTTTTGCGAGTGACATTTTTGGGAGATGCGAGATTGTAGAAGGCCGATTTTTCTGAGCAACGACCTGTGCCCGTGAGAACGTGATTTTGAGACGATGCGATCATGTATAATGTGGAGCGGGCGCTTGTCATTCAGCTGACGATCGTGCACCTTTTTGAGTGGTGGAGCACGTTTTTGAACGAGAACTTGTACATGGAGGGGAGCTGTGGATGCGAGAGGTAGAGAGGAAGCGTGCACAGTCAGTGTGGATGAGATTCTGTGCATGCAGACTGTGCTCTGCGGGCGTGTTCCACGCCAGTGATGAACGTAACGCGTGCACACAGATGCGCGTCGTGCCCTTTTGGGACTGACGGCGCTCAGCTGGGCATGTGAAGTGAGAGGGCATTTGACACTTGGTCTCTGCCCAAACTGCGGGACATGGGGCGTTCCTTGCAAATATCCAGGGATGTATTTGCAATTCTGGTGGCACTGAGATGGACGGGGCGCTTTAAACGGTGGTGCATGTTTGAGGCATGGGTGGCTGGGCTGCCACTATCCCTCTTAAGAGTAGGGCTGTAGGGCTGCTCTGCCTCGCACACGGCCCAGTCCTTAGCAGCTTGCTGCTGCTGCGCTGTTGCAAACAAACGCCGTGGCTGCTGTTACGACAAAGTCTGTGCATGTGTCGCGGGGCTATCACGTTTCAGTTGTAAGCAAATCAATCTGAAGGTCAGCCTTCAAGACTCATGATTACTTCAGTCGGCCACAGAGTGGCCTGTCACTTCCCAACTCGCAAGAGTTGCACAAGCCTCGTGAGTTGAAAACACTCGAATCAATGCGGGCTCATGACACGGCTGTTGATTTGCGCACGCCCAGTTCTGGTGGGGTCCCCCAAAAGTCCCCTAAAATAGACCAAGACATTCTGCTGCTTGCTGGCACATGACAGGTGCCTGGACTGGAGACACACCATGACTGAAGACTCCAGCCCAGACAGCATTGACAGCATTGGCAAGTGCCACTCAGACCATTGCCGATCATCACAAGCCCACAATGCACATGCGGTAGTCTTGCTTTGTCCTGCAGCAGGTGCAGCCAAGCCGCGCAGCGGTCACCTAGCTGCCGCCCAGCTGCTTCCAAAAGTCGGCCTCCGACATGCCCTGCGCAGGCGGCGGCGGGAGTGGGGGAGCCACCGGAGCGAGGGCCGCCGCAGCCTCCCTGGCCGGCCGCAGGCGGGCAGCCTCAGACGCGCCCTGCATGGCCGGCACAGAGGGGCCCCCTGGCGTGGGGGCGCCTGCACTGCCCGCGGCCGGCCCTAGGCTGGCAGCCTCAGACTCCAGCGTGTGCTGCTGCTGCAGGCGCAGCCAGACCGAGTCCAAGGACGCGCGCGCATCGCCCGCGCCCGGCCGCCCTGCGCAGACGTGCGCACCTGGCCCCCAGTAAGTGCACGGTGCTGCGTATGTTGAGTTCCGCAGGGCATCGGCGCAGCGCTTGCACTCCCATGTGGTCGACGGCGCACAATAGCACAATGGGGGTCCAGTGGAGCCTCAGGCGTGGAGCCGCTCCAAGCCTCCTGAAAGACTGTTCTGCGTATATGCATATGCATTATAGCATACTTCACAGTAAGAGCTTTGGCACCTGCAACCAGCAAACATCAACAAGCAACGATTTTGCAAGCACGGGAAGGCACCTGCAGGCTTGGGCACGCCGCCAGTGCTGGCACGCCGCGCGGCTGCGCCCCCGCCAGGGCTGGCGCCCGGGTCTGGCGCCAGCGCGCCGGACGCCTGATCAGGCGCCTCCCCCGGCATGGGCGTCCTGCTACGTGCGCTGCGGCGGCCGCGGCCGCGCGCGCCGGCCGCAGACGCGGCCCCCTCTGGCGGCGACCCTGCCGCCATGGCCGCGGGCGCGCCGCGCGCTTCCTCGCACCGCCCGGCAGCCTCTGCCGGCTCGGCCGCCGGCGCCGCCGCAGCCTCGCCGGCGCCTGCAGCAGGGCCGGTGGGCGCGGCGCCCGCCGCAGCGCTCAGCGGCGCGCCTGCGACAGGGTTCGCGGCAGCGCCCGGCGCTGCCCGGGACGGCGGCGCCTGCTGCAGCTGCTGCAGCAGCGCCGTGCCCACCGTGCACCGCCCCGCGCTCTCCTGCTGTGCGGACGGCGGCCCAGGCCGCCCCAACCCTGTGGGCGGCCCCGCGGTGCGCTCCTCCGCGGGTGGCGCGCTCTGCAGGCGCTGCAGCAGCGCTGGGCCGGAGCTCGCGACGGGCGGGTGGGCGGCCCCGGGCGGCGAGCCCGCAACGCCAGGCTGCGCCTGCGGCGCGCCGCCGATGCCCGCCGCAGGCTCCCAGCTGCCCTGGCCGCCGCCCAGCTGCGCGAGCAGCGCCGCGCCGGACGCCGCCGCGGGCGAGCGCAGCGGCGACGCGGACGCGCCCTGCTGGCCGCCTGGATCCGTCGCTGCAGGCGCCCCCGTGAGGGCCTGCCCGGCCGGCACGGGCACGGGCCGCGAGGCCGCGCGCGCGCCCGCCGCGGGATGGCCTGTCTTTGCGCCTGCGGGCGGCTGCAGCTGCGCGAGCAGGCTGCGGCCCGGCTCCTCGCCAGGAGCCCCCCAGCCCGTGGGGGCCCCGCCCGGCAGCGGCATGCCCCGGCCCCCGTGCGCGGTCTGCACGCCGGCATGGTGCGCCTGCTGCTGCTGCATCATGTGCAGCGGCGGCGGGGGCGGCGGCGGCGGGTGCGGCATGTTGTGGTGCGGCGGCAAGGCCCCGGGTCGGCAGGGCGGGGGCGGGGGCGCGCCCGGCCAGAACTGCATAGGCGGCCGGTACATGACCCCCCCGCCGTACGCCATGCCGTGCGCCCCGCCCGGCGAGCCCGCCAGGCGGTGCTGCTGCCGCGCATGCAGCTGCTGCTGCGCATGCAGCTGCTGCGCGTGCAACTGCTGCGCGTGCAGCTGCGCGTGCAGCTGCTGCGCATGCAGCTGCATCGGCACCATGCCCGGCATGCCCAACGGGGTCGGCATGCCCGGGGGACCGCCCGCAAGTTGCGCCGCGCCAGGATATGCCAGCCCGCCCTGCGCCGGCGCGCCGCCGGGGCGCGGCGCGCCCCCGCCCGCCCACCCGGGCACCTGCGGCTGCTGGGCGGGCACATGGCCGTAGCCGGGTGCCGGGCCGGGGCCGGGGTACGGGCCCTGACCGGGCGGCGGTGCAGGCCAGGGCGGCGGCGCCGCGCCCGCCGCCGGCTGCTGCAGCCGCGCCAGCAGGTCCTGCCCCAGGGCGCGCCCGCGCTCGTGCGCGGGGCGCTGCCCAGCAGCAGCCTGGGCCGCCGGCGCGCGGCCATCTGCGGCGGCGGCGGCGGCGGCTGCCGCCGGCCCTGCGCCGCCCTGCTGTAGCCGCCGAAGCAGCTCAGCGCCCTGCGGCGGCGCGGCGGGCGCGGGCGCTGCGCTCGGGCGTGCGCCAGGGTCGGGGTGCACGCCGCCGGGCGCGCTGGGCGCCGCGGGCTCTGCGGGCCGCCCACGGCCTGCGGTGAAGCCGCGCGCGGCCGGGTCGGGGGCCAGCCGCGCGAGGTCCAGGCGGGGGCGGCCCCGGGCGGGCGTCCCGTCTGCTCCCCGTGCTCTGTCGCCCTGCGCGCCGGCGGCCACGCTGGATGCTGGATGCAAGCACACAAGGCCTCTGGGCATGATCGAGGGGCTGCTCGCCCAGGATCGGCCGCCGCATGCTGATGCCCCGTGCTGACCTGGTGCTCGACCACCATGCGCAACTGGGCACTGCGCGCATGCTGGCACCACCAGGGCGCGCTCCCTGCCGCACTCGGCACTGCGACACTCGCAGACGCGCCAGAAGCTGGCAGTCAGGCACTGTCCGTTTGCATGTCAATTGGCAAGCGCACATGCACATTCGGCATTGCAAAAGCAGTAGCCCGCTCGCCAGCCAGGCCGTGACGCATACAGTCCTACGAAGAAGGAGGCACTGGATGGCAGGCACGGCTGGGAGACCGCACCAGCAGGCGCATCGCCGACGCCGGCGGGGGCGGCACGGGCTGCGGCAGCGCGCCGCCGGGCGCCTGTTCCGGCTGCGCACCGCGCGGCGCCGCGGCTGCGCCGCTCGGCCCGTCGCCCGGCTCCGCGCCCGGCGGCGCCGGCGCGCCGGCCGGCAGCGCGCCGGGCGCGTACGCCGCGGCGGGCGCCGCGGGGCCGCGCACGATGCGCGGCGCAAGCGGCCCAGACGCGGCGACCGCGTGCGGCTTGGACAGGTTGAGGAGCTGGTCCGTCGGCAGGATCAGACCGCAGCTGCCGCGCACCCTGCCGGCGCCGCGCGCGCGCGTTGCGGGCCGGCCGGGGCCGCGTGGCGCCTGGAGGCGCCGGCGTTCACAGGATCTGGTGTTGTAAACGCCACCTGATGTGCCAGCACACAGACTCCCAAGGCAAGGCCGCGGCGTGAGCCTGCCTGTCAGACAGGACGCTCGAGAGTCAGTGGAGACCAGGATGAGTGAGATGAGGCAGCCACAGGGATGGGCGGCGGCGCAGCGCAACCCACCGGCCGTGCAGGTCGGAACCGCCTGCAAACGGCGCGTCGAACAGCACCTCGCTCGCATCGTCGTGCACGCCCACCACCTGCACGCGCCAGCAGGGTTGAAAGCCAGGGTTTTGAGGTTTGCTGTTTAAAGTGACGATGTGCTGGCGCTCGCGGCCTCTGGTACCCGCACCTGCTCCACACCGCCTGTCAGACAAGGCACACTACGTGCTGTCTATGCGCGGGGGGCGCCGACGCCTCACGCCACTGCAGCCGCGCGCACGCGGCCGCCACCAAGCAGCTGAGCGCGTCAGCGGCACGGCGCAGGGTGGCAGCGCGTCAGGCGGTTAGGGGCTGGGTCGCGCCGTGCCGCGCGCGCCGAATGCGGGCGCGCCGCCGCTGCGCAGGCAGGCCACGCGGTCGCCCAGCTCCACCGCGCCGCCCGCCAGCGCCGCCACCACCTGCCGCCCCGCCCCGGTCAGCCGGGGCGCATGCGGGGGCCTGCGCTCGTGAGCGCGGGCCAGGCGCGCAAGCGGGGCCGTCGCCACTCCTAACCTGCAGGCTGTGCGGTCCGAGCGTGGAGGCCGGGATGGGATACGGGTAGGGTTAGGGTTAGCCCACCGCCTCGCGCCGCGACTCCGCGGGCGGCAGCAGCAGCGACGGCGACACGTTCTCCAGCTCCACCGGCGGCAGCGGCCGCGCGGGCGCGGGCGGCAGCATTGACTGCAGCGTGCGGATTGCGTCCTCGGGCGCCACCACCGCGGTGGCCTGCGCGCGCGCAAGCCCTCCGCTCAAACCCTTACATTCAACCTTTGGACCCTGCAACATGTGCAGCACGTGGCATGTGAGCAGGTGCACGCGACCTGTTGAGACTGTTGCCGCTCGGCAGAGCCCGCGCCAGGGCTGGCGGGGTGGGGGGTGTTTTTGAACTTTCCCCCTGGCGCGCCTTGCAGAGCGGCCGGCGCGACAGCGGCAGGCTCTTGAGCCAGCGCGTGAGGTCGGCGAGCGTGGCGGCGGCCGCCTCGGGCGCGAGCTCGGGCAGCGCGTCCGCCATGTCGATCTCAATGCCCGCGTCCGCGTCGGCCTCCAGCGCCTGCAGCACCCAGCCGTGGCGCTTCTGCGCGCGCGCGGCCCCCGCGTCAGGCACAGCGCGGCCCCCGCGTCAGGCACAGCGCTGTAGGCGTTGCGCTTCTGCGCACACGCGGCCCCCGCGTCGGGCAGCCTGCTGGTCGCGACCCGCTGTTAGGCGCAGGCCAGCAGCCAAAACGGCGGCAACGTCGGCCCGTGCGCCAACGGCGTGCGGTGCGGCGTCAGGCCCGCGCCGGCGCCGGGCTGTCTGGCGCGGCCTGGCCAGAGGCTGGCTGGGGGCGGCGGCGCCTTGCAACGAGGCGCTGTCGCCAGGGTGCGCAGAGCGGCCGCCGCAGAGCGCATGAAAGCCTGCGGCTCGCGCAGCATGGCCGTTCTGACGCACCCCCCACTCGCAGGCACACGCCACTGGCCCCTTGAACCTCCGCCATACCCCCGTCGCCTGCCCCCTCAGCGCCATCCTGCAGTGCTACCCTTAACCTGCCCCTATGCTTTTGGCATGACACGCTTCACGCACGTCCGCATGCTGTGTTCGGGAGGAAGTCGGAGCCGTCCGCATCTAACCCTATCCCTATCCCTGTACCCTATCCTGCGCGCGCCTTGACGAGCTGCAGCCCCAGGAAGTTGGGGTCTCGGAGGCCCGGCAGCAGCTGGGGTCTCGGAGGCCCGGCAGCATGCTTGCGATGCCTGTACGGGAGGGTATGGGTATAGAATGAAGGCAGGGGTAGCGTAAGCTTTGGGTAAGTTCGGGAGGGTCTGCTGCGGTGCCTGTACGGGAGGGTATGGGTTCAGAATGAAGGCAGGGGTAGCGTAAATTTTGGGTAAGTTCGGGAGGGTCTGCTGCGGTGCCTGTACGGCGAGGCGCGCGCCTTGTACTGCTCCACCACGCCCGCCAGCGCCTGCGAGTACGTCCAGCCGCTGTCGCCGGCGGCCGGGCGCACGTAGTCCGGCACGCACAGGCCGCGGCCGGCGTGCTTCACGCACAGGCCCACGTCCGCGCGCTTGTCGCCGCACTGCGCGCGCGCCTCGCAGCGTTCGCGCCCCACAGCGACGGCCGGCTCTGCTGCTCAAAACTCTAAACTGTCTCTGGCCGCACATCATAATGAGTGGGGACAGCGCTCCTTGCTGGCGGCCTGCACAAGCATGCTCTTCGCGCCATCGTGCAGCAAGGCCGCAGGCTGGCGGGTGCGGTGCGGTGCAACCATGGCAGCATGTATGCAACGCCAAGCAGGTCAGGCCGCACCCCGCAGAGCGTGCAAGAGAGGCTGCCTATAGTACCCCTGGAGCGTGACCGCACTTTGCGTCTTCCAAACAAGCACCAACCGGCACATCGCTCTCATCGAGCAGGAGCCCATCGGCAGACAGACCATGCATGGTAGAAGCCCGCTTTGGCAGGCATGAGTGGCACAGGTGAGCAGGCGGGATGGGCCGCTTACCACTGCGTAGATGTTGCCGGTGAGCTTGCCGAGCGTACGCGGGCTGATGTTGAGCCGCCGCGCCACCTGACCGCTCGGCATGAACTGCGTCTGCGCGCGGGGCGCGCGCGGCGGCATCAGCCTGGTACGCGCGGGCGAGGCGGGCGCCATTTCCCACGCCGACAGGGCTAGCACGCCTGGTGCCGCAGTGTGAAGCAGGGATGCTGCGCAGAGACGAGCGCTCTGGGCTGCGCCACCTCAATACTCCCTGAGCATCGCTGTGCTCTGACGTCGGCACGGCATGTGTCAGGTCTCCATGCAGCGATCAGATGATCCTCAAAAGCGTCTCAGCTCTGCCATTCAGGCGGGGTTGCCACGCAAGGTTCCAAACGGAGTAAGACGTTGTCAACCCACACCGTCCCCGCACTAGCCGCACCGTCACGCCGGTGAGCAGGCGCTTGGCGAGCGAGCCGGCGGCGGCGGCCGCGGGCGGCGCCGGCTCCACGCGTATGCGCAGCGTCCGCGTCTGCGGCGCAGCCAGCTGCTTCCCCTGTGCGGCGCGTGCGCGGTCGCGGCCAGGCCTTGCGCAGGCAAACAGGTAGAGTAGGGTTCGCAGATGCATCACGTCCTTGATGCATTGAGCTGTGGACACAGCCGCGCCCGGGTCTGCGCTGCCCACGTCGGACGGGGCGCGACGAGGCGCAGCCTCGCGCCGCCGCGCTCGGTTGCATGCGCCTGCCAGAAGGCGTGCCTCCGCCCCGTCCAGCAATGCACCTCAGATCACTGCACCCAGGCCTGGCCGCGCCTGCTTATTGAGCCCCAGAGAGGCCGACGGCAGCACGGTCGCGGCGCAGCCATAGTGCGCGCGCCCCAGGAACAGCGCCTCGCCGCCCGGCTTGAAGTCGAGCGCGCCCAGCCGCGCGGCCGCGGCAGCCGGGTCGAGCCGCGGGTCCGGCGCGACGTTGCGCCGCAGCGTGGCCTGCGCCAGGGCCCATTGCACTTCAGCCCTGCCCTCACTCATCCCTCCCATGCTGCTCTGTCCGTCCGGCAACGCTCGGCGCAGCCGTGAGACACGCCAACTGGGGGCACGAGCGCACGAGCCGACTTCCAGCAGATGCGCCACGTGCATGTCAGGTGCGCCACGTGCTGGTCCGCCATAGGCATCCTGTAACGGCGCGCTGGGTGGCCGCGAGCGCGCGGCGCGCGCCCAAGCTTCGCAGGCGCTGCTGGCAGGGCGGCGCAACTCCGCCATAGGCAAGGGCGCCGGGCCGGGCTGGGCGTAGGGTAGGGCATAGGGTGGGGCTCCGGGCCGGGCGCCCGGCGCGCGCCTGGGGCGGGTACAGCAGCGCCTTCTTGGAGAAGCGCTTCTCCATGCTGCCGTCCAGCTGGCGCACCAGGCCCTTGGGCATAGGGTAGGGCGCAGGGCAGGGCGCGCGCCTGGAGCGGGTACAGCAGCGCCTTCTTGGAGAAGCGCTTCTCGACGCTGCCATCCAGCTGGCGCACCAGGCCCTCGACCGGCCGCACGGCCAGCGCGATGTCGACGCCGCCCACATCCAGCCCGTGCTTGACAAGCAGCTCACGGCCCAGCTGGCCGGCGGCGGTCGCCCAGTCGGCCGCGGCCGCGCCGTCGTGCCGCACCGCGCCGCGCTCGGCGTCCACCTGCAGCGCCGCGGCGGCCGGCTGCGCTTGGGCCCGCGGGGGAGCAGAACAACGGCCATCTCAACGGCCAACCCCCCAGTGTGGTCAGCAAGGTACTGCGCACGTGTGCTGGCTTGGCGCAGACGGCTTCAGCATGCAGGCGCAGAGGTCCTCCGGTCAGACCTGACACAGCACGCCTTGCAGCGGCGGCAGCAGCTGTGAGGCAGAAGGATCATGTAACACAGCAACGGTCCGCCACGCACGTGGTGACCACACTTTCACAATCATACTCGTTGGCCAAGCAATTGTACCAGGTGACCAGTGCCCCGCACAGGCCCCAAGGTCCACCGGCCGCGGGCGGCGCGGGGGGCGCACGAGCTGCTGGCGGTCGGAGACGGCCTCCACGGCGGCCTCCTGCAGGTAGGGCCAGCGGATCCAGCAGCGCTGGCCCAGAATGCCGGCCGCCACCTCCGCCGCGCCCACCGCACCCGGGCCCAGCGCGCTCAGCTCGCTCTGCGCGCGCAGGTCCGCCCCAAACTCAGCACGCGGCGAGCCTGGGGCCGGGCGCGCTGCCGCCTGCAATCCACGCGGCCCATCCCGCCATGTTCACGGTCGATGCACAGCCCCAAAATTGCCATGCGCCCTGCGCCACAGCCTCGTGCTCGCTGTGCGGTGGCCGCATGACCGGCCAGGGAGTTCATCGTCAGTGACGCTCCCCATGCTGACGATGTCCTTCCTGCATGAATGACTCGCTCGCAGTTTTTAAGAGTTTTTAAGAGACGAGCGCGTCATGTGCGAGGCAAGCTTGCTGGGTGCCCTGCATGAGGCTGTGCAGACAGCAAGCTCACACGACGCCCAGGTGTCTCAAAGAACGCGAGCGCTTTTTTTCCCTTCATGCAGGAAGGACAGGATCAGAGCGGCGCGCGTCACTGATGTGAACTGCCTGACTGGTCATGCGGCCGCCCGCACAGCGAGCATGAGGCCGCCGCGCGGCAAGCACAGCAGCCCGGCGTAGTCAGCGCCTGAGCGCGCGCGCCGGCCTGGCATCTGCGGCTGATGGCGCACGGCGAGGGCGGAGGGCTCCGGATTGGTTGCATGTCGCGACGTGCAGCGCTGTGAGGGTGTTCAGACGGGCCGAGCTGCGCCGATGTGCTGGTGACCCAGTCAGGGTGTCTTTGCCGCCTTGTAGGCGACAGGCAGTATTCACGAGGTGGCGCGCGGCGCCGTCAGATGTTAGGCCGGCTCATCGGGGGTCGGGGCGGCCGGGGGCCGCGCCTTGACTTTCAGGATGAGGCTCTCCTTCTTGCTGGGCTGGCCGAGCACGTCGACGCCGGCTGCGCGCAGCTCGGGCTCCACCACCAGCGTGCGCAGCGTGGGATACCCGGGCGGCCCGCCCTCGCCCTGCGCACCCCGCGCCAGCCGCTCAATTGCCCTGCCCGCAGGCTCGCGCGCCGCGATCGACCGCCGCTCCTGCACAGCTCCAAGGCCTCCGCCGAGCCTGGCCGGCCCTCCCGATGCGGCGGCATCACCAGGACAGGCGTCACGCGTGCAGGCCCGAGGGGGCCCTCCGCCGCCAGGGCGCGCGCCTGCCGGGTGCCGGGCACGAGCGCCGGCTCAAACCCGCGCTGCCCCTCCGGCAGCGGTGGCGGCGGCGCGCGCGCCTCGCAGCGGCTGTCGCACTGCTGCAGCGACGCGTACATGTTGGGCAGCGTCGATGCGCAGAACCTCCGGTCCGCGTCGCCTGCGCGGGGGGGCAGCGCCCTGACTTGTCAGCGATGGCAGCAGTATGCAGGCTCCTGCTTTGCTGCCAGGCTCATCACCGCCCAGAGCCCGCCGCTCAACAAGCAAGAAAGGTAGTGTGCAGGTGTGCAACCAGACTCGGTGCTGCAAGCCACTGCAGAGGCACGCGCGGCTCTGCCTGTTTTTCTGCGAGCCAGCTGTCCCGGCCGCGTGAGCAGAGCTACATGCAGGCGCACGCGCCCGGAGGCCGAGCGGGCGGGCCGGGGCGCGCCGCCGCCCGGCGCGTGCCGAAACGCAAGGATGTCGCCCAGGCGGTTGCGGCCGCGCTCCTCGGCGCTCAGCGCCTCGGCCGGCACGCTGGCGGCCGCGTCCAGCAGCTTGCGCTCATCGATGAAGGGCACCTGCCGGCCCGTCCATATTCTTTGGCCGCCCGCTCTCCACCGGGCTCAAGGCCATGCCCGGCTGCTGCTTGCTCTGAAAGAACGGCGGTCCAGTGACGGCACTCGGAATGCGACGTCAGGAACAGCAGTGAGCGCCGCGGCTCCCTGCACATGCATGCGCCACGCCCTGCCCGAACGTGCCTCACGACAATGTGGCTGCACCATGCAACCCTCTTCTTTGCCCTTTCGTCTCTATGCACGCCGTGTGCCACCCACCAGGGCGATGCCCTCCGACTCGGCATGCTTGCCCTTGCAGACCACGCAAAACCTAATTTTTGTCATACACCCAATTCTAACCCTACCCTGTCAACGCACGCCGCATGCAGTGCTTGGCCGGGCCTGCGCGGCGCACCAGGACCACGCCCTCCCACTCGGCGCGCTTGCCCTCGCAGTCCACGCGGAAGTCCAGCGGGTAGAAGTCGCGAATGGGCGAGTCCCCGTTCTTCATCAGCGCCTGCGCCGCGCGCGCGGCCGCTCGCCCGCTTGCGGCCACACGGAAAAGGGCTTGGACGGCAGCCGCCCCGTGGGCCGCAGGGCGACGGCGAGCAGAATGCAGGGACAAACAAAGGGTAGAACAAGGGATTTTTCGATGTGGTTTGGAAGGCGCCGGGCGCGCCTCGAAGGGCTTGGGCAGCAGGCGGCAGCTGGCCGCCGGCAGCACGGCCAGCAGCTGCTGGAAGGGCAGGAACGGCGCGCCCGGCGTGAAGCGCACGCGCACGTCGGCCAGGCCCGCCATGTCCGACACCTGCGCGGGCGCGCCGCGTCAGGCGCGGCGCGGCGCCACGCGGGGCTGCCGGCGCCTGCGGCGGCCGCTGCTGCGGCCCCGGCGCACAGCTCTGCGGCCTGCTGCGCGCCGCGCGCAGGGCGCCGTGTCGGCCCGCGCAAGCCGCGCCTCAGACCGGCGCGCCCGGCGCGCCAGGCCGGCGGGCCGGGGCGCCGCGGGGGCTCTGCAGCGGCGGCGCCGCAATGGGCGCGCACCATGGGCGCGTAGTAGAATGGGTAGAACCAGATCCAGGAGGCGACGCCGCGGTAGTAGTACTGCAGCACCCAGTGCAGCCCCTGCGCGCGCGGCCGCGCGGTGGGCAGCAGGCAGCGCACGCTGCCATGCTGCCGCCCAAGGTTTCCTTCCGAAGGCTTACCAAGGGTGTGCTGTGGCGGCATATGTCAGACAGAGTGCCCTGCCGGGCCTGCGCTCTTCCTCTTTCGGCATGACAAACCGCAGCGTAACACATGTGTACCCACGCTTGCGCCCTCGCCGCCTCGGCAGCCCACGCCCTTCAATGGCACATGCTCCGCCACGTCAGCATCCAGTGATTACGGGTGGCCTGTGTGGTGTACAGCTTGATGTGTGACCAGCCAGGCGGGCAGCAGTGAGCTCAACGCCTCACCAGCCCAGCACCATTACAGGGGCTGGCGCCTGGATGTATCTCAGCACCCATCACAGGGGCTGGCTGCGGGGCCACCTGGTGTGCGACACCAAGTGGCACAGGCAGAGCCTGCCCCTTAGTTTTACGCCAGTGCCCATCGCAGGAGCCGGCACCTGGATGTAGGCCTCCACAACAGCGCGCACGCCCGCGGGGTCGCCCGGGTCGACGCCCAGCTTCTCGCGGTAGTACCGCGTCTGCGCGCCGCCGCGCGCTTTGCTCCACGCACACGGCTGATGGGGGACGCACCTCATGCGCTGTCGCCCATGCTGCACTGATGAAAGGATGGCCGAAAGAGCTGCATGCGCCGTGCACGCCACAGCAGAGCAGACCAAGAGCGCGCGACCGCATGCGCGCCTCTTAGCATTGCATGGGCGGAAGGCGCACTGGGGCACAGAAGCGCACCGCAGCAGGCAGCAGGCCCTGCCGCTCAGTGCAGGACCGCGGCGCACTGCCGGCCACTGGGGCGCCAGGCCATACCTTCCACCTACCCTAAACCTACCCTGCAGCACCGCAGTGCACCTCCGGCCACTGGGGCACCAGGCCGTACCTTCCACCTACCCTAAACCTACCCTGCAGCACCGCAATGCACTCCCGGCCACGGGTGCGCCAGGCCGCACCTTCCAGGCGCGCAGCCCGGCGGCGCCGTCGCCGGCCGTGATGAGCGCGCGCGCCTCGCGGCTCATCATCGTCGGCGCGGCGGCGGGCTCCGGCTCGGGCTCGCCCAGGCCCGCCAGCGCCGCCAGGTCCGCCACCGACGCCGCCGGCAGCGCCAGCCCGTCCGCCTGCGCGTGGCGCCGCACACCCCGGCTCCACTAACAGCTGCTGCACGCACGCGCGCCCTTCCCCGAGTGACCAGGCACACGGGACGGTGACCTGGTCATAAGGCTGCACCGACCCAATCTCTGATGCACATGTTGCCTGTAACACTTCAGCGTGTAGGCGTGCAGTCATGGACCTTCACGCCACACCACTTTAGCTGGCGACAATGGCATGGCAACTGTACCTGGAAATCTCTCCTGTCGCGACTTCGCTGTACGGCTTCCGCTGGTCAGCGTGACTGGTGCAAACCCACAGCGCGCAGCTCGCGCGCATGTGGACAAGCGCCGAAGGGGCACTCGGCAGGCTCCATCGCGCACCCCCAGGCCCGCGAGCGCCGCGTCCGCCGCAAATGCGTCCTCCACGTCCAGCTCAGTGGCCACGTGGCCGTTGCCGTTGGCCGCGCGTGCGCCGCCGCCGCGGCCTGCCTCCCCCGCGCCACCGCCGGGGCCGCCCCGCTGGCCGAACGCGCCGGCGCGCCCGCCCTTGCGCGATTGCCGCGACTCAAAATGCTCCGCGTCCTGCGCGAGCGCGGCGCGCGCGCTCAGCGAGGCATGCAGCGCGCTTGCTGTGGCACCCGATTCGCGCAAGATGTGGGCAGCAGGCAGCCACGCGCAAGCATTCACAGCTGCAGGGGCCCGCGCCTTGTACCGCTGCTGCATCACCACCAAATCAGCGCAAACAGCTTGACTACAAGCACTCCAGTCGCCTGGCTGTGTCGCCTGGCTGTGTCCCAAGACTCAGTGGCAGGCCCGCACCCTCGCCTCAGAGCGCCCTGCTTGCGCAGCAGGCGCCCAGGCAGCTCTGGATCCCCGGCCCGAGCTTCCACAGGGGCCATGATTGACAGGCAGGAGTATGGCGGCGGGGCCCTGCCCTGACCCTGACGCTCACACACTAACCTAGCCCGCACCTCCGTGCGCTGCTGCAGCACGTCTCCAGCGTCCAGCGCACCAGCAACACATAGGCAGGAGGGCAGCGGCAGGACATCACTCTGGCATCACGCAGACCCTAATCTTCTACACCCAGCGCGCACCTCCGCACGCTGCTGCAGCACGTCCAGCTCCAGCGCGCCCAGCTCGGCCAGCAGGCGCTCCAGGCGGCCCTGGTCCAGCTCGCCCGCGTGCGTCAGGTAGCCGCCCAGGCCCGGCAGCAGGCGTTTGTAGATCTCAAACACGCGGTCCAGCGCGCCCTCCGCGATGTCCAGCGTCGGCAGCGCTGCGCACCGCGCGCGGGCGACGGGGTCAGGGCGGGCGGGCGCGCCATGGGCGGGCGCGGCGCCTGAGCGACGCGGCGGCCGGGCGGACTGTGGCGCCCGCGCGCGCGGTCCCGCAGGCGGCGCGGCGCGGGCCCCGCAGCTCATGCGCTGGGCAGGGGCGCGCGCTCCGCGCTGCACAGGGTGCGGAGGCGCAGGCGGCCGCGCCAGGCCACGGTGGGGGCCCTGTGACCAGGCGCCTGCGAGGCCGTCCGCGCACGCAGGCCCAGCCCGGGAGGCCACACCCGGCGCGCTGCCAGTGCAAGTGGTAGGGTATAATCCTATAACCCCAACGCTAGCCTCTATGAACTGCCGGCACGGCCGGCCTGCCGCCTTGGCGCAGCGGCGCGCCTGGCAGGAAGTCGTTGCCGATGAGCATGCAGAAGAGCACAAAGTCGTCGACGACGCGCTCCATGTCAAACCCGAACGGCAGCGGCAGCCGCTCAAACTCCAGGCCTAGGTAGTCCCGCAGCAGCCTGGCGCGCGCGTGCGGGCGCGCTCGCGGCGCGGCGCGGCGCGGCCAGCGGCGTGCGCTGCGTGCCCGCCATCAGCCACGGAGAGCGCACGCGCCAGGCAGCAGGACACTTGGGCACCGATGAGAGGCCGGCACGGACCGCGGCGGCCGCGCGGCCCGCCTCGCCGGCTCCAGGGTGACCACGCCAGGGGTGCAGCCGCCGCAGCGCCTCGGGCGCCACGGCCCCCGGCGCGGCGCAGCGCCGGCGGCCGAGGGGCGCACCCGACCTGCAGCAGCACAAAGTGCTCCGCGCACGGGTTCTCCAGGACCTCGCGGCTGGGCCGGCCGCGGTTGGCGCCGCCGAAGCTGACCACCTCGCGCAGCAGGCAGAAGTGCGGCTCGTGCGACACCAGCGCCAGCATGACCAGGTCGGCATCCAGCCCGTACCTGGGCGCGTGCCCAGCCTCAGCGCCTGCTCAGGCGCGGCAGCCTGGACACAAGCAGCGCTCGACGCGGGCGCCCCAGGCAGCCCATACTCGCAGCCATCCCAGCTGCTATACACGACAACGCCGAAAACACCAGAAACACTGAAACATTTACTGCGTCAGGCACTTGGCAGTGGCAAGGCGGGCTGGTAGGGCGGGTTGAAGCGCATGCGGGCGCCAATAAAAAAGCCGCCTTGTTGTCATATGGTGCGCGAAAGTAGCCATTAGACTGTTCACGGCCGCATCGCGCGTGCCAGCATGGAGGGGCAGAGCCCCTGTCGGCCAGTAGCAGTGCCACTGCCTGCCCCGCCGGCCCCAGCCGCACAGCCTGCAGGAAGGGGCGCACATGCAGTGCCGGACGTTGGGCCGGTAGCCGGGCTCGCGCTTGGCTAGGCGGATGTACTCCATGATCTTGTGCTCGCCCTCGCCCGGCACCTCGTGCCCTGCGCGCGCAGGGTAGGTTACGCTTTAGAGCACCCGCGCATAATTTGTGGCCGGCCACGTGCACGCCATCATTGTGCTCGCTCTTGCCTGGCGCCCCGCGCCCTGCGCGCGCGCGCCCGCGACTCCCACCGCTAGGCGGACGTGCCGTCTGATATCGTGCTCGCCTTTGTGTGCGGTACCTTGCGCCCGACGCGCGAGCGCGACTCGCTCACTCCCCAGAAGCTGAAGTTGCGCTGGCCGAGTGTGGAACACGGCACAGAGCTGCGTGCATGCCAGCGCATGCATGCAAACAGGCCGCACATCCCCTCCGTGGCACATCAAGATGAAGAGCATGCGCCACATCCTGTACACTCTCCCGGCGCAAGAGCTACAACACGGAAGAGATGTGCAGGGACTTTGGACACACGCACATTCTCAAGATCAGAATCCCGATCGACTAGCTGCCCGTCTGCACGCACCCGTGACACGATATGAGGGCGCAGGCACGCATGCACCTGAGATTATGCCTATTTATGATTCCCCAGCCTGCTCAGGCGTCAGCGCATTCGCAGCGGAGTCCGCCCCGCGGCCACGCGCAAGGTGTTGAATCTGGGGTAACATGCGCCGAGCTGCAGGGCATGGCGCGCGCCCAGGGGCGCGCCGGACAGGACGACGCGCGGGCGCTGCCAGGCCGGGTCCTCGGCCAGCTTGCGCCGCACGAAGAAGCGCAGGTGCTCGTTGAGACGGCCCATGAACGCGGTGCCGGGCGTGATGCAATTGGAGTCAAACGCCTCGCCCGGCGCCGGCACGTCCTCGCCCTTGCGCAGCGCCTCCGCGCGCGCCTGGCGGGGGCGCCCCCCCGCACCCTTTGTTAGCAGTGTTTATTTACGGTTGTGGCGCCGCAGAGGAGCAGGCGCGCACCCTCGCACACTTTGCCGGCGCGCCCGATAGTGCCACCGTCACAAGATCGACAGGCACTTAAAGGACGCAACTCGCAAAGCGCCGACTCGCAAGAGCAAAGAGCAGACCTGAAGTTATGCCACTGCATGCTGAGCACCACCAATGCACCCATGTGTCCTCATGCATGCATGCAAAAGCATACCCATGTGTCTGTGCCGCATGCCACACACGGCGGCAGAGCGCCGGGCGCCGCACCTCCTCAGCCTCCCGCGCGGACTTGAAGCGCCGCGACCGCTGCTGGTTCATCTTGGCGCGCGGCGCCACGCCTGAGGACAGGGCCGCCACAGCGTCGGCGCGCGGTCTGCTGGCGCGCTGCGTGTCCTTCGGCGGAGCCAGCAAAGCTGGCCCGCCATGCGGGGCTCGGGGGCGCACCGTCGACAGCCATGAAGAGCAACTGCTGTGGCTGCACGATCTCGAACAGCTTCTCCAGGTACGCAAAGACCTTAACAATCATCTCCGGCTCTGTCAGCCGCGTGCCGGGGTCGTTGCCGTGCGTGCAGTTGTGGATGATGCCGTTCATGTCCAGGTACAGGTTGTCCACGACTGGCACGCTGGTGCTGGCGATGGGCTGGTTGATGAGCGGGTAGCGCTCGCTGAGCCAGCGGTAAAACTTTGGGATGCCTGCGCACGAAGCGCAGCGACTGTTTTAAATGTGCAAGACATTCGTCTGAAGCGTTTAATCACAATGGTGTAGAAAAGCTTGTGCTCGCCGTGAGGTGGCTCTGTGCGGGGCGCACACTGGGGTGTGCAACTACTGGTTAGCGGTATCATGACAGCTGCACAGTGTTCCTCTGCTTTCTTATGCAGCGTACAACTGCTGCAACACGGCCACCAAGGCCGCGACAGATCAACGCGCACCCATGATGATTAGCCCACAGTCTCCCAAGCGCAGGCGGCCGCTGTACGTACGCGCTTGCGCTCCCACCAAAACAAGGGGCAAGGCAATTCTTTTACACGCTAGAAGGCGAGCGACTGCAACCTGCGTCCACTCCCGGCCCTGCAAACGCAACTGGCGTCCAAGCTATGCGTGTCTGCGGCCCCTGCCACACCCAGGGCGCCCTGTAATAGTCCTCAGCAGACACACAGTACGGCTTGAGCATGCCCTGCCTGCTCTGAGCGAAGGTTAACCCGCCAGCCATTCAGCTCCTGCCCCAAGCGCCCAGCCCCTGCCTAGGAGACTGGGAAGGCAGGCCAAGTCCGCGGGAGCTGCCTGACACGCACCGCAGCCTGACAGTAGGCGGGATGCACAGCGGACGCTGGGGCGTGGAGGGAGATGATGCCTGGCCGCCGCGCAGCGCGCCCGGCCGGCACAATGGGCGCTATGTGCCTGACGTGAACGAGCTGGACTACACCAGCGCGCCGAGGTATCACGAGGTGGGGCCACTGCCCCCGGCATGCGCCGTCCCTTTGGCCAGGCCGTTGCAGCACGGCACTGATGGAGCTCTGCCCCGCGCAGCACGACGACCGCGATGTGATACAGGCAGGCCGGAAGCGCGGCCAGCCAGGTGCGCGGCCGGCCTGGGCTCCAGCTCCGGCACTTTCTTGCGCATCCGCTCTCTACCAACACACTGGTGCTGGCTTCCAGCCTGACCTGCTTCTTCGGGGGCTGAGTTGATGGCTCTGCATGCGCAGCAGGCATCCGGCCGCGCCTCGCGGCGCGCCTGGGCTCGGCCGCGGGCGGCATGCTGGCAGACAGGGACATGGAGGCGCCTCCCGCACCGCTGCCGCGCGGCCGCCCCACCTGGCAGCGCGGCGCGGCAGAGGAGCGCCTGGCAGACGCGCGCGCACCGAACGGCCGCGACGTGCGCGAGCGCACCGCGCACGAGCGCCCTGCTTACAGGGACGGCCGCGAGGGGCCTTCGGAGCGCGAGCGCCCTGCGTACAGGGACGGCCGCGAGGGGCCGTCGGAGCGCGAGCGCGAGCGTGGGAGCCACGCCAGGCAAGCTGACACGCTGCCGCCACCCGAGCGGGCCCGCCGCGCCGCGGACGACGACATGCCGCCGCCGCAGCGCCGCCCGCGCTCGGGCTCCCGCGATCGTGAGCCTGACCGCGCGCCGCGGCGGCGCCGCAGCCGCTCGCGCTCGCCGCTGCGGCCGCAGGGCGCACCTGGCGGCCGCATCCCTGCGGAGCGCGCACCTCGCGAGCGGCGCGCCGCCGCCGAGCACAGCGCGGAGCCCGAGGCCGACGAGGAGGCTGACGCAGCGCCGGCAGCCGCGCCGCGTCGCCCCGTGCGCAGTGAGGTGCGCTGCCGGGCATTGCGGCGGGGTCTGGGGTCGGCTGGAGGAGCTTCGCGGATATGTGTGCTTTGTCACGTGAGTGTTATGACCGGGAGCCCGCTGGCGTGGGGACGAGGAGCCAAGAAAAGGGCAGCGGCGCTCCAGGAGGGACTCCTGGGGTGGCGTGCATGCCACGAGGCCTAGTATTTGCTGCGAGCCAGGCTTGCTGCGATGGTGCTGTGCGCAGGTGCGGCTGCCCGACGGACAAGTGCGGCGCGGCGGCGGCGGCAGCCTGACCAGCAACAGCAGGCGCGCAGATGCTGTCGCGCTTGTCCGCTCACACATCGCTTATGAATCTGAGCCTCAGGGCGCTGCCGGGCGCACCCTTGCAACCTTCATCTGCTTGGAGGCCAGGGCGTCCGGGCATTGCGCATGCAGCAGCGGGGATGCACTGCTCGCCTGGCGCTACACAAAGCGCGCGGACACTGGCCCAGCTTGCCTGCAGCACCATGGCCCCACGCGGCCGGCAGGCTCGATGTCGACCTGCCTCAGCGGCAGGGCCCTGATGGAGCACGATGCTCCGGAGCTGGAGCGCGCGGGCCGCAGCCGCCACGCTGCGAGCCCCGAAGACAACGATGCGCCCGAGCCCGCCCCCCGCCGCGCGGGCGGCCCGCCGGGGTACCGCTCCGCTGAGGGCGCCCCCCCCGGCATGGCCCCCCGCGCGGCGCCGCGCGGCGCCCTGCGCAGCGAGGTGGTCGCGCCGCGCCGCGCCATGGCGGTGCAGGGCAGGGTTCCGATCGACGCGCGCCTGGGCGCGCCCCCGGGCGCCGCCGCGCACGCGGAGCGCGGAGGCGAGCGCGCGCGTCCGGCTGCTGCGCTCGAATATCCGCCCGCCGGCGAGGGAGGCCGGCTGGCGGGGCGGCTGGATTACGGCGCCCGCGGCGCGGGCGCAGGCAGCGACGGGCGGTTCATGGGCGCGGCGCCGCGCGCCGCGACCAGGGAGCACGGCTGGGGCGCCGATGCTGAGCGCGACGGGCGTGCGTGGTCAGCGGTCGAGCCGCGCCGGCCGGCGGGCTTTGAGGCGGCGCCGCGCGGGCCGGCCGAGCGGGGCCCCCTGGCCGGCGGGCGCCTGGCGGAGCGGCTGGCATTTCCGGATGGCGGGATGCGCGGCGCGGGGCCCGGCGGCGACGGGCGCGGCGTGCGGGAGCGCGACACCTGGTGCGCCCGGCCTTGTGCCTATCACGCCACACACTACGATTTATAGCTGCTGTGCCTGGAGGGTGTGCCGCGCTGCTGCACGGTGCCTCCTGCCTCATGGTGCCCAACGGACAGCGAGCTAAGGAACCCAGGAGAGGTCACTTGCAAGCTGGTGTCCAGCTTCAAGCAGTCACTGCCCAGCGCCGTGAGGGGGTTGGCAGTCGCAAGCGCTGTTGTGAAGTCCGTTCATTCGACCCAGCAGCTGGTGCAATGTCACCACTGCCCGGCACAATTGTAGTGGCAGCGACATAGGCTATTATAAGACGCAGTAGGCAAACGCTAATCACGGTTGCCACATGTGAAACACTACTGCCCGGCAGTGTGCATGAAATAATAGTGATGGGTGTGGCTGCTGCTGCGAGCAGGCGCGGGCGAATGCACTCAGACGACCCGCTCTTTGGGAAGGGTAAGTGGCAACATGATGGCTTCGAGGCACTGAGCAAGGAGCAAGACGCCAACCCAATAGGCATGATGTGGTAAGGCAGACGTCAGTCAATGAGCACTTCTGTGCCTGCCACGTGTGATGTGGGTGTACCCATGCTTTTCTGACAAACCGTCATCTGCGTCATATGCGTGTATATGTACATCCCAAACGGGCCAATGCACCTTACAGGCTTGCTCAACCTCCAGCGGCACAGGCATCGTACCACTTCCCCCTTATACATGTGCACACGTGCAAGCTCACAGCCTTGTTGCACCTCCTGCTTGTTATCAAAATGCTGCCTCCTTGGCTGCCAGCACGAAACGCTGGATCGTCAGCTGACACCACGTACCGTCATAACACCATCAAGCAATCGCGGCTTCTCCTGGGGCCTCCAAGTCATAGCAGTGCGCCCACAAAAACCATCTCACACCAGTATACACACAACAAGGCCTGTATGGCGCAAGCGCGCTTGTCGCCCATCACACACTCAACATCATCATCTCCGCCTCTTGCAGACACGCCCTCCTCCAGGTTGCTCAGACGCAGGTTATTAGTTGCCGGCCGCGAAACCGCGGCTGGGCGCCGCCTTCTTCTCCACCACGCTGGCGGCCGCGATCGGGCCCGCGCTGCCCGCCTTGCTCTTGGCCTCCTCCTCGGCCGCCGCCATCACGGCAAAGCCCACACCGCTGCCGACCGCGACACCGGCGCCTGCGCAGAGACGCGCGACAGAAAGTTGACAACGGGGCCCCACGCACGTTCAGCTTAAGACGAGCGGTATTGCAGACTAGATCCTTACTGGATCTAGTCCAGTGCCTCGCCATCATAGCTATTGCAGTCAGCACTGCTGTACACCCTGACGTGCCTGGCTGTGCAGCCAAGCAGTGCATGCACTGCGAATCAGCCTCAGCAAAGCACAGGCTTGCTAACGTGCCTAATAAGCAGACTCAAAAAAACGGCTCAGATAGTCAAGCGACACAGCACTTGCGCAGCATAAAGTGAACTACCACACCACCTCCAGACCGTGCGGGCGCGCTGCCTGGTGCGCAGCGGGCTGTAGGCAACGCTACCAAGTCAAACATTGCGAACACCAGGCATATTACACACGGACACTGGCAATATGCCAGACATCCCTTTCTGCACACCTACCTCCCAGTAATCCTGGCAGTAAAGTACCAATCAGCAGCTCGGCAGCTCTGGGTGCACTGTGACTTGCCCTACGCCAACGCCAAACCCGGGCCAACACTGACGGGCGGCGCACCAGCCAGGGTGCAGATGCCCAGGAGGGAGAGCGCGACATACGTGTGCGACATCTTATGTCGGAGGTGGTTTATAACCTGCGTCGCGCAAACGCCACGCAGTAATTGACCTGCAGCCTGGTGCACCATGTAGCAGCCGCGCTAACTAAGACAGCCTGGGTTGCGACATCACAGTCCTGCTGCACCTTCCCCTGGCGAGCGCAGCAGGCCGTCGCACACTCACAGCCCAGATACTGTCGCAAGGGCAGCTCCAGCATACGCCAGGCGCAGCGCGTATCTATGACCCGGCTGTCACCGGCAAGCCGGCGGGGAAGCACGGCGGGCCACCGGCCAGAGCTGGGTCGCAGCGGAATCCGCACCGGGGTGCTCGACGGCTATGGTGAGCTGGAGGTGCGGGAGGCCTGGAGGTGTCTTCGCGCCGGTGGCTGCGGGAGGCTAGAAATGAGGAGAGTGGCCGTGTCGTTCAGTGGCTGCAGTGGTGGCCGAAGCCCTATTTCTAGGTCACCTCATGTGTGGTCCGTTCGTCGGAGCTTGGTGGAGAAGGTCCCTGCTCTTCCCGTCCTCAGCTTCCCTCAAGTAACCATACACAATCACCAATTAAGAGGTGCTGCTGCACAGTCCGCGCGGCGCTTTGAACCAGGATGGCGGGCTTCCAGGCGCGCCTGAACGCGTTAGAGGGCCAGTACGCACACGAGGAGCAGCGCCTGGCGCTCACAAAGCACCTGGAGCGTCTGGTGAGGTGCGGTGCTGGCCTATGCTCTGGACCAGCGGGTGTTGGCTATGTTGTTTGCAGGAGTCCGACAGAGTGAGTAGGCGGGCAGGCCTGTTGCACCTGCATCAATTACAGAGCACGGTCAAGCTTTGCCGTTGGTGAAAGTCCATGTTCTATATGGCCTGGTTGCGGGTGGGCAGGGCCGGCCAGGTCTCTGCAGAAGCCGTGGCGGCAATGAAGGAGCGCGCCGCGCGCGAGCTCACGACCACGGTCATCAGCAGGCCCGCCGCGGAGCAGGTCTACCAGCACGTCAAGGGCGCTTTCCCCAGTGCGCGCCCCTGCCTGTCCGTGAAGCGCAGCACACCCGCCTGCTCTGAACCTGGGTGAGCAGTGACCAGAGGGCGGGCCCTGTGTGGCTGCGGTACCTGCGCCCCCTGGTCTACCAGCGGGGTTTGCCAGCCCGCACGCGCGAGTGTCGCCGGTGGGGACTGCCAGTTGGAGCGTCCAGCGTGAGTACCGAGGTTCTTTGCGGTGTTGCACTGCTTGACCCTTGCAGACCCACAGCCGGGCTGCTGTCTGCTCGGGCTGTGCAGCCTTGCCACCTGCTGCAGCACAGCACACAGCGTGCTCTGCACCACCGCGACCTGCGAGAGTGTGTCGCGCGCGTGCAGCGGTGCACCTCGGCACTGTGGACGCTTGGGCGCAGCTGGGCACGAAGCAGATCAGCCTGGGCCGCGCGCGGTGCGGTCCCGCCTTGATGCCGCACAGCTGCTGCGTTATCAAGTGGTGGGTCAGTCAGGCGAGGCTAAGCTGGAGGAAAGTGTGGACGTCAATGGGCGCCTTTGGTCAAAGGCGCAACTGTCTGCCGCTGCAGCGTGGGTGTAGAAGTACTCTTGTAGCAAGTGTGCCGTCGAGGTGCTGGTCCGCTGATGCAAAGCTGAGCCACTGTGGCAATGCGGCGGGCGCCCGCGCGCCGCTGCACAGCGTGCGCGCAGGCTGTGTTGTTGATGAGATGCAGCCGGCTAGGACGGGCTAAGCAACACACTGGCTGTGTGAGTGGAAGACGGAGGTTGATAGCCTGCTCCATGCATGGCGCGCAAGAGCTGTGTGGCCGTTCTGGTTTGTTGGATTGGCATTGGAGTGCATGGCCGGGGGCAGCCGTGACGCCAGCCCACGGCAAGCCCGACCACGGCGCGCGCCTGGGGCTCAGCTGGCCCGGCGGCGCAGGTGGGAGACCAGCGGCGGGTCCATCTTCTCTGTTGCGGACGGGCGGCGGCTGGCGCAGGAGCCGGTGCGGCTGCCGACCGCGTTTGAGGCGGCGCGGCAGCGCAAGATCGATCGCGCTGTGACCGAGACGCCGCTGGCGCGCCCGCTTGGCTTTTGCCGCAGCGCGTGCCTGCACATGTGCTTCTTACGGATAGGTTTTGCGCTGGTAGTGTTGACGACTGAAGGTGGTGAGGGGGCGACGATGGCATGCTCTCACGGCGCCGCGCCAAGTCCTGTATGTGGATGAGACGCGGCACTGGAGGCCTGGGCTGTCAGCACCTCTAGACTCTGTCTGCGCGCGGCAGGTGCGCGGCATGCGGCTGCTGCCCGTGTTCACGCCGGGCCGCGCGCTGATGTGGGGCAGCATCCTGGCGCTGTGGGGCACTGGCGCAATCGTGGCATCTTCCTCGCGCGCGCTCAGCATCCGAACGGCACGCCACCTGCGATGCAGCACCGCCGCTGTTGAACCTTTCCTTCTTTGCCTGCTTAGCTTGGACTGGCGCTGTGTGTGCTCAAGTCGTGTCAACGCCTGATCCGCTGAAGCATGCGCCGCCTTTCTCAGATTGTTGGACAGCTGTGGGATAACTGCCCAGCAGTGCAACGTGCTGCCTGGCGCGCGCGCTTGTCGCTGCGCTGATGCTTGCTGCGGCGCGCAGGCCGACGAGGCGTCGGGCCGGCTGCGCGAGGTGCTGACGCCGTACATCGAGGCCGTGGCGGCGACGTTCGCGCCGCTCAAGGGCCAGCTGCAGTTTGCGGCGCTGCGCGAGGCCACCGAGTCGTCCGAGTTTGGCGAGCTGGCGCGCCGGCTCAGGCGGTCCCTGGGCGGGCCCGATCGCGCATGAGCCGGCCGCGCGGCGCGGGGCTCGTCAGTTCAGACTGAGTAACAGCGTCGGCACTGAATCCCCGTGTGACGATAGTGGGGCCTGCCGGGCGTGTTTGGGCAGGGACGAGCGTGGAGATATTTGGGACTGCGATCTGCTGGCCCCATGCCCCGGTGAAGTGTCACGTCTCAGCGTTCATCAAGTGTTCTGGTATGCGCCGTGCAGGTATGGGTCCTGCCGGCAGTGTGTGTGCGTGGCTGCGACAGTCACTAGTTAGTGTCCCCTCTGTGTGCTAGTCGCGTGGTACCGGGGCGGCCGCCGGGCTGAAGACTGGCTGGGTTGGCTGGAGCAGGATGAGCGGCGCGTCCCGCGCGCCGGGGGTGGCCAGGGTGTGCCCGGCCCTGCAGAAATGTCGTGTGCGAATGCGCCGGTACTGCGTTCGAATGCGCCGGTATACTGCGTATCTTAGTGCCGGGTCGCCTTTTCTGGATCTTTATGCAAACGGCTTGAGCCTGCCCCGTGCAGGCGAGACAATGCTGTCAGGTGATCTGGTAAGAACCGCTAGGACAGAAGTGTATTGCTGGTGACCAGTGTTTTCATTTATATGGCGTGCGCCAGCTCATGGAAGGCTGTTGTGCTGCTTGAACTTGCATGGGATATTCTGACTTATACTGGGCAAGTATGGCGAGGAAGACATGGCTGGCTGTATCGAACCATGTGGGGCCGGATATGATAGTGTGCTTGTGTTATGCCGTCAGCGATGTGTGCTTGAGGTATCATTGACTGGGCAAAATCGAACTGTGCTGCAACTTGCATGGCTTTGTGATGAGCTGTTAAGTGTGAGCGACCGGAGAGCTGCGTAGTGTACCCAAGAGGCGCCGTGTCAGCCCTGGTCATGCGCCAGCTTGTGCTCAGACATAGCGAGCTGGCCTTCAGGTTCAAGGGACATTGCCAAGAAGATATGGTGCATGTGTGTGTACGCTCTCATGATCAATGTGGCTGCATGGTTTATGGTAGAGGGTAACCGCGTGTGACGCGCCTGACGCATTCGCACGCTTGCTGAGGCTCCTTCCAAAAATTACCACAATGCATGCCTGGCAGTCCAGACAGTGTTTTCATACCAGACCTCCAGGCAGTCTGGCATTCATGCACCTTGTACAGACGTTATGCAATACGAACAAAGCCGCACGCCTCCATACGTGTCCTGTTAGACTCTGCAAGGCTCTGATCACCCTCACACAGCTGGTACACCTACAAACTCACGCCTGACAGCTACATGAGCTCAGCGACCGCTTGAAAATCAGCATGCACAGCATGCAAAGCACAGGTAGCAAAATCAGAGCTTGAAAACACATCCTCTCGAGCCTCTTTTCCACAAGTGTCTCTCAGCACACACACACGCCGCCGCACAGGGCTGCCAGAAAAGTATATTCCACTGACACTGCAAATGACACAAAGTTGCCCCCGTTGCTCTCTTATCCATGCGGTGGTTCCTCAAAATTGGCTGCCAGCTCACAGACTGCGCATACAAATGCTGGCAGTTTTGAAGGAGCAAGCGCAGCGGACTGTTCTTTCCAAGAGCTCGAGCCAAAATCAGACTGCACGCGGCCGTGCCGCTCGAGACAAAATCATTCTGCTTCCTGGTTGCAGCAGCACCTCCCTATGATGCAAAGCTCGCAGGCTTCAGCGGCGCTGCGCTGCCTGGGCCTGGGCCTCTGACGCGCGCGCTTGACCCCACTGGTCGGGGATGATGTGGTGCGGCCTGCCAGAGACCATGCGCTGCGGCAGAACAAGCGTCAGTGCAAGCGCTGCCTGACTTCAGGCTGAGAGGGCCCGCTGCAGCGCAAACACGGGTCCGCACGCACCTGAAGCGCGCTGTTGCGGTACTTGGTCCCCTGCTCTTCAGTAGCGTCCACACCGCGCTGGCTGCGCCACATCGTAACAGCAGGATCCTAGGCACGGCAGGCGGCAAGTGCTCACTGGCCGTCGCCATGACGATGCCATGGCTCAAACATGGCATCCGGGAGGCCAGTGGCAGTACGTCAGACAGCAAGCAAGACGCAAGGCGAAGCAGACCAGAGGCAAGCAGCCCCATGGGACAGAACAAAACGCATGCATCCACCAGAGCGGGCAGCATGTTCGCACATGAAGCAGCTTGCGGCTCATGATGGTACCGCACGCGACAATGCCGGCACCAACTGCAAAGAACAGCGGGTATGTCACAGGCTGGACCCACTTGAAGCTGCGCTTCCCGGCACTAGACATTGCTTCTGTCCTGCACTCTGCCTCCAAGCTGCGCCCCACCAGTGGCTTAACCAGCGTTCCCTGTCGTGCGGCCCGAGGAAGGAAGGCAGACAGAGAGCTGACTCAGTCAAAGGGAGCCAGGTTTGGTGGCAGCAAACTTAGGGTATCTCTGAGCTCTCCAGGCGGTGCGTGGAGGAGGGGGTGTGAGGTACTGGGCAGGCGGTGGGCACAGGAGAGAACACTGGAGGCCTGAGCGTGCTGGGAGGAAGCGATTGTTGGCATGGCTCAGAAGACTCACGAGCAGTACACTGTGCCACAGCGCTGGTACCAAAGCAAACGGCTTCCCCTCTACTTCGTCGTGGGCGGCACGTTTGCCGGTAAGCGTTTGTGCGTCGAGCAGTTGTCGTGTCAAACCTGAAGACTGCCTTTTGGATGAATTAGCTCGATGCTGCTGGCCCACATCAAGCAGTGCTCCTGAACGTCTGAAACAGAAGACAGCTGTGCATTGGCTGTTAGCTGTTCTTGTATGGCCTGGGAGCGCTGCATGCAGGTATGCTGGGAACGCAGTTTCAACTGGAGAGCCCATGGATGTTTGGCTGCGTGTGCGGCAGGCGGGCTGGTGTGGTATAAGAGATCAGGCCATATTAGTGTCCTGCGTAAGTGCGCCAATGCAGTGCACGGCACCCCTGTCAAGTTGCTTACTGAGGCCTCCACCGTGTGACACCAGGCGCGGCGTTCTTCTTCTACAATAACGCACAGCACCCGCACGTGGAGTCTACGCTGTCGGCACGCAAGGTATGTTGCAAGTCGCAACCTGGCTTGAGCAGAGGCAGAGCGCCGGGCGTGGCAGCGAGCTGACGTTCCCGCTTGACTGCAGGACCCCTTGGCAGAGGAGCACCCTGCTGCAGCAGGGAAGGGCGCGGACCACAAGGAGAGCATGGGGCGGCAGTTCTCGCGTGAGCACGGTTTCCACCAGGCGCGTGTCTGCCCGTCTTGCTTTGTCCTCACTTGGTAGCTGGCATACCCAAGCAAACACCGTGCTCGTGTGCAAGCTTGTTTTACGTTACACGCGTGCCCAGCGGCAATTTTCACGTGAAGCCCTGTCCAGCATTTAGCTACAGCGCTACGATGCAACAAATTACTGTGAGGCGTTTGTGAGGGGCGGTGGCTGTCAGGGGCGTCAGCACTGCAAGGGACAGTCTATGATCGTGAAGCTAGGGCAGTACGGACATGGACCTGCAAGCGTGTGCTTTGCCTGCTCAGGGACACGCAACTGCTCAGCGGATGAGGAACAGGCTGGGCAGGCACTTGTGATGTGATCAGTTTCTGACAAACAGCTTGGGTGACCAATTGTCAGGCTGGCTGCCTGGTGCGCAGGGCCAGAACACGGACGGAATCTTCCCCAACACTGCCATGGCGAAGCAGCTGGGCAAAGTGATGGGTACTGATGAGTCCAAGAAATGAGTGCGACAAGTGTGCGGAGGCGGGGTGGGCGCTTTCGGGAATCCTGGGTGGGTTTCTGAAGACCAGGCAAGAGCAGGCCCGTTTTTAGTGTGGCTTGGTGTGTCTCTTCTCTGGTCATGTGAGCGCGGTGTGTGACGAGCGGGTGAGTCTCGAGGTTCGCACAGGATAGCTTTCATATGTGCTTGGTGCACGCGTCGACACAAGCCAGGCACGCTGTCTGTGTGTGGAAAAAGAAATGCGCCTTGACAGCGCAACGTGGCTGGATGCGTGCACCTGCCAAACACAGACGGTAGGTCACTCGTAGCTCAAGGATCTGCTGGCGCGGGGCAGCGACGCTCAGTGGCGTCGTGCGGTGACATGGCCAAGCCGCTTGTTTGAAGGCTTGCTGCATCGTGCCGTGGGCGCATCTGGCGTGTCTGTGCGCCTATGGATGGAACAGGAGTCTAGTCTTGGGAGGCCCCAGCTTTTGAAGCCCGCCCAGGAGTTCTTGGACGCAAAGGAGTTGGACGTCACGGCCCCAGTCGTGCTCTGGCATGTTTGTCCCTTGTTGTGGTGGACTGTGGCATGCACTGCTGTAATGCATGGACGTATTGGGCAGACCATCTAAGCTCATGAGGCAGCGCCATTAGGAAGCTTGTGGCATTGGTGTGCCAGGCCTGGCCGAAAGGAGAAGCTAGGCGGAAAGCTACTCATAGGTACTTTGCATACTGAGCAGAGTCAGCCTCAAACTTTTGAAGCAGACGGCCCAGTATCAGGCATTTTGCAGCATGCCTGGCAGCACATGCCCACCCTGCATCATGCACACTACCTAAGCAAACAGGTGTCAAGGAAACACTGCAAACAAGCAGGGCTTGCTTACGACGCCGGCTGTAGGGAAAGCAAAAATGAGGCAGCTGCTGCCACGGCTTGCTAGATGTCTGGGTACCTGCACGGCGCGCATGTTCGGTTGCCTACACCCCGCTGCCTGCCTCCCAGGGGGTGTGCACACCCTGCAACCTATGCAGGGCTGGACTCAGCCCTTCCCAGCCATGACGCCATCCCACCGCATCTCACCCCCGGGCTCTGGGTGGCCGCGCCACGCGCACATGGCGGCTCAGGGCCTGGGTCCAAGCCAGAGATGCTGTCCAGTTCGGGCGTGCATGCGGGCGGCGGGCTCGCATTGAGCTCATCAGGCTCCGTGTTGAGATAGGTTGCGGCTGCCGGGTCGAGGCTTCCGGACAGACTAAGGGCCTCGCTGGCCGCCGCCGTGCTGCGCGCCTGCGTGAAAGGCGCGCGCGCTGGCGGCCGCCAGGCCGTGCACGGCGCCGGCTGCGAGCTCCAGGCCGGCGCTCCGGCGTGGACGGGCGCCGGCGAGCCGCCCTCCTCCTGGGACAGCGAGAACCGCGCGGATGGCGCGGACGGATTTGGCTGCGAGGCCACGCAGCAGGCGAGGCGATGCAGCGGGGGCCCCGCGGCCGACGCCGGGCGGGGCTGGGCGTCGGGCCTGGGGTGCGTCTGCAGGCCGGCCTCCGGCGGCGCGCGCGACGGCGGCGGCGCCTCCGGCGCAGTCCCGGGCCGGGACGCGAGCGGGGTCACCCCCGCCAGCATGCGCTGCGTCGCGCCATTTGCAGCGCCCGCGCCGCGGGCACGGCGCCTGTTCAGGCTCCCGGTGCCTGCGTCCTGCCTGTGCGCGCCGCGCCCCATGACGGCCCTGGCGGCCTCCGCGGCGCTGCCGGGCGCGGCCCCGCTGCGCCACGCCGCCGCCGTGCAGCCGGCTTCGCCCGAGCAGCCGCCCGCCCCTGGGCTCAGCCAGCCAGGGAGGCCGGGCGCGGCGAGCGGCAGCAGCGGGTCCAGGGAGGCCATCCCGGGGTCGTGTCCGCGGTCCGGGACCGGGGTGTGCCAGGGCGACGTCGCTGTCAGTGGCACTGGGGGCCACTGACAGGAGGGCAGGTACATCGTGGCCCAGGACGTCCTGACTGGCACCAGCGCGCCTGCGCAGCAGCAAGCATGCATGCCCTGGTCAGCCCTGGAAGCTGCGGTGCGCTCCTTCGCACGGGGATCACCAACAGCACAATGCCCTTGAATCGAAGCGGGGCCAGCCATGTGTGTTCCTGCAACATTAGTGCTCAGTGCAGCTTGGCGACCCGACGATACGGCGCACGAAGCCTGCTGCGGTGGCATGCAGCGCGACAGGGCAATGGAGTGCTGCTTAGCCCGGGAACGGCTGCCAGGCGCAAGGCACAGCGCACTGCCGCACACACGGACTGTGACGCGCCCCGCGCCAAGCCCGCGCCAAGCCCTGGTGCGGGGCCCCTGCACCGGCAGCGCACCCAGCTCGAGCGGCGTCTCCTGCTGGCCGCACAGCAGCTGCTCGTCCGAGGAGCTCAGCTCCGGCAGCGCGCACGTGCCGCCCCCGCCGCCCGTCGCCGCGCCCGCCACCGCACCCGCCGCATGGCCTGGCACCGGCCCCAGGCTCCCGTGTCCTGCGCCGCTGCCACCTGCCGCGTCCTGGCTGCCGCCGCACGACCCCCCTCGCGCGCTCGCAGGGTCGGCGCCCCGGCTCCCTAGCTGCGTGCGCTGGCTGCCAGGGTCTGTCCCCTGGCTGCCGCCGTGCGACCCCCCTCGCGCGCTCACAGTGTCGGCGCCCTGGCTCCCCGGCTGCGTGCGCTGGCTGCCAGGGTCCGTCCCCTGGCTGGTAACTGTGGGCGCAGCCGGTTCCGCCGCGGGCGCGGGCCCCGCCGCGACGGGCGCGGGCGCCGCCGTTAGGAGGTCGGGCGCTGTTGCCAAGGGCACCAGGCGCGCAGCGCACGCCAGCGGGCCAGTAGGCCGGCTGCTGGCGCCAGCAGCGCCTGCGCCGCTCATAGTCAGGTCTAGGGGCCGGTAGTGGCGGCCCCCGCCCGCGCGCCCGAGCATGTCCGCAATGCCGAGCAGCGGTACGATGCCAGCGTCCCACAGTGCCTGGTCCGGCTGCCGACCCGCGACAGGGCCCTGGCCAGCACTAGGCAGGCCGGCCAGGCGTGGCTGCTGCGGCTGCTGGGGAGGCGGCTGCGGCTGCTGCCGCTGCTGCATTGCAGCTGCGCCCAGCAGGGACGCGCCTCGGCCGCCGCAGGCTGGCGGGCCCGCCTGCGACGGACCCGCGCCTTTGACCGTGCTTGCGTCGGGCGGCGGCGGCGGGGATGGGCTAGGGGCATTAGCGCCAGCGCTCGCGGCCGCAGGCGCGCCGTGCGCAGGCGCCAGGGCCGCGGCTGCCGGCTGCGAGGGCGCGCCCGCCTCGCGCGGCTGCGAAGGCAGGCCCTGGGACTCTGGTCCGGGCCGCAGGGGCTCCCGCTGCAAGGGCTCGTGCTGCACTGGCGGCGGCACGCTCGCCTGGCGGAACGCACTGCGCAGACTAGCACCCGGCCGGCAGATGGCAGGGCCGTCAGCGTCCCCAGAGGCAGGCTGCTTCGGCCCGCACGTCCCGCCGCAGCCTGGCGCGGCCCCGGCGACGGTGCTCTTGCCGCTGCCGATGCCGGCCTCGCCAGGCTGGGAACGCAGGGGCCCGCTTTGGAGGGACGCCGGGCCCCCCGCGTGCCCGCCGGCGCTGCTACGCTTGGGCGAGTTGCTGCCGCGCTGGCTGTTGAGGACCATCAGCGCCGCGCATGCGATGGGCGCGAACGCAGCGGCGCCCGCCACGGTGGCTGTGACCGGCGTGAGCGCCCCCACGACCAGCACCCCGCCGCTGCCTGCTGCCGCGCCGCCGTCGCTGCTGTGCGCGCCGGCGCAGGTCGTGCGATCGTTGGACGACGCCACAGGCAGCGCTGCGCTGCAGGGCAGCGCTGGCAGCTGCCGCTGCAGCTCGCGCACGCCCTCGTGCATGGCCGCGCCAGGGAACCCTGCTGAGCCAGGGTCAGGGTCATGCTGCGGCCGCCGCGCCTGCGCCAGGCCGTCTGCCGCTCGCTCGCGGTGCGGCGCGGGGGCCGCCCGCATCGGGCGCGCGCTGCGGCCGGGCGGCGCCGCCGCCAAGGCCGCCTGACCAGGCTCATCCTCCAGCGGCGTCCCGGATGCGCGTGCGCGCGGCGCCTGATCCAGCACGCCGGGCGCCTGGCGCGCCGCCGGCGGGCCTGCGCCGCCACCGCTGCCGCTCCAGGGCTCCAGCGAGCTCGGCGGCGTAGGCGCGCCCCGGCCTTCGCCGCCCTGCGTCTCCCGGCCGCAACCCGCCGCCCAGCGGCGCACGGACGGGCAGGCGCGCTTCGCTGCAGCGCCCGCACCTGCGCCGCCGCTCGGAGTCGGCTGTTCTGGACGGAGCTCCTGGACTGAGATTGGTTGAGTGACATGTAAACCGCACAGGAGTCATGCCCATCTGCTGCTGCAAAGCCGCCGGGCCCGGCGCGCCAGCAGCCTGTCGCATGCAACACACGCCCGAGTACCTCGCCACGCCCCTGCAATTCTTTCAGGCCCAATTGGGTTCCCCATGCGCGCTACATGTGAA